>ERZ773057.15-NODE-15-length-113092-cov-22.158523_pt1 | contig 113092 bp, 104 predicted proteins | sample MGYA00580629_ERZ773057 | MGnify/ENA primary metagenome ERZ773057 (study PRJEB29015, sample SAMEA2738143) | human oral metagenome | biome: human oral; feature: human-associated habitat; material: saliva | place: China | collected 2163 ...
TGCATCGCTTTCATCCGAGCGTAAGATTTCGCAGAGCGAAATCCCCAGCGAGGAGTGATAGGAAGTCGCTGATTAAGCAAAAAGAAAAAGGTCTACCGAATGGTAGGCCTTTTTCTTTTTGCTAGTAGTGAACTGATTATCTACTGAGAGCCGACACCAGCCAATCTTGCTGGAGTATTATTTGTGCTGTTAGATGTATGGACGGCCTGGCCCGCAGAGAACCCCGTTTATAGGAGCGTAGCGAAGCATAAACGGGAGTGAATCGCGGAGTTCGTCGCGTAAGGTTTTACTCAGTAAAACCCACAGTGACGAACAGCCAGCATAGCTAAGGGAAGAAGGTTACATACGGACTCGCTGATTAAACTAAAAGAGATTAGATACTATCATCCTATAATGGCATCAATTAGTAAGACTCCAATCAAACCACAGATAGATGCTATTGTAGACATAAGAGTCCAAGTCTTAAACATGTCCTTTAGGCTTAGACCAAAATATTCTTTAACAATCCAAAAGCCAGGATCATTGACGTGAGAAGCTATGGTTGAACCTGCTCCGGTGGCTAGAGCTAAAAGGGCTAAATTAACATCATGATTACCTAGGATTGGCATAACGATACCGATAGCTGATAAGCCTGCAACTGTCGCAGCGCCTAGAGAAATTCTTAGGATCGCCGCAATAGCCCAAGCAAAAATGAGTGGTGACACAGAGGAAGAGGCAAAGAGTTGATTGATGTAATCGCCTACCCCGCCAGCTAAGAACGTTTCCTTGAGGGCGCCACCAGCACCTGTGATGAAGAGCATCATGGAGATGGATGCAACCGAACTAGAGAGCGCGTTCATAGTTGTCTTCATGGATTTGCCCCGTAGGATAACCAAAGTGAAAATGGCGAAGAGAAGGGAGATAATCATGGCCCCGGATGGGGTGCCAATAAACTCTATGTATTGAACGATAAAATGGCTTTCAGAAATATGCCATAGGTTGGCTAGCGTGCGAGCAATCGTAGAGGATATTATGAGGATTACTGGTAGTAGGGCTACTAAGAGTGATAGTAAGAAATGGGGGCGATCCTGATCACTCTTTATGGAGGTATCCTCTTCTTCCGAGTGACTGCTTGGTCTGCTAAAGGTTTGCGGAGAGACCTTAGCTATTAGACGGCTAAAGAGATTACCCGTAATGTAGACCGTTGGTATTGCTATAGCAATACCATAGAGAAGAACGGTACCTATATCGGCCCCATATTCAGTTGCGATGATGGTTGGTCCAGGATGGGGAGGGAGAAAGCAGTGGGTTGTTAATAGGGTGGCCAGCATAGGGAGCCCTAGCTTGTAAGGGTTGATGGAAAGTTCTTTAGCTATGGAGAAAATAATGGGAAGTAGGAGAACTAGACCTACTTCAAAAAACATAGATATCCCTATGATAAAAGAGGCGGCGATGATAGCGCCACGAATGTGCTTGGCACCGAATAATTCTGTTAAGCGCTCCGCAATCTGTTTGGCTCCACCACTGAAGGAGAGGACGCGGCCCAACATGGCACCGAGACCAAAGATTAAGGTAATGTGGCCTAAGGTTGATCCCATTCCTTTTTCTAAAATAGAAGGAACGTTTTCTAAGGGGATACCTAAGCCAATGGCGGCTATAGTAGAAACGACGATGAGGGAAATAAAGGTATTGAGCCTCACCACTGATATGAGGATAATGAGAAGAATAATGGCAAAGCCTGTTACAATAAGAGGCATGGAAGGTCCTTTCTCTAGATAGAATTAGCTATAGGCTTCCGAGATGAGCCTACAAAATATCACAGTTAGAACATATAATTTTATATATAATAAACTATAGTAAACAAGAAGTTTATTTCAGTAAGAATTTTTACTAGTTTTATTATATCGAAAAAGATAGATTTGACAAATAGAGACTATTAGAATTAAATGGCTGACTTAGAGAAAGCCCGTTAGATTTAGTAAAGAGGGGTAAGATTATGTCGACTGAGGTTATTAGAAATCGTGTGCTACGAATTGCCATTCTTACTGTATCCGATACGAGGACAGCAGAAAGTGATAAAGGAGGCAATCGGGTACAAGAGATTGCTGAGGCCGCTCATTTTGATGTAGTTGCTCGATCCTTGGTCAAGGATGATATGGAAGCTATCAGCAATGTCGTTGAAGGATGGATTTCTGATCCCTCCATTGATGTTATCGTCACGACTGGTGGTACAGGCATTGCCAAGCGGGACGTGACCATTGAAGCAGTCTCTAGCCTATTAGATAAGGAAATACCAGGCTTTGGAGAGCTTTTCCGCTACATCTCTTATGTGGATGATATTGGGCTTAGAGCTATTGCATCTCGGGCCATAGCAGGTGTGGCGAGGAATAGTCTTATCTTTGCTATTCCTGGCTCTGTCGGTGCGGTTACCTTGGCTATGGAACGGTTAATAGTCCCTCAAATTCCACATCTTGTGCGAGAAATTACTAAATAATACCATCCCTAGTAGGGGTGATATAGTATGCGAATTTAGTCATTAATTTATCAGATATGCATAGGAAAATCCTTGTCTTTGCTAGGACTGGTAAAAGTGATTATGCTATAATTAATATACAGTACAAGAGTATGTACCAAAGATAAAAATGATTGCGCAGGAGGACTCCATGGCTTTCAAATTGAAAGGGAAAGAAGAAAAATTCTTCAGCATCTTAAATGATCACGCAGTGCTTTGTCACGAAGCAGGCTTGCTCTTAGTCGATGCTTTTAAAGGTGAGATCGACCCAGATGAGGCCCTTAAAGAAATTAGTAAAAAAGAAAAGGAAGCAGATGAGCTTGTAAATGATACAGCAGAACGTTTGCGCAAGACCTTTATTACGCCAATGGATCGGGAGGATATTCAACTCCTTATTGATCAGTTAGACAATACCATGGATGATATTAAAGATATTATGGATAAGGTGGTTATGTACCATGCAGGGAACCCATCTCCTGGGGCCATTCGTATGGCAGAAATCGTTGCTAAGTGCGGTAAGCATGTAGCTAAATCTATTTCCTATATGGGATCTTTGAAGAAAAATCATGTTAAGGTAGAAGCTCGTGGTAATGAAGTCCTTCGCTTAGAAGAAGAAGCGGATGATATTTATCACGAAGAAATGGCAGCACTTTTTGCTGATTGTAAGGATGCGATTGAACTTATTAAGTGGAAAGAAATCCTTAATGCTATGGAAGATGTTATCGATGGCTGTGAACGCCTTGTAGGAACCTTCCGTCGGGTGGTATTAAAGTATGCTTGATGCCCATTATTTAGTGTGGGCTGTAGTCTTCTGCGCATTGTTATTTGACTACATCAACGGCTTCCACGATACGGCTAATGCGATTGCTACCTCTGTTTCTACCCGGGCTATTTCTCCTAAGAAGGCTATTTTGATGACGGCAGTCCTTAACTTCTTAGGTGCCTTGGTATCCACAGGGGTTGCTAAGACAATCGGTGGTGATATCGTTTTATCCCCTGATTTGATCGATTCTTCCATTATGTGTGCTGCTTTACTGGGTGCTATTATATGGAATTTATTAACTTGGATGTGGGGTATTCCGTCTTCCTCCTCACATGCCTTGATCGGCGGTGTTATTGGGGCTGTTGGCGTATCTGCTGGCTTTGGCGCCCTTAATGAGCAAGGGATTTTGAAAATCTTCCTATCTCTTATTCTTTCTCCTATAGTAGCCATGGTTGGCGGCTATATTATCATGAAAGTATTGCTCTTTATCTTTGGTCGCTTTTCTCCTATTGCCCTCAATGACCGCTTTCGGAATATGCAGGTTTTATCTGCTATTCTTATGGCCTTTTCGCATGGCTCTAACGATGCTCAAAAGGCTATGGGGATCATTACATTGACCCTCTTATCAGGAGGCTATATTTCCACCATGGATGTACCGACTTGGGTTAAATTAGCCTGTGCCACTTCTATGGCCTGTGGTACAGCCGTAGGTGGGTGGAAGATTATCTCCACCATGGGGACTAAGATTTTTAAGATGGAAACCATTAATGGTTTTGCTGCGGATTTGAATTCTGCCTTGACCATTTTTACCGCTACCTTCCTCCACTTGCCAGTTTCTACAACTCATGTTGTATCTGGTTCTATCATGGGGGTTGGATCTTCTAAACGAATTAAAGCCGTTAATTGGGGGGTTGCACGGTCCATGGTTATGGCTTGGTGTGTGACTATACCTCTGTCAGCCATCATGTCGGCCCTTATTTATGAAATTGGCCATTTCCTCTTCTAGGAAGGAAATAGCGATTAGAGTGAAACAGTCTTCGCTTTCTGCGAAGGCTGTTTTTTGTTGATTTTTTAAATGTCCACTATTTTTGGATAAATTTAATGTTTACTATTGCGGTATATTTTCATTTGTACTATACTCTTTGTAGTAAACATAAAGGCCTTATGAACTACTGGAGGAACTCATGAAGTTGAATCAAGCAACGGACTATGCTTTCCGTATGGTTTTGCACATGTCCATGATGCCTGAAGGCTTTAAGATTACCGGTTCTGAATTAGCAGGTGCAGAAATGATTCCTGAGCGTTTTTTGCTTAAGATTATGCGAATGTTGATTCAAGCGGAAATCATGCAGTCATTTAGGGGTGTCGACGGGGGCTTTGCCCTCAAAAAAAATCCTAAGGATATTAATTTGCTCGATGTGATTCGGGCTGTAGAAGGCGAAGCTTACTTGCAACGCTGCCTCTACGATCCAGAATCTTGTAATAAGTCTTGTATGGGGCACTGCGCTGTTAATGAAGCTATGGCTACTATTCAAGATGAGCTGGCTAGCCATCTGAGAGAGGTTAACTTTGCTGATTTGGCTGAGCGAGAAAAGGAAATCCAAGGGATTACCTCACTTTGCGCTTGTGGTAATTTTTAAGTAGCTTATATGTTTTGATCTTATTCGTTGTTGCACGTAAGTGCGTGAAGGAGGATGCAGCATGTTAGATGCAGTATTTCTTGCTCGATGGCAATTTGCTTTGACATCGATTTATCACTGGCTCTTCGTACCACTAACCTTAGGTATGACAGTGTCAATTGCTGTGATGGAATGGTTCTTTGTTTCCACCGGCAAAGAAATTTATCAAAAGATGGCTAAGTTTTGGGGTGGTCTTTTCCTCATCAACTTTGCCATGGGGGTTGTTACTGGTATCGTACAAGAATTTCACTTCGGTATGAACTGGTCTGAATACTCTCGCTTTATGGGTGATATTTTCGGCGCTCCACTAGCTTTGGAAGCCCTGACAGCCTTTTTCCTAGAATCTACCTTTATGGGGGTTTGGATCTTCGGTTGGGGCAAGCTATCGGCTAGGGCCCATGCCATTGTTGCAAGCTTGGTTGCCTTGGGGACCAATATCTCTGCTTTCTGGATTTTGACAGCTAACTCCTTTATGCAACATCCGGTAGGCTACGCTATTCGCAATGGCCGTGCAGAAATGGAATCATTTGCAACTATCCTTCAAAATGGTTATTTGCCAGGTCAATTTTTCCATATTACCTTGAATGGTGTATTTACTGCAGGCGTTGTTATTTTCGCTGTATCCGCTTTTAAATTACTCAAGGATAAGGAATCTGAGTTTTACAAACGGTCCGTTAAATGGGGGCTCACCATTGCCCTTATCGGTGGCATCTTGGGTGCTGGTGCTGGTCACTTCCAAGGGCAGTATATCGCTAAGGTACAACCTATGAAAATGGCTTCCATCGAAGCCCTTTGGGAAACTGAAAATCCAGCTCCATTCTCCTTCGTTGCTAATATTGATGAAGCTAACCAAAAGAATACATCAGCTATTTCTGTTCCTGGCGGCTTGTCCTTCCTCGTTCATGACTCCTTCCAAGGTGAAGTTAAGGGGATTAAGAACTTACAAGCAGAAGCTGTTGCTCAGTATGGCCAAGGGGACTACATCCCGGCTGTTACACCAATCTTCTGGTCTTTCCGCGTGATGGTTCTCTCTGGTTCTATTATGCTTCTCGTTGCCTTGATTGGCCTTTGGAAGGTTCGTAAAGGAACCATTGCCAATGGTCGTGGCTTCTTGAAACTTATGCTATGGATGCTTCCATTGCCTTATCTTGCTAACTCTACCGGTTGGTTCGTAGCAGAAGCTGGCCGTCAACCTTGGTTGGTATACGGATTGCAATCCACTGCTGATGGCGTATCTAAGGCTGTAGCACCAGGTGAAATCTGGACCACTATCATCGGTTTTACAATCATTTATATTATAGCCGCTATTGCTGCCCTTTACTTGGCCGTTCAGCATATTAAAAAAGGCCCAGAAGGCCTTCATGCGGTAGATGTAAAAGAAAAAGAGGAGGCTAGATTATGGAACTAATTACTAATAACCTCAATGTAGTCTGGTTCATTCTCGTATTCGTTTTGTTCGCAGGCTTCTTCCTCCTGGAAGGTTTTGATTATGGTACAGGTATCCTCTTGCCATTTACAGGTAAATCCGATATTCAACGCCGTCAAATGATTAATGCTTTGGGGCCCGTATGGGACTCTAACCAAGTGTGGATGATTACAGCTGGTGGCGCTATGTTTGCCTCTTTCCCACATGTTTATGCGACTCTTTTCTCTGGCTTTTACTTGGCTCTCTTTTTGATGCTAGCCGCTTTAATCGCTCGTGGTGTAGCCTTTGAATTCCGTTCTAAGTCTGCTAATCCAGCTTGGCGTAAAGCCTTTGATTACTGCATCTTCTTTGGTTCCTTAATCCCAGCTCTCTTATGGGGTGTAACTGTAGGGAACTTGATTCAAGGTACTCCAATTGATGCAACTATGACTTATGTGGGTTCCTTCTGGGATCTCTTGAGCCCTTATACAATTCTGTGTGGGATTGCGTTCATTTTAGTGTTTACCTACCATGGCGGCCTCTTCACAGCGATTAAGACAGCTGGTGAAGTCGCAGAACGAGCTCGTGCAGCATCTCTTGTGGTGGGCGTTTTCACAGCTATTGGTGCTATTTTGTTGGCAGTAGCTACAGCTATTTTTACAGATATGTTCCATTCTACATTGGCTATCGTCTTCTATGTGGTAGCTGTTGTATGCTTCCCCATCTCTTGGTTTGCAGCACGCACACGGAACACGAAAATAGGCTTTCTTTTCAGTAGTTTAACTGTTATCATGATTACAGCAGCATACTTTGCAGGTTTGTTCCCTAGAATTATGGTTTCTAGCCTCAACCCTGCTTGGAGCTTAACCATTGATAACGCATCTTCTTCGCCATATACCTTAGCTTTGATGACTGTAGTAGCACTAGTCTTTGTGCCAATCGTATTGATTTACAAGATTTGGACTTACTACACATTCCGCAACCGTGTATCTGAACAGGATTTGCACTACTAATGTGTAGCGATAAGGCATGCTTCTTGCATGCCTTATTTTTTTGATTAGAAAGAGTGACTATGATTAATCCAATCGCTTTTCAGGAGATAAAAAAGCATAAGAAAATATTGTCGTCTATGCTGGTAACTAGTATCCTTAACGCCTTGTCGGTCGTGAGCCAAGCTTGGTTTTTTGCTACCCTTATTGCAGACCTCTTCTTAAAAGATGCAAAAATAGGGGATGAGATAGATGTTTTGATCCCTTTAGCGGTGGCTATTATCATCCGTTTGCTAACCTCCTATGGCCAAGAGGCGGCTGCTATATCCTTAGCTCATGTCGGCAAAGTGGCCTTGCGTAAGCGTTTGATTAAGCACCTTAAGGTAGGAGGTTTGCAACAGCCGGAATCCCATGGGGATATGATTCATCTCATGACGGATGGGTTGGATCAAATTGAAGCCTATATCTCGCGTTATATACCCCAGATGCTCTATACGATTCTGGTTCCTTTAGTTATGGGGATTGCCATTGTGGATACAGTGCCTTGGTTAGGCCTGATTCTCATTGTTACAGTTCCTATGATTCCTTTCTTTATGATCCTCATCGGTAAACGGGCAGAGGCTATGAACAAGGAACAGTGGGAACGGATGTCACTCTTGTCAGGGCACTTCTTGGATATGTTACAGGGGCTAACAACGCTTAAGGTCTTTGGGCGTGCTAAAGAACAAATCCAAGTTATCGCTCGTATGTCCGGTGAATTCCGAGATTCCACTTTGAAAGTCTTACGAGTTGCTTTTTTGTCGGCCTTTGTATTGGAATTAATCTCTACAGTTTCCACGGCCCTTATTTCCGTTTATATGGGCTTAGATCTTTTGGCGGGCCAAGTGGACTTTTTATCGGCTTTCTTTGTACTCCTCTTAGCACCAGAATTTTACACACCTTTCCGCCAACTGGGGTCTGCCTTCCATACAGGAATGTCTGGTAAGACGGCTTTAGAAGCTATTGGAGCGTATTTAAATAATAAACAATGCCTTCCTAAAGGAGGGGATTTGGTTTTTGCACAAGATATACAACACATAGAAGTAAAGAACTTGTCTTTTACCTATCCTAAAGGGCAACACCCAGCCTTGGAAGATATTTCTATAAGTTTGGAACGCGGTAAGCCCACTATGTTCGTTGGAGAGTCAGGGGCAGGTAAATCTACTTTGGCTCATCTTTTAACAGGCTTTTTGCAGGCTCCCAAGGGGACTGTTTTTGTCAATGGACAAGATTTAGACCAGATCTCTATGGACTGGTGGCGAGATCAGATTATATACGTTTCTCAAAAGCCTCACCTATTTAAAGGTTCCTTGCGGGATAATCTAACCTGGGGACAGGATATGCCAGATGAGGATATAATAGCTGCTCTTAAGGCTGCTGAAGCTTACGACTTTGTTATGACTAAGACAGATGGCTTAGATTGCCATGTGGGGGCTGGAGGCCTTGGCTTGTCAGGTGGTGAGCAACAACGTATTGCATTGGCTCGTGCCTTCTTGAGAAAAGGACAAATCCTAGTCCTCGATGAAGTGACAGCTCATTTAGATTTAGCTACAGAAGAGTCGGTAGGCCGTGCCCTTAAACGGCTCATGCAGGATAAGCTGGTTTTAATCATAGGTCATCGTTTACAGACTATGGCTTGGGCTCATAAGCTAGTGGTATTCCGCGATGGTCGTATGGATGACCAAGGGTCTTATGAAGATTTACTCGCAAAGAATGGTTACTTTGCGTCTCTTATTAAAGCAGGTGCGGGTGTCTTAGAAGATTCCATCCAAGCGGATAATGCTATTCCAGCAGCTCAAGTGCAGAAAATATCCTCTGTATCACATCCTACCAAAAGAAAGACAAAAGTAGATTGGGAGGGGACTGATACCCCTTGGAGCCTTCTATTTAAGGTTCTTAGGAGAGCCCGGATGGCCTTAGTTTTGGCCCTCATCTTTTCCTTCCTTACTGTCTTTATGAACCTAGGCCTCCTAGGCCTTTCGGCTTGGCTCGTAGCGACTGCTGCCTTGCATCCGCCATTGGTTGCCTTATCCTTAGCCATTACAGGGGTTCGTTTCTTCGGGATTGCCCGCGCTGTATGCCGTTACTTCGAACGCCTGTTTTCCCACCGTATGGCCTTTCAAGGTCTCTATGGCTTACGGGTTTGGTTTTATGAAAAATTGGAGCCCATCAGTTTGCAAGTCTTTAAGTCACTAGGTGCAGGGGATCTGTTGGGGCGCATTATGGCGGATATAGAAACCTTACAATTTTTCTACTTGCGAGTTCTGATTCCTCCTACAGCAGCCCTCATTTTGAGTCTCTTGGTAGGCCTCTATTTGGGCCAGTTCTCTCTTTGGCTTTGGTTGGTGGTAGGCTTTTCCTTTATCATGACCGTCTTGGTAATTCCTGTAAGCTTGGTAAGGTCTACCCATAAGACCTCTCAATGGATTTCTAAACAACAAGGGCTAGCTAAGGTAGATTTGGCGGAAACCCTTAATGGTATGGAGGATATCATTGCTTACCAACAAATGGATTCCGTTTTTAATCGCCTTGAGAAACGCTTTACCGATATCGATTATAAGAAGTCTAATATCGCAGATGCTACTAATGGGTCTACGATGATCTTCTTGGTAACTGTACAGGTGGCTGTAGTAGCGGCAGCTCTTATTGCAGGAGTATCTATTTCTGGCCTTGAAGCGGGGGTTTATGTGGCTGTTATTGCCATCATGACCCAAGCTTGGTTTGAGGTCCTTCAACCCATGACTGTGGCTGTTCACCATGGCTATGAAAGTGCCTTGGCTGTGCGTCGATTGGGGGCTATCGATAAGGCTCCGAAAGCTTTGACAGAACCAGCTCAACCAGCCCAAGTACCAAAGGCCTATGATATTGTCTTTGATGACCTTAATTTCTCCTATGAAGATAAGAAGATTTATGCTCATTTTGATCTGACCATTCCAGAGGGGCAGCATCTGGCCATTGTAGGTGGTTCTGGTGCAGGCAAATCCACCCTTTTTAATGCGTTGACACGTTTGTATGACTACCAAGGATCCATTAAGGTGGGTGGAGTTGAACTTAAATCCCTTCTGTCGGATGAAGGGCGGAGTTTGTTCGGTGTTGTTACCCAGGATACTTATATTTTCCATGCTAGCTTGGAAGAGAATATTCGCTTGGCTAACCCTCATGCTAGTCAGGACCAATTGGAGAAGGCCTTACAGTTTGCTTCTTTACAGGGGCTTATCAGTCGCCTGCCGCAGGGATTAGCAACCATTGTGGGATCCGGTGGACAGGGCCTATCTGGTGGGGAACGACAACGGGTAGCTTTGGCTCGACTCTACCTCCGGCAAAGTCCAATTCTCCTCTTGGATGAACCTTTAGAAGGGCTTGATCAAGTCACAAAAGGAGCTATTCAAGAAGACCTTATGGCCTTTATGGAAGGGCGGACCAGTTTATATATTACCCACCAATTGGAGGGTATTGAAAAGATGGACCGTATTCTCTTCATGGAGGATGGGCATATTGTAGAAGATGGAACCTTTGAACAGTTGATTGAGAAGAAGGGACGTTTCTATCAATACTGTATTTTATCTATGGCTCGTGTATAAAAAAATATCCCCTCTTAGAGGGGGTATTTTTTTATACGAGATGGCTAGATTGATACCTATGAGAGGGGATATGATTAGAATGTGGTATAATTAATTCATTATTGATGAATGAATGAGGAGGGGCTTATGAATCCGTTTTTGGCTAAGGTCTTGTCCTTTGCGCAAGAAGTGCGCACAAAGGACAAAGACATCAGTCTTGATCTTAAAACCCCACTCCCTATAAATACTGAGCGAGAACTTTATAAACATCAGGTTTTGGCTATAGAGGAAGATTTTATCAACCGTCTCTTACGGGCCCATTTTCATAACCACTGGGCTGTCTATTCAGCCACGGTTGAATTCGAGCCTAATAATCAAGTTATGTTGACACTGATTACAGCTTGGGGGAATGTGGTCAATTTGAATTTCACAATTGAAGATTTATGGTTTGATGACTATACCACATCGTTCCGTATCCAATTAGACACATCTAATGTGGATACAGGCGGTTTTATCCTTAATACCATCATCCATGCTATGGGTAATTGGCTTATGAGTCTCTTTGGGATTTTCTTCAATCCAGTAGATTTTGGTAAGACCATAGGATCTTGTCGTTTTGAGAAGAATGGTAGTATTCAATTCGATCTTGTGCCGGATTCGCCTGTTCGAAAGATTCTTCCTCTGCCTAAGCGAGAGCTTAATAGCCAAGGGCCTGTCATAGTGGGGAATCCGCGGACGGGTCAGTCTGTCTTGTCAGTGGATTCTTACTCCTTCCACGAGCCTATAGAGCGTTTTAGCTTGCCAGATATTCCCACTAAGACCAGCTGGCTTAGGACCATTGATGTAGCGGCCGTTCTTTTATTACCTATTGGTGTGTGGGTAACCTTTATTATCCTTCACCATTATTTGCCGGCTGAAACTATACACTTTTCCTTCTCCACCTATTTCTTAATTTCCTTGGGGATTTTTGTTATTTCCTTCTTGGTTATGAATATTCCTCGTTACATTTATATGTATGTCGACTCCCGTAAGAAGTGGAGATCTACTTTTATCCATTCTAATATCAAGATTCAAATGCGTAAGTTACAAAGGCGTATCTTTACCCAACAATCTTGTCTTAAAGAGGGGAGCCAGGCAGATAACTTAGAAAGTCAGGAAAAGATTAGAGACCTTCTTTTGCAAATTCGGGATAAGCGCTTTCTCGCTCAACAGTTAAAATTGGCGGATGATGATCGAGATAGGAAGCAAAAAGTTAAGTTTATTATTGCTTATATAGGCTGTACATTGTTAGAAATGCTTCTCTTAATGCATTAGTCGAGGCCTGAGTCAAACTAAGGTTAATAAGTTTTTTATGTGCCTACAAAGAAACAGCGGATAGTTGATTAATCAACTATCCGCTGTTTCTTTATAGTAATTATCGATTGCATTTGGGACCGGGCTTACTTTTAAAGGGATTTTTTTCCGTCTTATAAGGCCATAGGGAGGGGCGGCCATATTTATTGGGTAAGTGACTACCAGGGATGACTAGAAGCACTAGAATGAGAATGAAGAGAAGGCCATATACCAAAACTTCCGTACTAGGAAGGAAGTTATAGTTAGCTGTGAACATAATAAAAGCAGCTATGATAAAGGCAGGGACCGCAAAGAGATCAAAGTCTCGGAAGCGGCCGATAAGAGGGACAAGGAAGAAGGGAAAGAGAATGATATGAGCTAGAAAGGCGCCTATTTGAATAGCCCAGTAGCCTGGTAAGATTTCTACCGCTTGATAAGCAGCTTCTACTAGAGATGTAAGGAGTCCTAAGGCAATACAGGCCGAGAAGAAGCAGAGGGTAAATTGAAGGCGGTTCATACGGCCTTTAAAGTTAAAGTAGGAGAAGCCACGTTGAGCTCCAAAGGCCAAAAAGACAGTACCTAGTACACAGATGAGGAGAGTCTTAATGGCATAAAATACAATGAGTGTATCCATATATGGTTCCTTTGGATAATGTGTGAAAAATTTATGTAGTCGCTTTCTCTATTGTAACAGTTTTTTTGTGAACCGTCATGCTAATAGGCCTTTTGAGTAGTGAATTGATTTCTTCTATTGTATAATTATGTTGATATTTTCTGTGTAACTAGGAGGGGGATTTCATGGCTCTATATATTCTTAAACGTTTGGTATCAGCCATCCTCGTCCTTTGGGTTATCTTAACGATTACCTTCTTCCTCATGCATGCTATACCGGGCGGCCCCTTTACTAGTGAAAAAAAATTACCCCCTCAGGTACAAGCTACTATAGAGGCAACGTATCATCTAAATGATCCTCTAGAAAAGCAATATATGGACTATTTGGAGCGGGTTGTTCACTTTGATTTGGGACCATCGTTTCAATATGAAGGCCGGACTGTTAATGATATTATCAGTGAATCCTTCCCTGTATCTGCTCAACTAGGGCTCATATCATTGGTTGTGGCTCTGGTTGGAGGTGTTTTCTTTGGCGTCGTATCCGCTTGGAAACCTAATTCTTGGATTGATTACGGGGTAAGTTTCTTTTCTACCTTAGGCATATCAGTACCGACCTTTATCATCGGAGCTCTCTTGGTTTACTATTTTGGGTTTGTCCTACCGATCTTTCCGGTAGCTCTTTGGAAGGGACCTGCCTATGTGATTCTTCCTGTCTTGACCATGGCTGCTCAGCCGATGGCTTTTATCGCCCGCTTGATGCGGTCTGAGTTGGTAGAAACCTACAGCAAAGACTTTATTCGAACCGCCCGCGCTAAAGGCTTAAGCCCTCTAACCATCCTCTTTTGCCATGCCTTGGGGAATGCCATTTTGCCGGTGATCACTTATATCGGTCCTTTGACGGCCTCTCTCTTGACTGGGTCTTTTGTTGTAGAAACCATTTTTGCAATTCCAGGTCTAGGACGTTATTTCGTAACCTCCATTTACAACCGGGATTATACAGTTGTCTTGGGGATTACTATTTTTTTCTCAGCCCTAATTGTGCTCTTTAATCTCATCATTGATTTGATCTATCCTGTGATTGACCCACGGGTTAAATTAGAAGAGGAGGAAGACTAATGGAATCACATGATTTCTTGCCTCTACCTGAGAAGGATCGGCACCTAGAAGAGACCTTTAGGCCTCGTCCTTCTGCTTGGCAGCGATTAGCCATGAATAAATTGGCTTTACTGGGGTTTATTATTATTTTCCTTGTTCTAGCTTGGGCTATTATCGGTCCCTTCCTATCGCCATACTCCTATGCGGATCAAAACCTTTTAGCTACCAATCAGGGGCCTAGCCTAAGTCATTGGTTTGGTACGGACAGCTTGGGACGGGACTTATATACGAGAGTCTTATATGGCGCCCGTATATCCTTGCTTATAGGTATTGTGGCGGCCCTCATCAACTTCTTTATAGGCGCGCTCTATGGTGGAATTGCTGGTTTTGTAGGGGGCAGCGTAGACCGTTGCATGATGGCAGTAGTGGATATCCTGTATGGGATTCCTCTTCTACTCTATGTAATTCTACTAATGGTAGTATTGGGGCCAGGCTTAGTATCTATTTTTTTGGCTCTGGGCATAGCCTATTGGTTAACTATGGCTCGCATTGTCCGCTCTCAAATTATGAAAATCAAGACAGAAGACTATGTGACTGCAGCTGTTACTATGGGATTTCCCAAGTGGCGAATCTTGGTGCGCCATATTTTACCTAACTGCTTAGGGCCTATTATAGTGACAATGACTTTGGCTATTCCAGATGCTATTTTTACAGAAGCCTTTCTATCCTTTATTGGATTAGGGGTAGCGGCACCTATGGCTTCATGGGGTGTCTTGGCGTCTGAGGGAATCAATGCTATGCGGTCCTATCCTTATCAATTACTGTTCCCTGCCGTGGCTATCTCTATTACCATGTTGGGCTTTACCTTCTTGGGTGATGGCCTACGAGCGGCCCTGGACCCTAAGGAAGGAGGTCGCTTATGAAAAATTTGCTTATTGATGCATCCAATCTATCGGTTATCGTAGATACCTTTTCAGGCCCTCTCCAGGTTGTACGGCACATGGAATTACAGTTGAGAAGAGGGGAAATAGTGGGTTTGGTAGGGGAATCTGGCTCTGGTAAGTCGATGACATTAGCCTCTTTTATGAGCCTGCATGATCCAGACAAGACCCATACCAAGGGAGGCCGACTTCACATTTTAGGGCATGATTGCTTAGCTTTTACAGAGGAGGACTGGCGATTACTGCGTGGCCATCAAGTGGCTATGATCTTTCAGGACCCAATGACGGCACTTAATCCCATCCTATCAATTGGCCAACAATTGATGGAAATCATGCCGAAGGGGCAGGCCAGTATGAGTAAGGCAATAGAATTACTGACTCAAGTAGGTCTTACGGATCCAGAGCGGAGGGTTAGTCAATACCCTTATGAACTATCAGGGGGGATGCGCCAACGAGTAGTTATCGCTATGGCTTTAGCCGGCCAGCCTAAGATACTTTTAGCAGATGAACCAACAACGGCTTTGGATGTGACTACGGAGGCGCAAATTCTCCATCTCCTACAGGGTTTAGTGAGAGAAAGTGGCCTTGGATTAGTCTTTGTATCTCATAATTTGCGTGTAGTGAGTCAGCTTTGTGACCGTGTTATGGTTATGTATGCGGGCCAGTGGGTAGAAAAAGGGCCGGTGGAAAGTGTTTTTTTCCGACCTAAACATCCTTACACTCAAGCCCTCTTAGGGGCTTTGCCCCAAGGGAAAAAGAAGGGACAATTGAAAGCTATTCCAGGTCGGGCACCAGACTTGGCTAATCTGCCAAAAGGTTGTCCATTCTATCCTCGTTGCTCTCATGCCATGCAGAGATGTGCTCAAGAGGAAGCGCCTATTGAAATCCTTAGTCTAGGGGAGAAGGAACATAGTATTCGTTGTTGGTTGCCAGCTTCAGAAAGGGAGTGGAAGCATGAATCACTTATGGGAGACGGAGGGGCTTAATAAAGAATTCTCAGTGAAAAGCTCCTGGTGGAAGCCAGCCCAAAAGGTATATGCCTTACATGACATCGATCTTTACCAAGATTTTGGCGAGACCTTGGGTCTAGTGGGAGAGTCGGGTTGTGGTAAATCCACGTTAGGTAAAGTCCTTATGGGCCTCTATAAGCCTACAGCGGGGCAAGTCTATCTGCAGGGGCATAAGATAGAGGGCGTAAGAGATCGGCAGCGTATTGTCAAATCTATGCAGATGGTCTTTCAAGATCCTTTGGCGTCCTTAAATCCACGGATGACTGTTTTTGATATCTTAGAGGAGCCGCTTAAGGTCCATGGACAGTTGACTAAGGCGGATCGCTATAATCGAGTGATGGCTACCTTAGAACAGGTAGGTCTTTCTAAAATCTATAGTAATCGTTATGCTCATGAATTCTCTGGTGGTCAACGCCAGCGTGTGGGCATAGCGAGAGCCCTTATCATGGACCCTGCTTGTATCATCTGCGATGAGCCAATATCTGCCTTAGATGTATCTATTCAGGTGCAAATAGTAAAACTTCTGGAGCGGCTCCAGGAAGAGAAAAATATGGCTTATCTCTTTATCTCTCATGACCTTAACATGGTTCGTTATTTGAGCCAGCGTATAGCGGTCATGTATTTGGGGATGATTATGGAAGAGGGAGGAGCTGAAGACCTTTATAGTCGGCCATATCATCCTTATACCCAAGCCCTTATGGCTCTCAACAAGCCAATCGGTCCAGGGCAAACCATAGAGCTTGGCCTTAGGGGTGATGTACCAAGTCCTTTAGATCCCCCTTCCGGATGCTTCTTTCATACGCGCTGTCCAAGGGCTAGTCAGATTTGTAGTCAAGTACGACCTAAATTAGTGGATATAGATGGACGGCGACTGGCCTGCCATCATGTATAAATTGATCTGAGCTGAGGCTTAATGAGTAAGACTTGATAAGTAAGAGCCAATTAAAATAAGAATAGATAATAATTTGTGTATTGATAGTACTTGTGTGTAAGGGGATACAATGGATTTACAGATTGTAGGCCAAGCCTTGGCCAAAGAGATTGAAACTTGGATGCCACAAGCTCTCGCAGAGGGAAAGGTATCTTATTATGTGGGGCGCTTGGATGAAGAGGCTCCTATGGAGACCATTGCCGCGCGCCATGAGCATGTGGTTCATGCTGGTGCTAGTATTGTTAAAACCTTGGTTATGGAATACCTTTTTCACTTGGCTCAAGAAGGCCAGTTAGATTTAGAGGATTCCTTATCCATTCATAGGGTTCCTCCTGTAGAGGGGGGCGGTGCTATCCAAGAATTGGTTGGTAATCATGCTTTTACTTACTTAGAACTTTGCCGCCTTATGATGGTCTTATCAGATAATTGGGCTACCAATCTCCTCCTACAGGCCTTGGGCGTTGAGGAAATCAATAGCCGGGCAGAAAAGTTGGGGTTGGAAGTTTTTCAAATCCAACGCTTTATGATGGACAGTCGAGCCCGTAAGGAGGGTCGTGAAAACCGTATTACTGCTTATGAAGTGGCTAAACTTTATGACCACCTTTACCATCTGAAAGACCATTCTGCCTATGGCAAAGAAATGTGGCGCATTTTAGGGCGCCAACAATTTCGCGACCATATTCCCTTCCACTGGGGGGAAGAGGTATCCTTCTATCATAAGACCGGCTGCCTAGAGCGGGTAGAACATGATGGAGGTGTGTATATGTCTCTTCATGGGGATTATGTCTTGGTTATTCTTATCAGTGATGTTGACAATGACTTGGCCATTGATGGCTCAGCTCAACTGGGGTATATGATGCGGGAGTTTATAGATAACCGCCTGCCCCAAGCCTATTAATCACTAGTTGTATATAATGAGGTAGAGGCCATGAATAGGAAAATGATATACCTAATATTTCTTGTGGGACTTGCCGTCTTCCTTGGCCTCATTTGCCTAGGACGGGCAGAGCGGGCAGCAGCGCCAGATCCCAATTTGATTCGCTATGCGTTAGAACAGGAACCGGCGAGTCTAGACCCGGCTAAATCTACAACCTTACCGGAGTCGACTGTAGAACTACAGATCTTTGAAGGCTTGACCCGCTTGGATAAAGATAATCAGCCACAACCTGCAGCAGCACAGTCTTGGGATATTTCTCCAGATGGAACAACCTATACATTTCACCTGCGGAAGGGCATGACCTGGTCTAATGGGGATTTACTTACAGCGCAAGACTTTGCCTATGCTTGGTTGCGGGCTTTGAACCCTAATACCGGCGCTGATAACGCTTATATGCTCTACGCCATTAAAAATGGGGAGGCCTATAATAGTGGCAAAGTACCTGAGAGTACTGTAGGGATTCAGGTTCTTGACCAGGAGACCCTGGTGGTGACACTAGAGGAACCAGCCCCCTACTTTTTGAGTTTAACCGCCTTTCATGCTTTTTATCCATTGAACAAGAAAGTGGTGGAAGCCCATCCTAAGGATTGGGCTAGTCGGCCAGACACGCTTGTAGGGAATGGGCCCTATAAGATGACCGCCTGGAAACATAGTGGAGACATGCATTTCGTTAAAAACGAAAGCTATTGGGATGCCAAGTCTGTTAAAACACAAGCTATGTATTGGCCTATTTCAGAGTCCTCATCTACTCGGTTGACCTTGGTTGAAGGGGGCGAAGCGGATCTTATGGTGGAACCACCAAGCCTAGATCAAGACAGATTGACTAAGGCTGGCCTCTACAAGGTAAGCCCTATGTTGGGAAATTATTACTATGTATTTAATGTAACAGCCTCACCAGTTAATGATCCGCGGGTTCGAAAGGCCTTATCTATGGTTATCGATCGAAAAGCCATTGTGGATCATGTTATTCATGGGGGTAAGAGGCCGGCCTATGCCTTTATTCCACCAGGGATGATAGAAAGTACGACAGGAAAGGATTTCCGTCAGCAAGGTGGCGATTATGTTGAGGAAAATATAGCACAGGCCAAGGCTCTATTAAAAGAGGCTGGCTATGATAAAGAGCATCCACTACCAGCTATTACAATCCTTTATAATACCAATGAGATGCATAAAGCTGTAGCTGAAGCAGTACAGGAAAGATGGAAAGACACTTTAGGGGTGGATGCTATCCTACAAAATCAAGAGTCTAAAGTATTCTTGGCTAGCCGCCAAGAAGGTCACTATCAAGTGGCCCGTGCTTCTTGGGTGGCGGATTTTGAAGATCCTATTAACTTCTTAGAAGTCTTTTCGGCAGAGGATAACGATAGCCAGTACCACAATCCAGCCTATAATGACCTCATCGCGTCAATCAAGAAGACCCAAGACCCAAGTCGGCGCTATCAACTTATGCATCAGGCAGAAGAGATGATTTTCCAAGATGCTCTGGTCATTCCTTTTTACTATACATCTCAGCCCTATGTGGTATCACCGCGTTTAACGGGGTACTTTATTACTAATATGGGCCTTATTGATTTTAAAGGGGCCTATCAAGCCTATTGAGCTTGCTTGAGGCAGGAATAGGTGTCAGCAACTTTTAATTTTTATCTGTAAATCCAAGGAGGATGACTATGGATTGGATAGTGCCTAAGAGACTTCACAAGGGGATGACCCTAGCCTTTCTAGCGCCTGCCTCTGCCTGCCAGGAGGACCTGGACCTGGTGAAGGCTATTTGCCAGGAGCGGGGCTACCAAGCCATCTTTGCTCCTTCCTGTTACGGGCAGGGCCTCTATGGGGGATCAGAAGAAGAGATGGTGGAAGAAATTAATAGTCTATTTAGGGACCCTTCCGTCCATGCTATTATTTGTGCCCGTGGTGGGTATGGGACAATGCGATACCTAGATAAGATTGACTTTGCCGCCATCCGCCGGAACCCTAAGGCATTTGTGGGGTATAGTGATATTACAGCACTCCACCTGGCCATTCAAAAGAAATGTCAGTTGGTTACCTTTCATGGCCCTATGGTAGTAGACTGGTGCAAGGCTAAGGATCCCTCTAAGGCCGGTTCACAAGAGGCCATGGCATCCTACCAGGAGGATCTTGACCAACTCTTCCAAACCTTAGAGGGGCAGGTACGGATTATAGAACCCTTGCCGGAACCGCCAAGGGGGCATATTGGAACCCAGTTGGGAGAAGGTCGACTTATAGGTGGCAATATGACACTAATTGCTATGATGGGGGGAACTCCCTATGGCTTGGACTCCTATAGTCGAAAAGAATTAGAATCCATGATCCTCTTTCTAGAGGATGTAGGAGAGGCTCCTTACAAGCTAGATCGTATGCTGCAGCAATTGAGACTTCAGGGCGTCTTAGGTGCCATTAAGGGCATTGCTCTAGGCACCTTTAGAGACTGCCAGGGGGACCCTGATGAGGCTAGTTATGATATTGGCTACCAAGTCCTCCGCCATATGGAAGAGGGGCGGCCTGAGGAAGCAGATCCTCCCTTTGTCTGCTATTTACCTACGGGTCATGGGACTCCTCATATAACCTTACCCTTAGGTGGGCTAGTTAGCTTTCGTTATATTGCCAATACCTTTCTCTTACAGCCCTATACTAAGTAGTCCATAAGTTGTTCGCCTAATGAAAGAAAGAGACCCATGAATTTACGTCAACAAGAGGCCTTGGCCTGTCAATGTATCGATGATTTAGCTCCTCGCTTGAAAGCCTTTGGTGCTTACCTCCATAGCCATCCTGAATTAGGTCAGGAAGAATATCAGGCCCTGGCGGCCTTAGAGGCTTTTTTCTTGGAAGAGGGCTATGGGGTTCAAGTAGGCCTGACAGAATGCAAGGAATTAAAAACGGCTTTCCTAGCTCAAGAGACTGGGGATGAGGCAAAGAAACGCATTGCTTTTTTAGGTGAGTATGATGCCCTTCCAAGCCTGGGCCATGGCTGTGGTCATAATTTGATAGCCCTTATGAGTTTGGGAGCCACCCTAGCCTTTAATCGGGCTAGAAGGCCCGGTTGGGGAGCTAGTTTTTTAGGATGCCCTGCGGAGGAAACTATAGGCGGTAAGGTTTATATGTCTCAAGAGGGCCTTTTTAAGGGGTATGAGGCGGCCCTTATTATCCACCCTGGTGGAGAGAATGAGGTGGGGGGGACTTCATTGGCTACCCACCCCCTGGAAGTGACGTATCATGGTCGGTCCGCTCATGTGGCTTCTTTAACCGATCCAGGCCTCAATGCCTTAGACTCAGCGGTATCCCTATATATGAAAGTTCGCCATATGAAGGCTTCTTTTCCCAAGGGAGTTCGGATTGGAACCATCTTCACAGATGGGGGCCAGGCCCCTAATGTGATCCCAGACCGGGCCCAACTTCATATGACCGTGCGAGCTAGGGATGTAGAAACCTTAGAAGAACTTGTTTTGCCTACTATTAAGGAGGCCGCTAGAGCCGTTGCCAAGGAGGAGGGGACCCCTGTAGACCTAGTTCATTATGAACCCCTTTTCAAGGACATGCGTCAAGATAAACGGCTCTTGGGTATCTTCGAAGAGGTCATGACCGAATGGGGAGAAAAACCTCGACGGCTACCTGATGATGAAGCTGATGGATCTACGGATGTAGGTAATGTATCCTATGATCTGCCAACCGCCCAACCAACCCTTTGTATAGGACGTGGACTTGAGGCTCATACAGTGGATTTCACTTGTGCAGCAGGCTCTGATTACGGCTTAGAGCAAGCCATTAAAGGGGCCAAGATTCTGACCATTGCGGCTTTGCGGTTCGCTCAAGTAGTTGATCAAGAATAAGAATATAGGAAGAGAGTCTAGTTCTTACTAGGCTCTTTTTGACTATATCTTGCCGAGAGGATACAATAAAAAATAGAATAGTATCCGCCTCTAGGGCGGTTTTTCTTTGATGGAGAATGTACATTCATGAGCGTATTATCGGTTTCTCATGTGAGCCATGGTTTTGGGGCTCGCCAAATTTTAGACGATGCCTCCTTTCGCCTTTTAAAGGGAGAGCATGTAGGCCTCATTGGGGCCAATGGGGAGGGGAAGTCTACCTTCCTCAATATCATTACAGGTAAGTTACCTCCTGATGAAGGGAAGATTGAGTGGTCCAATAATGTTAAAGTGGGCTATTTAGACCAACATGCGGTTCTTGAAAAGGGACTGACTATCCGAGACGTTTTAAAGAGGGCTTTTGACGATCTTTTCGTGATGGAAGAGAAAATCAACGATGCCTATAATGAGATGGGTAACTGTGACGAGGAACGGATGAATAAGCTCCTAGCACAGGTGGGAGAATGGCAAGAAGAGTTAGAGCAACGTGGCTTTTATGAGATTGATGCGGTTATCGAACGGACTGCAGCTGGTCTAGGTCTCATGGATATCGGTCTTAACCGAGACGTTACAGAGTTATCCGGTGGACAGAGGACCAAGGTTCTACTTACTAAGTTGCTCTTGGAAAAGCCAACCATTCTCCTCTTGGATGAACCGACTAACTATCTAGATGTAGAACATATTCATTGGCTACAGAATTACTTACAAAACTATGAAAACGCCTTTATCCTGATTTCTCATGACATGGCCTTCCTCAATTCTGTGGTTAATGTCATCTACCATATTGAGCAGGCTGTCCTTACTCGCTACACAGGAGATTATGAACAATTTAAGGCGGCCTATGAGGTTAAGCGAGAACAGATGCGTAAAGCTTATGAAAAGCAGCAGAAGGAAATTGCCCAACTGGAGGATTTCGTACAGCGCAATAAGGCTCGTGCCGCTACAGCAGGCCTCGCTTCTGCCCGGGTTCGCAAGCTGGAAAAAATGGACCTCATTGACAAACCTAAGGAATATATTAAACCTAGCTTCCACTTTAAAGAGGGGCGGACACCATCTCGTTATATTGTAGAAGCATTTGGCTTAGAGTTGGGGTATGACGAACCTTTGACTCGGCCTGTGGATTTTCAGGTAGAACGGAATAAGAAAATCGCTATCCGAGGCGTTAATGGCCTAGGGAAGACAACCTTACTTAAGACTATCTTGGGCCTCATCAAACCGATTTCTGGTGAATTGGTTAAGGGGGACTTTCTGCAGGTGGGTTACTTTGCTCAAGAAGACAATCCTAATAATGATATGACAGCATTAGATTATATCTGGGAAGCTTATCCGGCCATGACCAATGCAGAGGTCCGCAACGCCTTGGCCAAGTGTGGTCTTACGACAGACCACATTACTTCTCAAATGCGGGTTTTATCGGGCGGTGAAAATGCTAAGGTTCGCCTTTGTAAGCTCATGCAGGAAAAGTATAACGTCTTGGTTTTGGATGAACCGACTAATCATTTGGATATCTATGCTAAGGATGAGTTGGCTAAGGCACTCAAGGCCTTTCGTGGAACTATCGTAGTAGTAAGTCATGAACCAGAATGGTACGAGTCTTGGGTGACAGATGTATGGAATATCGAAGACTGGACGACTAAGATCGTATAGGAGTGTTAATGAAGCAAACTGCAGAGGAGAGCCTACAGGCCTTTTTAGAGGGCCTGGGCCTAGATTTACAACAAGCTCATATGACTAAGACCCCAGCTCGGGTGACAGCCCTTTATAGGGACCTTTTCCGGGGTGTGGGAGGGGATACTAAGTCCTTGTGGGGGGAGGTTTTTCCTACCGATTATAAGGGACTAGTAGCCGTCCATGGTATTCCCTTCTACTCTATGTGTGAACACCATCTCATGCCCTTCTTCGGCAAGGTCGATATAGTGTATCTGCCCCATGAGGGCCGAGTAGCAGGTCTATCTAAATTGGCGGACTTAGTGGACCTCTTGGCTCGCCGGCCTCAGTTACAGGAACGGCTATCTTCTCAAATAGCAGACGCCCTAGAAGAGGATTTGGGAGCTCAAGGGGTTATGGTGCGCATCCAGGCCACTCACCTTTGTATGTTGGTACGTGGGGAAATGCAATTGGATACGCAGGCTATGACCATGGAATCACGGGGGCTCTTGGCAGAAGGTAAGGATTTGCGTCAAGAGGCTCTCTTGCTCTTAGGAGAGGAAATACATGAAAACTAGACAGTACAGTTGGCAGGATGGGAAAAGTTTGAGACTTGAAGTTGGCCACACTTTGATTATGGGGATTCTCAATGGAACGCCGGATTCTTTTTCCGACGGTGGACTCTACAATCAAGCTGATCAGGCTATTCAACACGCCCTAGATATGATTGATGAAGGGGCGGATATCATAGATCTAGGTGTGGAATCCACCCGACCTGGGCATGTGCAAATATCGGTAGAAGAGGAAATTGCACGTATGAAAGACTTGCTACCAGCAGTTTTAGAGGCGGTGACTGTTCCTGTATCTATCGATGCCTATCGAGCCAAGTCCATGGATTATGCACTGTCTGCTGGGGCTCACATCATTAATGATATTTGGGGCCTTCAATATGACCCAGATATGGTGGCCGTGGCCGCCCAATACCAAGTGCCTGTCATCATCATGCATAACCAAGTGGGGACGGACTATGATGATATTATCTCCGATATGAAAGCGTTTTATGCTAAATCTATTGATTTAGCTCTTAAAGAGGGAGTCAAACTGGATAGTATCTGGATCGATCCGGGAATCGGGTTTGGCAAGACAGCTCAGCAAAATATGGAGGTACTACAACGCTTGGACGAGTTGACTTCCTATGATGCCCTCCCCCTTCTTTTGGCGACTAGTCGTAAGGGCTTTATTGGTAAACTCTTAGGTGATCTACCACCTAGAGAACGAGATGAAGGAACCTTGGCGACCAATATGGCTGGTGTTTATGCTGGTGCCCATATGGTGAGGGTTCACAATGTACGTATGCACAAACGGGCTCTGACTGTTTTGGATGCTATCTTACGAGGTGAATAATGGATTTTATTGAACTTAATAATATGGCTTTTTATGGCTTTCATGGTAATTTGGCCAGTGAAGGCGAGCAGGGCCAACGCTTTTTTGTAGATCTTTTAGTCGGGGCTGATCTCTCACAAGCGGGCCAATCGGATGTTCTTGAGGATTCCATCAATTACGTAGCCCTCTATGAACTAGTTGAAACTATAATGACCGGCTCTCGATGCCATCTGTTAGAACATCTTGGAGCTAGCATTGCAGATGCTATTATGAGAGATTTCCCACGGGTGCAAGGGGTAAGGGTAAAGATTCGAAAACCGTCCGTGCCTATTCAAGGTATCTTGGATTATGCGGCTGTTACCACTTGCCGTGGGGCCGACCTATGATTACCTATTTCATCAGTCTGGGCTCCAACATGGGAAATCGTGAAGGACACATACAGGGCGCCTTGACCTCCCTAGCCCAGCATCCAGCGATTGTGAAATTGCAGGTCTCTGACCTCTTGGAAACTGAGCCTTGGGGAAATATAGATCAGGAGCCCTTTATTAATGGCGTTTGTTCCCTGGCCAGTGATTTGCAGCCTGAAGAAATTTTGAAAGTTCTGCAAGGTATTGAGAGGGACCATGGCCGGCAACGCTTAGTTCATTGGGGGCCTCGCACCTTGGACCTAGATATCATCTGGGCCCAAGAGGGGAATCAGCCCCTGGAGGTTCATAGTCCAAGCTTGGATATACCTCATCCCTATTTTTGGAATCGCACCTTTGTCCTAGTGCCTTTGTCTCAATTATGGGCAGACTTTTCCTACCAGGGACAATCTATTCAAGAGCGGATTAAAGAACTTGAAAAGGATAGCTAACTAGGTCCTAGAAGGATGTATGATATAATACAATTCATATGGTCTTAATGAGGGCCTAGTTTTATTTTCTCCTAGAAGGATTGTTTATCGTGAATGTAATCAACAAAATCAATCACTTGTTTAATAACTATTTACCTTGGATTGTATTGGCCGTGGCCGTGGTGGCCTTTGTGCTGCCAGGTATCTTTACAGAAGCTGCTAAACTGACTGTGCCTCTCTTGCAATTAGTCATGTTCTGCATGGGCTTGACCTTAACTGCAGGGTCTTTTGTACAGGTTTTTAAGCAACCATGGCAAGTTATCTTGGTATCTCTTATCCAATTTATTTGGATGCCTTTGGCTGGTTACTTGATTGGAATTATCTTTAACTTCCCACCAGAAGTAGCTATCGGTTTTATACTCCTAGGGGCCTGCCCAGGTGGTACCGCTTCCAATGTTATGACCTATTTGGCTAATGGCGATGTGCCTTTGTCTGTTACAGCAACCTCTGTATCCACTCTCTTAGCACCCATTTTGACGCCATTCTTCATCGCCTTCTATGGGTCTACCATGGTAGAAGTAGCCTTTTGGCCAATGTTCATCTCTATCATTAAAATTGTTGCTGTTCCTATTATTGCCGGAATCATCATCAATGCTTTGATTGGTAAGCACATTAAACCCGTTAAGGATGTATGCCCTACACTGGCAGCTATCGTTGTATTGATTATTATCGGTGGCGTAACAGCTGTATCACAACAAAAGATCATCGATATGGGGTGGGCCATGGCTATTCTTACCTTCGTCGCTTGCTTGGTTCAAAATGTGTCTGGTTATGTGGTTACCTATGGTGTATGTAAGGTCTTGCCTACGCCAGCACCAGCACGTCGGGCTATGCAAATCGAAGTGGCTATGCAAAACTCCGCTTTGGCTGTTACCCTAGCTCTCAAGCACTTCACCCCAGCGGCGGCTATTTGCGGTACCATGTTCTCCATTATTCATAACTTTACGGGGTCTATCTTTGCGGGTATTTGCCGCAAGCATGACGAAACAGAAGGCAAGTAATTTCTTAGAAAGGAAGTTTCCACAATGGCTCAGCATCATAGAGAATCCGGTTGGCGTCGATTTGTGACTTGGCGAAATGCATCCCGATTGCTCATAGCCCTCTTTGTACTCATGGTTGTAGCTGAAGGGGTACGCCTTGTTCAGGTCTATCAGGAGAAGGTGAAGGTGGAAAAACAGCTAGAAGAATTAAAGGAAGAAAATGCTAAGTTGGAAGCAGAAAAAGAAGAACTTTCTAAGCCTAGCAATATAGAATCTATCGCTCGTAAGGAATTGGGTTTGGTAAAACCAGGGGAGATGCCTTACGTTAAATAGTGGAAAGGTCGTCATCGGTGGTGACGGCCTTTCTGCTATAATGGGTTGTATTAGAATTAGTCCTTATGGAGAATAGAGTATATGAAAGTAGCTATCATTGATATTGGGTCCAATTCCATGCGCCTCCTCTTGGGCTTGTACCAGGAGAATCGTTGGATAAATGAGCCTAAGCGGCTTTGGACTACTCGGTTGGGTAAGCGATTAGATAATGGGGCCTTGAGCCCGGAAGCTATGGCTGCTTCCTATCAGGCTATGGCGGAAATGAAAGAAGCTATTAATGGCTTTGGCGCTCAAAAAGTCTATGCTTTGGCAACCTCTGCCGTGCGAGAAGCCCCTAATGGGCAGGTTTTCCTGGAGGCCTTACAGGCCATTCAGCCTATGGATAGTCGGATTCTGACTGGCCAAGAAGAAGCTCAATATGGTTTTTTAGGGGCCCTGGGAGAGGATGTAAAGAAAGGCGACTACTATGGGATCATTGATGTGGGTGGTGGCTCCACGGAATTGGCTGTAGGAGACGAAGAAGGAATCCTGTGGTCACAATCTTATCAGATGGGGGCTGTTCGCTTTCAAACTTTATCCCAAGAGGGGCCTGAGGCCGTGAAAACGGTGTCACAAGCTCTTTGGCAGGACCTGCCTCAGGACCTATGTGTAGACCAGTGGATTGGTATTGGTGGTACAGCCACAACTTTGGGTGCTATGGACCTAGCTATGGAGATTTATGATGGGAGCCGCCTACAAGGCCATAAGGTGAGCCGAGAAAGTATTCAAGGCATGATTGACGAGTTGCGCACTAAGAGCCCTGAAGAGCGACGCGCTATTCCAGGACTACAAGCGGGACGAGCGGATATCATTACGGCCGGTGCAGAAATTATTGCGGCCGCTATGGACTTCTATGACATGAAGAGCCTTAGTATGAGTGAACGCGATGGAATGGAAGGATTTGAAGAGGGCTTATGTCGTTAACTATAGAGCATAAGGGATTCCTCCGTCAGGTGCAGAGAACCCTTCAATATCATAGTCTTTTAGACCCTAACAGCCGTGTCCTTATTGCCTGCTCTGGAGGGGTCGATTCCCTGTCCCTAGTTCATGCTCTCTTAGCTCTTAGGGAGCATATGAAAAAACGCTGGACTTTAGCGATTGCTACGGTAGACCATGAGATTCGCCCAGAAGGGGCTGCTGAACTTGAACTAGTCCGGTCTATGGCAGATGATCTAGGGCTTCCCTTTTACGGAGCCCATATAGATGTACCTGCCCAGGCACAAGCTTTAGGTCTGTCTCTTGAGACGGCAGGTCGTCGGGCTCGCTATGCTTTCTTGTCAAAAATAGCTCTAGAAGAGGATTATGATGTGGTTGCTACGGGCCACCATCAAAATGACCAGGCCGAGACAATCCTAGCCCACATGGTTAGGGGGGCGGGTCTTAAAGGCTTGGGGGGCATGGCCTATACTAGGCCTTTGATAGGGGCCATCAAGTTGGTTCGCCCCTTCTTAGATGTCACTAAAGCCCAAATTCGGGCCTATGCAAGGGACTTGGATTATGAGGCTTGTGAAGATGCTACGAATGAGGACTCCACCTACCAAAGAAATTATATTCGCCATCAGATTCTACCAAGGATAGAAGCCATCAACCCTAATGTTCTGGAAAGTCTATCTCGCCTTGGCCAAAGTGCTCGCGATGATGAAGCATTATTAGAAAAAATCGCAAGAGAGAGCTTAGAGGGATTAGCTACCTATGAAAATGGACATGTTCTTCTAGGGCGTCGTGCCTTCCGCAAGATTCCCCTTAGTATCCGCAGGCGCATCTGGACGCTAGTTTTACAGACCTTGTTGCCGAGCGCCTCTTGGGAGTGGTCACACCTAGATCAACTAGACCATTTAATTCAAACGGGGGAAGCCAAGAGTTTTCAGGCCATGAGAGTGCGAGTTGAGGCACAATGTGATACAATAGATATATCCGTTTTGTCTTCAAGATCACCTGATTAGGAGAGGGGATATATGCATAAAGATATAAAAGAAATCTTGCTCACAGAAGAGGAAATTCGTGGACGAGTCACTGAATTAGGCACAGAGATTGCTGCTGATTATAAGGGGCAAGAACTCTTAGTGGCAGGCATCCTCAAGGGGGCAGTTGTCTTCTATGCGGATTTGCTCAGGGCCATCGGCGAAGATGTGAATGTATGCTTAGACTTTATGGCTTGTTCTAGCTATGGGGAAGGAACGGTTTCCTCTGGTCATGTTAAGATAAAAAAAGATTTGGACAATTCTGTTGCAGATAAGCATGTCCTCATCGTTGAAGATATAGTCGATACGGGGAATACGCTCTACTACCTAGTAGACGAACTCAACAAGCGGGGTGCCAAGTCCGTTAAGATAGCTACCTTACTATCCAAACCTGATCGCCGGGAAAAGGATGTGCATGTAGACTACATCGGTTTTGTGATTCCTGATGCTTTTGTTATCGGCTACGGATTAGATTATGCTGAAAAGTACCGCCAATTAAAATACATTGGGGTCTTGAAAGAAGAAGTATACGCTAATTAACTCGAGAAAGGAGTTATACATTGGGTCGTTTCGCAAAAAATGTCCTTTTGTATGTACTGGTCATTGCGGCCTTGGCAACGGCGGTGGATTCTTTTATGGGCCAATCGTCTACCAAGTCTGAATTGTCCTATACGGGCTTTATTCAACAGGTACAACAAAAGAAAATTGATAAGATTACCATTACTAATAACCATGATATCGTGGGGACTATGAAGAATGGTACAGAATTTAAAACCTATGCACCAACGGATGATAGCTTAATTCCAACCCTTAATAATAATGGGGTAGAAATTACGGCTAAACCTGCTGATAGTCCATCTTGGTGGATGACCTTACTCACATCTATCGTGCCTATGGTCATTCTTATCGCTGTTTGGTTCTTTATCATGCAACAATCCCAAGGGGGCGGTGGCAAGATGATGAACTTCGGCAAAAGCCGGGCTAAAATGATGGATGATGCGGTGAAGGTTAATTTCCAAGATGTAGCAGGCCAAGAAGAAGCCAAGGAAGAATTGGAAGAGATTGTAGAATTCCTCAAGAATCCAGATAAGTTCACTAAAATGGGTGCTAAGATTCCTAAGGGGGTTCTTTTGGCAGGCCCTCCTGGGACGGGGAAAACCCTCCTGGCTAAGGCTGTAGCAGGGGAAGCGGGTGTTCCGTTCTTCACTATTTCTGGTTCTGACTTTGTAGAAATGTTTGTTGGTGTTGGTGCCTCCCGGGTACGGGACCTCTTCCAACAGGCCAAGAAGAATGCTCCTTGTATCATCTTCATCGATGAAATTGATGCAGTGGGTCGTCAACGGGGCGCAGGCCTCGGTGGCGGTCATGATGAACGGGAACAGACCCTTAATCAACTCTTGGTTGAAATGGATGGCTTTGATGCATCTGAAGGTATTATTACTATCGCCGCTACCAACCGCCCTGACATCTTGGATCCGGCCCTCCTTCGTCCAGGCCGTTTCGACCGTCAAGTCATGGTAGGCCGCCCAGACCTTAGGGGCCGTGAGGCTATCTTGCAAGTGCATGCAAAGAACAAGCCTTTAGCAGATGATGTGGACCTCAAAACTATCGCTAAAAAGGTGCCTGGTTTTACTGGTGCTGACTTAGCCAACCTCTTGAATGAAGCAGCTCTTTTAGCAGCTCGTCAGAATAAGACCATCATTACTATGGATGATTTAGAAGAAGCCTCTGAAAAGGTATCAATGGGGCCAGAACGACGCAGCCATATCGTGACAGAAAAGGAACGTCGATTGACTGCCTTCCACGAATCCGGTCACGCTATTGTAGGTCATTTGTTACCTGACTGCGATCCTGTCCACAAGGTGACTATCGTCCCTCGGGGTTATGCTGGTGGTTATACCATGAGCTTGCCTGAGGAGGAACAAAACTACGAAACTAAGAAGCAAATGTTGGCGCATATCCGCATGGCTTTAGGTGGTCGCGTAGCGGAAGCTTTAACCTTGAAGGATATTTCCTCTGGTGCTTCTGGCGACTTACAAACAGTTACTAAAATCGCCCGCAATATGGTGACCCGTTATGGTATGTCTGATGAATTAGGACCTATTGTATTCGGGGAACAGCGGGAGCAAGTATTCTTAGGGCGTGACCTCGGCCATGAACGAAACTACTCCGAGTCTACGGCTGAACAAATCGATGCAGAAGTACATCGCATCGTTACAGAAGCCTATGATGATGTGGTGAAACTCTTATCCGAAAATATGGACTTCCTCCACAATATGGCAGAAGCCCTTTTGGAATATGAAACCATTGATCATGAAGATGTAGTATCCCTCTATGAAACAGGGAAGATTGCGAAGAAGCCTGAAGAAGAACAGGTGGAAGCGGTTAAGACAACCCTGACACAAGCTGGTATTGAGGTACCTAAGGACCTCCAAGTGGAAACCATTCCAACAGAAGAGCCTAAGGCACCAAGCCGAGAAGATATACCGACAAAAGAAGATACTATGCCTAAGGCATAAAATGCTATTAAAAGCCATACCTAGCTTTAGCTAGGTATGGCTTTTGTCTCTTTGTTGACCATCGTGTAATAGGCATGGTAAATGGGAGGCTTGCATTTTAAGGACATGACCTGTAAAATTGCTTTAGTATTTGGTTGACAATAGGAGGCCATTCTCGTGAAAAATGAAGTGCTTGAGTTCCTACGTGAAAATGCGGGTGGATTTGTGTCAGGCCAAGATATGTCAGAAGCCTGTCATGTATCCCGTACGGCTATATGGAAACATATTAAGGCCTTGCGGGCTAAGGGCTATAAGATTGAATCCTATACCAAGCTGGGGTATCGTCTTTTGGAGGAACCAGATCTTGTATCCCCCCTATCCATGCGGAAGGCCTTGACGACAGATATCTTCGGCAAGAATTATATTTACATGGATTCCACTGTATCCACCAATACGGAGGCCCGTAAATGGGCCCTTAAGGGGGCTGAAGAAGGAACTGTAGTCGTAGCAGAAGAACAGGTGGAAGGGCGTGGCCGCTTACAACGGGGCTGGTATTCACCCTTTGGTAAGGGGCTTTGGTTCTCCTTGATTTTGCGTCCCGATTTCCTTCCTATGGAGGCGCCAAAGTGTACCCTTATGGCAGCGGTGGCTGTGACCAAGGCTCTTCGTAAGATGGGAGTCACTGATGCGGTTATAAAATGGCCTAATGATATCTTGGTTAAGGGCAAGAAGATGGTAGGAATCCTGACAGAAATGACGGGGACCATGGATGAAATCGAATATATCATTTTGGGTGTGGGACTTAATGTGACAACAGGTCTTGATGAGTGGCCAGATGATCTAAAGGCCATAGCAACATCTATCCTCATGGAGGGGGTAGAGATTCCTCGTATAGAGGCCTTTAACATTATCTTACAAGAGTTGGAGGAACAGTACTTTGAAGTTTTGGCCAATGGTTTTGATCACACCTTAGAAGAATGGAGGAACTTATCCTGTACCTTAGGCCAACATGTGCGTGTCCACCCAGGTAATAAACTAGCCTATGATGGTATGGCCTTGGATATCGATGGTGATGGCAATTTATTAGTACGCCCTGATGGAGGGGAAAGGGTTTATCGGGTTATAGCAGGGGACGTATCCATACGTCCAGTTTCAACAACTGTAGAATAGGAGATAGCATGTTATTAGTAGTAGATGTGGGAAACACCAATATTGTATTAGGTGTCTATGAAGGTAAAAATCTTAAAGGACACTGGCGGATTTCCACAGATCGTGTGCGGACAACCGACGAGTATGGGGTGCTGATCATGAACCTCTTCCTCCATGACAAGACGGTAGATGCAGAGGCCATTGACGGAGTCATAATCTCATCCGTCGTACCGCCCCTTATGCCAACCTTGGAACGAGTGTCCCGCCGCTACTTTAATGTGGAACCCTTGGTTGTAGGCCCGGGGACTAAAACGGGCATGGCCATCAAGTACGATAACCCACGAGAAGTGGGAGCTGATCGGATTGTTAATGCGGTGGCTGCTTATGAACAGTATGGTGGTCCTATTATTATCATCGATTTTGGTACAGCGACGACCTATTGCGCGGTATTAGCTAATGGTGATTATATTGGAGGTGTAATAACACCGGGTGTCATGATCTCTGCAGAGGCTCTCTTCCAACGGGCTGCTAAATTGCCTCGTATTGAGGTGAAGGATCCAGGTCAGGTCATCAATCGCAACACTGTATCTTCTATGCAGTCGGGCATGTTTTACGGCTATGTGGGCCAGGTAGAAGGTTTGGTAGCGCGGATGAAGGCGGAAATGCCGGAAGGAACTAAGGTGGTCGCTACTGGCGGCTTAGCTCAGCTGATCGCCTCCGCAACAGAATCCATTGATTTCGTAGAACCTAAGTTAACGCTAGAAGGATTGCGGCTCATTTATGATAAAAACAAGTAAAACTTGGCAAATTGGGTCTGTGCCCATCAAGGGCCAGGTTGTTCTAGCCCCTATGGCTGGAGTGTCTGATGTAGCCTATCGAGTCCTAGCTAAGGCTCATGGGGCTTCCTTGGTCTGCACGGAAATGGTATCAGCCATGGGTATCAAATATAAGAATGAGATCACTAAGGGGATGCTCTTCATTGAGGAGGGGGAAGGACCTGTGTCCATGCAGGTCTTTGGGTCTGATCCGGAAACGGTGGCCTTAGGAGCAAAGACTATCTCTGAGGCGGGAGCTGATATTGTTGATATCAATATGGGATGCCCTGTGAAGAAGGTGGTCTCCTCTGGTGATGGATCGGCTCTTATGAAAAATCCAGATTTAGCAGCACGGGTAGCAGAGGCCACAGTAAATGCTGTGGATGGGCCTGTGACGGTTAAGATGCGACTGGGATGGGATGAAGACTCCATCAATGTAGTAGATTTTGCTAAACGCATTGAGTCTACTGGTGTGGCCGCCATTGCCGTTCATGGTAGGACCAGGCAACAAATGTATATGGGCCGAGCCAACTGGGATTATATTAAAGCTGTCAAAGAGGCGGTCAAGTCTATTCCTGTCATCGGTAATGGGGATATTACCAGTCCACAGGACGCTAAGGCCATGTTAGATCAAACGGGCTGCGATGCCGTTATGATTGGACGTGGAGCTCATGGTAATCCTTGGATCTTTGAGCGGACGAATACTTATTTGGAAACAGGAACTCTCTTATCAGAACCCTCTTGGGAGGACCGGATTGATATGCTGTATAAGCACTTCCAAAACCTGGTTAAGTATAAGGGCCATGATGCGGCAGTTCGGGAAATTCGCACCCACGCAGGCTGGTATTTGAAGGGCTTACCTGAGGCGGCCCGCTACCGGAATACCATTAACAACCTCCATACGGAGGGGGCTTTTAGGGCGGCAATTGAAAGCTACCGGGAAACCCTAGCAAAATTGACAAATACAGGGGCTATGGTAAAATAGTTTCTATATATATAGAAAAATGGAGAAGTGTCATATAAGGTGACACTTCTTCTTATTCATAATCTAAGAAAGAGTGGTTAAATTATATGGCAGAAGTAAAAGAAACCCTTCTTACAGCAGAAGGCCTTAAAAAACTTGAAGAAGAACTTGCTCATTACAAATCTGTACGCCGTATTGAAGTAGCAGCACGGATTAAAACAGCCATTGAATATGGCGATATTTCGGAAAACTCTGAATACGATGATGCTAAGAATGAACAAGCTTTCATTGAAGGTCATATCGTTGAACTAGAGAATAAGATTAATACAGCTAAGATTATTGATGGTAAGGCAACAAAAGGTCGCGTATCTGTCGGTTCTAAGGTAAAGGTCTTAGATACCCAATACGACGAAAAAATGGAATATACCATCGTTGGCTCCTCTGAAGCGGACCCATTCAACAACCGCATTTCTAATGAATCCCCTGTAGGGGCAGCTATTTTGGGTAAGAAAAAGGGCGACAAGGTAGAAGTAACTACGCCAGATGGCCCAGTAGTATTCGAGATTTTGTCCGTAAAATAGTTGAATTAGGAGTACATTATGAGTGAAGATGTAAAAACTACAGATCTTGCAGCCGCAGAAGAGCTCAATGATCAAATGCAACACCGCCGCGATAAATTGGCTCAATACGAAGATAAAGGGGTCTATCCATTCGGTCAACGCTTTGTTGTGCGTGAACATACACAAGAAGTAAAAGATGACTTTATCAACTTTGATGGTCAACCAGTGGTTATGGCCGGTCGATTGATGACTATGCGGTCTCATGGTAAGACTGCTTTTGCTAATATCCGTGATAAGGCAGGGGACATCCAAATTTACTTCCGCAAGGATGTGATGGGGGAAGAGGCTTACGAATTTGTAAAAATGCTCGATATTGGTGATATCATTGGTATTGAAGGCCATGTTTTCCGTACCCATAAGGGTGAAATCACCGTTAAGGTGAATACGTTAACCCTACTCTCTAAGTCTCTTCGTCCATTGCCTGAAAAATGGCATGGTTTGACTAATACAGAATTGCGTTACCGTCAACGTTACGTCGATCTCATCGTCAACCCTGAAGTGCGGGATACCTTCGTAAAACGGTCTAAAATTGTAGCTAAGATTCGCCAATACATGATGGCCCATGATTTCATGGAAGTGGAAACACCTATGATGCATGCCATTCCAGGTGGTGCAGCGGCTCGACCTTTCATTACCCACCATAATGCTTTGGATATTGACATCTACATGCGTATTGCTCCAGAGCTCTACCTCAAGCGCTTAATCGTAGGGGGCATGGAACGGGTCTTCGAAATGAACCGTTGCTTCCGGAATGAAGGCATCGATAACCGTCATAACCCTGAGTTCACCACTATCGAATCCTACCAAGCTTACGGCGACGTAGAAGACGCTATTCGTTTGACAGAAAATATCGTTTCTTATTGTGCACAAGAAGTATTAGGCACACAAGAAATCACCTACCAAGGGACTGAAATCAACCTTACACCACCTTGGAACCGCATTACTATGGCGGAAGGCGTTAAAAAGTATACAGGTGAAGACTTTGATGCAGTAACATCCATTGAAGAAGCACGTGCTATTGCTGACCGTCTCAATGTAGAATACACAGATAATGATGGAATTGGTAAGATTTTGAACCTTTGCTTCGAGGATTATGTAGAAGCTAATCTCATCCAACCAACTATCGTCTATGGACATCCAAAGGAAATATCCCCATTGGCAAAGGCCAACCGGGAAAATCCGTTGGCTACCGAACGGTTTGAAGCTTTCATCTATGGCCGTGAACTGGCTAATGGCTTCTCCGAATTAAATGATCCGATTGACCAAAAACAACGCTTCCTAGATCAATTAAAAGAACGGGAACACGGTGATGACGAAGCGCATCGCATGGATGAAGATTTTGTAACCGCTTTGGAATATGGCTTGCCACCAACATCTGGCTTGGGTATCGGTATTGACCGTCTGGTTATGTTCTTGACAGACTCTGCTTCTATCCGGGATGTATTGCTCTTCCCATTGATGAAGCCGGAAGGTCAAGCTAAGCCAGCGACTAACGACGAAGATGTTAAAGTTGATGCTGAATAAGAATCCTGAAAAACGCTTGCACCTTGTGCAGGCGTTTTTTTGTGTGCTTCTCTAGCTAGCTATTCGTCTGGGCTAGCAAACCTTACGTGTATATATGCGAATAAAGGGGGCTAAGAAACTCAAAGTCTAGGGAACGAAAAATATTCTGTAAATGCTAGTTGAGAATAAGAGGATGATTATTAGCCTGTAATGTGTTATATTTTATGTGTATTAAAATACTGATTTGTCATCCAGATTAAAGAGGCAGAGACTATGTTAGATTTAAAATTTGTTAGGGAAAATCTTGACGCCGTGCAAGCAAATCTCGACCACCGTCACACGGAAGGAAAACTTGATGATTATGCTAAATTGTATGATGAACGGAAAGAAATCATTCAAGAAGTAGAACAATTAAAGGCTCACCGGAATGCTGTATCCGATGAAATTGCTCAATTGAAACGTAACAAAGAATCGGCGGATGATAAAATCGCAGAAATGAAGACGGTAGGCGATCAAATTGCAGACTTGGATAATCGAGGCCGCGATGTAGAAACTAAACTTCGTGATATCGCCCTTCGTCTACCAAATATGTGCGACCCATCTGTTCCTGTAGGGAATGATGAAAATGACAATCCTGAAATGCGTAAATGGTCTATGCCTCGCCAATTTGACTTCCCAATTCAAGCCCACTGGGACCTTGGGGAATCCTTGGACATTTTAGATTTTGAACGCGCTACTAAGGAGTCTGGTGCCCGCTTTACTATCTATAAGGGCTTTGGGGCTCGTATGGAACGGGCTTTGATCAACTTCATGTTGGATCTTCATTGTGACAAGCAAGGCTATACAGAAATGATGACACCTTACATGGTTACAACTGATACTTTGACTGGTACAGGTCAACTGCCAAAGTTTGCTGAAGATATGTATAAGGTTGAAGGGCAAGATTATTTTTTGATTCCAACGGCAGAAGTGACTCTGACTAATTATCATTCCGGGGAAATCTTGAAGGAAGAGGACTTACCTAAGTATTATACGGCTTTCACCGCTTGCTTCCGGTCTGAAGCAGGTTCTGCCGGCCGCGATACACGGGGGCTCATCCGTCAACATCAATTCAATAAAGTTGAAATGGTTAAGATTGCCCATCCTGATCACTCCTGGGATGAGCTTGAAAAACTTACCGATAACGCAGAAGAAGTCTTGCGCTTACTCGAATTGCCACACCGCGTGATTACCTTGTGCACGGGAGATATTGGCTTTGGCTCTGCTAAAACCTATGACGTGGAAGTGTGGATGCCAGCACAGAATACCTATCGAGAAATCTCCTCTTGTTCTAATATGACTGATTTCCAAGCACGTCGTGCTAATATTCGATTCCGCCGCAATGGTAAGGGCAAACCAGAATTTGTTCATACCTTGAATGGGTCTGGCTTGGCCGTAGGTCGTACGGTAGCGGCTATCTTAGAAAACTACCAAGAAGAGGATGGATCTGTTCGCATACCTAAGGTATTACAACCATACATGGGTGGCTTAGAAGTTATCAAACCTGTTAAATAAGGAGGCATATTATGGATCGTACATTATCCCTAGAATTCGCTCGCGTTGTAGAAGCTGCAGCACTTCGTTCTGGTAAATTATTAGGTCGTGGCAAAAAGGATGAAGCTGATGGCCTAGCTGTAGACGCGATGCGTCAAGCTTTCAATGATGTAGCTATCTCTGGTACCGTGGTAATCGGGGAAGGGGAAATCGATGAAGCACCAATGCTTTACATCGGTGAAAAAGTTGGCCGTGGCGGCCCGGAAGTGGATATTGCCGTGGATCCTATTGAAGGGACTAATCTTATTGCTAAGGGGCAAAATGGAGCCATTGCGGTTATGGCTATTGCAGAGCATGGAGGTCTTCTTCATGCACCAGATATGTACATGCAAAAAATCTGTGTAGGTCCTCGTGGGGCTGGGGCTATCGACTTAGATAAGTCCCTTACAGAAAACCTTCAAAATGTGGCCAAGAAGATGGGCCGAAACGTGGATGAATTGACCGTAGTTATGTTAGACCGCGAGCGTCATTATGCGTTAATGAAAGAAGCTCGTGAAGCAGGTGCTCGTGTTCGTCTCATCTCTGATGGCGATGTAAACCCAGCTATGGAAGCTTGTATTGAAGGTTCTGGCGTCCATATGGTAGTTGGCGTTGGTGGGGCCCCTGAAGGGGTTTTAGCTGCAGCTGCTCTCAAGTGCGCTGGTGGCGATATGCAAGCCCGTCTCAAACCATTAACAGCACAAGAAGAACAACGATGCCACGATATGGGAATTAAGGATCTCAATAAAGTTCTTACCTTGGATGACTTGGTACCTAGTGATGATGTTATCTTCGCAGCTACGGCCATTACGCAAGGTAACTTATTAAATGGTCTCCAATACTTCCCTGGCGGAGCACGTACTCATACCATTGTTATGCGGTCTAAAACAGGTACGGTTCGCTTCCTTGATACCATTCACATGGATAAGAAATTAGAAACCATCAAAGCCAAATAAAATGAAATCAATCCCTAGTACATACACTAGGGATTTTTCATTGTTTTTTCATACAAATTCCTTGCCCTTATATTGAAAAAATTGCTATACTTATATGTAAGATTTTATACACTGGGCGCTTGAGGCGTTTTTATAGATCGTGTTACTAGGAGGAAGTCTGTTGGAAAAGTTGATTATCCAAGGGGGCCATCGTTTAGAAGGCCGTGTTCGCGTTAGCTCTGCGAAAAATGCCGTTTTGCCTATCATTGCTGCTACTATGTTGGCATCTACGCCGAGCACATTGGTAGAAATCCCTAAATTGGCAGACGTAAAAACGATTTGTGCTGTTATTGAATCCCTCGGTGTTAAGGTAACCTTTGATTCAGAGGCTGATGAAATTCATTTTGACGCGTCCCATATTGAAGCCACAGAAGCGCCGGCAGAATTGGTACGGAAGATGCGGGCATCCTTCTTGGTTATGGGCCCTCTCTTGGCCCGAAAAGGGGAAGCTAAGATTGCTCTACCAGGCGGTTGTGCCATAGGTAGTCGCCCTATCGATCTTCACCTTAAGGCTTTTGAGGCCTTGGGATGCGAGATTGAAATCACTGATGATTATGTACGAGCAGTAGCACCTGAGGGCTTAAAAGGTAACCAAATCTACTTGGATTTCCCATCCGTAGGAGCTACAGAAAATGTCATCATGGCAGCTTCTATGGCAGAAGGGAAGACCATTATTGAAAATGCTGCTGAAGAACCTGAAATTGTTGATTTGGCGACCTATTTAAATTCCATGGGGGCCAATATAAAAGGGGCTGGCACTAATGTGATTCGTATTGAAGGGGTGCCAGAACTTAAAGGTGCTGTTCATACGGTTATTCCTGACCGTATCGAAGCAGGTACCTATCTTATAGCAGCGGCTATGGCCGGTGGTGATGTATATGTAGAAAATGCCTTGTCTGAACACTTAAAACCGGTGGTGGCTAAGCTTAAAGAAGCCGGTGTCCATGTAGAAGAAGATGTGGATGGAATCCGGGTTATTTCCGATGGGACAGGCATGAAAGCTGTGGATATTAAAACACTACCTTACCCAGGTTTCCCTACGGATATGCAGGCACAGTTCATGGCTTTTACAACTATCTGCCAAGGGACCTCTACAGTTACAGAAACAGTCTTTGAAAATCGCTTTATGCATGTAGCAGAGCTTCGCCGTATGGGCGCTCATATTGATATTGAAGAACGGAAAGCCATCGTGGAAGGCGTTGCAGGTCTTCATGGGGCTGAAGTTAAAGCTACAGACCTTCGAGCTGGCGCAGCTCTTGTCTGTGCAGGTCTTTGTGCAGAAGGACAGACTAAGGTTAGCAACTTGCACCACATCGATCGTGGCTATGATAATTTAGTAAGTAAATTAGAAAAGTTGGGTGCGCACATTGTTCGGGTTGACGAATAAAAAGAAAAATCGTAAAAGTGAATCACCTAGACGGGTGGAAGGTCTCAAAGGACAACCGCGGGCTCGCAAAGAGGGGCGAAAATCAGAGGTCCTAACTAAGGAACAATTGGTACAGAACCGGATTGCCCGTCGTCAAAAGCGGACTAAGACTATCGCTAAGTTGACGCCGCAAATGAAGCTTAAGAGGGAGGCTGCCCATAAAAAGGCAGGCTCCTTCTTGTCTGGTCTCAATTGGAACATGACCTATGATATAGGAATTGATCTGGGGACAGCCAATGTTTTACTGTATGTAAAAGGACGTGGCTTAGTTCTGGATGAACCTGGTTTTGTAGCGCGAGATACTAAGACTCAAGAGGTGTTGGCTGTAGGGGCTAAGGCCCGTCGTATGTGGGGGCGCACCCCTGTAGGCATAGAAGTTATCCGCCCCTTGCAGGAAGGAGTCATAGCTGATTATGATATGACAGAATTTATGTTACGTCATTTTGTCCGGGCTGTAGTTCCTGCATCGGTCTTGGTAAGGACGCGAATTGTAGCTTGTGTCCCTTCAGGTATTACTCCTGTTGGTAAACGGGCTATTTTAGAAGCCCTACTTCGGACGGGCGCTCGTAAGACTGTTCTCATTGAAGAACCCCTGGCTGCGGCTATGGGGACAGGTCTCGATAAAGCTCGGGATGTAGGCGCTATGGTCGTCGATATGGGCGGCGGTACTACTGATATTGCTGTTGTTTGTGATTCGGGTGTAGTTGTGTCAGAGTCCCTGCCCATAGGCGGAGATCGCTTTGATGAGGCTATTGTCCGCTATATTAAGCGGAAACGACGCTTGGTTATCGGCTATCCTACGGCAGAGGAAATTAAGATTTCCATTGGGACTGTAGATCGTAAGGCTCCTAAGCAGGATATGGTCGTTAGAGGCCGTGACTTGGGAACTGGACTTCCCAAGTCTACGCTGGTTTCGTCTCAGGAAATTCAAGAGGCCATGGAAGCGCATATGGTCTCCATTTTGGAAGGCATAAAAAATATCCTCGAAAAAACGCCGCCAGAATTAGTCGCAGCTATTGCGGATCATGGTATCATCCTAACGGGAGGAGGTGCTCTTTTGGATGGGGTAGACCGAATCATAACAAGAGTGATTGGTATTGCAGCTTATTTAGTAGAAGCACCTCGATATGCAGTAATTCGAGGGACGGCCAAGGCCCTTGAAGAAATGTCCTCCCTACAAGACACCCTAGAAGAACTTCAGTAGGGCCAGCGCTTTTCAGTACTATTAAAGGTGGAATTTGTAGTAGACCTCTTAGGAGTAATCCGGTTATATAGTGAATACGATAAATAACCTCTGAGTAAGATGAATAAAAGCTAAAGCTTTTATAAATTCTAAGCTCAGAGGTTTTCTGGTCTCTAGGCTATGTATGTTATAATAAAGAGTAAATTATTTTGGAGGATTGGAGGTATTAACCTATGAAGTGGAAGGCAATAGTCACGGTCCTAGCCCTAACGAGTTTCTCTATCAATGGTGCTTTGGCTGTTACAGTGACAGGTTTACGCGCTAATGATACAACTAATCGTAGTCGCCTTGTCTTAGATTTATCGGCAAAACCTGAAGGCTGGACTACATCCTATGATGAAGCAAACCATGAGGTAACTGTGAGCCTTCCTAAATCGTCCAATCAAATACAGGAGGGTCACCTCAATGGAGGCAAGGAAAAAGGTGTCCTTAAGGGCATTGCCATTGAAGAAAAGGACCCTCTAAAGTTCATCTTCCAAGCTGACACTGCAGTTCAATACCATGCCTTTGCCTTGGAAAATCCCAATCGTATCGTAGTAGATATGTTTGCGGCTATATCCAATAAGACTAGCAAAAATTTAGATTCCTCTCTTAGCTTGATCAAATGGAATACTACGGGCCAAGAGGGCCCAGTGCAAGTGACGGCGCTGACTGCTCCCGCCGGGGTAGCTATGAAGGTCTATAGCAATCAAGCTGGTAATGATGTGGAGGAGGTATCCTCTGTCAATCGGGCTGCTGTTGGCCTTAAGCAAAAGGGAAAGTACATTCCCGTGTCCGTAACGGATACAGCGGGCCAAGGGATTGTACCTGATTCCTTAACAAAGACGGCCCAATTGGTTTATGGAGCGGGCCGGGGCTATACCATTAATAGCCAAAAGATAAGCCTTCAAGTGTCTGCTAATAAATGGACCCTGCCTGTAACTGGCATCAATCAGGCTCGTATGGCGAATGATTTAATTCTCTATACGGATACCTTTGGCGCTTCTACAGGGACTAATGCCTTTGGACGAGAAGTAACTGTTATAAATGGCAAGGTGACGGCTCTAGCAAAGGCTAATTCTCCACTGGCTAAGGGGGCTATGGTCTTGTCAGGTCATGGGACTAGTGCGGATAAGCTCAAGACTCTTAAGGTGGGGGATTCTCTTTCTATTCGGACTGCTCCAGCCCTGGCTAAGGTATCTACAGAGGGTGCTATTACCTACGCTAAAGGGAGCCCAGTTCTCATTGGCGGAGCGTATGTGGGGCCTAAGTCCAATAGCCGTTTGGCTCGGACCTTTATCGGTACCACGAAAAATCGAGGCCTCATAGCTATGGCTGTTGATCAGGATGGCAAGACCTCTATGGGGGTTACCTCTAAGGAAGGGGTTAATCTTATCAAGCAACTAGGGGCCATTGATGCTCTTGAGCTCAATGGGCAAGGCGCAGCAGATATGGCCTATAAGGGTAAGGTAATCCATCAAGATCAAAATCAAGCAAAAACTTATGAGGATATGTTAGTACTCAAATAAATGATTAATTATAGGCGTAAGTAATTAATTGACCAAGGAGTAATTTATGACGATGAAAAAAACTTTAGCGACTGTGCTAGTAGCAAGTGCTATGTCCATAGGATTGGCTATGGCACAACCATTAGAACACCACACCGTTCTTACGGGGACGGTAGCTTCTGTAGTGCCGCTAGGTGCTCAAGTGCAAGAAGGGGATACCTTAGTTACGGTAGAAACCTTAGCTGGCCCTATGGCAGCTTCTAAAGCCGTTGTGAGCGGTCAAGTGACAGCTGTAGAAGTACATGCAGGAGAGTCCGTACAACGGGGACAAGCAGTGGTCGTAGTCGAGTCCAAGTAAGATAGGGGAGATACTGATATGAGCAATCGAATATGGTGCCGGTCTAAGCGGGCCTTGCTCGCAGTATGCTTCTGTTTGGGGGCTATGAACATAGCCCAAGCGGTTGATTTTTTGCCTGTGGACCAAGTAAAAACAGGTATGACTGGGACGGCTAAAACTGTACTTGTAGGGGACCAAATTTCCACCTTTGATGTAAAGGTTTTGGGTGTTATGAAGGATCGGGGTCCTTCTGGAGACCTTATTTTGGCTAAGTTTTCTGGACCGGTCATGGAGGAAACAGGGGGCATTGCTCATGGTATGTCCGGGTCACCTGTCTATATAGACGGTAAACTAGTGGGTGCTGTTGCCTATGGTTGGGGCTTTGCAGATGGTACTGTGGGTATGATTACCCCAATCCAAGATATGGTTAAATTATGGCATATCCCTTATGAAAAGAACCTTAATAAGTCCTGGCATGGTCAAGGAGATGGGCAACTCATTCCTATGGGAACACCTCTTATGGCCTATGGATTTGATCAAGGAGCCTTGTCCTATCTGAAGGAAAAGCTACCTAATTATAAGTATGAAACGTATGATACAGCAGCCGCTACAGGTGATGATGTAGTTAAGCCATTGGTGCCAGGCGGGTCTATTGCAGCACTTTTAGTTGATGGCAATTTAAAATTAGGGGCTATTGGCACGGTCACTTATGTAGATGGGGACCGTCTTGTAGCTTTCGGGCACCCCTTCTTGAAGCGGGGCTCCTCTAATTACTTTATGCATAATGCTTCCATCTTTACAGTGGTAAAATCCATGGACTCCGCTTTTAAATTGGGGTCTATGGGAGCTGAAGTGGGATCTGTTAATGAAGATCGTGGTGCCGGCATCGCGGGTCAAATGGGTAAAAATACAGGTGGAATTCCCATCCAATTCCATTTGCGTGATTTGGATACAGCACAAGAAAAACGAGCTTGGGTTAAGGTGATAGAAAATGAGGAAATGACGCCAACCTTGGCTGCGACCTCCCTCTATTCCTTCCTAAATAAGCTTATGGACCGAACTGGTGAAGGGACTGCTAAGGTGACCTATACCATCCGCCCACGGGATAATGCGTATACACCATTGACGCGAACTAACATGTTCTACTCTTCCAACTCTATTTCTGAAAAATCCGTTGATGAATTCTATAAGGTTATCGACGTGTTGATGAACAACCGTTTTATCAACTTTGAAATTCAGGATATCGATGTTAAGGCCGATGTTCAACAAGGAAAGAAGACGGCTAAAATTGTAGATGCTACGGCCTCTCCTGTCTATGTAGCACCAGGAGATACCATCGTAGTAGATGTGACGATTGAACCTTTTAGAGGGGAGAAGGAAGTTAAAGAAGTCTTCTTTACCGTTCCTAAAAACCAAAAGCTGGGTGACGCCACCTTAGAAGTTCGCGGTGGCGGTGTTATCCCATTGCCTTATGTATTTGAAAAGCAAAAGTATAACTTAACAGATGAAATTATTCGCCGCCTCAAAACCTATAAAGATTTCAAGGATCTTTATAGGGAATTAAAGGATACGGATCAAAATAACCAAATCGTTGTAGAAATCTTAGAAGAGGGTATTTCTATGGTTGACGATGAGGGAGGAAAAGGAGTTAAGAAACCTAAAATTGATGGGATTGAATCTAATCCACTCCCTGGAGATATTAAGAAAAAAAGCCATTCCAATTCTTTAGATGATGCTATTGATGATGACAATAAAAAGGACCAAAAGGCCTCTATTGATACGGATTACATCATCCAAGGGGATGGGCAGTTCAAAATCCACATTGTTAGCCCTGCTAAACGGGATAAGGAACGGGCTAAAGAAGCACGCAATGCAAAGAAAAAGGGGGGCCATCAAGAAGGGGCAAAAGCGAGTCTAGAAAAACCTTTGCCTACGGATGATAAGAATGCTTCTAAAGAAGAAGGAGCCAGTCAGGACCTGGGTAGGGATAGAGTGTCCTAGACATAGCCTAATTGAGACAGACAAGAAAATGATACAGTATTAGATGGAGAGACGTGTATGAACTGGTTAGAAGCCATTGGGGCCTTTACCTTGAGTCGCTTGACAGAAATCGGGCGGGCCATGATTTTGGTCGGACAGACAATCAAACAATTGCCCATGATCAATTTCTGGCATGTTTTACAGCAGATGGCCCATTTGGGCGTTGATTCACTTCCTATCATTTCTATTACCCTCCTCTTCGCGGGGGGCGTTATGACTCTGCAAATTACGGATGTCCTCATTACCTATGGGGCTCAATCTACAGTGGGGGGCCTTATGGCGGTTGCCATGGGACGAGAACTGGGGCCAATTTTGGTAGGTGTTGTTTTGGCTGGTCGTGTAGGTGCTGCTATTACAGCAGAAATTGGGACCATGAAGGTAACGGAGCAAATTGATGCTCTTCGTGTGATGGCTACTAACCCTATTGGTTACTTAGTTGTGCCTAGGGTGGCTGCCTGTATGATTATGGTGCCGATTTTAGCCTTTTACGGCGTAGTTATCGGCATTGCAGGAGGCTATTTCGTAGCCACTTCCATTAAAGGATTGTCACCTCAAACCTACTTGGACTCCATTCAAATGTTCTCTACTGTATCAGATTTTACCTTGGGCCTTCTAAAAGCTTCTGTTTTTGGGGCTGTTATTGCTCTAGTGGGGGCCTATAAGGGGATGAATACTAAAATGGGGGCTGAGGCTGTTGGATTCTCCACAACTTCCTCTGTAGTTACCTCTATTATTCTCGTATTTATACTTAATTACTTCTTGTCATCTGTCTTGTTCTAATGAGGGGCCTATGATTGAATTGAAAAACGTCACCGTTGCCTATGGCAGCCGCGTTATTTTAGATAATATATCCATGACCATCGGCGATGGAGTGACCCTTGTTATTTTAGGAGGATCGGGATCTGGCAAATCAACCCTCTTACGTCTCCTCATAGGCTTACAAAAACCTACTGCAGGCCACATATTGGTAGATGGTGTTGATATAACAAGCTTGTCTGAATCGGAGTTTGATCAGGTCCGTCGTAAGATGGGCATGGTCTTTCAATACTCTGCCTTGTTTGATTCTCTATCGGTAGGGGAAAATGTAGCCTTTGGCCTCCGGCAGCATACTAAGCTGTCAGATGAAGATATAAAGAAGATTGTCAGCCAACGTTTAGATTGGGTTGGCCTAGCAGGCTATGAAGATTATATGCCTAATGAATTATCTGGAGGCATGAAGAAGCGGGTCTCATTGGCGAGGGCTATCGCAGAAGATGCATCGATCCTCCTCTATGATGAACCCACATCTGGTTTGGATCCTATTACGTCCATGCAGATTAGCCATTTAATTCGGGCTATGCAAAAACGCTTGGGATGTACATCTCTGGTTGTCACCCATGATATGCGGTCTGCTTTTTATGTGGGGGATGCGATAGCCCTCTTGGATAAGGGAAATTTCGTGGAGGTATCGCCGCCAGCGCAATTCCAAGAATCGAAAAATAAGTTGGTACAAAGTTTCATTCATGGCCAAGTTGATGGTGTGTAAAGAGGGATTAACTATATGAAATGGACAACAGAAGCTAAGGTAGGGGCCTTCACCCTAGTAGGGATTATCGCTTTTATCGCGGCTGTTTTATTTGTGGGGAATGTCAATTTATTTCCTAAGGCGCAGATGGCCATTACCGGTCAATTTGCCTCTGTTAATGGCTTGAAGGTGGGAAATGCCGTTAAGTACTCTGGCGTACGAGTGGGTAAGATTAAGGATATAGCTGTGGATAATCCACATTCTGTACGCGTTTCTATGGATTTGGACCAGGATGCTAAGATTCCTAAGGATTCTACCTTCTCTCTCTCCTCTGATGGTTTTTTGGGGGATAAGTTCATTTTGATTACACCAGGTACCTCTAACGAGTACCTCAAGTCCGGCGACTATGTTAATGGCAAGGGGGGAGAGATGGACCAGGCCTTTGACTCCGCTAAAAAACTCATGGAGGGGACAGAAAAGCTCCTAGAATCCATGAATAATATTATCGGTGATCCTAAGACCCAAGATGCCCTCCGCCATACACTTCAATCCACCTCTACAATGGCAGATAATACCGTGGCAATTACCGGTAACTTAGCAGCTATGACGGCGCAGATGAATGCGACAGCTCAACAATTTAATGCAGATGGTAATGCGGGCAATGATATGCGGGCCATTTTGATCAATATGAAGGAAACTACTGAAAGGGTGGATTCCATGGCCCGTTCTATGGAAACTACTGTTACGGACCCACAGGCTGCTCAAAATATTAAGGAAACCCTTCATAATACAGCGCAAATTTCATCTCGTATTAATAAAATGTTAGGAGGCAAACCTTACCCAAAGTCCTCCACTGAGGCTGTAAATACTGGGGTCGAGGCCTCCGATTCTAACGAAGATGTAAACAAAAGTAAACAATTAGCTACTGAAATGTCAGGTGAATTATTATATAATAGTCATCAGAACGAATATCGTGCCAATGCGCATCTTCGCTTATTTACCAATAAAAATCTTATGGAATTAGGCTTTTCTAATATAGGAGATGGATCTGATTTTGATCTCAATGCAGGTAGGTATTTAACGGATAAATGGTCTGTTAGGGGGGGCTTCTTTGAAAGTAAGTTAGGTCTAGGACTTGACTATGGTCTAGGTGGCCCATTCTCCTTGTCTGCAGCGGTTTTTGATCTCAATCGTCAACGGTATAGAATCCGCTCTGAATTCCGCTTGAAGGGAGATACCTATGGTGTCCTTCAAACGACGCGCCCATTCTCTTCTGATAATGGTGGTACCTATTTGGGTATCAAACAAGTATTCTAAATCTCGACTTTTGGAGGTTTCTATCCATGAATAAAAAGACCTTGTCTATAGCCCTTCTCTTGGCTATGACTACGAGTGGCGCTTTGGCTGCATCTACATCAACTACGGTTCCCATGACTGTGAAAGCAGTGAATGCTAACCTTGTGTCAACTACGGTTAACAATCAACCTAAATTATCTAAATATCAACTAGAAGCTGTTAAGATGACCCAAGAAGCTATGGCGGCTAAAGAGACATCTGACACGGCTAACTACCCTACAGCCGTATCTTTAGATGCTACTAAAGCGGTTGCTCTTGCTTTGGAAAACAATCGGACTGCTAAGGCTTCCTCTTGGACTTATGAAGCCGCTAAAGCGGGCGTTTCTCAAACGGCTGCAGGCATGAATCCACAGGTGGCTGCAAACTATTCTGGTGCCCGTTTAAATAGTGGGACGAGTGTTGGTAAAGGAGGTCATACAAGCTCTTCTATTGGCTTTACCCTATCTGTACCTGTCTTTGATGCCTCCACAATGGCTTCCATTCGAGGCGCTCGCTATACTCGTGAAGGCGCAGGTGCCGCTTATGAAGAGGCACTACAAACGGCTAAATATAATGCGGTGGCAGGTTACTATACCCTTATCAAGGATCGCAATGCTATCGATGTAGCCAACCAATCTGTTACTGATTACCAAGGTCATTTAACAAATGTAGAGGCTCAATACAGTGTGGGGATTGTTGCTAATTCTGATGTAATGGCTTCTAAGACAACCTGGTCTGATGCGCAAACCAATTTGGTGAAGGCTCGCAATCAAGCTGATCTAGCTGAAACCGACCTTAATCAAATTTTAGCTTTCCCTGTATCTACTAAGATAGATACGGCGGATAAAAGCCTTAATTACGCACCCTATAATGTGACTTTAGAAGAGGCTAAAGCGTATGCTTTGATTCACCGGGCGAAATTGGTAGAGTCTGCTATGAATGTTAAGAAAGCCGAAGAAGATTTGCATGCTGCTAAAGCTGGCTACTTGCCAACGGTTTCTGCCTCTGCCGGCCGGGGCTACTCTGACGATGGTTGGAAGGGCTTTGGCGATGGCAATGACTGGAATATCGGGGCGAAGGCCTCCTGGTCCATTTGGAATGGTGGCGGCACTCAAGCGGCTATTAAGAAGGCACAAGCAGCCTTTGAAGGAGCCAAAGAGACTAACTTGGCTAGTATTGATACCGTCTTGAGTCAAGTTCAAAAGGCCTTTCTTGATATGAAGGCCGCAGAACAAACCATTACATCCACCAAAACAGCTGTCGACTCTGCGCAAGAATCTTTCCGGATTAACACCTTGCGTTACCAAGCAGGGGTAGGGGCTAATATCGATGTTTTGGATGCTGAAACCAAATTGACAGCGGCTCGCAATAATTACTTAGATGCTATCTATAATTACAACATCGCTGTAGCGCAATTGGAGCAATACACAGGGGTACCATTGGATACACCTGTTGGCCAAGGGGCTAGCTTAATTGCTACTTCTGATACTGCTAATCAATTAGCAACTCTTGCCAATAAAGGGACAAATAAATAAAATATACATAAGAAATAGTCTGTGGCCCTAGGGCTCAGTCCGTGGGTCATTGTAACGCCTTGTTTCAATGACCCCTTTTTATCATAAGAAGAGTGAAACCATGAAAAAGAAGCGCTATATAGCCTTGTCTGCAGCAATCATAGCATGTCTCATCGGCTCGGGCATAGCATTTAAACCGGTAGCAGAATCCTATGTGACGCCGGTTGTGCAAGCACAATTGAATAAGACTATCAATGGCCGTATGGCTTATGATTCTATGGAGGTCACTTGGAATGGTAAGGTAGCTTTATCTAAGGTAATCATTAAGGATACAAAAGGCCAGGACGTAGGATATGCAGACTCTGTGGTGGTAGGTCTTTCTCCTCTAGGAGCAGCCCGTCTTTTAGCCGGTGATGGGGCGGCAGCTCTTGTAAGTGAGGTCACCGTGTCCCATGGGGATCTTCATGTATGGCAGGATGACCAAGGAAAATGGAATGTGGAGGATTTGATTAAGAAGGATCCATCTAGTAAGGACTCCTCTTTTAAAGGAGATATCCATCTTGATCAAGTAGACTTAATAGTCCGACCTTATAAGGACCAGGCTTATCGGATTGAGGCTATATCGGGAGGTCTTAGTCTTTCTGATTCTCCTGTTGTAAAAGGAAATTTAACAGGTTCTTTGGAGGGACAGGGTCTATCCATTTCAGGTTCTCTTAACACGGATAATACTAAAGAGTTTACGGCTTATATTAAGGCTGATCGGTTAGACGCATCCATTGTGAATATGGCTTTAGCAGGCCATAAAGATATAAGGCTGGAGGGTGGCTATGCAAAAAATATTGCCCTTACTATATCTTCTGATAATGAGCATGGTCTCACTTGGGAAGGGCATGCGGCCATCCGAGATGTATCAGGAACTTACAATTTCGGGGGGCAAGGTTTTAGCTTTGATAAAGCCCAAACAAATGTAGCCTTTTCCAACAATAAAATCATCATTAAATCTGGATCAGCTTATGTAAATGGCCAAAAGGGAGAAGTTTCCGGTTCTATTGCTATACAAGATGACCGAGCTCGGTTGAATCTAGATATCATGGCCGCTGATGTTGATCCAGGGGCTTTGATAGACCTACCTGTCGGTGGTCGCCTTGCTGGACAAATTCATGTGGGGGGAGATACCCTGTCTCCAACCTTATCGGGTCGCTTAGTGGGACGTGACGTGACTTATGGCGATTATAGTCTGGATAAATTAGGGGCTAATGTATCGCTAAAGGATGGTCATTTGGTCCTAGAGGATATTCGCTTGGATAAGGGAAATACATCCCTTTCTGGGCAAGCATCATATGATATTAATTCTGGTGATTTTGATGCTAGCCTTAGTCCTGAACAGTTTGATATCTCTCAAATAGCGCCTATGTTTGGCTATGATTTGGGAGGCACCTTATCGGGGCAAGTGTATATCCATGGTCAAGATAAACATATTCAATCCTTAATCGGACAATTGGAAGCCCGTAATTTAACCTACCAAGGTATTAGCCTTGATACAGTTTCCCTGGGATTTACTTCTGATGGAAATGCTGTTGATATTTCCTATCTGAATGGCACTATAGGAGAGGGGGCTTTTACAGGCTACGGGTCTCTTAAAGAGGGACAGGCTGATATCAGCCTAGCAGGCTATGATATTCCTTTGTCTATGCTGTCCTCTCGAGTGGGCTATGACCTAGATGGAGTCGCTACCGTGAATGCTCACATTTCAGGATCCCTAGATAATCCTAAGGGTCATGTAATCTTGACAGCAAGTAAGATCAGCCTTGGCTCTTATGGCCATTTTGATGGCTTGAACCTTGATGGAGATATAGAAAATCACATCCTTACCATTCATGAGGCTAAGATTATGGATCAAGGTGGTTTCTATAAGGCATATGGTACAATCGGTTGGCAGGATAAAAGCTTGGATATCTATGCAGAGGCTAAGGATACGCGGATTGAAAACTTGGCTAAAAATTTTACCGATATACCTGTAACAGGGTGGTTCTATACGCAAAACCATATTACTGGTACGTTTGATGCTCCGAATGTAGTAGGGCGGGCTCGCCTTAAAGATGGGTCTATTAATGGCTTCCTCGTATCAGACCTTTATGCCCGCTATAGTTATAAGAATAATCGCCTCAGTGTGTATGATGCAGCCTTAGAATCGTATGGCTCCAAGATTTTTGCTCAAGGGACTATGGATGGTAAGAACCTCAACTTCTCCTTCACCGGTGATGGAATCTATCTGAAACCACTGCTATCGGATGATCGATTTGAAGTAGATGGTTACTTAGCGGCTCAGGGGACCTTAACGGGGACCCTTGATAAGCCAGTGTTCAATGGTAATATACGGTCACGTCAGGTGATGATTAATGGGACTTCTCTTAATGATGTTGATGGGACTGTATATGCAGATCCAACGGTCGTTAATGTTGAGTCTATGTCATTTACAGATCAAGATAAGGGTAACTATAGTTTTGCTGGCGGGGTTAAGCTCAAAAACCCTAAGAATCTTTTTGGTAAAATCACAGTGTCTAATGCAGATATCAAAAATATGATATCTATATTCTCCAAGGATGAGTCTATGAATGGACGCTTTACAGGTCGTCTCAATGGTACTGTGGATTTAGGTGGTACCGTGAATAATCCGGCCCTTGATGTAAAGGGAACCATTTCCTCTGTAGCTTTGGGCGACCAAGTCTTGGGCGATAGTACAATCGATGCTAGCTTGGCGGATAAGAAGATTACTATTAGAAAGTTACAGCTGCCAGTAGACTCTGGTATGATTGCAGCAGGCGGCACCATGGATCTTAATCCTGGGGGACAAACCGCTATGCAAGTGGCAGTTAATTCGGTGGACCTTAAATACTTTAAGGCGCTCTTGCCAGATTCTGTAGATCCGCAAGGGACTCTGTCTTCTGTCATCAACTTATCTGGCGATAGTCATAATCCTAAGGCTGAAATCTCCGCCGATTTGATTAGTCCGTCCTATAATGGAGTAGCCTTAGACCATGTGTTTATGTTAGCTAATATGGAAGATCAGGTCCTTAATATTCAAGCCCTTATGGGTCAAAAAGGAGACTATCGTGCTACCGTATCTGGTAAATTGCCATTGGCTGCTATTTATACCTCCGGCTATCTTGCACCATCAGATGATAAGTCTATGAACCTGACTATCGATTTAAGTCAGGCTGATTTGGCTGTTGTACCATTGATGAGTCCCTATGTCACAGATGGACAAGGTGCCATTGGTGGCAAAATTAAAGTAACAGGATCCATTGAAGCACCACAGGCCTTTGGTACTGTTACCGTGCGGAATGGCGTATTGAAATTCAAGAATGTAGCCAAACCATTAGACGCTATTAATGCCGACTTAATCTTTAGTGGCAATAAAGCCACCCTACAAGGGGATGCCCAAATGGGTAAAGGCTCTGCTGGTTTTACAGGTCAATTCACTTGGTGGGATCGCCAACTAACTGGCTACCAAGGGGCCCTTCAGTTGGATAATTTTGAGGTTGATAACGAATATATCAAGGGCCCACTGACAGCAGAGCTCTATGCTACTGATGTGGATGGTGTGCCAACATTGACCGGTCATGTGGACTTGCATGATACACGTTTTAAAATCCCTCTTTCTTTAGAAGGGTCTGATTCAGCTTTACCATTTGCCTTGGATGTGACCGTTAATGCAGGCAAAAACGTTCGTCTCTATGACCGGACCCTTTATGATATGGTCATAGGAGGATCGGTTCGCTTTGCGGGGCATACTTATTGGCCAACCCCAAGTGGTGCTTTCAATGTAAAAGAGGGGACCTTTAAATACTTGAGTCATACTTTCCGGATTAATAAGGGGATAGCTCAGTTCCGTCAAGGGTCCTATATTCCTAGTTTGGATTTACAAGCAGAAACGCAAGTTAATGATTATACTGTTAATTTGGGAGTAAAAGGAACAGTTGATCAATTGGATTTGTCCTTGTCCTCGAATCCAAGCTTGTCGAGAAAGCAGATTATATCCATGCTAACTTTTGGCCGTGGTGCGGATGAAAACTCGTCTGCCCTCAGTCATGATGATGCTACTGCAGTAGGTATTTCAGCTGCTCAAATGTATGCTTTTGGCTATGTTGAAGAAGCTGCAAAACGGGCCTTAGGGTTGGATTTAATGAATATTACAACCGGTTCTATTGATCCAGATGAACCTCTCAACAAGGAAACAGCTGGCTACTATAATATTGAAATTGGTAAATATCTCATTCCAAATCTCATGGTAACCTATAGTCAAGGGCTAAATAATAACGACAAGGTCTATGGAGTCCGCTATAAGTTGGGTAAGCATACATCTATGCGAGCATGGCGCTCTTCTAATAACCATAGTTTTGTAGGTGCTTATTGGAAGACAACATTCTAGTTTTATCCCAATAAGGGATAGTGAGGGATGAGTGACTATTTTCTAGGTCCTATAAGATGGTTTCGCACTATTGTTTTGATAGCATTACCTAGATGTGGTAAAAGAACCCCTCTAGCAGTAAGTTGATCCTAGTAGTTGACTTGCTTAGCTAGAGGGGTTCTTTCTGTTTGCATGGCTTTTCCATAAAATTTTCACAAAGACTGAAAATACGGTAGTGGTGCGGATTTTTCAAATATAAAATCTTTGTAAACCATACCTTTCTGCTTAGGACTATGCTATAATATAACAGATTAATTGCTCAGATTAGGCAATGGCCTGATGAGTTACTTTTAGGAGGATATCCCTGTATGTTAAAGAAAACTACCTATAAACGTATGTTGGCAGTTTCCGTTTTATCTGCTCTTATGGGCTCCGGTTCTGTCATGGCGGCTAACGTAGAAACTGGTTACACCCCGCAAATGGGGACTATTGATGCGGCTGAACAAGCTGATACTGAGGTGGCTACAGCGTCTGCTACAAGTCCAATGAACGCGTCCGCAGCACCTAGAGTAGGGGGCGTGCATAATTCTAAGGAAGCAGAAGAATTGGCAGCAATCACTGCCGCTCGTGGCGATACAGCTATTTCTGAAGATGGTACTGTAGTGCAAGCGCCAGATGGATCTGTAAAGGTAGATAACTCTGCTTTATCCACTAGTGACAAGGAAGTTAAGATGGTATCTAAGGTGACTGGTGGCACTGACCTTGATAAGGCTGCACAAGATGCGAATAACCAAGCTGACGCTAATGTACAAGCTCAATTTGTATCTGCAGTAACACCTGAAATGTTGAAGCCTTATTTGGGTAAAACCATTACGGGTCTCTCTGTGACTGGTCTTGAACCAGGTCGAGAAGCAGAACTCCTTTCTAACTTAAAAGATAAGGTGGGCGATAAGGTTACCGAAGAAGGTATCCTTGCTGACATTAAAGGCCTTGGTAATACGGGTGTATTCTCTGAGGTTAATCCTGTTATCACAGTGGTTCCTGAAGGGGTAAAGATCGCTTACCAAGTAACTCTTAATCCTGTTGTGAAGGGCGTTCAATTTGAAGGCAATACAGTTTATTCCTCTGAAAATTTGGTAAACTATCTTAATGTACAACCAGGAACGGTCCTCAATTCCGTATATGTAGGTCAAAAGATCCAAGGGATTAATGCAGCTTATCAACGTGATGGCTATACCATGGCTCATGTATCTGGTTTGTCTGTAGATAATGATGGCATTGTTCACATTACTATCGTAGAAGGTGTAGTTGAAGATATCGTACCAGCTGGTAACAAGAAAACTCGCGACAAGGTAATTACTCGCGAATTCATCCAAAAGAAGGGCAAACCTTTCAATGCCTTCTTGGTACGTCGTTCTGTAGAACGGGTGTATAACTTAGGCTTCTTTGACGATGTAAATGTTCGCATCTTGCCTGGATCTACACCAGATGCAGTAGTCATCGAAGTGGATGTCTTGGAACATAAGACAGGGACAATTACATTAGGTGCAGGCTATTCTGAGTCGGATGGTCTAGTCGGTATTATCGAATTGGGTGAAGATAACCTTCGTGGTACTGGTGATAAGGTTAAAATCCACTGGGAAGTAGGTGGTAAAGATAACTATAAGAACTACCAAATTTCCTATTTACATCCATGGCTTGATCATAAGGGTACATCCTTAGGTTTCTCCTTCTTTAATCGAGAAGATGAATATACTGATTATGATGCACATGGTCATGAAGTGGCGGAATACAATAAGAAAACAAATGGTTTCAACGTATCCTTGGGACGTCAAACTGGCGAATATACTCGCGATACATTGACATTGGAAACACGGAATGATAAATATCGTTGGAAAGATGGCGATAGCTCTGGCTTCCGTTATGATCGAAATCAAGGCGCTGGCGGTTCCGGTGATAACACATGGGACAATAAGACCTATGACTTTAAGGATTTTGACTATGTAGGCAAAAATTTCGGTCGAACTAATTCCATTACATGGCAAAAAGTTTATGATTCCCGTAATAACATTTACGATCCAAGTCGCGGTAAACGGATTTCTTACACCGCACAATGGGCTGGTCACGGCTTAGGCGGTGACTTTGACTTCTACAAGTTCACTGCAGAAGGCCGTATGTACCGTAAGTTGGGCAATGGCCATGTCTTGGCTTTCCGGGCGCGGGGTGGTTTCATCCAAGGAGAGGCTCCTTATAGCCAATTGTTCACCTTGGGTGGCGCTGATTCCCTTCGGGGCTATGAAGACGACCAATTCCGTGGTAAGTACATGTACAACGCAACCTTGGAATACCGGTTCCCATTAGTTAAAAAAGTCTCTGGTGTTCTCTTCACTGATATCGGTGATGCTTGGGACGCACCTAACGTACCTTGGTATGAATCCAAGAAGGGCTTCAATGCCTCTGTAGGTGCTGGTCTTCGGGTCCAAACTCCAATCGGTCCAATCAAACTCGATTATGGTAAGGGTAAAGAGGACTCTAAGTTCCACTTTAGCTTTGGCACACAATTCTAATGATGATATACGATAAGGCGCCTTAGTGGCGCCTTCATCTATAAGAAAGAAGGTATAAGCGTTATGATGCGTTTGATGGCACATAAAACGGTAGCTAAGGTCTTGTCTATCGTTATTTCCCTCGTATTTATTGGTGGTATCGCTATGATGGCATACACCCAATTATCTGACTCTACTTCTAAGGAAGTGCCAGATAGCAATATCGGTTATTTCGATGCGACAAAGGTTATGAGTCCTGATAATCCTGTTTATCAAAAGGCAGGTCAAGAGTATCAAGATTTCTACCAAACCACAGTAACCAATGCACAACAAGATATGCAAGCAACACAAGATGAAGCTGCTAAGAAAAAGATTCAAGATGAAACAAGTCAAAAATTACAAGCTAAGGAAGATGAGTTGAAAAAAGGCTTGCAAGATAAGGCTGAAGAAGCAGCTAAACAAGTAGGCGAGTCTAAAGGCTTGTCCGTTGTGATTGAAAAATCTTCCGTCTTGTATGGTGGCGTGGATGTAACAGACCAAGTTATGCGCAAGATGCAAGATAATAATAAATAATTGGTTCAGCTAAGGGGGTCCCATGGGATACCGTAAAAAAGGGCTGGCCTTACTTGTTATCGTAGCCTTGGCCGTCATAGGCATGATTGGTGCATACCTCTTTGTGACTAACCATCAAAAGTCTAGTCTCTTACATAAGGGACCATCTATTGGCGTTGTTCGTATGGATGAGGTTATCCGCCTCAACCCATCTTATGAGGAATACCAAAAGGCCCAACGGGAGCTTGAAGCCTTACAGGCTCAGTATCAAGGGGAGCAAGCATCTCTTAATGCCAAGGTGACGATGCGGGAAGAGGCTCTTAAGTCTTTGAGCTTAGATCAGGGCCTTACTGATTCCTATAATACAGAATTGAAGGCTAAGCTGAAGGCTCGCGAAGATCAAATGAACGCAGACTTAGACCGTAAACGGCATGAACTTATGGCTAAGTATGTGGCAGAGCAAAAGTTATCTCCTAGAGATACAGATTTGGCAATCGTAAATTTACAGCTTGCCCTTATGACCTATGATAGGCCATTGCCCTATGATCCTGATCAAAGACAGGCCTTCTTGTCCAAGAAGGCTGATTTGCAGGCTCAACTTCAAGAGTTACTAGCTAAACGAAAACCCAATATCTCCGGCAACATAGCCGATATTAGAGCTCGCGTAGAAGCTGAGTTGAAGCCTATTATGGAAGAGGGGCAAAAGGATTTAGATGCCTATGCACAATCTGTCCATAAAGACTTAAGCGCTAAGAGAGATTCTGATTTACAGGCTAAGGCTAAGGGGATTATGGATGAGAGCAATTTGCCAAATGCGGCTCAATGGAATCAAACTTGGCAGGAACGTCTAGATGATAAGCAAGCTCAAGTGGATGCCATCTACCAATCCATGGAAGAAGATGTCCGTATGCGCGTGGCTGTCATTGCAGAATCTCAACATTTGGACCTAGTGTTGGCCCTTGATAGAGAGGAAGCGAATGTTTCTGGTTTAGATATAACAGATGCAATTGTAACGTCGTATGGCGTTGAATAGGAGGATATTATGAAACGTACAAAATCTTTAGTAATCGGTGCAGTAATGGTTGGTGCTATGAGTCTTTTAGCAGGTTGTGGTTCTGATAAGGTGGGTTATGTAGATACCAATAAAATCGTGCAACAATCTCAAAAAATGGCTGATGTGAATAAAGATGTAGCCGCTAAAAAGGCAGAACTAGAAGCCAAAATGAATGCAGTCGATCAATCTAATGCAACAGCAGTTCAAAAGGCACAACAAGATGCACAAGCTGAGTTTGAAGCCTATACCAATTCCAAGGATAAGGAAATCCAAGATTACTTCGAAGATGAAGTTGGTAAGGTCGCTAAACAAGAGGGCATTACCGTTGTCTTGGCTCACCGTGCTGTAGCTGCTGGCGGTGTCGATTTGACTGATAAAGTCTTGGATGCTGTTGGTCGTGCTGATACGTCTAGCCAAGAAGCTAATCAACAAGCAGCTGGTCAAGCTACTAACCAAGGTGCTACACAAGGACAAGGTGCTCAATAATAATTCTCTAGTATTTAGGGGGCAATAGTTATGAATCATACAGTCGACCAATTAGCTAGATTAGTAAAGGGCCAAGTTATTGGCGATGGGTCTTGTAGTATTGAAGAAACACGTAGCCTAGAACAAGCGGCTCCCAATTCTATTACCTTTGCTGTTGGTGATTATGTAGAATTTATTTCTCAATCCAAGGCGGGGGCAGTTATCGTAGAAGCACCAGTGGAAGGCTTAGCTATACCACAAATTGTGGTAGCTAATGCCAAGGCCGCCTTTGCACAAGTTTTGGAATGCTTCCATCCACCTGTAACTTGGGAAGCCGGTATCCATGAAACTGCTATTATTGGCAAGAATGTAAGCCTAGGTGAGAATGTAGCCATTGGGCCTTATGTTGTTATCAATGACAATGCCGTTATCGGGGATAATGTTATTATTCGTCCTTATGTGTATATTGGTCACAATGTTCGCATTGGAGAGGGCTCTGATATTTATGCTGGTGCTGTAGTTCATGAGCACTGCGTTCTTGGAAAGCGGGTTGTTCTTCGGGCCAAGGCTGTTGTCGGTGGTGAGGGATTTGGCTTTGCCACTGAAGCTGGTAAGCATACTCATATACCACAAGTTGGTAATGTCGTCTTGGAAGATGATGTAGAAGTAGGGTCTTGTTCCTGTATCGATAATGCTACTATGGGGTCTACTCTGGTTCGACGGGGTACAAAGATTGATAACCTGGTTCATCTAGGTCATAATGTGGAAATTGGGGAGGATTGTTTCATTATCGCCCAAGTGGGGATTGCCGGTTCTACCAAGACTGGTAATCACTGTATTTTTGCAGGGCAAACAGGCTGCACTGGTCATATCACGATTGGTGATAATTGTACCTTTGCAGGTAAGACCGGTATTGTTGGCAATGTACCTTCTGGCTCTACCATGGCTGGGTATCCAATGCGTCCACACAAGGAATGGCTCAAGATGGCAGCCTATGAAAATCGTTTGCCCGATATGATCAAAACTGTGAAAGCCCTTCAAGCAGAAGTGGCTGCTTTGAAAGAACAGCTTAAGGAGACTAAGTAAAACATATGTATAGGTTTTTAAAGTGCTTTAGTGCTTTCATTTGCCTACTGCCGCATGCTATTCAATATGGAATCGGTTCCTTGTTGGGCCAATTGGGATGGTTCTTTACACCAGAAAAGCGTAAACGCCTGGCCATAGAACAAATCCTCTTCTGCCATATTACAGATGATAAGGAGGAGGCCCGGCGCATTGCTAAGGCTTCTGTTACCCGATTTGGCCGTATGATCATCGATGTCCTCCGTTATCCTGAGATTAAGGACGGCGCTTATAGGGATATGGTCGAGATGGAAGGCCGTGAGTACTTAGATGATGCCCTTGAAAATGGGCGAGGGGCTATTTTGGCAGCCATGCACTCTGGCAACTGGGAACTCTTAGGAGGTGTCTTGGCTTCAGAAGGATACCCACTGATTTCCGTAGCCTTTGAACAGGGTGGAGATACGGACAAATTTATCAATGAATACCGGGAGCTGATGCATCAACATGTCACCTTTAAAACGTCCATTCGGGAAATGATTGCAGAGCTAAAGGATTCTAAGTTCATTGGCTTGATCATGGACCAAGATGCAGCTCATGCGGGGATGTTGGTACCGTTCTTTGGTTACGAAACTTTGACTGTTACGGGCCCGGCAACCCTGGCCCGTATGCAAGACGTGCCGATTATACCGACTACTATTCGTTATGATAAATTTAAGAAGAAACATGTTGTCGTCATCCATCCGCCGATTTATGTGGAACGAACAGATGATAAGAAACGGGATATTTTAGTGACTACAACAATTCTAAATGAGTTCATTGAGGATTATATTCGCCGTTATCCTGAAGAATGGTTCTGGCTTCACAATCGTTGGAAGTGGACCCGTCGTCGTTTCGGGGACAAGGTAGACCTTCCTTATTGTTCTGTGGATAATACATAAGTGAGCTTATTAGCACCAAGCTTTGGCTTGGTGCTTTTCTTTTGCCTTGAAAAAAAGCCTGTAAGTGAGTATAATACAAAATGATTTATAGTAAAATTATAGCCAAAGGCTGAAAGGGGATTCCCCGTGACTGTTAAACAACAGACAATCAAAAAGCCAATTGAATATACTGGTATTGGCCTTCACTCTGGCCAACCCGTGACTATGACCCTGAAACCGGCTCCGGTTAATACAGGTATCGTATTCATACGCACGGATATCGATGGACATCCATCGGTTAAGGCGGACATTAAGAACGTCACCAATACTATGCGAGCTACCACCTTAGAGGATGGAGAGGCCAAGGTCTTTACCGTAGAACATGTAATGGCCGCCTTCTCCGGTATGGGTGTAGATAATTGCTATGTAGAAATGAATTCTCCTGAACCTCCTGTGGGTGATGGCGCATCCACTGTCTTTGTGGGGTTAATCGAAGAGGCTGAATTGGTAGAGCAAGAAGCTGATCGTAGGATTCATGTCATCAAGAAGATGCATGCAATCTATGATGGCGATCGCTTTGTCATTGCTTTGCCTTATGAGGACTATCGGATTACCTTTACATCCGTCAATAGTCATCCCCTATTGGGAACCCAACAAAGCGATGTGGTTATTACGGCAGAGTCCTTTAAAAAGGAGATTGCCTCTGCAAGGACCATCGGTTTTGTTAAGGAATTGGAACAATTACAAGCTATGGGCCTAGCTAAGGGAGGATCCTTGGAAAATGCCCTTGTTTACGATGATGACAAATGCCTGTCCATCCCTCGTTTTGATGACGAGCTGGTCCGCCATAAGTCCTTGGATGTTATGGGTGACTTGTATTTGTTAGGTCCTATTAAAGGGCATATTATCGCTCAAAAGTCTAGCCACGAGCTCAATTCTCGTCTCTCTAGATCTATCGTACAGGAAATTGAGGAGGATTAATTATGATCTTGAATCACGAAGACATTATTGAAATTTTACCGCACCGCTACCCTATGCTCTTGGTAGACCGCATTATCGAGTTGGAACCAATGAAAAGAGCCGTGGGCATTAAGAATGCTACTTTCAACGAAGCCTTCTTCCAAGGTCACTTCCCTGGTAACCCTGTTATGCCTGGTGTTCTTTTGACAGAAGCTATTGCACAAGTGGGGGGGATTGCCCTCTTGTACCCAGAAGAAAATCGTGGCCTCACACCTATGTTCACAGGCATCGATAATGTTCGTTTCCGCAACCCTGTGAAGCCAGGCGATACCGTTCGTTTGGAAGCAGAAATCGTTAAGATTAAAGGTATGATGGGCAAGGTAACAGGTCGCGCTTACGTAGGCGATAAATTGTGCGCCTCTGGTGACTACATGTTTGCACTCGTTAAAGACTAAGAAATTGGAGTTACTGCTATGCATATGACCGTAGTTGGCATGGAAAATGCAGATGTACAAATTCATAGTTCTGCCAATGTGCATCCCAACGCTAAATTAGGTAAAGATGTTATCGTCGGTCCTAATGCAGTCATTGGTGAACACGTTGTCATCGGCGATGGCACCAAAATTGGCGCTAATGTAGTCATCGGTGGTTGGACTACAATTGGTAAAGGCTGTGAGATTTTTCCAAATGCCTCCATTGGCCTTGAGCCACAGGATTTAAAATTCGTAGGTGAGAAATCCTACTGTACCATTGGCGATGGCACTGTTATTCGCGAATGTGTAACCATCTCCCGTGCTACTGGGGAAGGAGAAGAAACACGAGTTGGTAATAACTGTTTATTCCAGGCTTGTACCCATGTAGCCCATAATTGCATTGTAGGGAACAATGTCATTATGTCTAACTTCTCTGGCCTTGCTGGTCATGCTGTTGTAGAAGATCGCGTCGTCATCGGTGGCTTGGCAGGGGTGCATCAATTTGTTAAAATTGGTCGCAATGCTATGGTTGGTGGTATGGCTAAGATTGTACAAGATGTACCTCCATTTGTGATTGCTGACGGTCAACCTGGCCGGGTTATTGGCCTTAACTCCGTTGGCATTTCTCGTGCAGGCATTGATGAGAAGGTTCGTCGAGACCTTAAAAAGGCCTTCCGCATCCTCTATCGCTCTGGTTTCTCCTTGGCTAAGGCTATCGAAGAAATGGAGCTCAATTTGGATTCTTCCCCTGAAATCGAACATCTTTTACGATTCTTGCGCAATGCAGATCGTGGCATTATGCGTACCCGTCGGGATTAATAGACGACACCTCTTGCTCATGGAGCAGGGGTGTCTTTTTTCTTAGGATTACTATTAGAATTAATATGAGATTTTAGGAAGACCTTTAGCAATTTAAATGGAGCACTTAAGAGCTTAGATACGCCATAGTTTTTGATAAAAGAAGGGAATTATAGTAGAATAGAGTGAATGTATATGTGTATTTTTGTGGATGAAATCCAGTCATAGACGAGGAGGATAGGATGGCTAAATTAGGTTTGATCGCTGGTATTGGTGTCTTGCCTGTAGAGTTCCTACGGGCGGCCCATGTACTTGGCCATCAAGTGGTGGTCATTACCGTAGTTCCTGATGCTAATCCAGCCTTGAAAGAAGAAGCGGATGCCTTTTATGATATTAGTCCACTCAAGGTGGGTAAGATCTTTAAGACCCTCAAAAAGGAAGGGGTTACCGATATTACCATGTTGGGTAAGGTGACCAAGGAAGTTCTATATAAGCGTGGCCTTACTATTCCTGATATGAAAACCCTATCCATCCTCAACTCTCTTAAGAATCGTGAGGATGACACGATTATGTTGGCCATCGTGGATGCCATTGAAAAAGAAGGCTTCCATGTAGTAGACCAAACCTTGTATTTAAAGCCCTTTATGCCTTCTGTTGGCGTTCTGACCAAGGCTCAACCGAGCGAAGAGCAAATGAAGGATATCCGTTTTGGATTTAAGTTGGCTAAAGCCATGGGAGGCTTAGATATAGGCCAAACCGTTGTGGTTAAGAACCAAGCAGCCATGGCTATTGAAGCCATTGAAGGAACGGATAAATGTATACGCCGCGGTGGCCTCTTGGGTCAAGGTGGCGCGGTTGTAGTAAAAACAGCCAAACCTGATCAAGATCAGCGCTTCGATGTACCAGCGGTAGGACGCACAACCCTTCAATCTATGATTGATAGTGATTGTAGTGTCTTGGCTGTAGAAGCTGATCGGACGGTCTTCGTAGAACAAGCAGTCGTTCTAAACATGGCTAATGATAAGGGTATCGTCATCTGTGCTGTCAGCGAGGAGGACTAGTTATGAAAGTTATGTTCTCTGCCGGTGAAGCGTCTGGTGATGTACACGCAGCTAGCGTGGCCAAGGCCTTAAAGGAAGCCTATCCAGAGGTAAGCATGCTGGGTATGGGGGGAGACCTCATGAAAGCTGCTGGTGTGGATATTGTATATGACATTAAGGATTTAGGGGTTATTGGTATCGTTGAAATTATCAAATCCCTGCCTAAATTCTTTAAACTTCGGGCTTATTTGAAGTCCATTATGATTAAGGAAAAACCAGATGTCTTTGTCTGCGTTGATTATCCGGGCTTTAATATGAAAATGGCTAAGGTTGCCAAAGACTTAGGCATTCCCGTTGTCTACTACATAGCGCCTACCATCTGGGCTTGGCATAAGTCTCGTGGGAATGATATTAAAAAGACTGTCACTAAAGTAGCTTCTATTTTTCCCTTTGAAGCAGAGGCTTATAAGGAGTTTGACTGCGATGTAGAATTTGTAGGCCATCCTCTTTTAGATATTGTAAAACCTACTATGACCAAGGAAGAGGCCTATAGGACTTTTAATACATCACATGAAAATCACAACCTCTTGCTTATGCCTGGTTCTCGCAAGCAAGAAATATTGACCCTTTTAGATACTATGCTAGAGGCTGTTAAACTCTATATGCAGAGCCATAAGGCAGAGGAGGGTTACAAACCTCTTAAGATATTCTTGCCACGAGCCCACACTATAGATTGCCAATCTTTGGAAGATTATATAGCTAAGCACAAGGTGCCTGTGACTATTACAGAAGGGGGCAATTATGACTTGATGCAGATTTGTGATGTCTGCTTAGCTGCCTCTGGCACAGCTACCTTAGAAACGGCTCTTATGGATTTGCCAACCGTCCTCTTGTATAAGATCTCTCCCATCACCTATGGCTTAGGAAAGGTCTTAGTGAACTTAGACTATATTGGCTTGCCTAATATTATTGCTAAGAAAGAAGTCATTCCAGAGCTCTTACAGGACGATGTAAATCCGCAAACCCTCTTGGATACCTTCACACCACTCCTAGATGATGAAGTAGCCAATGAAGCTATGCGGGCTCAGTTAAAACAAGTGCGTGCTGACCTGGGGCAACCAGGGGCGGTTAAACGGGTGGCACAATTGATTGCCAATCTAGCTCAGTAGGAGATTGTATGAATAATTCTTATAAACGTTTGCTCTTCTTCGTAAGGCCTTACCTCAAGCGCACCGCTTTTTCAGTGGTTTGCATGATTATTGCGGCCTCTGCTTACCTAGTGGTTCCGTGGCTCATTCAAAATGTGGTGGACAAAGTTCTGATGCAAAAAGAACTGCGTATGCTCAATGCGATTGCCTTTGCTATCTTGGGCCTCTTTATTATTCGGGGCTTTGCCTCCTATGGGCAGTCCTATAATATGGCCTGGATAGGAGAGCGTATTATCATTGACGTACGGGCTAAGATCTTTGGTCACTTGCAAAAGTTGTCCATGTCTTATTTTGATCGCAATAAAACGGGTGTGGTTATGTCTAACCTCACTAATGACGTAGGAGCTGTTAAGTCCGCTATCACAACAGACCTTCTATCTTTTGTTACAGAGGGTGTTACTCTCATTGGGTCAGTCATCGCTATGTTCGCCTTGGACTGGAAACTGACGCTCGTAACATTTGTTTCCGTTCCGTTAGTTCTGGGTATCATAAATATTTTTGGTAAAAAGTTGCGGGTCGCTGGTCATGATATTCAAGGTCGAGTTGCCGACATTACAGCCCTTCTCCAAGAGGTTATCTCTGGGGTTCGGGTGGTTAAGTCCTTCGCTCGAGAAGATTATGAAATGACCCGTTTTCTCAAACAGAATGAGCAAAACTTTAGGGCTGCTATGGGGGCTACTAAGTTGACCTCCCTCCTAAGTCCTCTCATTGAATTTGCTGCTGCAATTGCAGTGACTATCATCCTTTGGTATGGCGGTTATTCTGTTATCCATGGTCAATTAACCTCTGGTTCTCTCATTGCTTTCCTCATCTATGCCATTAATCTATCTAATCCAGTTAAGCGCTTGAGTCAGGTTTATGGGTCTATCCAACGATCTTTGGCCGCTGCGGACCGCCTCTTTGTCATCTTGGACACGCAATCAGATGTGGTGGAAAAAGCGAATGCAAAGGTTCTAAGTCAAGTCAAAGGCAAGGTAGATTTTACTCATGTGGATTTCTCCTACGATGGAGAAAAGAATGCGCTAACCGACTTTAATCTCTCTGTTGAAGCTGGTCAAATGATTGCTATCGTAGGGCCTTCTGGGGCAGGTAAAACTACCTTGGCAAACTTATTGCCTCGCTTCTACGATGTGACAGGTGGTGCCATTCACATTGATGGTATCGATATCCGAGATGTAACGATTCAATCCCTTCGCCAACATATTGGTCATGTGCCACAAGATACAATGCTCTTCAATACGACGATTCGAGATAATATTCTCTATGGTCGCCTGGATGCGAGTCCAGAAGAGGTTTATCAAGCAGCAGAAGCCGCTAATGTCTTGGAATTTATTAAGGGCATGCCAGATGGTTTGGATACCATTGTTGGTGAACGAGGATCATCTCTTTCTGGTGGTCAACGGCAGCGGGTGGCTATCGCACGGGCGATTCTTAAAAACCCATCTATCCTCATCTTGGATGAAGCGACTTCTGCCTTGGATACGGAATCTGAAAAATTGGTACAAGAGGCTTTGGACCGTCTTATGAAGGGGCGGACAGCCTTTGTTATTGCTCACCGATTGTCGACGGTTCAAAATGCGGACAAGATTGTCGTATTAGACCAGGGAAAAATGGTAGAAGAGGGGACTCACAAGGAACTTTTAGCCATCGAGGATGGTCTTTATCGCCACTTACACTCCGTTCAATTTGCTGAAAAAGGATAATTATGTATTGGATCTATAATGTACTGCTCATCTTTTACTGGATAGGCCTCATTCCGGTTATTCTGTATCGATTAACCTTTGAAGAAGGCTTTTATGAGCGTATTAAACAGAGCGCTGGTTATATGCCGGATTCTCTTATGAAAAAAATTGAAGGTCGGCGGGCTATTTGGGTCCATGCTGCATCGGTAGGAGAAATTGTAGCGACATCCCCCTTGGTTAAGGAAATTAAGCGCGAGTTTCCTGATGCGGTCGTTGTTGTTTCCGTTGTTACTGCTACGGGTCATGCAATGGCTGAGCGGATTATTCCAGAAGCGGAAGGGATTATTTTCTTCCCGCTAGATTTGCCCGTTTTGACCCGACGTATCTTACAAAGTATTAAACCTATATCCATCCTTTTGGTGGAAACAGAAATTTGGCCAAATTTCCTCCGTATCGCAGAAGAATTAAAGATTCCTGTTATGATGGTGAATGGCCGGATTTCTGATCGGTCCATGAAACGCTATCGCTATATAAAGTCTTTCACTCATGAAATGCTAAGCTCTATTGCGCGCTTTTGTATGCAGTCTAAGTTTGATGCGGACTACATTGAACAGTTAGGGGCTAAAGAAGAGAATGTGACCGTAACGGGTAATATGAAGTATGACCAAACCTATGCAACGGTGACGGCAGAGGAAAAACAAGAACTCTTAGAAGAATTTGGCTTCCATAATAATCATCCGATTATCGTAGCTGGATCCACCCACAAGGGAGAAGAAGAAATCCTCTTTAAAACCTTCCAATCTGTTTTACATAAATATCCACAAGCTCGTTTACTTATTGCGCCACGGGAAATTTACCGAGGTCATGATGTATCTGCTTTGGCCAAAAAGTTTGGTCTGGCTAGTATGTGTCGATCCGATATGACAGAACCCGTTCATGAAGGTATACCTGTGGTTGTTTTGGACACCATTGGTGAACTGGGTCGACTCTATAGTTTAGGAGATATTATTTTTGTAGGTGGGTCTTTGGTGAAAACCGGTGGTCATAATATCTTGGAACCAGCGGCTCATGGTAAACCGATTATTGTAGGTCCTTACATGTTTAATTTTAAGGATATCTTTGCCCTTCTAAACAACTTTAAGGCCTGTGTATCTGTCAAAGATGGTAAGGCGTTGACGGCTAAAGTTTTAGAGTTATGTGAAAATAAGGACTTAGCTCAAGAGATGAGTCAAAACTGTATTACTCTCATGCATGAAAATCGAGGGGCTACACAAAGAAACATACAAGAAATTCGTAAATTGTTTGAATCCTTACATATTATCCCTTGATAGGAGGCCTTTATGAAGAGCGAAGAACTATTTAAATACATTGTTTCTGGTGACATGGACAATGGTCTAGGTCGCGCCCTTCGTAGGGGCCTTTCTAGCCTATCTCAAGGATATGCTTGGGCTGTAAACCGCCGTAATCGGGGCTTTGATCAGGGAAAGGGAGTCTACTACGCCTCCCTACCTGTCATCTCCGTTGGTAATATCACTGCTGGGGGTACAGGTAAGACCCCTATGGTTCGTTATATCTGTGAAAGATTAGCAGAAAAAGGTTATGCAGCGACGGTTTTGAGCCGAGGCTATCGTGCAAAAGATAATTCTTTAAGCTTACTTATTTCTGATCATGGCAAGTTGTTGGTTGAGCCAGATGTGTCTGGAGATGAAGCATGGCTTTTAGCTAAGGCTTTACCTGCAGCCTCCGTGGTCATTGGTCGTAGTCGGACAAAGTCTGCCCAAATGGTAGAAGAGGGAGCCTTAGGACAGGTTCTGGTTTTGGACGATGGGTTTCAACATCGAGCTTTAAGTCGTGATTTAGATATAGTTCTTATCGATGCGACAAATCCTTTTGGTTATGGCCATTGTCTTCCACGAGGCCTTTTGAGAGAGCCCTTGGAAGGGCTTACAAGAGCTCAAGCTATCGTTTTAACAAAGGTAGATCAAGCACCAGCAGGGGAACTGGCGGTTACAAAAAAGAAATTAGAGGCACTCGTACCGGATGTTCCTATTGCTGAAACAATCCACCAGCCGCGGGCCCTCTATGATTTAAGGCATTGGTTGACGGCAGATCAACCACAAGCACCGGATGCAGAGCTTGGCCGGCCCGTATTGGCAGCCACTGGAATTGGCAATCCCCAATCCTTTGGGAAAACCCTTCAGTCCCTGGGTTATGATGTGAAGTCCGTTATGGGATTTGGGGATCATCACGACTTTACCAATGATGACCTGGTGGCCATATGGAAAGAAGCCTTTGCTAAGGGGGCACAGGCCATTATGATTACGGAAAAGGACGCTGTTAAAATTTGTCAGTTGTCAGGACTGGCTGAGTTTAAAATCCCTATCTATGTCTTGTCCATTGGAATACATTTCCTGTCTGGAGCTGAAGACCTTAATCAGCTCATATATAAGACGGTAGAAAAGTAGTATAATAAAGCCATACATCACATACATTGAAAGGAGTATTACCATGAAATTTGCATGCGTAATTCCTGCCCGCTATGCGTCTACGCGCCTACCTGGCAAACCATTAGCAGATATAGCTGGTAAACCTATGATTCAACGGGTTTACGAACAAGTAGCTAAGGCTAAGAAACCAGCCTTGGTTATTGTTGCTACTGATGATCAACGGGTCTTTGATAAGGTTGAGTCTTTCGGAGGTATGGCGCTTATGACGCAGCCAAACCATCCTACAGGTACTGATCGTTTGGCAGAAGTAGCTAGTCACCATCAGGATGTTGATGTGATTATTAATGTGCAGGGGGATGAACCCTTAATTGATGCAGACGTAATTGATCAATTAGCCGACCTCTTCTTAGAAGATGCAGGCCTACAAATGGCCACTGTAGCCTCCCCTCTCTTGGAGGAAGAATACGATGAGCCATCGGCTGTAAAGGTCATTTGCAATAAGCAGGGTAATGCTATGTACTTCTCCCGGTCTTTGATTCCATACCCACGCCATGCCTTTATAAATCCGCCTATGAAGCATGTGGGGATTTATGCCTATCGCCGTCAGTTTCTTTTGGACTATGCTAAGATGGATCCAACGCCTGCGGAAGAAACCGAATCTCTTGAACAATTGCGGGCCTTAGAAAACGGTTATGCTATTCGGGTTATTAAGACGGATAAACGCTTTGTAGGTGTAGATACACCAGAAGATTTAGAACGGGTTAATGCCATCTTTAGCACCTTAGATGCATAAGTTATAACAAAACCTTTAGGTAAGCTATCTTAGACTATTAGCCGAGTAATTCTATTCCTATAATATAGGCTAGCAATTTTACTTTTACAATGATTTATAAGAGGACATATATATGAAAACAGTACAAGTTGGTGATATAACAATTGGTGGAGGTAAAGGCCTCTTTCTCTTGGCCGGGCCTTGTGTTATTGAAGACCCTGAGAGAACACTTGAAATAGGTCGCCGGACTAAAGGCATTTGTCAGAAATTAGGTATTCCGTATGTATTTAAGGCTTCCTTTGATAAGGCAAATCGGTCTAGTTTTAATTCCTTCCGTGGCCCAGGTTTAGAAGAAGGGCTTAAGATCTTGGCTCATATCAAGAAAGAGTTACAGGTTCCTGTGGTTTCCGATATCCATTCTATTGAACAAGTCGAGCCAGCTGCAGAAGTTTTGGATATTCTTCAAATTCCAGCCTTTCTCTGCCGCCAAACAGATCTTGTATATGGAGCTGCTAAAACAGGTAAATGCGTGAATGTAAAAAAAGGACAATTTATGGCGCCAAAGGATATGGAAAATGTCCTTAACAAGATGAAAGAATCGGGCAATGAAAATCTTATGCTAACTGAACGTGGTTTTTCTTTTGGCTATAATAACTTGGTTGTCGATATGCGTTCATTCCCAATTATGCGGGAATTTGACTATCCTGTAATCTTTGATGCGACCCACTCAGTGCAATTACCTGGTGGGGCCGGAACTAAGTCTTCTGGACAGCGGGAGTTTGTACCTAATTTGGCACGAGCTGCAGTAGCCTCTGGTGTGGATGGCCTCTTCTTTGAAGTTCATGATAACCCAGAGGAAGCCCTTTCCGATGGCCCAAACATGCTCTACTTAGACCAATTGGAAAAGGTTTTAACAGATTTGATTGCTATTGATAAGATCGTTAAAGGATAAGGCTTTAGTTAGATCTTATATAAGATTCATGACCAAGAGGATGTAGGAATGACAATTTTAGAACAAGCGGCAGCAGTCCTTCAACAAGAAGCTGGTGCTATCATACAGCTCAGCAAGGATTTAGATAGCCGTTTTGAGGATGCAGTCAATTTGATTTTGTCCATCAAGGGGCGGGTTATCTGTACAGGTATGGGTAAGTCAGGGCATATTGGCCGTAAGATTGCCGCTACTATGGCCTCTACTGGCACGCCAGCCTTCTTTGTACACCCTGGCGAAGGCCTCCATGGTGACTTGGGCATGGTGACAGAAGATGATGTGGTTTTAGCCTTCTCCAATTCTGGCGAAACCGGTGAAATCCTAGCCCTCTTGCCATCCTTACGGCGTATTGGAGCTAAGATTATCTGTCTTGTAGGCAATGAAAAGTCTACCTTGGCTAAGAATTCTGATGTTGTCCTTCATGCGGCAGTAGGCCGCGAAGCTTGTCCCCTTAATTTAGCGCCTACTACATCTACTACAGTGGCCTTAGCTTTAGGGGACGCTTTGGCTATTTGCCTTTTGGAAAAGCATCATTTCCAACCAGAAAACTTTGCTGTATTCCATCCAGGTGGCTCCCTGGGTCGTAAGCTTCTTATGACTGTAGAGGCTGTGATGCATTCTGGACAAGATAATCCATGTATTGATGGTGCTAAAACCGTACGAGATGCCCTCTTTATCATGACTGATAAAGGCTTTGGTGCTGCTAATGTAGTGGATGCAGGAGGAAAATTAATTGGTCTTGTTACAGATGGCGATGTTCGTCGCGGTCTTGATAAGGGCGATGATTTCTTAGAGACTAAGGTAGAAGACATGATGACTAAGAACCCTAAGACAATCACACAGGATAAATTAGCAGCCGAAGCCTTACATTTAATGGAAAAACATCAGCCTCGTCCTATTACGGTTTTACCGGTAGTTGATGGGGAAGGTAAATCCATAGGTATTCTTCACATTACTGACTTATTGCGTCGAGGTATAGTATAATGTATATTCAGTTGTTAGCCTTGGATGTGGATGGCGTTTTAACTGACGGCCATTTGACCTATACCTCGGAGGGAGAAGAGCTGAAAGCCTTCAATACTCTAGATGGATTAGGGCTAACTGCCTTACGGCAAGCAGGGGTACAACTAGCGATTATTACAGGACGCCGGTCAGCTATCGTAGAACGACGGGCTAAGGAGCTTCATATAGATCACCTCCATATGGGATGCGGTAATAAGACGCAAGCCCTTATGGAAATCTGCCAAGAGCAGGGTCTAGACTTGAAACGAGTGGCCTATATGGGGGATGACCTCAATGATTTGGGCCCTTTGAGTCATGTGGGCTTAGCCTTAGCACCAGCAAATGCCTGCGATGAAGCTAAGGCTTTAGCTTCTTATATAACCACTAAGGTAGGTGGCCAAGGGGCCGTGCGTCAAGCTGTAGAATATATCTTACAAGCAGAAGGTAAGTGGGAGGCTATTGTTGATAGCTACCGCAATGAAGTATATGAAATAGGACAATAGGGGGAGACACGATGAGTAATGAATGGCAATATAAGGCCCTCAAAGGTTTGTCTTGGTTGACTTGCCGCCTCCCTTATAGCGCAGTACTCAAAATTGGTGCTGCCTTAGGTCCTGTCTATGGTCTTATAGCAGGGAAACAAAAGAAGAGGGGCATCAAAAATGCTCAAATTGGGCTAGGTATTAGTGAAACTGAGGCTAGTTGTCTCATGGACCGGCTTTTTGAGAATTTAGGGCGGTCCGCCTTAGAAATTATGTATATGCCGAATCTTACTTCCACCTTTATTCGAGACCATATCGAAATTCGAGGCGCTTCCTATTTGGAGGATACCTTGAGTCAAGGTAAAGGGGTAGTTGTTCTTACGGCTCATGTGGGCAATTGGGAATGGATGGCCGCTGCTTTGGCTGAAAATGGCTATCCTACAACAACTATCGTAAAAAAACAGCCAAATGCACAGTTTACGCGCCTCTTGAATGAGTATCGGGAGGCTGCGGGGGTTGAGGTTTTTGCTCGCGGCGGGAATGAACTAATCCGAGCGGCACGGGCTCTTAAGCAAAAGAAACTCTTAGGTTTTTTAGCTGACCAAGATGGCTATATTGATGGGTTGCCGGTACCTTTCTTGGGTCAAGACTCATCTGCTGTAGTAGGTCCTGCAACCTTTGCTCAAAAATTTGGATCCCCAGTATTGCCAATTTTCATGTCTCGTGGGGAAACGGCAGATCACCATATAGTTCATGTCTTGCCACCTTTGTACTATAAGGATACAGGTAATACCGAAGTAGATATGTACCGTCTGACGGAAGAGTGCTGTCAGGTAACGGAAACTTTCATTAAGGAGCATCCTGATGAATGGCTCTGGTTCCAACATCGGTGGAATACGAAACCACATGAAATTAACGATTTAGAACATAAAATGAGAGTAAGGGAGTTAGTGCATGAAGAAAAATAAGAAGCTAATAGCTATTGTTGTAGCTGTTGTTGCTGTCATTGGGGGCCTCATATGGTTTCTCTTTGGGGGCGGTGAAGCTATCGTCACCGGGAGTCCCTCCGGGCGCTTGATTAATTTTTCCGGTGCCGACCTCCGGGAAGAACAAGATGGTAAACTCATCTGGGCCTTGACGGCGGATACCATCGAGTATGATCCTAAGACAAAGGCTATCACTATGAAAAACCTCAAAGGGACCTTTAACCAAAACGATGTGGTTATGCAATTGACTGCGCCAGAGGCTACTATGTCTAGTGACCATAAGCAATTGGATATGACTGGTGGTATTCATGCGACGACTTCAGAAGGTGCTGTGTTTGATGTTGAGGCCTTGCACTTCGACAACACTAAGAAGGAATTATCCGCGTCCACACCATTTACCTTTGAAAATAACGAGGCTATATTGACCGGTGATTCCTTAATCGCTAATATGGCCTTGCAACATATTGAAGTACATGGTCATGCGAAATTGGTTAAGAAGTAAGAGTGAGGATATAGAGAATGAAAAAGATGAAAGTAGCAGCCTTGATGGCTGTGGCCGCTATGGCTTTATCAACAACAGCTTTTGCTGCTATGAGTGGAGGCAGTATTGCTATTACAGCAGATAATTTAACCTATGATGGGGTATCTGGTAAGGCTGAAGCATCTGGTTCTGTCGTTATCACACAGGACGACAAGACTATGACTGGTGATAAGGGGTGGTATAACACCAAGACTCGAGAAGCGGACTTGTCTGGCGGCATTACTATGATTGGTAATGACATGTCTATGGCAGCCTCTTCTATTCATTCATATGATGATGAACGCTTTACGGCAACCGGCTCTGTGCATTTGGAACGTGGAGGCCGCCAAATCTTTGGCGATAGCGTTGACTATAATACGAAAACGGAATATGGTACGGTGGACGGTAATGCACGTCTAATCGCCAATGGTACAACCTTGACAGCAAACCATGTAGAGGGGTGGTTCGGTCAAATTAAGGCGGTTGCTACTGGTGGGGTTACCTTCTATAATGAAGAACGAAATACTTCTGGTTCTGCCGATCATGCGGTATATACCCAAACACCGGGTCAAGACGATGGGCAAGTCCTCCTCACAGGGTCGGCCCATGTTAACCAAAATGGCAACCTCTTGGATGCGCCAGAATTGAAGGTGGAATTATCTGATAATTCCGCACAAACACAAGGTGGTCGCTCCACACTTATTATTTCTCCACGATAGGATAGCACATGTTTATTGAAACAAAAGACCTCGTTAAAAACTTTAAAGGGCGTAACGTTGTTAATGGCGTGAGTATTCGTGTGGATAAAGGCGATATCGTAGGTCTCTTGGGCCCTAATGGGGCCGGTAAGACAACGACTTTTTATATGATTGTTGGCATCGAACGCCCTACTAGTGGTACCATTGAAGTTGGAGGACACGATATAACAAGCCTACCACTTCATAAACGGGCTGCTGAAGGCTTGGGCTATTTGCCACAGGAAGCGTCTATCTTCCGATCAATGACCGTGGAGGATAATATCCGGTCTATGCTACAAACAACCTCATTATCCAAGGCTGATATTGATGCTAAGGTAGACGAGTTAATTGCGGAATTCCATATTGAACATATCCGTCATCTTAAGGGGATGCAATTATCCGGTGGGGAACGGCGGCGGGTAGAAATCGCTCGCTGCCTGGCCCTGTCTCCAAACTTTATCCTTTTGGATGAGCCTTTTGCTGGGGTCGATCCTATTGCGGTAGCGGATATTCAAGAGATTATCCGTCATGTAAAGTCTCGTGGCATTGGTATTCTTATTACGGACCATAATGTGCGGGAAACCTTGGGGATTGTTGATAAGGCCTATATCCTAGGGTCCGGTAAAATCCTATTTGAAGGGACGCCAGAAGAAATTGTCAGCAACCCAGTGGCGCGCGATAATTACTTGGGTGAAAACTTTAAAATGTAGGAGGACGGCCATGAGATTATTAGATAAATACATCCTTAAGGCCTTTATCGGTCCTTTTATATTTGGTATTTTTGCTTTTACATCTATTTTTATTGGGACGGGGACTCTCTTCAAAATTGCTCAATATATCACCCAGTATGGAGCCTCTCTCTGGTCTGTATCGAAGGCTTTTATACTGGCCATGCCTAAGATTGTTATCTTGACCTTCCCTATGTCGGTTCTTTTGGCATCCTTGATGACCTTCTCTCGTCTCTCTGGGACTAGTGAAATCGTCATTATGCGGGCTGGTGGTCTTAGTTTTAGACGCTTAGCAACACCTGTTTATGTGACCGCTTTGATTATATCCCTCTTTGCGGTGGGCTTTAATGAATATGTAGTGCCTGCTACTAACCATGCTTACCAACGGATTATCCGGGAAGAAATCATGCAAAAAGCTACTCCACAATCCCAGGAACATATAGTCATTAAGTCCATGGATGGGGATGAGCTCAATACCCTCATGTATGCCAAAGAATATAATTCTACCTCTAAAAAGCTGAAACAAATCACTGTGCAAACTTTTGATAAAGGGGTTTTACAACAGGTAGAGAATGCAGATGAAGCCGAATGGAATGGCCAATATTGGATTATGCATAAGGGTATTATTTATGATTTGTCTGGTGCCCAAGGGGTAGAAAGGACGATGAACTTCAGCCAACAGGTCTTGCCAATTACCAAGGATCCAGATAAATTAGCGAATGAGCAAAAGGATCCAGAAGAGATGACCATTCGTGAATTGCGTCATCAAATTGCAGCCTATAAGGCGGCCTATACAAATACAAATAAACTAGAAATGGAAATGTATAAACGCATTACCATTCCTATGGCCTCCTTTATTTTTGCTCTCGTAGGGGCACCTTTGGGTCTACAAAAGAATCGGTCCTCTTCCTCTGCAGGTTTTGCCATTTCCATTGTAGTCATCTTCATCTATTATGGTGTCATGACCTTGTCTGGCGCCTTGGGTGAAAGTGGTTCTATTCCAACCTTGTTAGCGGCTTGGCTACCTAATATCTTAGGGATTATAGCTGGTGCTTATCTCAATTATCGCGTATCAAAATAGGGCCTTAAGGACGGAGACCTGTCTTCGTCCTTGTCCTTTTGTTTCATACTGTTTTAGTGTTTAGTTTTAGGAAAGGAGGGATTGTATGTTAGTGGGCCTTAAAATTTTAGCTATTATCGCCGTTATGGGTGGTATCATTGCCTATGTAGGTGATAAGATTGGTACCAAGGTGGGCAAACAGCGTATGTCCCTCTTTGGCTTACGTCCTAAATACACATCCATCGTGGTAACCATTATCACGGGTCTTATGATTGCGGCGGCTACTGTAGGGGTTCTGTCCATTTCTTCTCGATCTGTACGGACAGCCCTCTTTGGCTTAGATCAAATGTATGCCCAAATGGAAGAGCTTAATCAACAAATCGCGGCCAAGAATGAAGAACTCAAAGCAAGGCAGGCAGAAATTGATGCCCAAGCAGAACAGATGAATACTATGCAGGAAGCGGTTCAAGCATCCCAACAAGAATTGGAAGAAGTCAGAGCGGCCCGTGATGCTATGGGAGCAGACCTTCAGTCTGTTAAGGAAGCTTACCAAGAAGCGCAAGGTCGCATGGGGGACCTCGAAAAGGTGCGGAGGGTTATGGAAGACCATATTGCGGACCTTCAATTTACAGCCAAGAATTTGGAAAATAACATTACCAACCTCCGGGAGGGAACGGTTATGTTCCGGGTAGGGGAGCTGCTTTCTTCCGCTACGGTTCGACCAGGCTTGTCAGAAACTGAAGCACAGGGGGTTCTTACGGATATTCTCAATGATACTAATGGATTGATCCTTAAACGCTTTAATATAAAGGAAGAACAATCCGTCCTCTATGTGAGCCGGTCTAATATGGCTGATGCAGCAAAGCAGTTAGCTGCTGCCGATACACCTATGATGGTTCGTATTGTGGCATCAGGAAATATTATCGTTGGTGAACCTGCCATTGCGAAAATCCAAATTTTTCCACAACGCTTGATTTACCATAAGGGCGACATTGTCTGGGTTGGAGGAATCAACGGTGGAGACAATGCACAAAATGCGGTAGTTGACTTCCTAGGTGAGGTCAATAAAAGGGCTAAAGAAAAGGGCATTATACCTGATCCATTGTCTGGAGAAGTGGGCAATGTACCAGGAGCAGAACTTTTTGAAGTCATTAACCAAGTGCGCAATACTAATGGTCCTCTCCGAATAGAAGCCATTACGACAAAGGATACGTATTCTTCTGACACACTTCAAATTCGTTTAAAGATTACATCCATGTAAAAAAGAACATACCCTCTTTACTGGTCAAGCAGTAAAGGGGGTATTACTTTATGTAAAATTGTCTAATAGAATGCTCATCCTATGGTACAATAGATACTGTATTTGATTAGGAAGGGGACGCTTATGATTATTACTGATCGTCTGGACTTAGCAAACATGTTAGCTATCGATCCAGGCAATGATAAGACAGGCATAGCCCTTCTTAGTCAGGAAGGCCTCTTAGTAGCGCGGGCTATTATTAAAACTGTTAGTTTTGACCAAGAGGTCTCTAAAGTCCTTGCGATGTGCCCAGGTATAGAATCCGTTGTTTGTGGTAATGGGACTAATCACCGTAGGCTTTATCCACAAGTACAGGACTTAGCTAAGAGTAGAAACTTGCCCTGCTATCTAGCGGACGAGGCCCATACCACAGAAGAGGCAAAAAAGCTCTACTGGGTCTTGCATCCACCGAAAGGGTTAAAACGACTTTTGCCAAAGGGGATGTTAGTTCCTCCAGAACCGGTGGATGATATTACAGCTTATGTAATTGGTAAGCGCTGGCTGGCACATGAGCGGACTAGAGAAAAAGAATAATTAGTTTGCAGTAAATTTTTACATAAATAGGTATATTGTATATAGGAGTCTATATGAGCCATAGTAAGCATCATTCCCGGTCTTGGCTATCTGTGATGACTAGGGCCCTCTTTATTATTCTAGGGGCCTTCATCTATACGGTTGGATTGGACCTCTTCTTAGTACCTAACAATATCATCGATGGTGGTGTGGTTGGTATTTCCTTGATGACAGCGACTCTATCGGGTTATTCCTTCTCTATTTTCGTTGTTCTCATTAACTTACCCTTTTTATACTTGGGGTATCGAGTTATCGGCAAAACGTTTACCCTGTCGACCCTGTTTGGTATCGTCTGGATGGCGATATTCTCCAATTTTATGCATCACCTACCAGTCATAACGACAGACCCTTTCCTAGGGGCCATCTTTGGTGGAATCATCTTAGGGATTGGGGTTGGCCTTATTATCCGTAATGGCGGTTCCTTGGATGGGTCCGAGGTAGTGGCTATTATCTTTGATAAGCGATCCTCCTTCTCCGTAGGTGAATTGGTCATGGGTATGAACTTGGTCATCATGACCTTGGCGGGCTTTGTCTATAGCTGGAATTCCGCTATGTATTCCCTCATCGCCTATTTCATCGCCTACAAGATGATCGATATTACCATTACGGGTCTAGAGGAATCTAAATCCGTTATGATCATATTGGATGCGGAAAAATCGGCAGAAGTAGCGGATGCATTAAATGATCGCTTGGGCCGTGGCGTTACCATTCTCTATGGGGAAGGGGGCTATCTCAAGCAACCTAAGCATGTCCTGTACTCTGTTATTACCCGTTTGGAAATTACCAAGCTTAAGGAAATCGTCTACGAGCTTGATGACAAGGCTTTTATTACTATTTCTGACGTACAAGACCTCTTCGGGGGCCACTTTAAAAAGAAGAATATTCATTAGGGAGTTATGTCATGACTGACACACAACATGTAGATAATCAACCACAAGAAACCGGTAAGGAAAATCGCCTAGGCAAGGAACTATGGGAATGGCTAGAAGCCATTGTCTATGCTGTTATTTTGGCCCTTTTAATCCATATCTTTATCCTCCAACCGACTCGTGTATCTGGTGAGTCGATGGAACCGACCTTACATAATAAGGACTTTCTCATTGTCACACGGTGGTCTCATATCTTGGGTACAGAACCTAAGTATGGGGATATCGTTATTGTCGATAGTCGGGTTAACCGTCCTCGTACTTGGGTAGATGACGTGAGAGAACCATTTATGAACTATGTGGCTTTCTTTGATAAGTCTGCTCAAGGCAACTATGCCTGGGTAAAACGGGTTATTGGCCTTCCTGGGGATACCTTGGAATTCAAGGATGGTTATGTCTACCGCAATGGGGAAAAGTTAGATGAACCGTATACCAATGAACCGGGTAAAATGAAGTATGCTCGATCAACACCGGTAGTTGTTCCGGAAGGTCATGTTATGGTTATGGGGGACAACCGTAATCATTCCAGTGATGGCCGCTTTATTGGTCCTGTTCCTATGGATCATATCTTGGGCCATGTAGCTCTGGATTTTTAAGATTTCTGTCATTTGTCCGTATGCATGAGCATATTTGTATAGAGCAATATAAGTTAATAGGATATAAGGTAAGAAATAGATTTTATATAAATCTATAAGAGCCGCCCTTAGGGGCGGCTCTTTTGCTAATTGGGTGGGCAAGAAGGGGGCGGGGTATTGTTGGAGGTAGCTGCTTGAAATATTAAAATTGATATATTTTATCAGAATATTTTTATCTATTAATAGATGACTAAAAGGAGAGCCTGCAGGATAATAGAAATTATAAGTATAAATAAAAAGAACTCCATATAAATGATAAATAGTTTCAAAATTATTTACAAAGAATTTGAGATATGATATCATTTCAACGTAATCAGCTATAGAAAAGATAATGGAAGAGTCGAAGTGAGGCAACAAGGAAACTCCACGATTATTATCTAATTCTTTTAGCTGCCCATTGTTTCATGTCTTGATATAAGAAAGAAGGAAGACACAATGAAAAAATTTGCAGCTGTATTCGCAGCAACAGCATTGGTAGGTGTTACAACTGCCTTTGCAGCTAATCCATTCTCCGATGTAACTCCAGATTCTTGGGCTTACCAATCCGTAGCACAATTGGCTAACGCTGGTGTTATTAATGGTTATCCAGACGGTACATTCAAAGGCCAAAACAACATTACTCGTTATGAAATGGCTCAAATGGTAGCTAAAGCAATGGCTAACCAAGATCGTGCTAATGCAGAACAACAAGCTATGATTAATCGCTTGGCAGATGAATTTTCTAAAGAACTCAATAACTTGGGTGTACGTGTATCCAATTTGGAAGACCGTGTAGGCAATATCAAAGCAACTGGCGATGTTCGTCTCATGTACCAAGGCAACGAAAAAGAAGCTTTTGATAATGGCAAAAAATCCTTATTTAATGCCCGTGGCCGTGTACAATTTAATGCTAAGGTAAACGATAATACAGAAGCCGTATTGCGTGTAACTTCTGGCGACATTGAATTTGGTGATGCTACTGGCAACACTAATCAAAGCTCTAAGGCCATTTTTGACCGCGTATATGTACAACATAATTTCGGCAAACATGTAACGGCAACGGCTGGTCGTTATAACCAAACCATCGGTGCTGGTCTCTTCTATGATGAAGCTTTTGACGGGGCTAACATCAAAGTGGGTAATGATAAGGTTGCTGTAGAAGGTGCATATGGGTATCTTACATCTGGTGCTATTGAAGACAATGCATCTAAGAATCCAGAAGTGGCGTATGCTGCATTGACTGGTAACCTTGGCAAATACACTCATCTTGGGGCCTTCTACATGGATATCAAAGGGCCTGTTACTGGATATGAAGGCACTAGTGGTAGTTATGTAGGTCGAGATGTATTAGAAGGTACGTACTATGGCTTCAATGCTGATGTAAACTATAAAAAAGTCTGGGTTGGTGGCGAATGGTTTAAGAACAAAGATGTCGATCAATCTAATGCATGGGTCGCAGGCTTAGGTTACGGTAACTTCGATATGGAAAAAGCTAATTCTTGGGATGTAAAAGTACAATACTTTGATATTGATAAAAACGTACACACCCCAGATTCCACTTGGAACCATGCCTATGGCAATGATTACAAGGGATGGATGGCAACCGCTGATTACACATTGGCAAAAAATGTCGGCTTGTCTGCTTACTACGGCTTCTCTGGTCAACACCAAGATGGATCTGATCGTGGTGACTACTACCGTGCAGAACTTAACTACCAATTCTAATTGGATAGAGAAAAAGAACTCCTTAGGGAGTTCTTTTTTTAGTGCGCAGGAAAATCTTTAAAACAATAAGGTATATATAATATATAGGGGTAATAATACGTAGTTTATTCTAATTAGGGAATCTTCTACTATAAGATTTCATCTTGTACTAATTGATAAATGGTGGACCTAAAGCTGAAAATATAGGTTATCTTGCATATTTAATTTGAGAACCTTGTATGAAGATAATATTACCCATACAAGACCTTGTATGATAAAGCCTGTAACTACAGTATCTTGCATGAGGAAAAGATGAGCTATACACTATCTTGTATAGGTGATAATCCGCGCAGTTGAGGGGATTATAAGCCTATTTTAGTAATATATAGAAATATTCTTACATCAATATTGATTATAAAATCTTATGAAACTAAAAATTACTGATAAGATATAATGATTAATAAAAAGGAAAAAGGGAAATAGATTCGAGAAAAAATAAAATTATAACAGAAAGTTTAGAATTCGATAGAGCCTTTAATTTAGAGGGGAAACCAGGATTTAATATCGATTTATGAAAGGAGGAAACAAAAAAAATGACCAAAAAACTTTACAAGGTTGGGGACCCATGCTAGTATGCAACCACGGTAAGGCAAACGAACCAAGAAATGAATAAACCGACTAGAGAGGTAACAAGGAAACTCCGAACTGTGTTTTTCATTTTGTGGCAAGGTTGCTGAACCTAATGTTTTGTTTTCTTTATTTTAGAAAGAAGGAACACACAATGAAAAAATTTGCAGCAGTATTCGCAGCAACAGCATTGGTAGGCGTTACAACTGCATTCGCAGCTAACCCATTCTCCGATGTAACTCCTGATTCTTGGGCATACCAATCCGTAGCACAATTGGCTAACGCTGGTGTTATCAACGGTTACCCAGATGGCACATTCAAAGGCCAAAACAACATCACTCGTTACGAAATGGCTCAAATGGTAGCTAAAGCAATGGCTAACCAAGACCGCGCTAACGCAGAACAACAAGCTATGATCAATCGTTTGGCTGATGAATTCTCCAACGAACTCAACAACTTGGGCGTACGCGTATCCAACTTGGAAGATCGCGTAGGTAACATTAAAGCTACTGGCGATGTTCGTCTCCGCTACCAAGGTCGTGAAAATGACAAAATCGGCCAAGGCACTACTTCCAAATCTAAATTCGACTTCCGTGGTCGCGTACAATTCAATGCTAATGTAAATGAAAACACTAAAGCAGTGTTGCGTGTAACATCTGGCAGTGTTGAATTCGGTGATTCTACTGGTGCTGGTAGCGATTCCAAGGCTATCTTCGATCGTGCATACGTACAACATAACTTCGGCAAACGCGTAACTGCAACTGCTGGTCGTTATAACCAAACTATCGGTGCAGGTCTCTTCTACGACAACACATTTGATGGTGCTAACATCAAAGTTGGTAACGATAAGATTGCTGTAGAAGGTGCTTATGGTTACCTCGCTTCCGATGCTATCAACGCAGATGCTAAAGCTAATAAAGAATTTGCTTATGCCGCATTGACTGGTAAAGTAGGTCACTACACTCACCTTGGTGGTTTCTATGGCGACCTTAAAAATGATGTAGCTGCCACAGTTAAAGCTGGTAAATACTATGGCTTCAACGCTGATGTTAACTACAAGAAATTGTGGGTAGGTGGCGAATGGTACAAGAATAAAGATGTTGAAGACTCCAATGCTTGGGTAGCAGGTGTAGGCTTCGGCAACTATGACATCTCCAAGGCTAACACTTGGGGTGTTAAGGTTCAACGTTTCGACCTCGACAAAAATGCTAACACTGTTGACTCCACATGGAACCATGTATACACTTCCAACTACAAAGGTTGGATGGCAACTGTTGATTATGCATTGGCTAAGAATGTTGGCTTGTCCGGTTACTATGGCTTTGACTCCAAAGAAAAATCCACTGGTAACGATAAAGGCGACTTCTACCGTGCAGAACTTAACTACAAATTCTAATTTGTGGTTATCAAAAAAGAACTCCTTCGGGAGTTCTTTTTTTGCCCTTGATTAACGGGTTAAATACTTTATGTGATGGGGGCTGTATAAAATTGATGGACTGTGTCAATTACAAGAGGATTGTATTTGGATTAACGATGAGTGAGCAGTATATCTTAGACAACGTAAGTGGTCATAGGCCTTAGTATACCCTTTGAAGAACTTATGGATTGTATAAAATATAAAGGAAAACTTGCGAGAAAGTTTATAAAATGTTAATATATAAATAGATTAGTTCTACACATGATGAGGAAACAAGGAAACTCACAAACCGTAGAGCTGATGCAATTTTGTTTTCCGAATTGAAGAAAGAAGGAACACACAATGAAAAAATTTGCAGCAGTATTCGCAGCAACAGCATTGGTAGGCGTTACAACTGCATTCGCAGCTAACCCATTCTCCGATGTAACTCCTGATTCTTGGGCATACCAATCCGTAGCACAATTGGCTAACGCTGGTGTTATCAACGGTTACCCAGATGGCACATTCAAAGGCCAAAACAACATCACTCGTTACGAAATGGCTCAAATGGTAGCTAAAGCAATGGCTAACCAAGACCGTGCTAACGCAGAACAACAAGCTATGATCAACCGTTTGGCTGATGAATTCTCTAACGAACTCAACAACTTGGGCGTACGTGTATCCAACTTGGAAGACCGCGTAGGTAACATCAAAGCTACTGGTGACGTTCGTCTTCGTTACCGTGGTTCCGAAGATAGCGAAACTAACGGCAAAGCGTATGGCTTGTCTAACAAAAACTCTAAATTCGACTTCCGTGGTCGCGTACAATTCAATGCTAATGTAAACGAAAACACTAAAGCTGTATTGCGCGTAACTTCTGGCGATGTTGAATTCGGTGATGCTACTGGTGGTACAACTTCCTCCAAAGCTATCTTTGACCGCGTATACGTTCAACACAACTTTGGTAAACGCGTAACAGCTACTGCTGGTCGCTACCAACAAACAATCGGTGCTGGTCTCTTCTATGACAGCACATTCGATGGTGCTAACATCAAAGTGGGTAATGATAAAATCGCTGTAGAAGGCGCTTATGGTTACTTGTCCTCTGATAGCATTCACGATAATGCTGAATCCAACCCAGAAGTAGCTTATGCAGCTCTTACTGGTAAAGTAGGTCACTACACTCGTCTTGGTGGCTTCTACATGGATCTTAAAAAAGGTCTTAACCTTGGCAGTGCGACAAACGCTGATTTGGCAGGCAAATATTACGGCTTCAACGCTGACGTTAACTACAAAAAGACTTGGGTTGGCGGTGAATGGTTGAAGAACAAAGACGTTGATAACTCCACCTTGTGGATTGCAGGTGTTGGCTATGGCAACTTTAATGTTTCCAAAGCTAACTCTTGGGACGTTAAAGTTCAACACTTCGATCTTGATAAAAATGGTTACCTCCCTGATTCCAAATTCGCTGCTCTTGGCTACAAGAACAACGCTAAAGGTTTCTTGGCAACTGTTGACTATGCATTGGCTAAAAATGTTGGCTTGTCCGGTTACTATGGCTTCTCTGTTGAAGACCAAAAAGGTAACGACAAAAACGACTTCTACCGTGCAGAACTTAACTACAAATTCTAATTTGTGGTCATCAAAAAAAGAACTCCTTCGGGAGTTCTTTTTTTGTGCTTAATTCTCTGTGTTATAATTAATCATATAGATTTCTAGGATTGGTAGACTAAGAGGAGAGAGAGTATGGAAGGCTTCCGTTTACTCATCGTGACCGGCATGTCTGGGGCCGGCAAGACCCAGGCCATGCAAGCCCTTGAGGATATGGGGTACTTTTGTGTCGACAACATTCCCCCTGTTCTCATCCCGAAATTCTCTGAAATTTGTCGGCAAGGGGGGGCTCGTGTAACCCGTGTAGCCCTCGTTGTGGATATTCGGGGTGGTGAGTTTTTCGATGCCCTTTCAGAATCCTTGGAACACTTGTCGACAATGGGGGTCCCTTACGAGATCGTCTTTATAGATGCTACGGATGAAACCCTCATTCGCCGCTATAAGGAGTCTCGCCGATCTCATCCACTAGCCCTTAATGGTCGAATTTCTACCGGTCTTAAAGAAGAACGAGAAATGTTGGATTCCATTCGTCATAAGGCGGATTATATCGTTGATACATCCAATATGAAGACCTCTAACCTTAAGGCCTACCTCAAAGAGCGCTTTGAAGCTGTGGAAAAGAAGGAAGGCATGTCCATTACGGTGGTTTCTTTTGGCTTTAAATATGGTCTACCTTTAGATGCAGATATGGTTTGGGATGTTCGCTTCTTGCCTAATCCTTTCTATATTCCTGAGTACCGTCATCGGTCTGGCCGGGTTCAAGCGGTCAATGACTACATTAATTCATTTCCTGTGACCCAAGAGTTTAAGAAACATTTTTTATCTACCTTACAGTTTTTAGCACCTAATTACGAGCAAGAGGGCAAGTCCCAGTTCGTTCTAGCTATCGGCTGTACAGGGGGCTTACACCGGTCTGTAGCTATGGCTGAACTGGCTTATGACACCTTCAAAGACTTAGGTTATGCTGTATCTATTGAGCATAGAGATATGGCTAAGAATAGGATAGAAGAAGATGTTGATCCTCGTAGTGGCGAGATAGAATAGGAGTTAATATGACACGTCTTAAGTGGTTCCGGTGGTTTGTGCCAGGACTTAATATTAAACGGTGGTTAACCCTATTTGGCCTTGGTGTAGGTGCTGTCATCTTTGGCCTCTCCATCATGCTTAACTACCAATGGATATCCTTCTTTGAAGATTTGGTCCTCCAATATTCCTATCTTTGGTTTGGAGTCTACGATTATGCTGTTCTTGTTGCTGTAGGGGTCGTAGCCATTGCGCTAGGAGCCCTTTGTATGCTAGTGGGGACTAGCAAGGTGATCAAGACCATCATTCGCGCCATCATCCCAGAAGGTGAGGGTGTGGGGGATATAATCTTCCAAAATATGCGCCTTCAAAAGGGGCCTAAGGTCGTTGTTATCGGTGGTGGTACAGGCCTTTCTAATCTGTTGCGAGGTCTCAAGTCTTATACCAATAATTTGACTGCCATTGTGACAGTGGCCGATGATGGTGGGTCTTCTGGTCGCCTCAGAGAGGATTTTAATATGATTGCCCCAGGCGATTTAAGAAACTGCTTGGTGGCTTTAGCAGATACGGAATCCCTTATGGAAAATCTCTTCCAATATCGGTTTTCGGGCAAGGGGGAACTGTCCGGTCATAGCTTTGGCAACCTTTTTCTGACAGCACTCACACAAGTTTATGAAAATGATGTAGAGGAGGCCTTGGAAGCAGCCTCTAAAATTCTTAAAGTCCGTGGTCGAGTGATTCCTGCATCTACGGAGTTTATCAAGCTTTCAGCAGAATTAGAAGACGGCACCATTGTCCACGGCGAATCTAATATCCCTCATGGGGGAAGCCCTATTAAGCGGGTCTTTTCAAGCCCTTTGAAACCCACACCAGAGGGGGCGGCTTTACAGGCTATCGATGAGGCTGATGCCATTATCTTGGGGCCAGGTTCTCTCTACACATCGATTATTCCTAATCTATTGATTAAGAAAATTGCCGTTCATCTACGAGCCTCTAAGGTACCCAAGATTTATGTCTGCAACGTCATGACCCAACCGGGTGAAACGGATGGCTATAGCGTAGCCGACCATATCGAAGCTATTGAACGACATGGGGGACGGGGTTTAATCAATACCGTTTTGGTGAATGAGTCCACCATGGACCAAGAGCTCTTAAAGACCTATGAAAAAGCCGGACAGGGCCCTGTGGCCATTGATATGGACTGTTTGTCTAAGAAAAAGATCCGTACCGTTAGAGCCAATTTGGTATCTTCCAATAATCGGGCTATTCACGATCATGATCGATTAGGTAAGGTTCTTATGGATATTATCTATGCTTTGAAAACGGATATTGAGCCTCACGTATTAGAGTCCTATCTGGAGCGTAATGATCACTAAAATATGGTATAATATAAGATAAATAATACATGAAGGTATCTAGTTTCTAGATACCTTCTATTTATTGCTTGAAAGGGAGTCTCATGTCATTTGCGGAAGATGTGAAAAATGAACTCTGCCAGTATGAATTAGGCGGACGGCCAAGGGCTGAAAAAATTGAATTATCCTGCCTTCTTCGTATGGCAGGGTCCCTCCTAATCGGGTCTTCAGGTCGGGTGGGCATACGCCTTGTTACTACTCATAATGCGGTGGCTCGACGGGCCCTTGGCATGCTTCGTCGCCACTATAAGCTAGAGACATCTGTTCTAGTCCGCCAAGGGGTTAACCTCCGTAAACGTAAGGTATATACGGTGACAGTAGAGCCCTCTGAGGCTGCTACAAGAGTCTTAGAAGACTTGTACCTTTGGCCTATGACAGTTCAAATCCCTCATGATTGGTTATCTGGTATGGAAGAGCGACGGGCCTTCTTACGGGGAGCCTTTCTGGGCGGGGGTTCTGTCAACAAGCCAGAGGCTGATTATCATATGGAATTTACCACTTCCTCGTCGTTTTTTGCGGATGAATTGATTTATGTCTTGGGCCTATTTGCTATGCCGGGCCGCATGACGGATCGTAAGGAAGACTATGTAGTCTACCTTAAGGATGGGGACTCCGTTACCAACTCCCTTCAGATTATGGGGGCTCAGTCAGCGCTCATGGCTTTTGAGAATGTCCGCATTATGAAAGGGGTTAGAAATGCCATTAACCGGCAGGTTAACTGCGAAACAGCTAATCTACAAAAGGTGGTTAATGCTGCGGTTCGGCAAGTGACCGCCATCCGGATCTTAGACCGGGAGAAGGGCCTAGATAATTTACCTGATAAGCTACAGCTAGTAGCTAAACTGCGTTTGGAAAATCCAGAGGCTAGTTTAAAGGACTTAGAAGAGTTGATGGAAGGGAGCCTATCCAAGTCCGGCATAGGTCATCGCTTACGTAAATTAGAGGCTATGGCGCTGGAGATTGATCCTGTTGCCATGGCAGAGGCTTAAGTTTGTGTGGGGGGATAGGAATTGTCCCTAGATAGGAGTTAGTGAATATGAGAAAATGTCCTATGCGCCGTCTAGTAGCGGCTGTGTTAGCCATGTTGGGCCTGTCTGTGGGGGCGGCTCAAGCTAATTCTATTGACTTGGTTGCTTCTGGTTATTATGGTTTTACTCAATTACCTGTGCAAGTCGATAATACTAAAGGCACCCTAATTTTATCGGATTCTCCTGAGTATGTAGGGGAGCCAGGGGTAACCGCTGCAGGGACTATTAATGGCCTGGGCCGGGTCTACTTTTACCATGTAAATGAAACCAAGGAGCCTATGAAGATTGGTTTAACAGTCCAAAACAAGACTTTTAAACGGCAGACTGTGACCATCCATCGAGAGTTAGCCTCCAAGTCTACACCTGATTATTTTGCTGCTGGTCGAGACCTTTCACAAAAAGATTTAGAAGTACCTCTTTTCGGCAACCAATACTTAGATAAGAAGGCCTTGAAGACCAAGAAACATAAAGGGGAGCAAGGGCAAGGTGCCGTTCGCACGATTAATGAAGGCGCTGTTGACTTGCGCAAGGCTATCCAACCCTATAGCCGTAAAGTTCCTTTTGGTGGCCTCAAGCCAGTGGTGGAAACCTTTGTCCTCAAGCCAGGTGAGAAAAAGCAGATTTTTACCAAGTTAGATAACAAGAAGGTTAAAGAAGAGGATCTATTTACTGGCATGGTAGACCTTACGACGACGGGAGATGCCTTTGTAGAAACCTTAGCCCTTCCTTATAAGGCCAAGGTCATGGATTTCGTAGAAGGGGCTAAGTACTTGCCTATTGATGATGTTCGTTTACGGGGAACCTATGTTGATGGGGCCTTTCGGACTTTGTCTGTACCAACTGTATTCGATTCTAATTTAGGCGCAGCCTATGTAGAGGTGGCTAATGACCGAGAAGATCCTTTTATTCTAGGTGTGGATGAAATGGATCATAAGGCATTGGTTAAAGATGCAGGTAACTTTGGTGTCTCCTATCATTTGACTATAAAGACCCAAGGGACAGAGCCATTCAGACTCTACTTTAACCCACAGGGTGGTGCTTATTCTGGGTCCTTCTTAGTATCTACAGATAACGAATCCAAGATTTACCATGTAGGAGATCCTTATATCGGCCATCAAACTATCTTAGATACGGCTTACTTGGGGACCTACCATGGGGGAGACAACCTTTATATCGAGTTTATTCCTGCGGGGGCCTCTAACCTACCTGTTAAGTTCCTTTTAATTCCTGAGAAACAAGTGCGGGAAGCAGCTCCCGTGTCCTTGCCGGTAAATACCGGGGATTTATCGACTCAAGCCGGCCCAGCTGCTAGTGAAACTACAGGAAGACAAGCATCTGTAGCAAATTCCTTAGCTACAGGAGCCTCTGATGGCGTTGATGATCATACAGTACCAGTACAACTCAATTTGTAAGCACAATGGGTAGATAACCTGTACATAATATAGATACGTATCCTTCTTCCTTGGAAGATAGGCTGGATTTCACGGTCCCTTTAATTGACGAAGGGACCGCTTTTTTGTATAATTAATTCAGATAAATTACGGCACGAGAGGCCGATTTACAAGCACCTTTAAAGATAGTCCAGAGAGGCTAATAAGGGAATATAGTTTAACACCGGTCCCCTGGGCTTGGTGTATTCTTTCATAGAAACTATCCGACCTTTTGCCCTGGGCAAAAGGTCTTTTTTGTAAGCACTACGAGGAGGTAGGAATGGCGAACGTTAGCTTGAAAGGGAGAAACCTTTTAGGGCTTCAAGATGCTACCAAGGAAGAAATCCAATTGATCTTGGATGTAGCTCAAAAGATGAAACAGGTCGTTTTGTCGGACGATAAGAAGATTCCTTATTTGAAGGGAAAGGCCATCATCAACTTATTTATGGAACCGAGCACACGAACCCGGTCCTCTTTTGAATTGGCCGGCAAATATTTGGGGGCTGATGTTATAAACATCTCCCCATCTGGTTCTTCTATGGGCAAGGGTGAATCCTTCCGCGATACCCTTTTGACCCTTTCCTACATGGGTACAGATGCTATCGTTATGCGGCACTCCGCAGAAGGGGCTCCTCTTTATGCTACAAAGGCAGTAGAACCACTCATCATCAATGCTGGTGATGGGGCTCATGAACATCCAACCCAAGCCCTCTTGGATATGCTCACCATCAGGGAACGACTAGGATCTATTGCCGGTAAAAAGGTAGTTATCGTAGGTGATATCATGCACTCCCGCGTAGCTCGTTCTAATATCTATGGCCTTACCAAGATGGGAGCTGATGTCCACTTGGCAGGTCCACGAACCTTGGTGTATCCAGAGTTAGAAAAGTTGGGTGTCACCGTTCATCATGATGTGCGTGAAGCAATTAAGGATGCTGATGTAGTCAATGTCCTCCGCATTCAGTTGGAACGGATTAATTCCGCCCTCTACCCAACGAACCGTGAATATGCTCGTATTTTTGGCATTAATAAAGAGGTTTTGGCCTTGGCTAAGCCGAATGTATTAGTTTTGCATCCAGGTCCTATGAACCGCGGGCTTGAAATTTCTCCGGATGTTGCCTATTGGGATCAATCCGCTATTCAAGAACAGGTACGGAATGGCGTATCCGTACGTATGGCTGTGTTGTACTTAACGATCCATGGAGGTGACGGTAGTGAGCTTGCTAATTAAAAATGGCCGGGTAGTAAACCCAGCAAAAGGACAAAATGAAATTGCTGACGTATTGGTAGATAATGGCGTGATTGCTCAAATCGGTCAAGGCTTAGAGGCTCCTGGAGCAGAGGTCTTTGACGCGACAGGCCTTATTGTAGCACCAGGTTTTATCGACATTCACACCCACTTGCGAGAACCGGGTCAAGAGGCTAAGGAAGACTTTCATTCCGGCACACAAGCAGCAGCTGCTGGCGGGTTTACCCGAGTGGCAACCATGGCTAATACGACACCCGTTGTAGACAATGCAGCCTTAGTAAGAGGCTTACAAAAACAGGCAGAACTTACGGGTCTTGTTAAGGTGAGCTTCATCGGCGCTATCTCCAAGAACCTTGAAGGCAAGCAATTGGCTGAAATGGGTGATATGGCAGAAGCAGGTGTTGTAGGTTTCTCCGATGATGGACACTATGTAGAATCTGCTGCTTTTATGCGCCGAGCTCTCGAATACTCCTCTATGTTCGGTAAGATGGTTATCGACCATGCGGAAGAAGTATCCCTTACTAAGGAAGGGCATATGCATGAAGGTATCGTATCCTATGAGTTGGGTGTCAAAGGACGTCCTGCAGTAGCCGAAGATATGGCTGCTTCTCGTGATATCATGCTAGCTGAAATGACTGGTGGTCATATCCACATTGCCCATGTTTCTTCCAAGCATACGGTTGACTTAGTTCGCCAAGCCAAGGCTAAGGGGCTTAAGGTTACCTGCGAAGTGACAAGCCAGCACTTGTCCTTCACCGATGAGTACCTTCGCCAATATAATCCAGCATTCAAGATGAATCCACCAATCCGATCTGAAGACCATAGACAAGCCCTGTTAGAAGGCTTGAAAGATGGCACCATCGATGCTATTATTACAGACCATGCACCACACGCTTATGAAGAAAAAGACCAAGAATTTTGCTGTGCACCAGCTGGCTTCTCTGGCCTTGAAACATCGCTAGCAGGGGTTATCACCAATGCCTATGGAGAGGGTAAATTGACCATTGATCAGGTGGTAGAAAAAATGTCTACCCGTCCAGCTCAATTGATTGGCGTCGAAGGGGGCGTTTTGGAAGTGGGTAAAGCGGCGGATATTACCGTTTTCTCTACAGAGGAGCAATGGACTGTTGATCGCAATAAGTTCTACACTAAGGGCAAAACAAGCCCATTTGATGGTATGACCGTAACCGGCCGTCCTAAATTGACCGTCGTCGATGGCAAGATTGTTATGAAAGAAGGGGTTGTACTTCCATGAGAGGCAAACTAGTATTAGAAAATGGCACCGTTTTTGAAGGTGATATCCTTGGCGGTGCACCAACAGTAGGTGAGGTTGTATTCAATACAGGTATGACTGGTTACCAAGAAATCTTGACAGATCCATCCTATGCGGATCAAATTATTACCCTTACCTATCCTTTGATTGGTAATTACGGGACCTTGAATGCTATCTGCCAAGGGCCTAAGCCATATGCACGAGGTTTTATCGTAGGCGAGCTCTGCGATTTCCCAAGCAACTGGCAATCCGAAGGCCTTTTCTCCGAGTACCTTCGCCTCCATGGCATTCCTTGCCTCTACAATGTGGATACACGAGCTATTACAAGGGCTATTCGTAATCACGGCGTAATGAAAGGCGTGATTGTACGGGCTGATTATCCAGACGATAAGGTGCAAGAACTTTTGGCGCAAGAATTGCCACGTGACCAAGTTATGCGTGTTACCACTAAATGGCAAGGCCTTCGCGGAGACCGGAATGCAGAATTCCACGTAGCTGTGTATGATTTTGGGGTTAAAGAAAATATCCTTCGTTCCTTAGAAGCGGAAGGTTGTCGACTCACCATCTTCCCAGCTGATGCTAAGGCGGAAGATGTATTGGCTGTAAATCCTGATGGGATATTCCTTTCTAATGGTCCTGGGGACCCAGCTGATTTGGGCTATGCCGTAGAGGAAGTGAAAAAGCTCTTCGGTAAGAAACCAATTTTTGGTATTTGTATGGGCCATCAAGTCTTAGCGCAGGCCTATGGCGGTTCAACTTATAAGCTCCCATTCGGTCATCGCGGGTCTAACCATCCAGTGCAAGACCTTCGGACTAAGCGGGTGTATATTACCTCCCAAAACCATGGTTATGCAGTGGATGAAAACTCCTTGGATTCAAGCAAGGTAGAGATTACCCATCGGTCTGTTAACGATGGCACTGTAGAAGGAATGAAACACTTGGAATATCCGATTATTTCCATTCAATACCATCCAGAAGCATCTCCTGGGCCAACTGATAACCTATACCTCTTTAAAGAGTTCGAAGAAATGATGAGAAAGGGTTGCTAATTATGTCTAACAAAGAATTCCATAAAGTACTCGTAATTGGTTCTGGCCCAATCATTATTGGCCAAGCGGCTGAATTTGACTACGCTGGCACACAGGCTTGCCGATCTCTTCGAGAAGAAGGCTATGAAGTGGTCTTGGTTAACTCTAACCCCGCGACCATCATGACGGATGAAGACATTGCTGACCGCGTCTACATCGAGCCAATCTCCTTGGACTTCGTTACAGAAGTTATCAAAAAAGAACGGCCAGATGCCTTATTAGCTACCTTGGGCGGTCAAGTAGGCCTCAATATGGCAGTAGAGTTATCCGAAGCAGGCGTCCTTGAAGAGTATGGAGTGCGCCTCTTGGGGACCTCTCTCGCAGCTATTAAGCAAGCGGAAGACCGGGAACTCTTCAAGGCTGCTATGCAGCGGATTGGCCAACCTGTACCAGAATCCGATATCTTCACCGATTTGGAGGAAGCGGTTGCCTTCGCTAATCGCATTGGCTATCCAATCATCATTCGTCCAGCTTTCACTATGGGCGGTACTGGTGGCGGTATTGCTCACGACGAAGATGAAATGTACGAAATTGCTCGTCGTGGCATTAAGTTGTCACCAATTCACCAAATTCTGGTGGAACGGTCTGTAGCGGGTTGGAAAGAAATCGAATATGAAGTGATGCGGGATTCTGCTAACAACTGCATTATCGTATGTAACATGGAAAACATCGATCCAGTGGGCGTTCATACAGGGGACTCTATAGTTGTAGCACCATCGCAAACATTGAACGATATTCAGTATCAAATGCTCCGGACAGCAGCGGTTGATATTATCCGCTACTTGGAAATTGAAGGGGGCTGTAACGTTCAATACGCGTTGAATCCAGACACAAACGAATATATCGTTATTGAAGTAAATCCTCGCGTATCCCGTTCTTCTGCCTTGGCTTCTAAGGCAACAGGCTATCCGATTGCCCGTGTAGCCGCTAAGATAGCTACGGGCATGACCTTGGATCAGATTGAAAATGCCATTACTGGCGAAACCAAGGCCTGCTTCGAACCAACCTTGGACTATGTAGTTACCAAGTTCCCTCGTTGGCCATTCGATAAGTTCAGCCTGGCAGACCGCACCTTGGGCACACAGATGAAGGCCACTGGTGAAGTTATGGCTATTGACCGGACCATGGAAGGCTCCCTCCTGAAAGCTATTCGCTCTCTTGAAATTGGCCTTGATCACATTGCCTTGCCTAAAATTGCTCATGAAAGCATGGAACAAATCATCGAACGCCTCCACTTGGTAGATGATGAGCGGATTTATGTGGTAGCAGAAGCTCTTCGCCGGGGCATTTCCGTGGAGAAAATCCACTATATCACCAAGATTGACAACTGGTTCATTGAAAAGATTAAAAACATTGTAGTCTTAGAAAAAGATTTGGCGGCTAATGGAGTGACAGAAAGCAATCTTACAACGGCTAAGCGTTACTCTATGCCTGATGCGGTTATCGCACGCTATGCTAATACCACAGCGGAAGCTGTATTGGCTAAGCGGGAAGCGATGAAACTCTTCCCAACCTATAAGTATGTAGATACTTGTGCTGCTGAGTTTGATGCTAAGACACCATACTACTATTCTGCCTATGCTAGAGAAGATGAAGTAAAACCATTGGGCCAAGAAGGTGTTATCGTCTTGGGTTCTGGTCCAATCCGGATTGGGCAAGGGGTTGAATTCGACTACTGTTCTGTTCATTCTGCGTGGGCCCTTCGCAAGGCTGGTAAAAAATCTATTATTATCAATAACAACCCGGAAACTGTATCTACTGACTTTGATACATCTGACTCCCTCTACTTTGAACCATTGACTGTAGAGGATGTGATGGAAGTTATCCGCAAGGAACAACCGGCAGGGGTTATTGCTCAATTTGGTGGTCAAACAGCGATCAACTTAGCAGGGCCTTTGGCAGAACGTGGCGTTAAGATTCTCGGTACTTCTGTTGATGCAATCGATATGGCAGAAGATCGAGAACGGTTTGATGAACTCTTGGCTAAATTAGGGATTCCTCGTCCTGTAGGGGCTTTGGTTACTTCTGATGAAGAAGCCTTGGAAGCAGCAAAGAAATTACAATATCCATTGATTGTACGTCCATCCTATGTATTGGGCGGTCGGGCCATGGAAATCGTTTACAACGATGCAGAACTCAACAAGTATATGAAAGAAGCGGTTGTAGCTTCTAAGGAACACCCTGTTTTGATTGACCGCTACATGGTGGGTATGGAAGTAGAAGTCGATGCCATCGCTGATGGAGAAGACGTTTGTATTCCAGGCATTATGGAACAAATCGAACGGGCTGGGGTCCACTCTGGTGACTCCATGGCTGTATATCCTGCCCAACACTTGAGCCAAGAATTGATTGACCAAATCGTAGACTACACCCGTCGCATTGCGATTGGTCTTAATGTTAAAGGGGTTCTCAATATTCAATACATCGTATCCGCTGAAGGAGAACTCAACGTTATTGAAGTTAACCCTCGGTCCTCTCGGACTGTACCATTCCTCTCCAAGGTTACTGGTATCAATATGGTGGAATGTGCTACCCGTATCGCTTTAGGGGCTAGCCTTAAGGATTTAGGCTTGCCATCTGGCTTGGTACCAAGCCGTGACTTGGTAGCTGTAAAAGCGCCAGTATTTTCCTTCTCCAAGATGGGCCTCGTAGAAATCGCTTTGGGACCTGAAATGAAGTCCACAGGCGAAGTTATGGGGATTGGGCGCACCTACTCTGAAGCCCTTTATAAGGCCATTAACGGGGCTAAGATGCGGATCCCTGAAGATGGGACTATCCTTATGACCGTAGCAGATCGCGATAAGGAAGAAGCAGCTAACCTCGCTAAGGGCTTTATCGAGTTGGGGTACCATATTGAAGCCACAGGTGGTACTGGTCGCTACTTCAAGGAGCATGGCGTTGATTGCAAGGTAGTCAATAAGATTTCCGAAGGGGCAGATAACTGTGCAGATCACATTAAAAATGACTCCATCGACCTCGTTTTGAATACCTTAACAGCTGGCAAGCGTCCAGAACGGGAAGGCTTCCAATTACGCCGTTTAGCGGTAGAAATGGGTACGCCATGCCTCACATCTTTGGATACGGCTCGGGAAGTATTGCGGGTTGTAGCAGATCGTAAGAACGTGGCTAATCAATCCGTTGAAGCAATGCAAGATTTCAGATTGGAGAAATAATATGAGCGGTTATGTAGAAATGGGGACTATTCTCTCTAATGACCAAATTGGTAGTGATGTGTGGGTTATGGATGTCCATGCACCTCAACAAGCAAAAGAAGCCAAAATAGGTCAGTTCTGCAACGTCCGCGTAAGCCAAGGGACGGCGCCTTTGTTGCGTCGTCCTATTAGCTATGCTGGATTCGATGCAGACAAGGGGACCATCACCTTGCTCTACCGCGTTGTAGGTCAAGGGACCGAATTGATGACTCGCATGAAAGTAGGGGACAAATTAGATTGTTTAGGACCCTTAGGTCAAGCTTTCGAAGCCTCTTCCAATATGCTTCTCGTAGGCGGTGGTGTGGGGATCGCTCCTATGTTGTGTATTGCCTCTCATTTGGAAAAGGGGCAGGAGGCTCAAGTAATCTTGGGCTTCCGTAACCAAAGCGAAAGTTTCTGGGCGGATCTCTTTGAGGATACACCTACTAAGGTGCACATCACCACAGATGATGGCTCTATGGGGACTAAGGGGTTCCCAACAACCATTATGCCTAATTTAATTGAGGCTAATAGCTTTACCTCTGTGATGACTTGTGGCCCTATGCCTATGATGAAGGGGGTTGCCAAGGTGGCTGCTGAGCAAGGTGTGCCTTGTCAGGTATCTTTAGAAGAACGCATGGGCTGTGGGACTGGTGGCTGCTTGGGTTGCGCCTGCGATGGACGCGATGGTAAGCGCTACAAGGTATGTAAGGATGGTCCTGTATTTCCTGCTGAGGAGGTGTTCTTCTAATGGTTGAACGCGATTTAAATCATACGGTACAAGCAATCGACCGTCTTGCTATCGATTACTGCGGCATCAAGATGAAGAACCCTATTATTGCTGCTTCTGGGACCTTTGGTAATGGACCTGAATACGCTCCTTATCTTGATCTATCTAATGAGGTGGGTGCCATTTCAGTCAAAGGCTTAACCCCTAAGGGGAGGCCTGGCAATAAGGGGACTCGTATTGCAGAGACCCCATCGGGCCTCTTGAATTCTATCGGCCTAGAAAACCCTGGGGCAGAGTATTTTGTAGCGCATATTCTTCCTGATCTTCAGAAGTACGATATACCACTCTTGGCTAATATGTCTGCTGGCTCTGTAGATGAGTTTGCTTGGATGGCAGAAACTCTTGCCGTAGATGGCATTGCGGGCTTAGAAGTTAATGTATCCTGTCCTAATGTAGAGTGCGAGGGTATGGCCTTTGGGGTGGACCCTAAGGTAGTAGAAAGGGTTACTAAGGCTGTTAGGGCTAAAACCAATAAGCCTATTATTATCAAGCTGTCTCCTAATGTAACGGATATTGCTGAAATCGCTCGTGCCTGTGAGGCTGGTGGTGCTGATGGGGTAAGCCTCATCAATACCCTCTTGGGTATGGCCATCGACCCACGGACCCGTCGTCCAGTTTTAGGCAACGTTTACGGTGGTTTCTCTGGACCTGCCGTTAAACCAGTGGCTCTTCGTATGGTCCATCAAGTCTCCAAGGCTGTAAAGATTCCTATCATTGGTCTCGGAGGTATTATGACGGGGACCGATGCTGCAGAATTCATGTTGGCCGGTGCGTCTGCCGTTCAAGTAGGGACTGCCACCATGGTGGATCCTAGGGCTATCGGACGCATAGCACGCGAATTGGATCGCTATTGTCAAGAGCAAGGCTTTGAATCCGTCTCCCAATTGACGGGTGCCTTGATTGTGGACTAAATCTAATATGAGTAAAGAAAGGGCCCCTAGCTTAGATCTTGTCTAAGCTAGGGGCCCTTTCTAATTTCTATAAATTAGCTTCGTAAAACTCAATAAATTGTTGGGCTACAGGAGATAGTGCATGACCTTTGAGGATGATGAAGGCCTTTTTAAAGGTTTCAGAAAAGTCCTTTACCTTAACCCGCATCATTTGTCGTTGGTTAATGGCTTCTTTTTCCTCCATAGGTACTAGGGCTATGGAGCGGCCTGTAGCAGCCCATTCGATAGCGGCAGCCTTAGTAGTTGAGATGATGGACACATTGAGGGTTTCTAAATTAGAGAGGGAGGACTGATTGATCATCCGCACAGACCCGCCGGATAGAGCTAGAGGACGGTTCTTAATATCATTCCAGGTAATATCATTCTTGTCCTTGTCCGCAAAGAAGACATCCTTTCGGAAGATAGCATAGAGTTGCTCTTCTTGGGTAAAGATGATGTCAAATTTTTCATGGTCTACCATGTGTTCGTTGACAATGCCCAACTCGGCTACACCAGTAATGAGCTTTTCCACTACATCCGCCATGAGCCCTTCGTAGAGTGCGTATTGGACGGACGGGTATTTTTGTGCAAAGGCTGGAAGGTGTTGCTGTAGAATTGACGTTGATCGAGAGGCTGACGCAGCAATCCGTAAGGTTCCATCAATCTTAGCGGTCAAGGCCCGCACTTCATTATGGAGTTCTTCGTCGATGGCGCAAAGTTGTTGTGCCTTGTCGTAGAATATACGGCCTGCTTTGGTGAGCTCTAATTTGGCCCCCCGTTGGCCCCGCTTAATTTTGAGCAGAGGGGTACCAAATTCAGCTTCTAAATATTTGAGCTGTTTGGAAAGGGCTGGTTGGGTAATATGTAAAATTTCAGCGGCTTGTGTCATATTGCCAGCTTGTATTAGGGTGATAAAGTTATGGTAGTAGGATGTGTCCATAGGATCCTCTCTTTTCTTATAACCTCTAGATGGATGGGGAGTAAGACGGGTCAGTCCTTGTCGGTGATATACTCCGATTCTAAATAGGGAAGACTTACTTCTTGTAGATTGCCACATTCAATGATTGCCTTGCCACCAGTGGCATTGGTGATGGCCTCTGATAGGCTATCTAAGTCCTGGGGTGGTACGTAGACGGCTAGGCTTACCTGTGCGCCGAAGTCGCTAGTATAGCTATAGCCCTGGTCGACTAAGAGGCGTTCAATATTTCCGTAGAGTGCGTAGTCCAGTGTGACATGTAAGATTTGTCGAAGGGTATGTAATTGCTTGGGCACTCCATGGACAGCTAAGGACGCTGCGTGAGAGTAAGCTCGAATAAGACCGCCTGCCCCAAGTTTAATCCCTCCAAAATAGCGGGTGACTACGATGGCCGCGTTGGTTAAGCTTGTTTTCTTGAGGACTTCCAAAATGGGCTTGCCTGCTGTGCCAGATGGTTCTCCGTCATCTGAGGACCGCTGTTGCTCTTGGCGTGCTCCTATAGCAAAGGCTGTACAGTTGTGGCGGGCATCCCAAAATTCTTTTTTTGTGCTAGTAATAAAAGCCTGGGCTTCCGCCTCGCTTTGACAAGGGGCTATACTAGCGATAAAACGAGACTTCTCAATAGTATATTCTGTGCGATAGGGCTGACTAACAGCTATATAATCCTTTTGTTGGCTTATGTCTCGCATGGCTAATCCTCATTTTCACACTAAATATATATTATTATAACAGAAAACTAGACATAATATAACTGTTCGTTATAGTTAAAGCATAATGAATGCTCAAAATTTGACATTGTTTATCATCTAGGTGTAACCTTAAGAAGTAAATCCTGTAGAAATACTAGGGAATTAAAACCCTTTTTTCAAGGGAATTGTGAGCATGATAAAGACTCCTATTTAGTGAAAGAGGCTAGGTATGAAAAAAGAGTTTGATATTACAGGCATGCACTGTGCGGCCTGTGTAAAACGGGTAGAGAATGTTGTATCTAAATTAGACGGCGTAGAAGATGTTAAGGTAAATCTTTTGACCCGGAAGGGGACTGTTGACCTAAAAGAAGGAACCAGTCTTACAGCAGAGGCTATTATTGGAGCCATTCAGGGTATTGGCTTTGGCGCTGAGGAAGCAGATCCCACTAAGCAAGAAATTGAAAAGCAAGACCTTAAGAAGCCAATTGCACGCTTTGTTATAGCTGCTTGTATGGCAGTACCAATGATGGTATCCATGTTCTTGCCTAATTTTGGCCTAGAGGACTATATGCTACCAATCGGCGTAGAATTTGTTTTGGCGTCTATCGCTCAATTTGGACCGGGCCTTGTTTTCTATAAGGGTGCTTGGTCAGCTATTAAATCCGGTGCCTTAACCATGGATGTCTTAGTTGTTATGGGAACATCGGTAGCCTATCTCTTCTCCATTTATCATTGGCTCATCATGGTTCATCCAGTAGGGCACCATCCTCAGGTCTACTTTGAAACCTCCGCATGGCTCATTACCTTTATCCTCCTAGGGAAACTCTTGGAAGAAGTGGCTAAGGGGCGGACCTCTGAAGCCTTGCAAAAGCTCATCGCCTTGCAACCAGCAGTGGCTCACGTAGAACGGGATGGACAGGTGGTGGATATCCCTACTAGCCAAGTTAAACCAGGGGACCGCATTCAGGTGCGGGCCGGTGAAAAAATTCCAGTGGATGGGACTCTCTTGGAAGGGTATTCCACTGTAGATGAATCTATGTTGACAGGTGAGTCCTTGCCAGTAGAAAAGAAGGTGGGCCTTGATGTCATCGGCGCTACCATTAACTTGACTGGCTCTTTTACTATGGAAGCCAAGAAGATTGGCATGGACACCATGCTGTCGCAAATCATAAAGGTCGTGGAAGAGGCGCAAACATCCAAGGCCTCCATCCAACGGATTGCCGATGTCGTGGCTGCCTACTTCGTACCGGTTGTTATTGCTATAGCTGTCCTTACGGGTTTAGTATGGTACTTCCTTTTGGATGGAAACCTTAACCAATCCGTCCTCTCCGCTACGGCTGTTTTGGTTATTGCTTGCCCTTGTGCGTTGGGGTTAGCGACACCAACTTCTATCATGGTAGGGTCTGGTTTAGGTGCTGAACATGGCATTCTCATTAAGTCGGCTGAGTTTTTAGAAAAGACTGGTGGTCTTAATGCCCTCGTGGTGGATAAGACAGGGACCCTTACCCAAGGGGTCTTGGAAGTTAGACAGTTTACCAACTATGCGGGCCATGAAGAAGACAATATGAAATATATGATGGCCTTGGAAGGAAAGACATCTCACCCAATCGCTATTGCCATGACTTACTATGGGGAAGATAGGGGCTATAAAAAGATGGATCCATCCATAAGCTTAGGGGACTTTAAGGATGTTCCTGGTAAAGGCCTAGAAGGGACTGTTGATGGACATCTCTTGCAATTGGGCCATAGTCGATGGATGACTGATTTAGGGTATCCAATGGAAGCCATTTTGCCAGATGTACTAGGTTTGGAAGAACAAGGGGCTTCTGTTTCCCTCTTAGCCGTGGATGGAATTGTATCCGCCCTCTGGGCCGTAGAAGATCAATTACGTCCAGAAACCAAGAAGGTTGTTGCTGATTTGAAGAAAAAAGGCGTTGAAGTGTGGATGTTGACGGGGGATAATCGGCGAACCGCTCAATACATCGCCAAGCAAGCTGGTATTGAGCATGTTATAGCAGAAGTCTTACCTCAGGACAAGGCTTCTAAGGTAGCAGACCTTCAAGCCCAAGGCAAACGTGTCGGCATGGTAGGGGATGGTATCAATGATGCCCCTGCCTTAGCTACGGCAGATATCGGCTTTGCTATCGGGTCTGGTACGGACATAGCCGTAGAAGCGGCAGATATTGTATTGGTTCGTAATGACCTTAATTCTTTGGTACAAGCCATTAACTTGAGTCGTAAGACCTTGACTAATATCAAGCAAAACCTCTTCTGGGCCCTAATCTTTAACTGTATTGGTATTCCATTAGCTGCAGCTGGTCTCCTTAATCCAATGATCGCTGGTACAGCCATGGCATTCTCCTCAGTTACAGTTGTATCTAATGCCCTACGGCTAAAATTGGCTAATATTGAAAAGTAAATCAATGATAAGTTAATACAGTCTTTTTAAGACCTGTTAAGGGAAAATCCTTGACAGGTCTTTTTCTTATTTGCTAACATAAGGTGTAAAGCAAATTGCCTTGTCAGAAAAAGATAATTATTTTGACTTTAATAGAGAGAAGGAACGATGGAAGAACGAGTTTTGGTTAGCCTGCTCATTGACTTCTATGGCGCCTTATTAACAGAGAAACAACTACAGTGCATAGTACTTCATCATGAGGATGACATGTCCCTCGCAGAAATTGCTGATCAATTGGGGGTGTCTCGTCAGGCCGTGCATGATAATTTACAGCGAGCTATGCAGGTCCTTAATGGATATGAAGAGTCCTTGCATTTAGTTAGGAATTACGAACGCCGTGAGGCTTTAATCGACAAGATGCGGCAGGAACTACAAGCAGCGGTGGTCGATAAGGCCGCTATGCAACAATTGTTGGCGCAAATGGAGGGATAGTATGGCTTTTGACAGCTTGACAGAAAAACTACAAAACGCCTTTGACTCCTTGAAGGGGAAGGGTAAAATCACAGAAGAGGATGTGAATTTTGCCCTTCGTCAAGTGCGGACAGCCCTTTTAGAAGCGGACGTAAACTTTATGGTGGCTAAGGACTTTATCAAGTCCGTTAAGGAAAAGGCCCTAGGGGAAGAAGTCTTTGGCTCTATGAACCCAGCACAAACGGTTATTAAGATCGTAAATGATGAGTTGACAGAGCTCTTAGGTGGGACCCAGTCCCGTATTATGATCGCGTCCAAACCTCCAACAATCATTATGTTGGTGGGGCTGCAAGGGGCTGGTAAGACGACTACTGCTGGTAAGTTGGCGGTCTACCTTCGTAAGCAAGGTAAACATCCACTTCTTGTAGCAGCTGACGTATACCGTCCGGCAGCTATTAAGCAATTGCAAGTGGTGGGCAAGCAAATCGATATTCCTGTCTTTGCAGATGAAAGACCAGGTGCGGATCCGGTGGATATTGCACGACGGGCTGTAGAACAATCTACATCCATGTTAAAAGACGTAGTTATCATCGATACGGCAGGACGCCTAGCTATCGATGAGGTTCTCATGGATGAACTGGCCCGTATCAAGGGGCAAGTAAAGCCCCATGAAATCCTCTTGGTTGTAGATTCCATGATTGGCCAAGACGCGGTGACAACGGCTCAAACTTTTAATGAAAAACTGGGCGTTGATGGTGTTATTCTCACCAAATTGGATGGGGACGCCCGTGGTGGCGCGGCCTTGTCTATCAAGGCTGTAACGGGACTTCCTATCAAGTTCACCGGGGTCAGCGAAAAAATGGATGGCTTTGATGTGTTCTATCCTGATCGTATGGCCTCTCGAATCTTGGACCTAGGCGACTTTAAGACCCTGATTGAATCCGTTCAAGGGGCTATCGATGAGGAAGAAGCCCGGGAAATGGCCAAGAAGATGGCTAAGAATCAATTCACCTTAGATGACTTCTTGGCACAGATGAACCAAATCCGCAAGCTAGGTCCTCTTGGCAATATTTTAGGTATGCTTCCAGGTATGGGGAAACTCAAGGATCAATTGGGTGACTTCGACCTTAACTCTAAGGAAGTACGTCGCGTAGAAGCTATCATCAAATCTATGACGACTGCAGAGCGGCAGGATCCTAAAATATTGAATGGCTCTCGTCGCAAGCGAATTGCTGAGGGGTCTGGCATGACTGTGCAAGATGTCAACCGCCTCATCAAGCAATTTGATGAAATGAGCAAGATGATGAAACAATTTAAGGGACTTTCAGGGGGCGGCAAAAAGGGCATGTTCCCTAAGTTACCTTTCATGTAAGATGTAAATCCTCCCTTCCTTGAAGGGGGAGGTATTACGGCACAATTTTATGCCTGTATCTATGGCCTACCTTGTGGGGGAAGGCCATACTATACGTGCCGCAGGCACAGGGCCCACTGCTCAGTTGGAGAGGGGCCCGGACTAAATATTCAAGGAGGTGAATCTCACATGTTGAAAATTCGTTTGACTCGTTTGGGTGCTAAAAAAGCTCCTTACTACCGTATCGTTGTTGCTGACTCCCGCGCTCCACGCGAAGGTCGTCCAGTTGACACAATCGGTGCTTACGACGCAACTAAATCCCCAGCTATGGTTTCCATCGATGAAGAAAAAGCTATCGCTTGGTTGGGTAAAGGTGCGCAACCTACAGACACAGTACGTTCTTTGTTGAAACAAGAAGGCGTAATGGCTAAATTCGCAGCTGCTAAAAAATAATTAATTGAAAGGCAGATTATATGAAAGATTTAATTTCATTAATTGCGCGGTCATTAGTTACGCAGCCGGATGCCGTTAGGGTTACCGAAGTCGATAAGGGGCATATGGTAGTCTATGAACTTCATGTAGCGCCAGATGATAAGGGTAAGGTCATTGGCAAGGGCGGCCGCATCGCACAAGCGATTCGAGCCGTTGCTAAGGCTGCGGCCATCAAAAAGAACAAGAAGATATCTGTAGATATTGTCTAGGGAGATAAAAATGGAAGAAATGAAACTTCGTGTCCCTGTGGCGGTAAAAGCGGTTGTCACTGAATTGCTTAAAGATCGTATGATTACTGATTTGGAAGAACGTTTACAAACCGTTGACCAAGATTTGATGCAAATCGAATTTCAAGCCCAACGGTTGATGACGGAACAAGCTAAATTAGATCCAAACGGTCTAGCACATATTCGTGAACAAATCGAAGAACAAAAACAACGGGCTAACTCTTTCAAGGCAGAAGTAACAGCTAAGTTGGAAGAAGTTAAAGAGCTTACCTTGGGAGCCGAAATTCCACAAGGTCAGTTGGAACAAGTTATCACTGTCAAGGTGGGGGATAACCTCGACGACATCATGGGTGCTGAAATCATCCTTGAAGACGGTGTAGTAAAAGGTTTCCGTGGCTAATAGAGTCCGGGAAGACTTGTTTACCATAGGCATTATCATTGCCCCGCACGGTGTGCGGGGTGATCTTCGTATTATGCCGCAAACCGATTTTCCCGATCGGTTCCTCGAGATGGATGCCTGTTACATAGATGGTAAAGTCCACCATTTAACATCCGCTCGTTTTCACAAACAATACATCTTAGCTTCCTTTAAGGAAATTCCTGATCGTAATAGGGCGGAGCTTTATAGTAAGAAGGAAATTCAAGTAAAGCGTGAAGACCTTGTACCCTTACCAGAAGGACGTTACTATATCTTTGACCTCATTGGGCTAGATGTGGAGGACACCCAGGGCCGTCATTTGGGGACCCTGACTGATGTGTTGCAGCCTGGTGCTAACGACGTTTATGTAGTCAGTCAAGAAGGGCAAGATGATCAACTCTTTGCTAACATTCCTAGCGTTGTTATCAAGGTTGATTTAGAAAATAAGAAAATTATTGTGGACCCTCCAGAATGGATTTAATCCAAGGAGGGTTTTTTTATATATAGAGAGGTCTTGTTCGTAGTATAATATAGGTATATTTGTATACTTAGATTTTACCTATATCTATTGATTGAACATTTGACTGTGTGAGGAATCCCCTATGCGTATTGATTTTGTTTCTCTCTTTCCGGAGTTCTTTGATGCTTTTTTTGATCATTCTATCATCAAACGGGCTATTGAAAGCGATAAACTTCACATGGGGGTAACTAATCCTAGGGATTTTTCCCATAACAAGCACAAGCAGGTGGATGATACCCCATATGGGGGTGGGGGCGGTATGCTTATGATGGCACCACCTATTTTTGAAGCGGTGGAATCCATCACCCAAGAGTCTGGTATCAAGCGTCGGATTATCTTTATGGGACCTGCGGGACAACCTTTTACCCAAGAAAAGGCTCGAGAACTGGCTAACTACGACCAAGTGGTCTTGGTTTGTGGCCACTATGAGGGGGTAGATTATCGGGTGGAAGAACATTTGGTGGATGAAACCATCTCCATTGGTGACTATGTCCTTACAGGGGGCGAACTGCCTGCCATGGTCGTAGCTGATGCGTTAGCCCGTATGATTCCTGGCGTTCTAGGGGCGGCTAATGGGGCTCAGGAGGATTCTTTTTATCAACCACTTCTAGAGTGCCCTCAGTATACTAAACCTCGTGATTATAGGGGGTGGGCAGTGCCAGATATGCTTTTGTCTGGTCACCATGCCAATATTAATGCTTGGCGCTTAGAAGAGTCCCTCAAGCGGACTTTGCTTAGCCGGCCAGACCTCTTGCATAGGGATTTGACCCAAGAAGAGGCTAAGACCTTGAAAAAACTTCAAGAAGAGGGGGCTCTAAAGCATATTGTAGATGGTGAAGATAAATAGCTTATAGACTGTGTTAAAAAATGAAAAAACTGGAGAATAGGTGGGAATGATAAGGCCTGTTCGTTCTTGTTAGATATGAGGTAGGAGATCGATTTATGAAAGCCTTAGTGATTGGCGCAAGTGGCGCTGTTGGTGCTCATATTGTGAAGGAATTATTGGATCATCCAAGCTATGATGAGGTCCACATTTTTGTTCGTAAACCTACAGGTATAGTAGCACCTAAATTAACTGAGCATATAGTTGATTTTGATGTCATGTATGATTGGGCTAAGGAGCTGACAGGGGATGTGCTCTTCTCTTCCATGGGAACTTCCAAAAGGGCGGCGGGCTCTAAGGATGCTCAATGGCGGGTTGACTATGATTACCAATATAATGTGGCCCGTATGGCAGCGCATCAGGGTGTGGGTACCTATGCCTTGGTATCCTCTGCTGGGGCGAACGCTGATTCTTCCTTCTTCTATCTGTCCATGAAGGGGTTTCTAGAAGAAGCGGTAGAAAAGATGGAATTTAAGCATATCGTCATCGCTCGGCCTGCTAGTCTCATTCGACCTAAACCTAAATTGGCTGAAGTTATCAGCCGTCGTGCTTTTGGTCTTATCAATCGAGTTGGCCTTGCTAAGGATTGGGAACCAATTGATGCTGCTGTCGTGGCCCATGCTTTAGTAGAAGAGGCGACGGGTCGAGCTCTAAAGGGTAAGCAAGAAGGCCTTAGCCGGACTTGTATCTTATCTAATCGCCATATGCTTGACCGTTATAAAGGTTAGGTCGCGCTATATACCTAGCTGTAAAAAGATTTTGCTGGGAGCGCTTCTTGCTAGTTCTGGGCTATTCTACATTGTTTAAGAGGGGAGGGTGTGTTTGTGGAATTTAAGTGCTACGAGGTCATAGAAATCCAAGGCAAGCGGTATGTCATTGTAGAAAAAATCGCCTATAAGAAGAATCTTATGGTTGGTAAGCCCTTGAAGGATAAGTTATCCACTCTGGTAGATGGCTCGATTTTGCGGGCTGACTCCTGGTGTGAATATGGTCTTAAGTCCGCTGATAATGAATTTAAACGGTGGTTGACCATTGAGAATGATCAGAGCCAACAGGCAACCCTTTCCGATCCTGTCTTGCGGTCTAATCCACCAGAATTCTTTAAGCTAGTGGACCAGGGAGTTCAACAGGTTAATCGAGTAGTAGGCGATAGCTTGGCTTCTTTTGGGGATATAGCAGACTATTGGGAGTATGAGCATAAGGTTGATGGAAAGACCTATACATACTTTAAGGAGTCCTGGCATGAGGGGAAATCTGATTATGCTTTGGGCGAGAAAATCCCCCTTTCATCCATTCGGGTCTGCGCGGATCAGGCTGCCAATGCGTTGAGTAAGAAGGCCCGTAAACAGAGCTCTGGCGCCCTTCAACTTAAGGTCTATGCTTGGACCTTTCTGGCGATTGCCTTTATTGTAGCTGTCTCCATTCTATCGGATATGTCTTGGCATTCCTTTAGATCTGGTATAGGGTTCCCTTACACCATGGAGGAATACATGGAGGACCACGATGTGGCTTATGTGTTGCAGCGGTCGGAAACGCAAGGACCTCACCATATTTATCATTCTAATTTAGATCCAACGATGACAGCGATTCAATTGTTAGAGGCAATCGATGGTAATGTCTATTGGGTTGACTTGCTAGCTGATAAGAATCAACCAGAAATCTTTATCTCTACGGAAAATGAAATGTGTATGATCTATGCCAAAAATGGTCTCACCTATGTGGATATTGGTAAGAGAAAAGAGGTTCAAGCTGATATAGAGGATGAACTTTCAAAGAATCGAGGCTATTCCCATATCCTCCAGGCTTATGCCAAGCTCTTGCGAGGAGATGAGAGCGGAGGTTGGGAGGCCTTACGCCAAGATAGTAGTTTGAACAGTATAGATTATGAACGATTTAACGAACGGGACCACTAGTTATGTTGATAGAGCTATAGGAGATAAATAGTATGCTCGATATGATTTATATACCAGATATTTTACTCACTATTTTTTATGCCTGCTTTGGCATTCTTTTGATGTTGACGGCCAATACAGTTATTGACTTCTTTGTGCCGGGCAAGTTTAGCAAGGCTATTAAGAACGGTAACTGTGCCGTTGCTTGGTTGTCAGCAGGGTCCTTTATCGGAATTGGACAAATCTTGCGGGCCGTGATTATGTCCCCTGCTGTAGGTCCTGTGGATACATCTCTTCTACATGGGGTCGTGGCTAGCCTTGTGTATGCGATCTTGGGTATTGTACTCTTTGTCATAGGCTACCTCTTTATTAATCTTTGGCACAAGCAGTATAATCTGACTGAGGAAATTATGAATGGCAATACGGCCGCTGGCATTTTGGTCTTCGGTATTTTCGTAGGATTGGCCCTCGTTGTCAGTGGAGCCGTTCACTAGGAGTTCTTTATGTATCAACCAAGTAAGAAGACTTTACTCCTGACCCTGGCCTTTGTTTCCGCTGCGGGAGCAACTGGGTTAACTTATGCATACTGGGAGGATATATCTTTTGTGGTTTGCCAATATATCTATCCTGAAGCTAATGAGGGAGAGGCTCGCCTAGAGGATAATGAGGGAAACCGCTATACTCTCCTTAACCATGGTGATGGCAAGGAGACGGCCCTGTATGACGATAATAAGTCCCTTACCTTCCACCGTGACAAGGCTGGTAATTTGTTGTGGGACGCAGGGTTGGCAGGCCTCTTTCCTAGAATGGCCGCTTCCTACTATGCCTTTCACGGGTTTAATACGCCACCAGCTCGAATGGACGGACCTACTATGACCTATCGGGCTTTGGCACCTTTGGAGGCCTACCAAGAACCGGATAAGTACATAGCTAAGGGGACTGGTGCACACGGATATGGTGGTAGGAGTTATTGGGGATCTCGATCTGCTAAAGAATACGAAGAAAAGCCTAGTAAACGGTCTAGCTTTGTAGGTCGTAAGGTGGGTTTTGGGTCCGCAGGTGCTCGGTCCGGTAGTTCTTAGGAGGTCTTAATGCAATCCTATATAGATCAATTGGATAGAAAGGTCTTTACCTTCATTGATTATGAAGGTTATGAAGACCGGTATCCGGCCTTATCCACGCAAGCTTTTCCAGCAGATTTTTATGAGGAAATTCGTCAGGTTTCTCGTGGGCTATTTGGCATTTTCTGCAAGGCTACCCAAGTCTTCCAAGCAGGACCTGATGATTTTGCTCGGCAGATGGATATGCCTCAGGAGCTTATTCCCTATCTTCATAAAGCCAATGTCTTAGGCCTGCCTACTTGGTTGTCTCGCTTTGATTTTGTCTTGGATCGGGATGGGCACCTAAAGATGGTAGAACTTAATGCGGATACTCCTTGTTTTCTGATTGAAAGCTACTATGCTAATGGGGTGGCTGCGGGCTTTGTGGGTAAGCCAGATCCCAATGAGGGTCTCCGTGATGACCTGAGGACCTATTTGGGGGGGATCCATGATGTGGTTATGACCATGGCTAGAAAGGGGCGGATTGAGTCTGCGGGCTCTATCCCTGAGAGGCCCTTTGTCTTTGCCTGCTTTGATGATTATATAGAGGATGCGGCGACCACACGTTTTCTCATGAACGAGATGAAGGCCGCTCGCCCTCATATGGATGCCCGATTTTTGTCCCTTTATGATATGGCTATTGATCCAGGTGGTATCCCGCTTGATGATGGGTCTTATGCAGCAGGTCTTTATCGTCTCCATCCTATGGAACTTCTCATCGATGAGACCACGCTGGATGGGGAGCCTTTAGGACATTATTTCTTGGACCTCTATCAAGAGGATAAATTTGCCCTCTTTAATCCACCAGAGGCTATTATCATGCAGAATAAGTCCTTTATGGCTTTGGTCTACGCCCTCTATTTAACGGACCGATTCTTCACGCCTCAAGAGCGTAGGCTCATTGAAGATTACCTGGTGCCATCATATTTTGAAAATGATTTTTCTGCTTTAGCAGATGGTTCTTATATTCAAAAGGAAATTTGGGGGCGGGAAGGCCGTCATGTGAAGGTGATGGAAAAGCGAAATGGTGAGGCTCAGGTCCATTTGGAAAAAGAAGTAGCCAACTATGATGATATTGTTTGCCGAGACAGCAATCGGCTCATGTACCAAGACTTTATTCAGCAAAAGATTTTTCGCCATAGGGTTGATTCTGGCACTAAAGATGGGTATTTGACCCTGTCCTGCTGTATGTTAGGCGGTAAACCATCTGCTGTGGGGTGCCGTTTTTCACCAGAAGAAATCGCTGGCACAGAAGCTTATTTTGTGCCTTTAGTGGTTGAATGATTAATCACGGTAAACAAAAGTTAAGAAACACAGGAGATATAAGGCTTTGGCTAATTTATATATAGGACTTGTTCACTATCCCATAATGAATAAGCACAAGGATGTCATTACGACAGCTATCACAAACTATGATATTCACGATATTGCCCGTGCATCGATTACTTACGACGTGTCTAAGTATTTTATCATTCATAACATACCAGCTCAACGCGAATTAGCGGCTACCATTATGAACCATTGGAAGACTGGTTTTGGGTCTACTTATAATCCGGACCGCAAGGATGCTTTCAGCGGGGTTGAGCTGGTTAACTCCATTCGATCGGCTATAGAAAAAATTGTGGAATTAGAGGGGCAAAAGCCAATCATTGCCACGACTGATGCTAGGACCTATGATAATACCGTATCCTACGCCTGGATGCGTGGAACCATTGAAAATGGCGACCGTCCTGTGTTAGTATTATTTGGTACCGGCTATGGTATGACCAAAGAAACTATGGAAGACTTTGACTACATTTTGGAGCCGGTCTACGGCCATGGGCAATATAATCATTTATCCGTGCGTAGTGCCGTTTCAATCATTTTGGATCGCTTGCGGGGCGAAGCATGGTGGACTAAAGAATAATAGGCTGGAGGGGAAGAGACTCCTCTAGACCTAGCAGTTGTGACTAGGAGGGCATTATGTCTGGACATTCTAAATGGGCGAATATTAAACATAAAAAAGGGAAAACAGATGCCTTAAAGGCAAAGGTTACCACTAAAATCAGCCGTGAAATCACCGTGGCTGTACGCATGGGTGGTGCGGACCCTACAGGTAATATGCGCCTTAAATTGGTCTTGCAAAAGGCTCGTGAAAACAATATCCCTAAGGATAATATCAAACGAGCTATCGACAAAGGCCTAGGTGCTGGCGATGCAGCAGCTTATGAAGAAATGGTTTACGAAGGCTATGGTCCTAACGGTGTAGCTGTAACGGTTAATGTCATGACTGATAATAAGAACCGGGCCGCTGCCGATGTGCGCCATGCCTTTTCTAAAAATGGTGGCTCCTTGGGAGCGACTGGCTGCGTAGCTTGGATGTTTAAATCCAAGGGCATCTTTGTTATCGATGCAGAGGGCCATGACGAAGAAGAAGTGATGATGATTGCCCTCGATGCAGGTGCTGAAGACTTCAAGTCTGAAGATGGAGTCTTTGAAATCTATACAACTCCAGAAGGTTTTGATGCAGTAGAAGCGGCCTTGGCTGACGCGGGTATTGAGACCCAAGTGGCTAAGATTTCCATGGTGCCAGATACGTATGTGGAACTCAATGGAGAAGATGCAGAAAAAATGCAAAAGATGTTGGATGCCTTGGAAGATTTGGATGACGTACAAGATGTATTCCATAACGGAATGCTACCTGACGAAGATTAAAAGAATACAGTAAAATAGC
>ERZ773057.16-NODE-16-length-111763-cov-9.602114_pt1 | contig 111763 bp, 111 predicted proteins | sample MGYA00580629_ERZ773057 | MGnify/ENA primary metagenome ERZ773057 (study PRJEB29015, sample SAMEA2738143) | human oral metagenome | biome: human oral; feature: human-associated habitat; material: saliva | place: China | collected 2163 ...
AAGAAGGCATTTACGACAAGTTCGTCAACGCCTTGGCGGAAGAGTTCAAAAAAATTAAAGTCGGACTGCCTTGGGAAGACGATACCCAAATGGGTTCGCAAGTCAATGCCGGCCAGCTTGAAACCATTTTGAAATATGTCAAAATCGGTGAGCAGGAAGGCTGCCGCATCATCACCGGCGGCAAAAAGCTCGAAGGCGAGTTGGGCAAAGGTGAATTTGTCGAGCCGACCTTGATTGAGGCTGACAACAACAACGCCCGCGTTGCCCAAGAAGAAATCTTCGGCCCGGTTGCTACCGTAATTAAATTCAAAACCGAAGAAGAAGTCGTCAAAATGGCCAACGACAGCGAGTACGGCTTGGGTGGCGCAGTTTGGAGTAAAGACGTCAACCGCTGCCTGCGCGTCTCCAACGCACTGGAAACCGGTCGTGTCTGGGTGAACTGCTACAACCGCCTGCCCGCAGGCGCACCGTTCGGCGGCTACAAAACTTCAGGTATCGGCCGCGAAACCCACAAAATGATGCTCGCCGCCTACACGCAGGTGAAAAACATCTACATTTCCACCCGTGAAGAGCGTGAAGGGTTGTATTAATTGCCTGCTGAACGTTGATTGAAATAGAGAAAGGGTCGTCTGAACATCTGGAGTCGGGTTGAGCTGGCCCTCAATCTTGGGCACCCATAAAAGCCTATTCAGGCGTTCTGCATAAGCTGGGTTCTGTATGTAAACAGGACCCAGCTTTTTATTTTCAAACTGCATCGCTCCCCAGTTGTAGTAGTCCATATAATCATCTATCTGTTTCATCAGCTCGTTCACCGTCAAGTCTCCTCCACTATAGAAGCATTCCGTCACACGGGAAAGAAGCTCTCCGCTGGTGCTGGGGCTATGATTTAGATCTGGCCATTTTTGTTGTAGCCGAAACAAGTGATAGTTACATATAGGAAAAAGGTCGTCTGAAAATTTATTTCAGACAACCTTGATGTTTGTTGGGTCTTGCCCCAGCCTGCGGTTAATTACTTTATTATTTTTTTAGATTCCGAAAGAGTATCTAAAATGAACTTTTCAAATCCCATGAAATTTAATAGAGGAAGTGTGAATAATTCAGGTTTGCACTTAATAAGTAATTCTAGCATATGGTAATGATGACGTGGAAATTCATCTTTCCAAGGGAATTGTTTTATTGTAGAAACCGCCTCTTCCTTTGTGATTTCCATCTTTTTAGAAAAATCAGGATTATGCATAATTTTCATGATAGGACTAATAGATGTATAAATATCAGCATAAGGATTATCGTAATTCGTATCTTTTGCGATAATACGCCATTCAGTATCTAATTTTTCTTGGAATAAAGAATGTGCATCTAATATTGTTACAAATAGTGTAGTCGTTCTATCATAATTTTTATTTCTAAAGAAGTCATCCGGATTGGCTTCAAAGACATCAAATATCTCTGCGGACACGCCTAATGGATTTTTTGCCAAAATACGGCCAAAACCAAATAGGTCTATTTTTATTTGAAACGCAAAAATATCACCTTCTTTGATATACCTGTACAAAGTTTTTGGTTTTTTATCCCATCCTAAAATTTTTAAGTTATTCATATCGTAATCTCCATAGCCCTCAAAAAATAACAAAAATCTGTATTGCATCTATCGTGAGAATATCTTGCTTCTGATAGCTGATTCTAGAATATATATTTCTTTTTGCCACCTTGTGCTAAAAGTAAATCAGCTAAGTTGGACTGGGCAATGGGGTGTCCATTTTTTGCCGCTATTTCCAGCCATTTAAATTCTAAATCTTGATTTAAAGATACAAACATATGATATTGGTATAACTTAAACGATGAATTTTTATCCCCATTGTGAGCTTTTTCTTCTAGAGTACTAATTTCCTCATCTGAAATCCAATAAATGCTACCTGTTGATACGGAGTTAGTCATGTTTTACTTCTTCAGTATGTTGTCTGTATGAGTAGGAAAGGTTTGATGCTTTTATATTATAACAAGCCCTCAATTTCATTTAGAATATCTAGCATTGTTAATTTATCCATTATAAAACAGACATCCCAAGTGCTTTCATCATCGCCAATCAATAGATAAATATCAGAGTTTTTTCGTTTCCACATAACTGAATATCCAAGAATAAACCCTAGCTTTATGTATTGTGTTTTTTCTGTAATAAAATCTTTAAACTCTTGAATGTTATCTTTGGGGAAATATATATTCACCTCGGAAAATTCATTTGAAAGTTTCAGTAAAATATATTCTGAGTTATCAATATAGATAGCCTCTTCAGCAGAAACATCAAATAACTTTGTCATAAAACTCCTTATAAATTATCAACTCTAATATTTCTTTTTAGCAGTCCTCAACAATCATGCGCAGATGGCTCAGGGAGAGGTATTGTTCCTGACCGTGGCCAGTATAGTTATAGAGGTGGTTGCCTTTGTAAGTGTACTCTTAAAGTGATCTCGTTCCGCCCCAAACAAAGTGAGTGCGCTTCGGTTTGCGGCCGATGTTCAAGCCGGTTTATCCCGGCACTCGTCAGAGAGGCTAGATGAACAGGTCGTAGGTACCCAGGTTTTGGTAGTGCTGTCAGCTTTTGAGTTTCGGTACGAAAGAGTTCGGTACCATCTTGGAAGTACTGGCTTTCGTTGGTGGGGGAGTCGAGTATAAATCGGGGTGCCTAGGGCATCGTCGTAGGTGTATCCGGTATTGTCGTAGCGGCGGCAGACGGACACGGCTGTTTTGTTGGCGCACGACTCAGCCTACGATTACTACGCTACGCTTACCATGATTTATTTAACCAAATATTCAGTCTTATCAAAAAATAAAGTAATCTTAACTGGGTCTTGTTTTGACAAAGAAATTGATTGATAGTTATGTAATATTGCTTCCTGTAAAGATTCTAAATAATTATTTAACTCACCAGGTAATAAACTAGCTATATCTTCAATTTCCGTTCCTTGATGAATTAGATCTGAGTATACAGATTCAACAGGGATCAATTTCAAAAGTTCAATACTTTTAGGTCCAAACATTAAATATTCTATATCATCAATATTTGCTTTCTTTTGTAGCAGGGCAGTTACTCCTCCAAGAAGTAAAGTGTTGAGAAAAAATTTAAATTGATCTAAATCATCTGCGTTTATTGAAATTTTCATAGCCGTACCTCTTCCAGTTTGAATATTAGAATATATATTATTAATATACACTATGTATTACTATACCTTCACATTAGTTTGATATCAAAAACCAAACTGGTTTTTGTATGTTCAAAATACTGCAATGAACAAGTTCCAATATTTTCATGATCCTCCCTAACAGCCCGGCCGGATTGTTGTGTAACTCACCAGGTCGCTCTGGTACGAGGTAGGTAAAGGGTGGCGACAAGCACAGTGAATAGTGGGGAGGGGGAACTGTAGAGGCAGAAACGTGTGCTCAACACATACCCTATATGGCTACGGCGTGCTATTTTTGATTTTATATAATTCAAACAAGTTACTAATTATCTGTTGCATATAATCTGCGAGCAAAATTTCAAAGTTAAAATGTTTACCATTTTTTAAGGAACAAAGAAACTTGTTACCCAGAAATTCAAAGGATGAAACTTGCTCACGTTTGCATATTACTTTGCCAAGTTCCAGAATAGTAAGATAGTAATTACTATCCGATTCTCTAAGTTTAATTACCAAAACAGAATCTCTTGGTAAATCAGGATCTCTATTTTTAGTATATCTATGCAATTCAAAAAGTGTTAAATTATTTGGTCCGAAAGTAATCTCAAAATCATCCAAGTTACACTTTTTATGAAGTAATTTAAAATTATTTTTTATTTTTTGGAATATATAATTATCAATAGTTGTGTCGCATTGTATATGTAATATTTCACCAGATTCTAAATATGCTTTATAAAAATTGTTTGGGAAGGATTCTATTTTTTTACTACAGTAGAATCATCCATGTATGGATCTGAGACATATAGTTGATCATTACTGAAATTAAAAAGTACACCACATTCAATACGAAAATAATTGGATAAAGATTCATATCGTATATTAAAATAATCCGAATCATATGTAAAAAAATTTTTTTCTTCAATAACAACGGTTGTTTTCATAGTTTAATTTCCTTATGAGGTTACCATCAAATTTCTACAGAGGGATCCGTAATTTTCCACATCTTACGGAACCATACCGTACTACATGTATTACTCAGGTAATGGGTAAATCTTATCACGAACAGTTAACAAATTTTTGATTGGTCAATGGTAACCATTGTGGGGTGTGACTTGATCTAACAAGTGGTAGAAGTGTATGTTACGTGTGAGCCTTGGGGCTTGGAGCTGTGAACTATAAAGAGAGACTACGTGCGTGTAGTCCGCACCCACACCACATGCATGCTGGACGGCTTGTTTTTGGAAATCAGAAAGGGGTAATTTGATTAACTCCATTACCCGATGAGTAATACTTTTTATTGCGGTCTAAAGATGTGGACCAAAAATAACTATTCAACACACTATTAGGATTAACGTTCAATTTTTCGTCTAGCCACTTCATTCCTTTTTCAAAATTTTTATTAGTCTTGCGCTTTAATTTTAAAAACATCTTTTGCGTGAGTTTATCATCATTAACACATGAAATTACGCCGCAATATATTTTTGAATCAGTTTCACTGTATTTATGAACTGATAAAAATCTTTCAAAACGTACAGGAATTTTTGTTGTATCCTCCATCTTGTAAACAGCAATGTTATATATAAATGAGCTTTTTGCATTCACCTTTTCGTCAATGCGGCGCAGCCATAATTTATTTATAGGATCGTAAACGGATAACCCATTCTCAGCAATAAAGGTATTTAAAAAATTGATAAATTCATAATCGGACGCACAAATATTACAGTACATAAAGCTCCAAACTGATTGCAAAATTTATAAATATTTAATCCAGGCGATTTTTAAACCAAAGTTTATAACAAAAAGTCCCTCAACTTTACTATATCTTTGCCAATAAAGTAGCTTTCATTAGGAGGGGGCATATTTAAAATTCTCTCATATAATCATATATTTATTATTATGGCTTCGCAGGTCTAAAAACTCTTTTAAATAAGAGATTAATTTATTACTCAAACATATCTAAAACCTCATTCAACAGATCAGTTCTCCACTCTTCATTTTTATGATCTTTAGAAGCAAATTCTATGGATTCATAAGCATCATCAACTGAATCACCTGATAATTTTGATATTTTGTTAATTATATTAAAGGCACCATGTGCGACTTCAAATTCTCCATGTATTAACCATTCAATAGCTTTTTCGAATAGAGGCTCTGGGGGATAGTTTTCTAACGCATACACTAATGTTCCTTTACAATTATTAAATTCTGGCTGCTCTATTAGTTTTAAGATAATTGGGTAAACTTCATTATTTTTCTGCTCAGCTAAATCTAAAATAACTTGTACTTTGTCCCAGACGGGTAGTTCAGAATTTTGTAAATTCTGAAACAATAATTTATTTGGCATGCGGTTCCCCTTATGTTCTTCCCAAATCTCAAAAATGTATTGCGCTTCTGATGTGCCAAGAAGCAAGATGACGGACTTGCGCGGAGGTAACTCCCATGGGTCCAGTAACGGTTTCTGCTTGCGTGTACATGATGGGGCGATTGTTGTGGGTTTAGGTTCCACCGAACTGACAGGGGAGAGACTGCTGCTTCATTGCGTACAGGACAAAGGCCTACACACCTAATCGCCCCTATAAACACTGTTGATAAGGTTGTCGACAACCATAAGGGCTGAAAGCGTCCTTGCTTGCGGGTGCAACCCCACAAAACGATATTTTCACGGTGCCTGAAAATCAGACAAGGTAGTTAATCACAGCATTGCCAGCGTTGGCTTGGACAGCATAGAAAGCTTGCAAGGCGTGGAAGTCATCGAGTAACTCTCTGCGAATTTCGGGACAGTCTGTCCATTCACCTATAGGGTGTAGGTCATGCATATTTTCGGGTTCGTAGCGCGAAAGTAGGGCTTCATCGCTGATCTGCGCGAGTTCGGAGGCAACCTGGATAACTTCGTCCACAGTCAGGTAAAACGCTGGGGTGATGCCAGTCTCGTGTTCAGGATCAATGCACTCTCCACTGATAATAGTGCGGCTGGTGAGAATCTCGCTATTCCAGGCGCCTGTTTCGTCGCCGCCAAGCAGGTAGGTGAGCGCACCCCAACAGTGGATAACCAAAAAATCTGGAGTTTCTTTTTCAGGGTATTCCAGAGTATCCAGCATACTGCTGTCGGTTTGGCAGCTTCGCAGAAATTCGGGGGATACTCCGTGCAGCATAGCAAACATACTCATAGTGTGTCCTTTCAAGGATAGGGCGGGAAACGGAAGTTTCAGACTGTCTGAAAGTGTTTTTCGGCGCGGTCGACGATAACCTATGAAAACATAATACACGGTAGGATAAATGAGATGTCTGAGCAGCAGCAGAACAGTAATCAACACCAGTAATCAACTATCACGGACACATGAGCAGAAAGTGTCGCCTACTTTCTGACGGACCGGATCTATCCTCCAAAATCGACCCTATTCAACGTTATTTTCTCTAGAATCTGCCAGCTTCTAGGTTCGTGCAAAGCTACCTCGGCATATGTACACTGGAAGCAGACCGAAGAAAATATCTGAAAAGCAAAATCGTTCAGGCGTCCTAGAAAATCTTATGTATGGTTACGTCCGATGGCACGGGCTGACCGCACCTACATGAATTATCCGCAAAAAACCAAGCGTCCAAAATAGGCTATACTTATGTAGTTTAATAATCGAAGATTGGCATCACCCGAACTTCAATGTCATTTTCTTCTATAAAAATATCGATCACTTCGCGCCGATTTAAACAAAATAGTGTTATATCTAAAGATTTTTGCTCTTTTGCGTAGCTTTTTAAGAACTCAGCTAAGTTTGTAATCTGAAATGATATGTATATAGGACTATAATCATAGTAAATAATCAAAAATTCGTTTTGCGGCGCACAAATAAAATCTAGAGATTCTGCCAAGCTATCTATACGCACCCCATAAGGGAACCTGAACCGTGGATTTTCTTTGTATATATCGTTTATATCAAAATCAGAAATCCATTCCGTGTTATATGGACTATCTGCTGATACTGACAACAGATTAATGCCAATCAATTTTTCTGTCATTTTTGTTGCATGCAGCATGGATAACTTATCTTGCAGTTTTTTGCTGCTAGCTTCCATATTACCACCCTATGATATAGAAAATACTCCTAGAAAACTAAAACAAGTGTTTTTAAAAATTTCTGTGATGAGATCAAAGAACCACTCATTGTTTTCCATTTGCTGCGCATCTTTTTTAGAACCAGCGTGTGCTTACGGAATATCCCTGATGTTCATATTCCCCGGTAAAACGCCTTGGTCTGACTCCACAAATAGTTCACCATCGTCTTCTAAAATATACGATTTCCCAGTTATAAATATTAAATTATATAGTCCTTCATAGAATTTTCCTCCCAGGTAGTACAGGTCGCCAGAATCAGGGATAAAATAAATTCTCCCCAGATCATCAATAAGAACTTCTCGGTCACCCGCAAAACCAAAATTTCTTAATTTTCTACCAACAGATTTTTGATAATAAATAAAATCTTCATCATTCAGTGAATAATCGGATAATTTATTTGTAGTTTCTCCAAAGCTATGCAGTACTGTAGATAGAAAGACACGGGCATTACTGCGATAATAGGCATCATAGCTGACTGTTAAATACCAGATTTCTCTCAGAAAATTTTTTACCTCATCAGGCATTTCCTCCAAATGGGGCGGCAAGGACTCTAGAATAATATCTCTATTTTTATACCACCCTGAAGAAATCATTTTCTTGAAAAAATCTGAGTGTATTTCATACGGTTGCTTCATTTATACAATCCTTTTATTTTACTTTTCCACATAAAGTATCTTCCCAACATTGTTGAGTACTGTAATATATTATATATGATCACTGGATAATTCGACACTACAGCACAATATGCTATGTGGGCGTACAGGAACAAACAGGGTATTTATTTATAAATAAATCAAAGGACGGTATAAATATCTATTTTCTTTTTATGGGTAATGATTTACCTGGCTGCTGTACCAGAGACCAGGATGTTCCTGATAGAGAGGTGCTAAAACTGTACTCTCAATACTATAGCCTTATTTGTATGATAAAATTTATTTAAAAGGAAAACAAGTAGTTAGGGGAGTTATAATGAGAAGCTTTTATTTTTCTTCTCCGGTTAGGGAGCTTCTATATCGAGATGGGTGGCGTCCTAACCGTAGAATTAATATAAACCATTTTGAGAACATCATTTCTTCTGATGACGGTTACGTATTAGATAGCTTTTCAAGAAGTTTTTTATGTAACTTTGGGAACCTCGAAATTCATCATGACAAGTATCGCGGAAGTGGCAAAGACTCTTCAATATTTAGCCCTAATTTAGCACTTGCTAATTCACCTATTATGAGGGAAGAATATTCTGAGATCACTAAATCTTCTTTATGTCCAGTAGGGGTTGGATATTCTGAGCACTTAACATATTTCTTAAGTCCTAAGGGTGAAATGTTTGGTGGTTTTGAGAGCTACTTTTGTCGAATTGGAACTACGGTAGAAGATGCTTTTGAAAATATTTTCTTTCGAAAAGATTTCCAAACCCTTGCAGACTAAAAATGCTATCTAGCCGCTTCTTTTTGTCTGAAATAAAGGAAATAAAGTAAGGTCGGGCCGATAAACCTACTAGGGTGGGGGAGGTGTTTGTAAGTTATCGAGATGAATATGCAAGAGCAACCTGCTCTGCGATAAGAAACATGGCTTCGTCTAGCTCTCCTTTTGAGCATTACAGCTGGTAGAAAAGAAGCTATAACCTGTTTGGCAAAGGGTTACGTATGATTTTACTAATTAACTAGCAGAGAAGAAAACGGTAAGGCATGGAAGAGATATTTATCAATGGAAATGCGGAAGAAACTCAAGTTGAAATTTCAGGGACAATTCTGTCCCTGACGACTTTAGGAGATATTTTGACTCAAACTACCACTACAACAACACTAAATCTCCAGACTTGTTCAGATAAATTCTATCCAAGAAATTTTAAGTCTTTACAGATAATTTATCAGGAAGACCAAACTAATAGAGTTTCTGTCCAAATCAAGGGCAATAAGTTTATTATTAAAGGAAACAGCATAGCATTGAGCATACTAGGAGATTCGCTAAATAATTTTTTCGATAAGGAGAGTAAAAAATATGACCATTTCCATATAGATTATTATGATGGGAATGATGTTCTTAACCCAACTAATATTTCATTGATTTTTATGTGTTTATAGATAAGGACCGTTCGATAAGGATTTAAATATGGAAATTGAAAACCGTGATGATTTTTTAATCTTCTTACAGAATTTTATTAATGAAACGGATGCAAGAGAGTTTGAAAATAATACTTTGAGCGGATTCTTGGAAGCTATGAGATATTGGATTAAAGATATGGACGGGTACTACAAAAATGTAGGTAAAGAAGAAAACTTTGATGAAAACATAAAGTGGAGCGTTTTGGCAGATATTTTTGAAGCAGCACGGATATACGAATAGCGCTTTAAAGGTAAAACAATACTTATGGAAACGATTGTTTTTAACGCTTAGTAAAAATGGCAGAGTACAATAAAACTCTCGACTGTGTTTCTGCGCATCTTTCAGACCATACCGCAGATGCATAAACGTCAATGGTGAGAACGAACAGAACTTGCAGAAGCCAGACGGTGGAGAATTTTATAATGGAACACGAAATAGAGTAGGTAAGACCAATCGATGCTGCAAGAAAATGAGATTTATAGTGAAATAGTAGAAGCATGTAATATTTTTAGTATCTCTAATTCTACTACCCAAAGTGGAGAAGAGATTCTCAAAGAAATTACGAGCCGCTATACTACCGGAAATCCCAGGGTTTGGTGGCTATCGTTTAAAAATATCCCTCAGTCTTACCATTTTGCAAATAATGACGGGTTTCGTCATATAGAGGATATTCTAATTCAAAATAACGTTGTTCCGCCTGAAACTGTGTATTTTATAGCAGACATCGATGATGAATCCGAAGATAACCCAGTATTTAAAATAAGTTTGGACAAAGTTCCTAATGTTCTTGAAGAGTGTCGATTCTTTGAGTACTATATATGTCCATTCGATTTATCATGGTTAATCTGCGAGAACGATCATGACGAAATTTTATTTATAAAGAATTCTAAATAGCCTTTATAGGTAAAAAGTTTAAGGAAATGTACTATGCAATATTATCTTCTAGAAGTTGTTCAACTACAGCAAGACTTCCCTAACCTTAGTCTATTTCGAGGAGCTACCGGTACAATTGTAGACACCTATATGGACCCTCATGAAGCATATGAGGTGGAATTTTGTGATGATAGGGGAGTAACAATTGCTTTACTAACTTTGAGGCCGGAGCAGTTAAGAAGCATAAGCAACCTTTAAAAAGCTCGACTATTTTTTACCTTAGAAGTTATATATTAATTCTTCTGTTCTTGCTCATCCTACAATGTATCGCCGCAGTTATCTGAATTATCCGCTGATAAGCCGTTGAAACTAAAAGCAGGTTTAATTTCAACGAACAGTACGATCCGTGCTGTCTACCATGAAGCTTGACTGCTAGGTTGTTTGTCCCAAGCTTAACTTCAACATGAATGCAGCCCGTTACTTCCTATTTTCCTATCTATTAGTCCTATAAGTATATAATTAAATACTTTTGAGTAGATTAAGGTGCGGTAACATCGCTATCTATGATGAAGATACGGGTAGAATGATTAAGGCAGTGTTATCAACACTGCGTAGCAATCACCTTTGAAAGAGGCTTTTATGAGTACCCTACGTCATCTTCCGGTACCGATCTCTGCTGCTCTTGCCATGATACTGGCTCTCAGCGCCTGCTCCTCAGCGAGCAGCAGCGGGAAATCTTCGTCTTCCGAAACCAGCCAGTCAAACGCTAGCGTATCTACCGCGGATAACGGATCGCCTAGCGCATCACCGCTGACAACTACTTCTAGTAGCCCTAGCACTTCTTCACCAAGTCCAAGCGCTACCTCAAAGGCTCTGACCGATGACAACAAAGCTGGTAAGCCACGCCCAACCTCAACGTACGGAGAGAGCATCAGTGAGGGTGCGACGATTCACGAGGATGGTTCTTGGGACTACACCAATAGTTCGGGAACGTTACATGTTAAAGCTGATGGCACATGGAACTGGGAAGGCAACAACGGCGATAAAGCCAACCTAAATGCTGACGGCAGCTGGGAAAATTTTGAAGTACATGGAAATGAGCGCTCTCGTGTGAACCCTGATGGTAGCTGGGTTCAGGTACGTGACAGCACCGAGAGAGACTTGATTAAAGGTGCTCAGGGCATGGAAGTGAAAGCTGACGGGACATGGCGTGAAGTGAACTCGTACGGCACCTACTATGGAACCGCCGACGGCAAAGTCTATCAAGAGCGCCCAGGCCAAGAGAAACATGAAGTTAGTAAAGAATCAACCCCCACATCGACTCCTGTTCCACCGGTCCTATATGCCCCCGGCGGTGTAGGCGGTAATAGTGTTATTCCGCTCAAGCCGCGTACCCCGCTTAAAGCTGGGGAGAAAGCAGAGTAACTCTGAGAGGCCTCTGCCTCGGTTCTTTGTGGTGGCGCATCCACATTTATAGGTGGATGCGCCACCTGCTGGGACGTTCCGCTCTATCCTGAAGATGTGAAGATGATGGGCCCCAACACCATTTATGGTGAAGTACCCTCAAAGCAGCTAAGAAAATGGCAATATTCAAATTAGCAATATCAGAAAACCCCACTATAAGACCTGAAAAGCGGCTTCTGGGAGAGCTCTGCGAGAATTTAGAATTCTATGATGATTATGATCCCAAAGATCTGCGTGCATCTTTTATTGAAGCTTGTAACCTTGTGTGCGCAGAAATCTTACCCGTAGGAAACAGCGAACTGACTATTCAAGGGTACGGATTAGAATGGAAAGAATATAGAAAGTACTTAGACAATATATTTCCGGAAATATTAGACGCTATTTCTAATCTGAAAAATAATAAACCAACAAAATTAGTGTTCTATGATGTGGGGAGCGAAAGGGCTATTAAATTCTTTCAGGGCGGTAACGGGTCGACTGCAAATTCTGTTTACTCTAAATGTTATTCTCTAACAAGCGATAAATACATTGGAGCGGATGAGGTTATTGACAGAAACAATCTGATAGACCAATTTATATCTTTAGTTGGCACGTTCGTAAAATTTTCTGAATCTTATTACCCGTCAGTGTATGCAGACTTTCTCTATCCTTATTTAAGGGAGTATGACTTAGGCACAGTCATTGAAGGTGCTGAAGCAGGAGCCATAGGACCTTGGGGAGTAAGGTAGGGGTGCATCATGAAGAACGTTGTAAGATACATTTCAAAATTTGAAAAAGACGCAGGTATTTTTATTGGGGTGCTAAAATTTAAAAACGAGCCACCCCTTGATATACTACAAAAAATTTTTAATGAAATTGGGCCTATGTATGATGAATACCCAATAACACATGAGACTGCTGAAAAAATCGGGCACTATGTAGATGGAGAACTAAATGCGAGTAGCTACGACTATTTCTTATCGTGTGATGAAGATGTGCAAACACTCGAAACGTTGTAGGAACCGCGGGGAATAATCACAATGACAGATGAATGGGCAGCATGGGATACGAATATTGATAAATATAAAGCATTGGAAAAATATATTGAAAATATGTTTGTGTATCTACTGAAGGAAGTTTCATCCCATACGAGTGATTGGGTTTTTCCTTACTTTAAAACCACATATGCTGACGGAACCCCATGGATGGATGGAAACCCTATATTCTCTGCGAAAAACACCAGCACTAAGAGAATTATAAAAATTATTGTGGATGACGACTACAACGATATATTCGAATATGATAGTTTGTTCGCAGAGAGCTTGCTGCACACGATAGTATCTCCCAGCCCATTAATCGACAAAGTAAACACGCCACTAGAGGACTTTTTGGCCCTGGAATAGTGGTTAATTGATTTACCCACTCCGTCCCGCAGGTAAATGCAGTCTTGAAGATTCCAGACGCTGCTAGGATATGCTCATGAGTACACGCCGTAGCTTCACCCTTCCTGAAACCAGCCCGACGCAGCGCACAGCAGTAGGGGAGCGCATCCTCATAGGGCGCGATGCAGGATACACTCAACCAGTAGCCACCCCTGACGGGATACCGCTGGCACTTATTGCGTATATCCCGCTCCCTGAACTATTTAAGCTCGTCCCCGAACTCGCCCTGCCCGTCCCCGCCGAGCATCACGGCAAAGCAGTGTACGTGTTCTCCTACTACGATGAACACGACTATTTTCTTGGTAATATCACTGAGCTACAGCCCGCCCTGCTAGACACATGTGTCGAAATCGTCCACAAGAACCTGCACGACTTTGACCACCAGAAATTTTTCACCCCAGAATTCAACACGGACCCGGACGCGATGAGCTTCATAGGCGGCAGCCCCGTATACCTGCAGCACACTCTCCCAGATGGGCTGGATGACTACGTATTTGTGGGGCAAATTTCCGGTGCAGATCTGCCCAGTTCCCTTGATGATCTGTTCTACCTCACCGAAAACGTGGGGTATATCTTCGTGAAAAAAGACCTCACCGGCGGGCTATTCTTCGTGCAAGCCACCTAAATTTTCCCAGAAAGGCACACCCCCAGCCCCCAGTATCCCCGTACTGGCGTTGGCATTTCACCTACCCTTTACACTTAAACCTATGTCGTATCTCACCGGAGCCATCTACCCAACCCACGGCGAAACCGTCCTGAATGCCCCGCTAGAAACAGCTGTTGAAGCCTACCAGGCGGGTACCTCTGCGGTCGCTCTAGGGTACATCTCGCCCACCGACACTGAGCTCGCCCACCTGCAAAGCATCTTCAAACTGCACGAGCTCGCCATCGAAGACTCCATGCTGGGGCACCAGCGCGCCAAACTTGAACGGTACGGTGATTCCCTGCTGGCGGTGGTACGCCCCGCCGTGTACCTAGACGCAGAAGAAGAAGTGCACCTGGGTGAGGTGCACCTTTTCGTAGGCCGCAACTACCTGGTATGTATCGTACAAGATAAGCTGCGCACCCCAGAACGTATGCGTGAGGTTCTGGGCGGGTTCTTCGCCGAACCCGAAGCCAGTATCGCCCGGCTACTGCACCGTATCCTCGACAACACGGTAGACCGGTACATGCCGGTGCTGTCCGGGCTAGAGACCGACAGCGACGAAATAGAGGATGCGCTTTTCACCGATGGCGGTAAAAACCGCGGTATTTCCCAGCGTATCTACGGGCTGCTGAACCAGGTGATTGATTTCCAGCGAGCCTGCAAGCCCCTGGACTCCATGCTGGTGCGCATCGTTGAAGACCTGCGCATCGGTGCCCTAGACGCCTCCCCGCGCCCAGGTGCTACGCCCCGGCGGGTTGAGGATGAAAGCGTTGAGTTGCAGCGCCAGTTCCGGGATGTGCACGATCATGTGATGCAGATCAGGGACCGGCTAGAGGATTTACGCACGTCGTTGCAGAACGCTTTGACGGTGCACGATACACTGGTGGCGCAGCAGCAGAACGAAGACATGAAACGTATTTCGGCAGGTGCAGCGATTCTGGTGGTGCCCACTATTATTGGTTCCATTTACGGCATGAATTTTGAGTACTTGCCCGAGCTCAAATGGGAGTATGGGTACCCCGCGTCGCTTCTGTTGATGGTGCTTGCCTGTGTGGGGGTGTACTTTTTCTTTAAGAAGCGTGGCTGGTTCTAGGCGGTATACCTGCTCGGCTCAGCAGGAGAAGTCGCAGCCATGAAGAGCGCCTTGGAGCACCAGTAGGAAATAGGCACTCCTTAGGCTGCTTCCGCATAATCCTGGCGAATCCGCCGCAGCAAATCGCGACGCTGCCGCTTAAACTTGGTAACCGCGCTCTTAGGGGATGCGAGCCAGTGAAAATCTGCTTCACTAGCGCTTAGGCCAAGCATCGCAACATCCAGCATCCCCAGGGCAAACAGCAGGTTCTGCCGGTGCACCTCAAACATGCCGCGGGTGCGGCGCGACTCGCCCGCAATCAGATACCCGTCAATCTGCAGCACCTCCTTCGCCCAATGCTCATACCAGCGGCGAGTGCCCGCCGGGCGGCAGCACACCTTCGTCACAGCAAGCTTAGTGCCCATTACCCGCTCAATACGCACCGCAACCTCAAGGCCCCGCTCATTCGGTGCCGGGAACCGCAGAATCAGGGCGTTGCGGGCAGCCTGGCGCATATCGGCGAGGGTCTCAGTAAACGAACCGAGCGCAGGGTGGGCGTGCATGCTCATTACCCGGTCATACACGTGAGAAGGGCGAGCCACATTAAACGCGCGCCCGGCGGTAATAACCTCCGCAATGGTGCGCCCAATAGCATCAATATTGTAGACGTTGGTGGTGAGAACGGTGCCCGCGTTCATGAGGAACTGCAAATCGGCATTAACAACCTCGTCGGCGAGGCACAGAGTCTTCTTCTCTACCATGGCGGTGATTTCCTTCCGGGAGCTTTATCTGATGCTCTTACGCTACAGTCACCCCCTGACGGTTTAAGAAGATTTTTCGGCGCAGCGCCCCCCAGAAGTAAAATTTTGAGCATTTTTAGCCCATCATTTCCCCAACGCACAGCCGCGGAGGGTGCGTAAACTACCGCACTTTACGCAGAAGCCACAGCATGTACACCCCACCGACCGCCCCGGTGGCCAGCCCCACCGGGATCTGAAACGGTGCCAACACCCGCATCGCAGCATAATCGGCAACCACCAGAAGAACCGCGCCCAGAAAAGGCGCACGGCACCGCAAAATGTGTTCTGATGGTTGTAGCATTGAACCAACCACCCGGAGGAACGTATGAATACCACCGAGCAGAATGCGGCTAAAAACACCGAAGCGCGGGTACGCCGAGTTCTGGGCATGCTCAATGAGGGGAAACTGAAACAGGCCATCAGGATTACGGCAACCCCATCGCAGCAGCCGCTGCCGAAGGCCGCCTCCAAGTTCGGGGGAGTGCCGTACCTGCCTGCGGGAGAGCCCGCACCGGCGAACGCATCTGGCCAGCCCTTGGGCATGATCGCGCAGATTAACTGTGCGCAGCTGCCGCAGAATAATATTTACCCGAAGAGCGGTATGCTTCAATTTTGGATTGACCCTCACGACACCGTGTGGGGGTATGACTATAACAAGCCTGCGGTTCAAGAGAACTGGCGGGTGCTCTACTACGAGAGCGTGGGTGAGTCGAACCCGGATGCGCCGCTGCCGGTGATTGACTGGGATATGGTCGGCTGGCCTATCGAACCGGAGAGCGTGGAATTTGCGCTCTCGTTCAGCCTGGTTGAGCAGGGAGTTACCGGTACTGCGCACTACTATTATCCCGATTTTGCGCGAGTGTGGGATGAGCTGTACCCCGAGGATAAACTGCCCACGGGAGACGACGAGCAGGGAAGGATTCAGCGGGCGAACGCCGTTGAGGAGCTTACTCTCCCGTATGAAGAGAGTGATGAGTACTCCCGGATTGGCGGCTACCCCTACTTTATTCAGAATGGCCCGCGGGATTTCGACGAGAACCTGCAGGGGCACACGGTGAACCTGCTGACCATTGTTTCCGAGGCGGACTGGGAATCGGAGGAAGAAACCCCGGAACTTCTCTGGGGAGATGCGGGCTCCGCGAACTGGCTGATAACGCCCGAACAGTTTGCAGCGCGCGACTTCTCAAACGTGATTTTCGAATGGTCATGCGGTTAGAGTGAGAAACCCCCCCGCTGAATGTTATGTGGTGTCCCATAGCGCTGTTCTGAGCAGGCAGTAGCCTCTCAAACATGCGGTTTGGGATGCTTCTAGCTGTTGTCACTCTTCATAATGTCACCGAGGGTTTTGCCGTTTTTGTCTTTCCACATGTCCAAGCCGTTAGCAGAACGCCCGAGTACAAACCTGGCTGCAGTGGACGGAGCCGAGAAGAGAATATCTTCAGTGGTTTTCCCAGAAGCTATTTTATGAGCCTTTTCGAGTTCCTTCCGTTTCTTTGATAATGAAGAGGGAAATGATTTCTTGGGAGTAATTAATTTACTGCCTGCATGCAAAACAAAACCTTCATCATTGCGTTGTCCGCAGGCAATAGTTGCTCCCCCTAACTGTATATATAGATTCTGTGCCTCCGGATCATTTTGGTTTTGTTTCTGTTGAGATTCGGGTAGCATTGGCTCAAACATGCGGTATCCCATAGAACCAACGACTAGACGTACATAGTCGATGAACTCGTCCAGTTCTGCTTTCTTCTCTTCCGTCACATTTCCATGAGAAGGTAACTGATTATTTTCAAGGGAATATCGGCCAGATTTCAGAGCCAAGTCATAGAATGAACGTTCTAGATACGTGATATCGGTAGCACCAAAAGAATTATTGGATGTGAAAACAAGGACTGCTCTGTTCCAAAACTCTTTGGATTTATCATGTTCCTCAATTCTCCCTAAGAGCCCCTTGCCATTCTCGCGTTCCCCAGCTTGGCCGATGTAAATAATGTCCTGGCTGGTTTCTTCACTCCTACCTAGGAGAAAATACACCCCTGTGGACTGCAGGTCCGGTCGGTCTTTCTTACTTTGTGCAAGATATGTGCGAGGAAGGCTATAGACAAGCCCCGTCCAGTTCGTCAGGCTCGCTTTGATCCGCCCCGTTGCGTCACCATCCATAAGAAACAGCTGAATTGTTTTTTGCATAGGCTCAGTCTACCGCGCCACCGGCGGTTTGGTTCCGCCCCGCCTGCTGGAGACGATCGGGGCGATAGCGAGCCACAGTGCCGTGCCGATGAGCAGGCATGGCACTGGGTTGTATGCCTGGCCCAGTAGGTACCCCACTAGCAGCCCTAAGAGTGTACCGGCTGCACTGAATGTGAATGACCAGCTCATAATGCGTGCGAATTGGGCGCCTCGAAAATATGTCTGTCGGTGTGTTTCTAGCACTACTGCCCGTGCCCGTGAGGCCGCCGCGTTGAGGAATATAAACACTGGTATGAGCGGCGGCAGGATTGTGTCTGTCAGTATGCCTGTGGCGAGTGCTCCGGTGAGTGCCGCAGAGAATAACGCGGCTGTTCTCAGAATCGGTGCGGTTTCACCGGCCTGTCGTAGCCATTTTCCTGCCTGCGGGCCGAATGCGGCGCCTAGTCCGAATACTGTTAAGACAAGCCCCATCCCTGTGTAGGCGGTATTGTCTGTGCCGGGCAGGGGCACCGCGGGTCCGTGGTTTGCGGCCCAGAGGATGAACAGTTCCCCGCTCATGGTTCCAGCGAATGCTATAGCGAGTGAGACGAGTGGGGAGGCAGGGCCTGAAGTGAACAGGTCGTGCAGAAACTGCCGGAGCGGCTCCTTATGCCCGGTGGCGGCGAATTGACTTGCATTTATTGTGGTTGGTGGTGGCACGGGGTAGGTGTGCCGCGCCCGTGCCCGAAATAGTGCTGCTGTGAGGGAGAGCGCCGTGTTGACGGCTAGTAGTGTGGGGATTGAGACCCCCGCTAGGAGTGAGCCTGCTAACCCTGCGACGACGAAGTTAACGATCGCTTGGATGGTGCTGAGTGAGGCGTTGAATGCCATTGCTGTGTCTTCATTAATCTGTGCGAAGTGTGCACCGTAGAATTCTTCGGCGATGTCGGTGAAAGCTAGGATGAGCAGGTCAATGAGCGTATAAGCATAGACTGCCCATATGGCCTGGTGGGGCGCTAGGAGTGTGATGGTGAGGGCTAAAACGCTCAGTACGGTTTCGGTGCTGTCGCAGGCGATGAGTACCTTATCGGGGCTGTGTTTGCCCATGAGTTTGGCGATGACGGGGAACGCGAAGGCTGAGAGCCGCCTAAGGGCTGATAGGGTGAGGAGCGCGCCAACGCTGACTACTCCGGCGGCAGTGAGGGCGTTGAAACCATATTCGACAGTGTTGTTACCCAGCGTTGACAGCAGCAGCCCGAACACCATGATACGGCGTGTGCGTCTTATGAGTATGGCGCGCGGTGGCGGGGCGGGCGTACTGTTGTGCATAGGTTTGGTGGGGTAGAGAGAGTATTTATGATGTGCATCATAGCATGGTGGTGGGTAAGGGGATGAGAGGCAAGCCCGCTCCGCTGGTTCTGGCTGAAGACGGCTTGTTTTCAGGTTCTTAGCGGGGCAGCTGGTGCCGTTGTGCGCAGGCGCGGTTCGTGTGTTCGGGGTGTTTGGGGGTATAAAGTGTTGCGGCGCTTGACGCTTGCGGCGTGTGTGCCCGTGTTTGGATTAGACTTGAATCATGCGTATTAAGATTCTTGACCACCCGCTGGTGGCGCATAAAATCAGTGTGCTTCGTGATAAAAATACTCCTTCGCCTACGTTCCGTCAGCTTGTTGATGAGCTCGTGACCCTGCTTGCTTATGAGGCAACCCGTGAGATCCGGGTGGAGCAGCGGGAGATTGAGACCCCGGTGGCCCGCACCGTGGGCACCATGATTGCCAGCCCTAAGCCGCTGGTGGTGCCGATTCTGCGTGCCGGGTTGGGGATGCTGGAGGGTATGACTCGCCTGGTTCCGACCGCCGAGGTTGGGTTTTTGGGCATGGCGCGTAACGAGCAGACCTTGGATATTGTGACCTATGCTGAGCGTCTTCCGGAGGACTTGACCGGTCGGCAGGTGTATCTGTTGGATCCTATGTTGGCTACCGGCGGCACTCTGATAGAAGCCATTAAATTCCTGCGCCATCGCGGTGCTGAGTCTATTACGTGTGTGTGTCTCATTGCTGCGCCTGAGGGTATTGCGGCCCTTGAGAAGGGTGTTGAGGGGTTGCGCAATGTTGACTTGTTCTTGGCGGCGCGGGATGAGCGGCTGAATGAGAAGGCGTATATTGTGCCCGGTTTGGGTGATGCGGGCGACCGTCTGTATGGGCTGGCGGAGTAGCTCATAACTTTTGGTGCGCGGCTGTATTAACGCCTTCACCGGTGTCGTGAAGGTCTAGGCGCGTGCGCGCTGTGGCGCGGGGCTCGGCGGTTGTGAAGCTCCGCGCTGACGGCGCCTTGGCGGGGCAGCGGGTGGGGGATTTGTGTCTCAGGTTGGCGGGTGTAAAAATTTTTTGCATGCTGGAAAGTGTTTCAACGGTGCCGTTGGGAACTTCTCCTACATGCGGGATAGTGCATAATAATCCGTAAATATATTGAATATTTAGGGAACTAAGTGAATACTCATGCTAGATTTGGTGGTATGGGCTGCTTTGCTTCCCCGTCCATAGCCTCATCGTCATGAGGGTGATGTAGCTATAGAGGATACCTCCACGTTCTGAACCCGCTTGATTTATGTGACAAATAAGAGAAATATTAAATGTACGGTGGGTATCGCTGAGCCCATTCGCGGCTCGGCAGTGCAGGCGGGAACCCGACGTGACATAACGGGCGCCCGTATATCAGCCCCCTACGCTTCGAACTGCGAGAGAAGGATGCATATGTCAGGTGCAGTACCAGGGTACGTTCACATTTCCCAGCGTGGACGCGCCGCTAAGCGCCAGGCTCCCCAGCCCAGTCGCCCCCAGGCGCCTGCGGCTACTCTGCGACCCATGACTTTCACTGCTAATGACCACTCACCCAAGGGCGGCGCGCACGAGAATGAGGCGCGCGGGTTCGTGCTGTATGTGGGCCTCAACGAGGAGCTTGCGGCGGCCAACGGGACCTCCCTAGTGCGTATCGTGCAGGATTTGCGCAATTACGCTCACCACCTAGCTCCGGAAGCGGAGTCTTATGCTGCGGTAGCGCTGGCCCCCACCAGTGCGGAGGGGAGTGACCTTGAGGTAGTGCGGAACGCGCTGGGGGACCCCACGGCTGTCTACTATCAGCCGGATGCAAACACCCATGTTGAGGTCGAGTCGCAGGCTACGCATACCAATGGTGTGCTGATTGATCTGGCGCGACGTGAGGTGTTCTTGGATGGTGAGCCGCTTATGCTCACTTTTAAAGAATTTGAGCTTCTGGCGCACCTGGTGGAAAACTCCTCCCGCACGGTCGGCCGTGATGAGCTGCTGGACTCGCTGTGGAGCGCCGGGGACGAGCACCCACACGAACGCACCATTGATGTGCATATCCGGCGTCTGCGCTCAAAGCTAGGGCGCCTCTCAGGTACGGTGCGTACGGTGCGTGGGCAGGGGTACCGGTTCTTTGAGCATCCAGAAGTTGTGGTGTGGGCGGCCCCTGAATATTCCATCTAACCCCCTAGCGGCTGCCCTATGCGTTGAAGAGTCTAAGGCGGTGCTGCCCCGCGCTTGTGGTCATGAGCGCGGGGCACTGTTGTGTGCAGCCTGTAAGATGAGGGTATGACTGAGATTTCTTCCCGTATGAAGCGGGATGTGAAACACCTGATTCTGATGCGCCATGCCGAGGCAGACTGGGGCTTGAACGATTTTGACCGGCCGCTGACAAAGCGCGGTCACCAGCAGGCGGCACAGGCGGGGGCGTGGCTTGCTGAACGCGGCTATATTCCCGAGCAGATCATGTCATCGGCCGCGTTGCGAACCCGCCAGACCACCACCTGGGTTTCGGACGCGCTGGGGGAGAAAGGCCCCACGGCGCACCTGGACGAGGGGCTGTATGAGGTGGGCGCATCCCGCATTATTGCGCGTATTAACGGGGTTTCGGAGAATGTTCGTTCGGTACTGGTGGTGTCGCATTTACCGGGCATCCAGGATGCGGCGATCCAGCTGACCCACCCCGACTCTGACCAGAACGCAGCCATGGAGATGTTTTACGGGTTCCCCCCGTCGTCCGTGGCAGTGTTTGAGGTGCCTGGGGAGTGGGCGCTTCTGGATGGGGCGGATGCGCACCTTATTGCGTTTAAAAGTTTCTAGCCCACGCTTTAGGGCATGGTGGCTGGGGAGCGTGCGTGCTTTAGGGCTAAAGCTGCTGTCTGGCAGGGGCAAATAGGGTAAAGAATGGTTATAAAGTGAGCCCCCGCACGTGCTGGTGCGGGGGCTCAACTATTATTCACAATGCGGAGACGGGGGGATTTGAACCCCCGGTCGAGTTCAACCCCGACCCTTCATTAGCAGTGAAGTCCATTCGGCCGCTCTGGCACGTCTCCAGCGATGCACCGCAGTGCATCTCTACAAGAATATCGTTCGTTCTGGCACAGGTCAATTCCCCGGCACCTTATGCGGGTGCATAAGAAAGCGCCCAACGGTTAGGGGCTCTAAAAATACCGGCTGCCACGCTGCTTGATATGCGCCTGAGCCTCACCCACAGGGTGACTAATAATTGCGCCGCCGAGCCTCGATATAGACATAAATCGGCGGAGAAAAGGTGAGGATACGAGGCGCTGGAAACAGCGAAACAGGTGGCGTTGAGCGATGGCCCACACAGCGCCCAAAACCTGTGTTTTATACAGGCGAGTAGGTTAGACTATAGGGGTTACACATGCCGTTCGGTGGGGATTGGCCGGTACGGCAGTCGTTCACAGCAGTCACCGAAAGGACAACCGAGTGTCACAGAGCCCTTATGAACAACAGCCCGATAATGAGTCTAATTCCTATAATTCATCATCGGGGCAGGCATACCAGAATCAACAGCCTGCATATCAGCAGCCGACGTACCAGCAACCCACCTACCAGCAGCCCATGTATGCTCAGCCAATGATGGCTGTAGTCCCTAAAACTCCGCAGCAGATTGCCGGTGAGCAGGCAGCGCAGACATCCATGACTCTTGGCGTTGTCGGTCTGGTTTTGATTTTAATCTTTTTTGGTGGTCCTGTAAGCCTCATCTTAGGTATTTTTGCCGTAAAAAAGGCAGGGGAGGCCGAGCGGATGGGCGCTATGGCATCTGGCGGTCGCGTGATGGGATGGATCTGTATTGTGGTGGGGTGTCTTGAAACACTGGCAATGCTGATTCCGGTCGCAGCATTCATTATTACAATAATTTTCGCCGCGTCCTCAGCAAGCTCAAGGAGCCACTTAGATCTGGCGTATACCCTCACCCCGCTCATGTCTCTTCTCTAAGGCAAAATGTAGGTGTCTCATAGTCCCACACCAGTGACTTACTGACCGGAGGCTCCCTCTCGTACGATACGGGAAGGAGCCTCCGGCCTATATGCGCTTTTCATAGGGGCCTTCGCAGCACCGGGCGTGGTCTGTGCGTTGAGGAAAGAGAGTGGAACATGAACCGATGATGCGAGCGCATCTGGACGTTAAAACCGAAATTTAACGCGATGCATGGGAACGGGTGGCGACGCACATAACTTTTATCTCGGGTAGAATAGGTGGTACCGAACCGATAAATATACACGTGGCCGCAGCACACGTAGGCCGCATCAACCGCATAAGGATTCAAATGTCTGAGACTATGACTCTTGCGCCCTCCGCTTCCGCCGATGAGCAGACCTTCCGGCACTCTTCCCAGCTCGGCCCTCACACCTATTCCGTTCCCGTAGTACCCCAGATCCCCAACCCCGAGGCTGAGGCCGCCGTTAAAAAAATCAAACTGTTTTCGACCGCCGCGCTCATTGTGGGTGTGCTGGGCCTCTTCTTCTACCTGTATGTTGGGTTCATCGGTGCCGCCGCTATTGGTGCTGGGGTCGTCGCACTCACCTTGAATAAGGGGTATGAGAGCCGTGGCCTGGCGATCGCGGGCATCCTGCTTGGTGCGGCTGGGATCAGCATGTGGGCGTTCTCCCTATACATGTCCAGCTCGTTCTAATAGCCTGAAAAACACCTTGAAATAAGCAAAACCCCGCGCCCCGTATCTCTACGGGTTCGCGGGGTTTTAGCGTGTGCGGATGGTAAGGGATTTGAACCCTTGAGACGGGGTTACCGCCTACTGGTTTTCAAGACCAGCTCCTTCGGCCGCTCGGACAACCATCCAGATGCTTTACTATCATACCGGCTCAAAGCCGGGTGTTGATAAAAGCCACCAGCTGATTATCGCACGAGGGAAGCTTTTCTGTAAATTGCGCCCTCCTTACATGCCCTGCCTCAGCCCGGGTGTGAAACACTCGGAAGCCCCCGCACAGCAGCCTGGCACCTATTGCGGTAGTGAGCAAGCATCCCGCCGAATAAGGGCTGAACTTTGTGGGTGGGGTGCCTCATGGGCGGTTAGCGGGCCGGTAGAGTGGAAGCCACAACCCCGCACAAAAAGAGCAGAAGGAGCGAGCGCATGCGCGCCATGATGGAGGAAGCACACGGGGCGCCCGAGGTGCTGTGTGTTAGCGAACAACCCATACCCGAACCCGCCCCGGGGCAGGTGCTCATTCGGGTGCGTGCCGCCGGAGTGAATCGTGCCGATGCCCTGCAGCGGCGGGGGTATTACCCGCCTCCACCGGGGGTCAGCAGCATTTATGGGCTTGAGGCGGCGGGTACTGTTGTCGCTGTCGGTGCAGGTGTTTCCCCGCAGCTGGTGGGCTCGCCGGTTGCAGCGCTTTTAGCCGGTGGCGGGTACGCCGAATACGTGGCGGTTGATGCGCGCCACACATTCGGTGTTCCTGGGGGGATGAGCTTCGCCGAGGCGGCCTGCCTGCCCGAGGTTGCCGCCACCGTCTACTCAAACCTAGTGCTCACCTGCGGTATGAGCCTTGATGCTGCCGCCCACCGCGCGTCAGGAACCAGCGTGCTTATTCACGGGGGTACGGGTGGTATTGGGTTGCACGCGGTTCAGCTGGCCAAGGCGGTTGGTGCTCGGGTGTTCGCCACTGTTGGTACCGGCGCGAAGGCCGATAGTGTGCGTGCGGCCGGGGCTGAACCGATCATCTACTCTGAGCTGTCATTCCGTGAGGTTATCGCCGAAAAGACCGGCGGGGTCGGGGTGAACTATATTCTGGATGTGGTGGGCGGGGCGTATCTGGACGATAACCTGCACTCTCTCGCCACTGGGGGACACCTGGCAATTATTGGTCTGCAGGGCGGGGCGAAAGCCCAGGTGAACCTGGGGCTCATGCTCACTCGCCGTCTCTCGGTGCACGCCACCTCACTCCGAACGCGCAGCGCCGACGAGAAAGCACGCATTATGGCCGGGGTACGGCAGCAGGTACTGCCGCTGGTGGAATCCGGGGCTATTCGCGCAAACCTAGACCGCACCTTCGCACTGGAACAGGCTGCTCGGGCCCACACCTACTTCGATTCGGGGGAGCACCGGGGGAAGATTGTGCTCACCCTCGGCGAAGACTAGGTACTCGGGCGGGCTGGCGGCCGTCCTGCCGCAGAAACTTCTCTGTTGGGCGCAGGGCACCATAAGATTCTTCACAAAACCGGTGTGACATAGTGTCAGCAAAACAGATTTAGGGTAACCTAAGTGTTAAAGGGTTTTAAAGATGCTGCGAAAGGAGGGATCAGTGGGTATCAAAAACTTCCTGCAGTCACGCCGCGATGACGCCGAACTTGGCCGCGGGCTCTGGAGGCGCGCCCATGACCGTTTTATCCGTGGCGTAGACCGTTTCCACCAAGTGCTTGAGCGCCTGGCCCACACCGACATGGTCGAACTGGTGGTACCCGCCGCCAACAGCCTCTCAGACCTGATTCCGCGCGTGCGCGCTATCGCCATGGAAGCGCAGCGGCTGGCCCCCAGCGAAGGCACCGATGTGCCCTCATCCCCCACCGGAGTGTACTCCGATGTGCACCGGGCGCTCTCTAAAGCGGGGAACTCGGCGGCCCTCTGTGCCGAGGCGCTCGCCATGGCACGCTGTTTCGGAGAATGCACCGCCCACTGCCAACGGCAGGTGACCGTAGAACGCCGCGTGCAAACCGTCGTTGAACACATTCAAGAGGCCGAGCGGCTGATTGCGCGCGCCCGCGACGAACGGCATGAGTCAGTACTCGCTCGCTAGCCCCCCATCAATATGAAACCCACGCCCCCGGCGGAGGGAAAAGTTCACCCGAATTTAAGGTTTCGTGTCTATTTGACAAAAACCGACCTTAAGCGGATGCCAGACACCCGCAGCGGTGGGCTGCATCACCACAAGAACACACGCAAAACCTTAAAAACCCCACAGCATCCACTGCTGCCAGCAGCGGCTAAGGTTCACCTCAGTAGGTAGGTGGGTGAGGCGAATAATACACTGAAATCTCGAACTTCATATTCACTGGGAAAGAAAACACCATGTACGACTACCATCGCAATGAACGCGCCATGGCCCTACGACCCAGCCTCTCCCGATCCTGGCTACTGGTACGTGCCAACTCAGACGAAGCGACTATGGAAGCCGCTTTCGAAAGCGAAGCCGATTCGGTCATTTTAGACCTCGAAGACGGATGCCCAGCCGACGAAAAAGACGAAGCCCGCAAAAGGGTCGTCGAAATCCTCAATACCGAAGCCCGCGCATGGGTGCGCATTAACGCCATCACCACCGAACACTGGTGGAACGACGTCAAAGCCCTTAGCGGTGTCAAAGGCCTGCGCGGGGTAATGCTCGCAACCACCGAACACTCCACCGACATCGACCGCACCGCCGCCGCACTACCAACAGGAACCCCCATTATTGCTCTCATTGAGTCAGCCCTTGGGGTGTACAACGCCGTGAAAATTGCCAGCGCTATCGGCACTTTCCGCCTAGCCTTCGGGGTGGGAGACTACCGCCGCGACACCGGCGCATCCGACGACCCGATGGCCTTAGCCTACGTGCGCTCGCAGCTGGTGATCGCCTCAACCCTGGGCGGGCTGCCCGGGCCGATTGACGGGCCAACCCTCGGCAAACGCGGGGCGGAACTTGTGACCGCCTGCCAGCACGGCACCGTGCACGGCATGACCGGAAAACTCACCCTAGATGTGGGGCAGGCCGACACGATTAACCACGCCCTCTCACCCAGTGAAGATGAAATCCAGTGGGCTCATTCCCTGCTGGACGTGCCGCTGGACGGGCCCAAAGATGGCTCATACATGCCGCGTTTCTTGCGCGCGAAAAAGGTTGCGGAACTGGCCCGAGTGTACGGGCTGTGGGGCAAACTTGAGGGCGAAAAACGCGCCTAACTATCAGGGCCTATAAACACGACGCCCCCGGAAAGAAAACTTCGCGGCCAGAAGCAGCCTAATGTTTTCTTCCCGGGGGCGCTCACGCCTCCACGCGGAGGCGGCAGGTCAGTTATAGGGGTCTTTCCCGCCGGTGAGGGCATAAGCGCACAGGTACGAGGTGATGAGCCCCAGCACTATCGGCACCACAAGAATCGTATCGTCCTGAAAAACCGAGCGGTAGAAGAACCACAGTGCGCAGCACGGCACCAGAAGCAGGACAAAAACAAGGCCGAATCGCGAGTTTCTCTTCGGGCGCATCCGGGTCTCCTCTCACATAGTGTCTGCTCCCCATTGTACGGGGTCGCATCCCTACCGCGTTGAGACAGCGGTAACGGGCTGAATTTACTAGCAGAAGTTGGGAATGAAAAACAGCATGGAGTGTGTACAACAAAGTCCCGTGCACCCTAACCATGTGTAGGATGCACGGGACTTTACTCGTGGAGCCCCCTGTGGGATTCGAACCCACGGCCTTTTCTTTACGAGAGAAACGCTCTACCCCTGAGCTAAGGAGGCGTACTGTATGCCAGGCGCTATACCAGGCAAACACACATCGCTAATAGTAGCAGAGAGAGGCGCAGATGCGCGAACCGTCACATGAACGAGAAATCGGCCCCAATGTGTGGGACGATAGAAATTATTACCAATAGCCCTGAAGGGAAACAGAAATGACGCAATCACCCATGACCCGCCGTACCCTTTTCGCTCTTGGGGCACCCGCCGCGCTGGTGGCTCTTGCTGCGTGCTCTAGCGGCTCTTCCAATTCCGGGTCAAGCTCATCTGCAAGCGGTAGTTCAAGCTCTAATGCCAGCTCAAGCAGCTCAGCAAGCAGCGCTCCCTCTGGTGGTGCTTCCGGCAGTGCTAGCGCCGGGGGAGAGGCAAGCGCATCCGGTTCGGCTTCAGCCTCGGGTGACTCCGCCAAAATAACCGCCACCAAAGCTGGTGAACGTGACGATGCCGGGTACCACCTCAACACCCCCAAACAGGGCGCGCCCACCGTGACCCTGTACACCGACTACCAGTGCCCCTACTGCGCCAAGGCTGAGCCCACCTACGAGAAGGTCGCCAAAGACCTTGAGGGCACCATGAACGTGACCGTGCGCAATATGCCATTGTCTTCCCATAAGAACGCCGTACCCGCCGCTCAGGCCGTGCAGGCAGCAGAACTTCAGGGTAAACACCTGGAGATGGCGAATAAGCTCTTTCAAACTCAGGACAGTTGGAAAGGTATTACCGACAAACAGACTGAGCTGGCGGGACTTTTCCTCAGCTATGCTCAGGAACTTGGGCTGGATACAGAGAAGTTCAAGACCGATCTGGTTAATCCAAAAACTCTTGAGCTGATCAAGGGCGATTTTGAGTACGGCCATAAGATCGGAGTGAAGGGCACCCCCCAATTCGTGGTGAATGATAAGCCTCTTGAGAATGTGGACTCTTCAACCTCCGCCGAGGATATGGCTAAAGAATTCAAGAAAGCCGCAGGGCTGAGCTAGTCTTTTGTGATGGATGAGAGACAGCGAGAGCGTGCCGCGCTGGGCGTTCATCTGAGTGTGAGCGGTCAGCGCGCCCGCATTCTTGAGGACGGGTTCAGCGAGCACGGCTATGTGCTTGACATCGGCGGTGCCGAACAATCCCATGTTGATGCTGCTGATGCGACCGTCGTGTTTTACGAGTATCTGCGGCGCATCGCCAATGTGCTGGATATACTTGCCCCGCCGCGTGAACCCGTGACGGCTCTTCACCTGGGGGCCGGGGCGCTCACGCTTGCCCGCTATGTGCAGACCACGCGCCCGGGGTCTTCGCAAGTGGCTGTCGATTATGAGCCGCAGCTGATGGGGTTTGTGACCGAGGTGCTGCCGTTGCCCGCTGGTACCCGGTGCGAGTTCGTGGTTTCGGATGCGCGCGCCGTGCTCCCCAAGATTCCCACGCTTTTCGGCGCTCATGCCGCATCCGAAGGCGGTGTTTTTCGCGGGATCGACGCCATTATTCTTGATATTTTTACGGGCATGGATGCGCCCGAGCACCTTGCCAACGCCGACTACTACGCCGAGCTGCGTGATCTTCTGAACGCCCGCGGGGTACTCGCCGTGAACGTGGGCGATGATGCCGGGCTGCCCTTCTTTCAGGGGCAGGCGCGCGCCCTATTAGACACGTTCGAGCATGTGTGGTGCCTGTGCGATTCTTCCATGCTAAGCGGTGAACACGAGGGGAACCTGGTACTGATCGCAACCGCGCGTGAGCTCGACGAAGACACCGCCGATGCGCTGTTCGCGCGGGGGCCGCATCCGGCGGAGGTGCTGGGTACCGAAGAACTGCGGGATTTTCTGGGGTACCTGGCCGAGCAATAGCCGCCCACGCTGCCCGTCGCAGAACCGACCCGGCACGCAGCGTAGTATCCCGCAGTCTACTCCGGCAACGGCAGGGGAGAGGTATGCTCGGGAGGCTCGTTCCTCCGGTAAGAATCCGAAGTTTCGTCCGCAGGCACCGAACCCCCAGTCGTCTGGGTAATTCCGATACTTGCCGTGATCAGCAGGATAATCGCAACCCAGCGCATCAGACCGGTATCCTGGCCTAACAGCGCCCACCCCGCGAGCGCCGCAATCGCCGGTTCTAGGCTGAGAAGCACACTGAAGACCTGTTCGGGAAGGTGCCGCAGGGCTGCCAACTCGCTGCTGTACGGTACGACCGATGCCAGCAGGGAGGTTCCGATGATGAAGAGCACCAGTTGGGTATCGTGCGTAACGCTCCAGAGCGCTACGGGGCCGGGGAAAAGCAGGGCCCCGGGGACCACACAGATGGCTCCCACGGACATTGCTACGGCGAGTCCGCTTGCACCCGGCACGAGCTCACCGACCGAGGCGCTTGAGCAAATGTAGAGCGCCCAGAATGCGCCCGCAATCAGGGCGTATAGTACGCCCAGCAGGTCCGTTTCCTGCCCGTGTACCGCCTCGAAGCCGAGTACCGCCATGCCTGCCGCCGCGCAGAATACCCACACCAGGTCGCGTTTACGCCGCGTGAGGATAGAAGCCAGCACGAGCGGACCGGTAAACTCGACCGCCACCGCCAGCCCGAGCGGGATGCGCGCCAGCGCATTGTAGAAGAAGCCATTCATGAGCCCGAGCGTGACACCAAAAATGAGCATGGCACGCCACTGGCGGGAAGACCAGCCTAAGAATCCGTCGGATGTTTTTGCGGATACTGCCATATATGCGGTTTGTGCACCTGCCCGATGCGCCCGCCAGCGCCCGGCAATCCAGACCGCCGCTCCTACCGTGATCGCGGCGAGAAGCAGACGCAGAACTGTGACGAGCCACGGACCAAAAAGCGGAAAAAGGTGCACCGCGAAAGCCGCGCCGAATTGCAGAGAAAGGCACGAGATGATCACAAAAATGATGCCGACGGCGGGGCGCTTGTGCCTGGTGGTACCTGGGGTCATTGCTGGCTCCTCACAGTCCCTAGGGTGCACGAATCACGGCAAAGGGCGACGGTACACCGATAGTATTCGGTACCGCCGCCCACATTCTACTTGCCTGTGGCGTGCATCTCAATAGCTGGAATGCTGTGTGTTAGCCCTCCTCGCCGGTACGGGAATGGGTTTTTCCAGGGGCACCCTGCCGACGGTCCTTATCGGCCGCAACCTGTTCGGGGGTGGGCAGCTCAATCGCACCAGTCATCTGCGCTATACCGGCACCAATATTATCCACAGCACCCGGCAGGTATGGTTCGATCGACTCACGTTTACCCGCTGCAAGAGCCGCACGCTCAGCCCTAGCATGTGACAGGGTGATACCGATACTCGCCGAAATCAGCAGGGCAATCGCCGCCCACCGTATCAACCCCGTATTCTCGGCCAGCATAAAAATACCCACAATAGCGGCGAACGCTGGCTCCAGCGAAAGCACCACACTGTACACATTCGACGGGAGCATACGCAGCGCCGAAACCTCACCAAGCGCCGGCAGAGCCGACGCAAGCAGGCCCATCACGAACCCCAAGCCCAGAAGCGCCGGGTCGGTGATAGCCTTCTCAAGATGGTTGCCGGTGATGAAAAACGGGAACGGCAGCACCAGCAGGGTAGAGACAATATTGCCCATCACCATACCGCCCATGCCGGGGATACTCGCCCCCACCTTCTCCGTCGCCAAAATATAGGCGGCACGTGAAATAGCGGTCAGCACCGCAAAGAACACGCCAGCCAGCGCAAAATCCTCGGGATTGGCCTGCGAGTCGGCGGTCAGCACCGCCATGCCCGTGAACGAAAGTGCCACCCACACCAAATCCAGTTTGCGGCGTGAGAGCACAGTCGCCAGCACCAGCGGGCCCATGAACTCAATAGCGACCGCAATTGCCAGCGGCACCTGCTGGATAGCCACATAGAAAAACGCGTTAGCACCAAATAAGGCCACGCCAAGAACCGCCACGGCTATCCACTGCGGGCGCGTCCATTGACGAACTTGCGGGCGGAAAAACACGTACAGCAGTAGTGAAGACGTAATCAGGCGCAAGGTGACCACACCCCATGCGCCCAAATCACCCATCATAGTTTTAGCCAGCGCCGAACCGAACTGCATTGAAATAATGGCACCAATGGCATACGCCATGCCCAAACCCTGCGTCGCCAGGGGAGAACGCGCTGGTGCTGAAGCCGAAGCGGGAGCAGACATATAGGTTCCTTTACGTTCAGAAAACCGCGGCCGGTGCGCCCCAGCCGCGGGGTGTGGGATGCTCAACTGCGGGCATCACCCTGTGTGCGTCATGTAATCTAGCTCAATTCTACGCGCTAACGGGTTTTAAGTGTACTAATGACCGTAAACTAGTGGCGCTGGCGTGGCGTCCCCCGAAAAACACGGGTGCGCACACCGGTAAACCTCCGGGTTTACAGGTTCGCCATGCGCGCACCCCACATCAAACACTCAGCCAAACATGCTTTACTGGTGAACATGCTAGACGCTAAAAAGTCACTTTTTGACAATGACGGCAACCCCCGTCCCGCGCTCACCAACGCACTCGATACTGTGCTACGCCTACAGCGCCCCCTCGCGCTGTCCATGGTGAAGAAACTCCGTGCCGCGCACCCGCACGAAACCCCCGAACAGATACTGCGCCGCCTCGACAGGCAGTACCTGCGGGATGTGACCGCAATCGGCGGGGTGACCGGCGCCTCCGCGTTCGTGCCCGGAGTCGGCACCGTCACCTCAATGGGGCTTTCAGCGCTCGCGGTGGGCGGATACCTGGAAAGGACCGCCCTGTACGCGCAGGCAGTTGCCGAGCTGCACGGTGTGCACGTGAAAGACCCCGACCTGGCCCGCTCAATGGTTATGGCGATTATGCTTGGTGAGGAAGGCTCACAGCTGATGAACACCGTGCTGCTGCAGACCGGCAAAGCCACCGGTGTTTCGGGCCGCTGGGGGATGCTGCTGGGCGGTAAATCCTCCGGCAAAATGTTCAGCGTAGAGCGGGCAATCCGCAATATGTTCATTAAACGGTTCCTGACCCGCCAAACCGGCGCGTTCTTAGGCCGCGCCCTGCCGTTCGGGGTGGGTGCTGTGGTTGGGGGCGGCGCGAACTACGGCCTTGGCAAAGACGTCGTGAAGAACACCCGGGAAGCATTCGGTGACGCCCCGCCGTTCTTCCCCTTAGAGCTCATGGTCGAACCGCGCGCCCCCAAATTTGATGACACAAATGAGGGTAAAGGCCTCTCGAAAGCACGGCGGGCGCTGACCGGCCGGTTCAAACGCAACAAGGCCGACACCAAAAACCACGATGTGCACTCGCACGGGCTGCAGAACCCCGGTGCACAGCATCGCAAGACGATGGGGGGCTAGAGGAAACTAGCCTCTCGCCTCTGCCCGCCGGTATTTCGCGGGTAAGAGTGCCCGTTTTGCCGCGGTTTTCACGAGACATACACGGGAGAGTGTTAGATTAGCGGGGTGCTAATCTAACAGTTTTCCGTCAAAGTGCGAAAAGTTGTTAGATTAGAGCCTCCTTAATCTAACAACTTTTTGTGTTTTTAGGTAGACTTGGTGGTGACGTTGGTCAAGAAGAACATTTCAACCGCCCTGAAACCTACTGTTGTGGAGACGGCATGATACTTTCAGAACGCAGGCGAGACCTTGAAAAACAGGTCGCCAAAATCCTTGCTTCGTATCGAGACGGGCAGCTTCACGCGAATCGGGAGAGCGCATCCATAGATTTCAAAGAGGAAGCAGGACGCCGAGGCGCTGGCGGTATTCTTCTGCCCGGCGAAACACGCAACGCTGAAGCAGCATCAAAACTTGCAGATGAAGTCGCGTGCTTTGCCAATACACCCGGCGGAGGTGCCCTGATCCTAGGCGTTGAAGACAGTCATGGAACGGTACTTGGCACCGAGCTTGATATTGAATGGCTGCGCCAGCGTATTGATGAGGCGGTACAGGTTGCCCCCGATATTGTGGAACACCACCTTGGCGGAGCCCAGGGTCTGCGCGTGCTGGTTCTCTACGTACCCCAGGCCAAAGAGCCTGTGTATGATACCGGCAATAAGCTGCGGTGGCGCGTTGGGGATCACTGCAAGCCTATTGACCGTTCCCTTTGGTGGGAACACCGTGAAAATATGCGGGAATACGACGAAATGGCTCAAAGCACCCGCTACACGCCTGAAGATATTCCACGCTCCACCATGAACTATGTGCGCGCCCTGCTCGGAGCTGATACAGCCCTCACGGACCGCGAGGTCTTGCAGCGTTTGGGCGCGCTGCGTTCCGATGGAAAGCTCTCGCAAGCCGCCGCGCTCACCCTGTGCCCCGCATCCCGAACCCTGCTTGAACTCACTATCTTCGACGTTCCCGCCGGGTCGATCCTCAATACTGTGCGACCCGACGCTGACCTGCCGCTGCTGGAACAAATACGGCAGATCGAGCAGGCTCTGCAAAACGTGAATACACAAATTACGCTTCCCACCGGGTTTGCGCACCGCACAGTCCGGCAGGTTCCTGAAAATGCTGTGCGTGAGGCTATTCTCAACGGTATTATTCACCGCGACTGGAACAGCTCTGAACCTACAGATATCCGCTGGATTACGCTCGATAATACCCTCGTGGTGCGAAGCCCAGGCGGATTTTACGGTGGAGTTACTGCGGATAATGTGCTCAGCAATCGTTCTGCACGATACCCCGCGCTCGCCGACCTATTCCGTGCCCTGACCCTTGTGGAGAAACAGGGAGTGGGGGTTGATCGGATGTACCAGTCCATGATGGTTCTTGGGCATCTGCCCCCTATCTTCGCGGAAGTGGCGGGTCCGCATATTGAATGCACGCTCGTGGGAGGAACACCAGTACTGCCTGTACTAGAGGTCGTATCAGCGATTGTTCCCACCGCACGTCAGAAAGACGTGGGAATCGCTATTATTCTCAGCTATTTGATGCAGCACCCTTTTATCACATTGAAAACTTTGGCCGAACGTCTGCAATCTTCTGAAGAATCAGCGGCGCTCACGCTGCGGGCTGCCGAACAGACTGTTATTGAGGGCGTTCCGCTGGTAGCCCGTCTTAAAGAGCAACAGGTGTGGGTTCTGGGCGAAGGTGCGCTTAACCTTGCTCAGAATGCTCGGGGCGAGAACGACCGCTATGTGCTGCCCTATCTGTCACGATCCTCGCAGGCTATACACGATGTGATCCGGGCGTGGTGTGACCTCACCGGTGCAATCACAACGGGAGATTTGATGGAGCTGACGCATATAGCCCGCGGTACCGCCAAAAGGGCTTTAGACGCTCTAGTCGATGAAGGTACTCTAAGGCAGGAAGGACAGGGTCGTTCCACAAGGTACGTTATGGTTCATCAGGGGCGGTAATCTGCTGAATTTCTGTAGGTGGAGTAGTTTATGTTAGATTAGCAGCCTGCTAATCTAACAGTTTTCCGTCAAAGTGCGAAAAGTTGTTAGATTAGAGGCTCCTTAATCTAACAATTTTTTGTGTTGAGGGGGGAAACTGGCGAATAATGGGTGTTCTATAGCCCCTGCCGGAACCATAAAAAGGCTCTTTATTCATATAAAGCATTGGAAAAACCGCTTTATTGGAATAAAGAGCCTTTTTAGAACGTAGAGAGCGGGCGAAAGGAGCCGAATTAGCCCTGCGCATCCTTCGCGTGATCCACCAGCTGCGCGGCGATGCCGTTGTACGTATGCGGGGTCAAGTTCGACAGCCGCTCCTGCGCCTCGGCAGACAGACCCAGGGTGCCCACAAATTCTTTGAGGCGCACCGCATCCACCCGATGACCGCGCGTAAGCTCCTTCAGACGCTCATAGGGGTTCTCCATACCGGGGGTGCCCGCGATCGCCTCCGCGCGCATAACCATCTGAATGGCCTCCGCCAGAACCTCCCAGTTGGACTCCAGATCGGCGGCAATAACGTCGACGGCAATATCGAGGCGCTGCAGACCCTTAATCACATTGGAAATCGCCAGCACCGAATGCCCAAATGCCACACCAATATTGCGCTGCGCCGAAGAATCGGTCAAATCACGCTGCCAACGCGAAGTCACCAGCGTGGACGCCAGCGAATCGAAGACCGCATTGGAGAGTTCAAGATTAGCCTCCGCATTCTCGAAGCGGATCGGGTTCACCTTATGCGGCATTGTCGACGAGCCCGTCGCGCCAGCCACCGGAATCTGGCGGAAGAAACCAATCGAAATATAGCTCCACACATCGGTGCACAGATTATGCAGCACACGGTTGAAATGCGCCACATCAGAGTACAGCTCCGCCTGCCAGTCATGCGATTCGATCTGTGTGGTCAGCGGGTTCCAGCTAAGCCCCAGATGCTCCACGAAACCCCGCGAAATAGCCTGCCAGTCAGCCCCCGGAACCGAGGCGTAATGCGCCGCATAGGTGCCCGTCGCGCCGTTAATCTTGCCCAAAAATTCGGTAGCGGCAACATGGGAAATCTGGCGCTTCAAACGGTACGCCAGCACAGCCATTTCCTTGCCCAGCGTGGTGGGGGTCGCGGGCTGGCCGTGCGTGCGCGAGAGCATCGGAACATCCCTGCCGGTCTCGGCAAGATCCAGCAAAACCTGCACCAGATCGCGGGCGGCGGGGAGCCATACATTCTCGACCGCGTCCTTAATACCCAGGGCGTAGGAGAGGTTATTAATGTCTTCGGAGGTGCACCCAAAATGCACGAGCGGAACCAAATGCTCCAGCCCCAGCGCTTCGAGGCGGCGACCGATATAGTACTCGACGGCTTTCACATCGTGAACAGTGACCGCCTCAATCTCGGCGAGTTCGGTGACGGAATCGGCGTTGAACTCGGTCACGATAGCGCGCAAACCGGACTTCTGCTCATCGGTGAGCGGTGTGAGCCCGGGAAGAACGGCATGCTCGCACAGGTATATGAACCATTCGACTTCCACGTGAATGCGGTCGCGGTTCAGCGCGGCTTCGGAGAGATAGTTCGTCAACGGCGCGGTCACAGGGGCGTAACGCCCATCGAGAGGGCCAAGCGCCAGATTACTGGCGGAAAGGTCGGTACGCCCGGAGGGCAGGGTGTTTTCAAGGTGAGACATGCTTCTATTCTGACACGCGGTGCTGGGATGCGCCGTGTTTGGGCGGGCAGAATCTTCTCTTGCCCCGCCAATAGTTACAAGATTGTGCGGGTACTGGCGGGCGAGGTGCTCTCCAGGGCTGGTGCTGGTAGAAGCCAAAACGGCCATAAAAGTGCATTTTCGTAATATTTGTTCATATTAGGTGTGTAAAAGAGGTCCTATATGTCGGAAAATCCTGTGGAAAACTTATTGTGGTGACTCTGCCATCTACTTATCCACAAGAAAATCTAAGTGTCTCAAAATGCGTCAAAAGATATCATATAGTGTTTTTAAAGATTTGAGCGTAGCACTAAGGAGAGTACCGTGGCACCACCAACAGTAGCCCCTGCCCCCGCCCCGTCACCAGCGCCCGCACCACCAAACCCCACCGACATTCTGCGGGCCGCAGGTGACATGGGATTCGGCGCCAAAGCCGCCAAAGATATTGCCGCAGGACTCAGTGCTGGCGCGCAACTAGTCCGGCAGAAAGGGAAGGAATACCATGACGAGCTCATGAAACACGCCGGAACTCTCGACGAACTCTGCAACCGCACCAACAGTATGCGCAACGAATCCTGGAAATCAGAATCCGGGCAGAAATACCGAGAACAGCTGGAAAACCGCCGGAAAGACGCCGAACATTCCCGCGACGAACTGCGCACAGCCGCCCAAGAAGCACTGCAAGCTGGTGAGGAAATCGCGCAGAACCTAGAAGCACAAAGCGCACTCATTAACAATGCGGCAAACCAGGTGGACTCCATACTGCATTCACTCGCCCACGGGGCGGCAGACGCAGCCGATAAGATAGGCGACATTATTAAAAAATCGGGTATCGGTGGCGCCCAGGATACGCTTAACGCCCTCGCAGATAGCGGCAGCAAAATGCTACAGGGCCTCGGCTCGCTCATGCCGCACTAAAAACACGAAACACGTAGGAGAAAATCATGGGTAACCACACCATAGACGTTGAACTTGAAGAGCTGCCGCGCATCGCCGAAGGGCTTGCGCATATTGGGTACGACTGCGGGGCAATGGTGATGCCGGTTGGGGCCGCAGGGACCGGTATCCTTGCGCACCTGGCAATGAGTGCACACGGCCGCTCCGCCGCGGCCCGCGCTACAGGAACCTCCGTGAAACTTGCCGCGTACTCAGGCACATATGCAACCATGGCTGGGAAAGTACTTGGGGCGTACGGAGGCTATTGGACAGCAGACGAAATGGCCAAAGCAGGAATCATGCTCCGTGATGGTGTGGGAACAGCAATTTTTAACATACGGGCATTCCAAGGCAAAGAGCTTTTCTCCTTTGAACGTGTTAAAACTATTGACCCTAACTCCGCTGACGCCCCTAAACCTGACAACAATAAGAAAACACCAACGTCTGCTCACGATGCCGCCATATATATTAACAAGACGGGCAGTGAAGCCGACGAAGTGGACAATACACACCAGGGCAAACAATACGCCGACCGGGGAGCCATCACTGTTATCCCCTACCGGGATAAAAATACGGGACAGAAACGGTACATGGTTGTCATACCCGGAACCGACTCCAATAACCGCAATGGCGACCCCCACTCGTGGGATAACGCGTTGCGAGAAAGCGGAGGTAAAGACGGGGAACTGACCCCCCAACAGAAAATGATAGACCAAGCCCTGAAAGACGCAGGTGCCGAGCCCGGCTCCGAGGTTTTCCTCATGGGCCACAGCCAAGGCGGTATGATCGCCTACAACACCGCCAACAGCACAGAATTCGCCAAAAAATACAATGTTAAAGGCGTCTATGCGGAGGGGTCGCCGCTAAGCGGCCTGCCAGCAAAACGACGCGACTTCAGTGTCGCATACGTGGAAGGTAAAGAGCCTGTACCGGATTCCTTGGGTCCACGGAAGAAGGGAAAAGGGTGGACGCCGGATGAGCGTGACACCGTCATTAATACCTCTAACTCGGGTAAGGATGGGCATGCCGCCGTGGAATACGAGAAGGCGCTGAACAGCAACCCGAAAGGGCATAAAGACCTTAAACAGCTTAAAGATTTCTTCAGCAACGGGGACTACGAAGCGCAGCAGATCAGCGTGTACTCTGCCTCGACAATGCCCGATGGCACATCAGACCTGGCAAACGCTGGAATGCAAATGGCACGATTTGGCGAAGCGTTTACAACATCCAGGGACGAGGGGGCTAACGCTCATGTTCACCAAGCGATCATGGATATTGCCGGGGGAGAGAGGCTTCCAGATGCTCTAGATCCTCAGTATCGTGACCAGGAAGCTGGGGAGTCTTCTGCCTCCACACCGAATATGAGGAGGGACAGCATTGCAGAGTTCTACCAGGATATGGCGACTTTGAGGCCACTGCGGCCGTCACAAAGCTTCACCCTGAGTTCGCAAAGGGCTACGCCTTCCGCCCCGCAGGCCAGCTCTTCAGACTTAGGTGCCACAGGATCCTCAGGGGGCGCCGGGTCTGGCATGAGCGCGACTCAAGTATTTGAGGGGGTAGGCCGCCAGCTGGCGGAGAACCTTGGGATCGCCTCCTCAGAGGACGCTAATTCGGCGGGGGCGGAGAGCTTTATGGACCAGCTTGATAGTGCTGATGTTTCAGACGGGCCGCACGTTATGCCCTACAACCCGGACACTGCCCCTGCCGAGCCGCACGTTATGCCGTATGACCCCGCCACCGATAACGTGGGTGCCGCCACTATGCCGTACAAGCCTGATACTAAGCTCCCGGACCCGCCAACTCCTGAACCGGTGCAGGCACCCGAACCGACTCCAGTTCCCCAGCCGGTTCAGGCACCCGAACCAGCCCCGGCTCCGCAGCCAGTGCAGACCCCTGAACCGGTGGCGGCAGCTCCGCAGGGCGGGTACACGCCCCCGCAAGTTGATCCGCCCGCCACCACCGTACCTCCTGCGGCGCAACCGGTTGCCCAACCCGCCGGTGAGGCCGTCACCGGGGCGCCAGCTGGAGAGTTCACCCCGCCCACGGTGGAACCAGAATACACGCCTATGCCCTACAATCCCGCCACTGATAACGTGGGAGCCTCCAACATGCCGTATAACCCGGCCGATACCTCGGTGCAAGAACCACTGCAGATGCCCACCCGGGTGGAACCCAACAACGGGTACACGCCCCCGCAGGTATCCGTCGCTGAGCAGATCGCATCCGCAGCCTTTGGCGGCGGCGCTGACGATATGATGGCTGGCGACCTAGAGACAGCCAAGTGGGAAGAACCGACCCAAGGGCCCGCGTACATGCCCTATGACCCCGCCACCGACAGCGGGGAAGTAGCCAACCTGCCGTACAACCCGAACACCGACAATGGCGGGCCTATCTTCCTCCAAAATGCGGCAGCCCCCGAGCTGGCAGGGGCGGCAGCCTAAAACGGGCATCCCGTCGGGGCGCGAACAGAACCAGTACTGTGAGCGCCCCGGCGGGCAGCCCCACACCACAGCCGTGATGTGTGGCACTATACTGAGACTATGAGCGAACACAGCAACACCCCCGAAACACCCGCTATCCAGCCGCGCCACGTCTTCTCGTCTCTGCCCAAATATGCTGCCGGTAAACCTCCCACACCCGTAGAGGGGCTGAAACAGTACAAGCTCTCCTCCAATGAAAACCCTCACGGGCCCATACCTGAGGTGGCGCGCATTCTCGCTGAATTCGACGCCACCCACCGCTACCCGGATCCGCTCTCCACCAGGCTGCGTACCGCCCTCGCCCACCGCCTGGGGGTGGACGCCCACAATATTGTGACCGGCGCGGGAAGCCTGGGAGCACTCAACCAAATCCTCAAAGCCTTCGCCGGGGCCAGCCTCGACGGCACCCAAGACGAAGTGATCTACGCCTGGCGGTCCTTCGAAGCCTACCCCATTCTGGTGGGGCTGCTGGGCGCCAAAAGCGTGCAAATCCCCAACCTGCCCAATGGGGCGCACGATTTGAACGCCATGGCGCAGGCTGTTACCGACAGAACCCGTGTGATCCTGGTGTGCACCCCGAATAACCCCACCGGGCCAGCCGTCACCGAGGCACAGATGCGCGAATTTCTCACCAAAATCCCCGAGAACGTGGTGGTCGTCATTGATGAGGCATACTACGAATTCTGCACCGCATCCACCGTGCCCGCCGGGCAAAAAGCCCCCGTGAACGGGTTGAACCTGCTCAACGACCACCCGAACGTGATCGTGCTGCGCACCTTCTCCAAAGCACAGGGGCTCGCCGGGCTGCGCGTGGGTTACTCCGTCTCCCACCCGCAGCTGACCCAGTACCTGCGGGTTGCGGCCACCCCGTTCGCCGTGACCGCGCTCGCCGAAGCCGCAGCCGTGGCCTCTATTGAACATGAAGAGGCGGTAATGGATGGGGTGCGGCATATCGTTGCTGAACGTGAACGTGTGGTTGCCCGACTGCACGAGCTGGGGTACAACATCCCGCAAACCTACGCCAACTTTGTGTGGCTGCCCTTGGGGGAGCACACCGAGGCTTTCAACAAGCTTGCCGCCTCCCACGCCCTCTCGGTGCGTGCTTTTGACGGGGAAGGGGTGCGGGTGAGCATCGGCGAAGATGAGGCAAATGACCGTTTTATCGGCATCTGTGAACAGTTTCCCCACAGAGTCTAGACCCTGCAACGCTGCGCCTATGCACCAAGAGGGTGGGAAAACCTCAGCTCAGGGGCCTTGGGGTAACAGTGCTCGTGAATCACTCTCTACACAATGCCGACGCAGCACCATTCCTCAACCTATGCGGTGCTGCTTGGAAAAACCAAAATCACGCTGACTGAGCCTCATTTATGCTGGAAGAATAACCTTGAGAAACGCTACATCGCGCTGATGTTTCCTGTGAAGAGGAGTAAAATAAGAGGAAATATGCCCAAGCCTTCCGCCCCGCGCGCCGAAACTCTCTGCGTGCGCCCGGCGTGAAGGGCAGCTCGTATCTGCGTGGAGGATTGATGCACGAGAACGAAAAATATCCGGGAGTACCCGAACGCATCCAGCTGATGGATGAGAACGGCAAGGTACACGAGAACCCCACCTTCAGTTCTTATGTGCACGATGTAGACGCAGAACAGCTTCGCGAAGCCTACCGCCTGATGTACATTACCCGCCGCATTGACGACGAAGGAACGGCACTTCAGAGGCAAGGGCAAATGGCTCTATGGGCACCCAGTCGCGGGCAAGAAGCGGCGCAGGTCGGCTCCGCACTGGCATTCGCCCCCAACGACTATATTTTTCCCTCCTACCGTGAACACGCGGTCGCCTTCGCCCGCGGCGTAGATTTTCGCGAACTCATCACGGTTTTCCGCGGCTCCCACACCCACGGGTGGGACCCTAAAAAACATAACTTCCATGTTTACACCAAAGTGCTTGCCGCACAGGTGCCGCACGCGGTCGGCTACGCTATGGGCCTGAACTTTGATGCCGATATTGCGGCGGAAACCGGGCAGCTGCAGACAGGCCAAGGGCAGGCCACCAACCCCGAGAATGACACCGTGAAACCCGCCGTCGGCGTCTACTTCGGCGACGGTTCCTCCACCGAAGGCGAAGTCCACGAGGCGATGGTCTTTGCCGCATCCTACGATGCCCCCGTACTCTTTTTCGTGCAAAACAACCGCTGGGCTATTTCGGTACCCTTCGACGTGCAGTCGCGTGTGCCCATCTCAACCCGCGCCCAAGGCTACGGCTTTGAAGGGCTGCGCGTTGACGGCAACGATGTGCTCGGCACCCTTGCCGTCACCCGCTACGCGCTCGATAAAATCCGCCGCGGCGAAGGCCCCGTGCTGATCGAGGCGGAAACATACCGCCTGGGCCCGCATACCACCGCCGATGACCCCACCAAATACCGTGAGGATGAAGAACTCCAGCAGTATCTGAACGCAGACCCGCTGATTCGCCTGGAAAAATATCTGCGCGAGAACGGGCACGCAGATGATGCCTTCTTCGAAAAACTCGCCGAAGAAGCACAAGAGCTTGCCAACGGGGTGCGCGAGGCGGCGATTGCCTCCGAACCCTATGAATTCGACCGATTCTTCGACCGCGCCTACGCCGAAGAACACCTTCAGGTAGAAGAAGAACGCGAGTTCTACCGCAACTACGTCGCAGGTTTCGAGGAGGACTAAGAATGAGCGAGCAGAATGCACAGGTTGAGCGCCTAACCCTGGCGAAAGCGATCACTCGCGGCCTCGACGACGCGATGGCAGATAACCGCAAAGTCGTGCTGATCGGTGAAGATATCGGCAAACTCGGCGGCGTATACCGCGTAACCGAAGGGCTTCTGGCGAAGCACGGGCAGAAGCGTGTGATGGATTCTCCCCTCGGAGAGGCCGGTATTGTGGGCACCTCCATCGGCATGGCGATGCGCGGCTATCGGCCCGTAGCCGAGATTCAGTTCGACGGGTTCGTCTTCCCCGCCTACAACCAGATCACCACACAACTCGCCAAAATCCACAACCGCAGCGACAAAAAATATATTGTTCCGGTTACGATCCGTATTCCCTACGGCGGCGTGATCGGGGCGGTCGAGCATCACTCGGAATCGCCCGAGGCGCTGTTCGCGCACACCGCCGGGCTGCGCATCGTAACACCGTCCTCACCGCATGACGCCTACTGGATGACCCGCAAATCTATTGAATGCGACGACCCGGTGATTATTTTCGAACCCAAGCGCCGCTACTGGCTCAAGGGCGAGGTGAATTTTGCAGACACCGACTTTGACCCGTTCCAGGCGCAGGTGGTGCGCGAAGGCACAGACGCGACCGTCGTGGCATACGGCCCGCTGGTGCCGGTAGCGCTCGCCGCCGCAGAGGCCGCCGTCGAAGACGGACGCTCAATCGAAGTCATTGACTTGCGGTCGATATCTCCGATGGATGTGCCCACCGTCGCCGCATCCGTGGTGAAGACCGGGCGCCTGATTGTTGCCCATGAAGCGCCGACCTTCGGGGGCGTGGGCGGCGAACTCGCCGCCGCGATCACTGAGCGCTGTTTCTACAGTCTGCAGGCCCCGGTGCTGCGCGTGGGCGGCTACTATATGCCGTACCCGGTACCACGCACGGAGGACGAATACGTGCCCGATATTGACCGTATCCTGGAGGCGGTAGACCGCTCATTTGAGTACTAGACCCACCCCGCAGCGTATTCTTTACGGGCTATATGCACTAGTGAAAGGCGTTTAATGTCCCAGATTTTTAATCTACCCGATGTGGGCGAAGGACTCACCGAAGCCGAAATTCTCGCCTGGAAAGTTGCCCCCGGCGACACCGTGCACATTAACGACGTGCTGGTAGAGATTGAGACCGCCAAGTCTGTGGTTGAGCTCCCCTCACCGTATGAAGGCACCGTGGAGCAGCTGCTCGCTGCTGAAGGTGACACGGTGGAGGTTGGCACCCCCATTATCGCCGTGGCGGGCAGCAGCGAAAGTGCTGGCTCCTCCACCCCTGCCACACCCGGCGCTAATACCGGTGCTGCCGAAACACCCGAGGCGGAAACCGGTAACCAGCCGCTCGTTGGTTCGGGCCCCAAGGCAGACTCGGTCAAGCGCCGCGCCCGTAAACGCCCCGCATCTGCCGCCCAACCGCAGCCGATGACCCCCGCCCCGCAGCAGCCCGCCCCGGTGGGGCACACACCCGCCTCCACCGAGCCGCGTGCCGGGCTGCTGGGTGGGCTCAGCGAATGGGCGGAGCGGGCCAGTAAATTCGTGGAGAACACGCCGCTGAACTCTTCCCTGAACACTGTGCGGCAGCGCCTACAGGGTACCGAGGCCCCAGCACTTGAGCAGGATGCTGCCGCCCCCGTGCCGCATCGGCCTGCTCTTGCCGCCCCGCCGGTGCGCCTGGCCGCTAAGGAAATGGGGGTGGACCTGGCGAATGTGACCGCGACCGGTTCGCGGGGGCAGGTGACGAAACAGGACCTGCTGGACTATGTGGCGCACCTGAACGATGTGCAAGAAACCGGCGGCCGGTTCTGGCAGTCCCCGAGCGTACCCGGTGACCGTCTTGAACGCATCCCCGTACGGGGGGTGCGTAAGGCCACTGCGAAGGCTATGGTGTCTTCGGCGTTTAGCGCCCCGCACGTTTCGATTTTCGTGGATGTGGACGCCTCCCGCACCATGGAATTTGTGAAGCGGCTGAAGAAGTCCCGCCATTTTGAAGGGATTAAGGTGACCCCGCTGCTGGTGCTTGCCGCCGCCGTGATTTGGGCTGCCGAGCGGAACCCGCAGGTGAACGCCACCTGGACGGACAGCGAGATTCAGATTAAGCACTTCATGAACCTTGGTATTGCGGCGGCCACCCCGCGCGGGCTGATGGTGCCGAACATTAAGGATGCGCAGGAGCTGTCCCTGCGTGAGCTGGCGATCGCCCTGAATAACCTGACCGCCCGTGCGCGGGAAGGGAAGACTCAGCCCGCCGAGATGGCGAACGGGACCCTGACGATTACGAACATCGGCTCGCTCGGCATTGACACGGGCACCCCGATTATTAACCCCGGTGAGGTGGCGATTATTGCTTTCGGCACGATTAAACAGAAGCCGTGGGTGGTTGATGGTGAGGTGATCCCGCGTTGGGTAACCACGCTGGGCGGTTCTTTCGATCACCGCGTGGTGGACGGCGACCTCTCGGCGCGTTTCATGGCGGATGTTGCCGCCATCCTTGAGGAACCGGCCATGCTGCTGGATATTTAGCCGCAGGCACCCGCACCCGTATGGGGTGCGAAAACTGGGGTTCGTAACCGATACGGCTACGAACCCCAGTTCTATTCTAACTTCGGCATATACACCTGTGAGAGGCGTTATTTGGGGTATTTCTCCACGCGGCGGTGGTAGATACGGCCGCACATCCCACCCAGGACAGCGCCCAGAAACGACACCCCAATGACGCTAAGAAGCGCCAGGATACCGTTGCTGATGGTGCCCGCCCCAAAGAACTGCTGGGCCGCCAGCGGCGAATAGCTGCCGGGGGAGAACGCGTGAGGCATGACGTAGGTGAAAATCGTGGCGGTCGCGCACCCGAGGATCTGCCACAGGCACACCGACACGCCCTGTTTAGCGCCCGCAAACCGTGCCATTCGTCCGGCGGTGTACCCTCCCGCGAGGTACGCCAGCAGGTAGATCACCCCCACCGTGATTAAAGAGGTGAGCGCAGTCGCTTCACCCTCGGAAAAGCGTTGCAGGGTTTCGGCTATGGGGTGCGTGAGTGTACCCGTGGGGAGAACCATAATGGTTTCCGCCAGCCAGGTGAAAAAGCTGAGGGCCGAGAGCGCGACCATCCACCCCATGAGCCCTGGAAACACCTGCAAACGCCCGAAGTGTTCCCGCTGCGCCTCTAGCGGAGCCATGGCAACCACGCCTTCCGGGGGCTGTTCCCACGCCTCTAAAGGTTCCGGGGGCCCGCCGTGGGGAGCACTACGGTTTGCGTTGTGCGGGTCTGGTGCGGGCGCAGCATCCGGGCGGAGGGCACCCGTGGTGGGGGTATTGAGCCAGGCCAGCTCTTCGTCGCCGCTGGTAGCATCCGCTCCCAGTCCCGCCGCGTTCTGCGCGGAAGAGCCGAACTGCTTGGATGCGGGTTCATGCCCGTCAGGGAACCGGCCTCCAAGGGAGAGTGTGGGCTCATCATCGTCATACTGCGGTGTGCGGGCCTGCTGGGGTGCCTCGAAATCGTCGCCGAACGCCACGGTGGGCTCATGATCATATGCAAGGCCCTGAGTGTTACCGTGATCGCGTCCCTGCTGATGCGGTTCAGCTGCGCGGCGGGCCTTGGCGCCGGGCCGTGCGCCCGTGGGAGAGTGCGGGTCGTTAGGGGTCACGTAACCTGGTTTCCTGTCGGTTGCTGGTGGGATGCGGTTGGTGTGTTTGGTGGGTGCCTAGTCGCTGCTGGCTGTTAGGGAGTCGTAGAACGCCTGCGCCTCAGCGATACTTTGTGCACTGTACTGGTGCGGATGCGCCGGGTGCTCATCGGGGCCAACGGTGCGCACCACGCGCGCCGGGTTGCCCACGACCACCGCATTGGCGGGCACATCTTTCGTGACTACCGACCCCGCCCCAATGACGGCGTTCTCACCGATGCTCACCCCACCGAGTATGATTGCGCCGCCGCCGATCCACACGTTATCGCCCACGGTAATTGGCAGTCCGCCCTCCCACAGGTTTTTGCGGTCTTGAGGGTTCACCGGGTGGGTGGGGGTGAGAAACTGGGTGTTTGAACCAACCAGCACGCCGTCGCCGAAACGTACGGGGGCCACATCTAGAATCACGGTGTTGAAATTGAAGAAGCACCCCTCGCCAATGAACGTGTTCACCCCGTAGTCAAACGCCACGGAAGGACGCATGAACGACCCGGTGCCAAACGCGCCAAGGTGCTCACGGAGCACGTGCATCGCCTGGGCGTGCTCACTGCGCGCATAGTACTGTTCGAAGAGTTTGGTCGCCTCATAGATGGTGTCAGAAAGGGCATGGCATTCGGCGTCAGGCTTGTAGGGGGCGCCGGCGACCATGCGCTTAAAAACGGGGCCGTGCTCGGCCGGTTGCTGGTGGCGGCTCATTGATGTATACCCCCATAGAATAGGTACATGAAGCCGATAATGGCGGCGCCTAGGGCGATAACCACCAGCCCGGCAATGGCGAAACGTTTAGAGATTTCACGCAGCAGCTTCTTAAAATCCTCATCTGAGTAATTCTGACTCATACCGTTAAGTATCCCAGAAGATACACTGCACGCCCACCCTCTGCGGCTTGGGCGAGTCTGGGTGAATCCGGTGAACCTGCTGGCAATGATCTGCCATTGCGGCCTTGCAGCTTGAGCCGGGCGGCGGCAGAGGGCACAATACAGAACATGACTGACGCACACAACCCTATAGCCGCCCCGGATGTGCCCGGGCAGAACCCGCTGGCGCATCGCCCCTGGCTCAAAAATTATTCACCCGGCGTCGCCGCCGATGTTCACCTGTCTGAAACCTCACTAAGTCACCTGATTGACGATGCTGTCCGCGACGTTCCCCACAAGGTCGCCCTCGAATTCTTTGGGGCCACCACCACCTACGCCGAACTTGGCAGTCAGATTGACCGTGCCGCTGAAGGGCTGCGCCTGGCCGGGGTGCAGGCGGGGGATCGGGTCGCCCTGATTCTACCCAACTGCCCGCAGCATATTATTGCCTTCTATGCGATTCTGCGCCTGGGTGCGATCGTCGTGGAACACAACCCCCTTTACACCGGCGCCGAGCTGCGGCACATGTTTGAGGACCACGGCGCGAAGGCCGCCATCGTGTGGGATAAGATTTCCGGGCATATTACGGGCCTTCCCGACGATATTAGACCGGCACATATTTACGCTGTGAACCTTATTAAAGCGATGCCCGCCCTCACCCGTGTAGCGCTCAAACTGCCGGTCAAAAAGGCGCGCGAGTCCCGCGAAAAACTTGAAGGAGCCGCCCCCGGAACCACCAGCTGGGCGCAGCTGCTCAAGAGCCCGCCGATCGACCCCGACTTCAAACGGCCCACCGCCCACGATATAGCGCTTCTGCAGTACACCTCCGGCACCACCGGGCTGCCCAAGGGCGTGATGCTCACCCACCGCAACCTCGAATCGAACGGGCGCATGGGCGAAGCCTGGATTAAACCCAGCGACGACGAATGCATCTACTCGGTGCTGCCTCTCTTCCACGCCTACGGCATGACCCTGGGCGTAACGATCGCGGCGCTGTGCCGTGCCCGGCTGGTGCTCTTCCCAACCGTCGATATGGGTCTGATTATTAAGGCGATGAAGAAGACCCGCCCCACGATTCTGCCCGCGGTACCGCCGGTGTACCGTCGCCTGATGGATGTCGCCAAAGAGCAGGGTATCTCGCTGCAGGGTGTTCGTTATGCAGTTTCGGGCGCCATGAACCTGCCGCCCGAGCTGGTGGCAGAGTGGGAGGAGGCATCCGGCGGGTACATGGTTGAGGGGTACGGGCTGACCGAGTGCGCGCCGCTTGTCTCATGCAATCCGCTCAACGATACGCGCCGCGCCGGGTCAATCGGTATCCCCTTCCCCTCGACCGATATCCGCGTGGTAGACCCCGAAACCCTTCAGGATGTGCCGCTTGGCGAAGAGGGCGAGCTGTGGGTTCACGGCCCGCAGTGTTTCGCCGGGTACTGGAAACGCGAGGAAGACACGCAGAAAACCATTACGGCTGACGGCTGGCTGCGCACCGGCGATATTGTGCGCCTGGACGAAGACTACTTCATTCAAATCGTGGACCGTATTAAGGAAGTCATCATTACCGGCGGGTTCAATGTTTCACCCACCGAAGTGGAAACCGCCCTGAAACAGCATGATTCCGTGGCGGATGCGGCGGTTGTGGGCATCCCGCAGGCCAGTGGGGGAGAGATGGTGGTCGCCGCCGTGATTCCCGCCGAAGGGCACGCGGTTGATGAACATGCGCTGCGCGAGCACTGCTATGCGCGCGTGACCCGTTATAAAGTGCCGCGCAGGATTGTGGCGGTGGACGACCTGCCCCGGTCGATGCTCGGCAAGATTCTGCGCCGCAAGGTACGCGAGCAACTGCTGAACAGCGAAGAATTCAGCCACTAGAGCCGCAGGGCGCTGAGGCACGCCCCCGTAATAGCTAAATCGCCGGTTTTCCGGCGATTTAGCCGTTAATGAGCGGGTGCTAAAAGCCCGGGTGCGGTATCGCTGAAATGTTACGAAATATTGCGAGGGTGACCCTGTGTGTCGCCATGTGATTCCTCGACTATCCAAGCGTACGCCGGGCATGCTCTAATGGGTAAACACCCCTCCCGGAACCCCGGGAACCACCCGCATAGGAATTTAACCGTGCACGTGGTGGCGCATCGTAAACCCAAACAACAGAAAGTTTCATAGCCGTGAAAAAATTTGTTGCTGCACTGGCAGTTGTACCTCTTGTCTTCAGCCTCGCCGCCTGCGGTTCTTCCTCGAACGGTAACGGTGATAGCAAGAAGATCACCATCGGCGTGGTTGGTAACGAAACCGCGAACCAGGTGCTCAAAGACGAAGCAGCCAAACAGGGCATCACCATTGAGTACAGTGAGTTCACCGACTACGCCCAGCCCAACCCGGCTGTTGACGCGGGCGATAACGACATGAACCGCTTCCAGCACATCGCCTACCTGGCAAACTATAACGTCAGCTCCGGCAAAGACCTGCAGATCGTGGGTTCTACCAATATTTACCCCATGGCTATCTTCTCCAAGAAGCACAAGAAGGTAGATGAGATCCCTCAGGGCGGCACCATCGCCATCCCGAACGACAGCGTGAACGAGGCTCGTGCCCTGCTGCTGCTGAAGGCCCAGAACCTGGTCACCTTCAAGTCAGAGGTGCACACCCCCACCCACAATGATATTGACACCGGCAAATCCAAGGTGAAAGTCACCCCGGTAGATGCGGCACAGACCGTGGTCTCCCTGGACTCCGTGGACGCTGCCGTCATTAATAACACCTTCCTTGCGGATGCGGGCCTGAACCCCTCCGATGCGCTCGCCCAGGACGACCCGAACAACCCCGACGCCCGCCGGTACGTGAACCTGTTCGTGGCGCAGAAAGATAAGGTCAACGACGAAACCTACAAGAAAGTCGTTGAAATCTTCCACAGCAAGACCGTGCAGGACGCCGTGAAGGAAGACTCCAAGAACACCGCAGTTGAGGTGAATCTCTCCCAGGATGAGCTGAAAAAAGCGCTTGAAAACGAAGAGGCGGCGCTGAAGAAATAGGTGTAATGCAGTAAGATAGCATACGGCGGAAGCGGTAAACCGGAACGACCCCGCAGGGTGCCCGGCTTACCGCATTTTGCCGTAGACGGGTGGATGCGCCCCGGCACACCCCGAGGCAGGCGCATCCGACCGAACCAGCCACTATCACAGCAAAGAGAGCGTACATTGAGCGAACAGATAGACCCCAGGGATGCACTGACACCCATGGTCACTATCGAACACGTCTCCAAAGTTTTCGGTAAAGGCAAAAAAGCCGTTACCGCAGTCGATGACGTTTCCCTCACCGTTAACCGTGGCGAAATATTCGCCATTATCGGCTATTCTGGCGCGGGAAAGTCAACCCTGGTGCGCCTCATTAATGGCCTGGAAACCACCACCAGCGGCACACTCACCGTGGACGGCTTCGAAATTTCCGGTAAACGTGACCTGGAGCTGCAAAAAGTCCGTACCAATATCGGCATGATTTTTCAGCAGTTCAACCTCATGAACTCCCGTACCGTGGCCAAGAACATTGAGTTTCCCCTCAAGGTCGCCGGGTGGGATAAAGCCGCCCGGAAAAAACGTGTCGCGGAGATGCTGGAATTTGTCGGGCTTACCGAACGCGCCAACTACTACCCCAGTCAGCTGTCGGGTGGGCAGAAACAGCGTGTAGGTATTGCCCGGGCGCTGGCCACGAAACCGGCGCTGCTGCTGGCAGACGAGGCGACCAGCGCCCTTGACCCCGAAACCACGCAGGAAGTGCTTGCCCTGCTGAAAAAAGTGAACCAGGAGCTGGGGATCACCGTTATCGTCATCACCCACGAGATGGATGTGGTGGCTTCCATCGCCAATAGGGTTGCCGTTATGGAGAACGGCCGCGTGGTGGAAGAAGGCACCGTCTACGATGTGTTCTCAAGCCCGCAGACTGAGGTCGCCAAGCTTTTCGTAGCCACCACCGTCAAACAGGTTCCCACCGGTGAGGACGCCGCCGAACTGCGCAAAAACCACAAGGGCTACCTGGTGAATGTCGAAATTATTGAGGGCAACCAGAAGCTCGGCAAGGTGCTCTCATACCTGAGTGAGAGGCGGGTACGGTTCAATATCGTCCAGGGCGGTATTGAGACTCTGCAAGGTAAAGCCTACGGCACGCTCACCCTCGAACTGCTGGGGGAGGTCACCAGTATTGACGCCGTGGTGGCCGAACTGAAAACTGTGACCCGCGTGAAGGAGGTGCGCTAAATGAACGCACTACTGACGACTGCGCCGCTGGCGGCCTCCACCAGGCCGGTTAACTGGGATACTTTCATCCCCAAAACCCTCGTCCCCGCTATTTTCGACACCCTGTACATGGTCGCAATCACGATGGTGATTGCCGGTTTCCTGGGGCTGCTGCTGGGCGCTCTGCTGTACACCACCCGTGAAGGCAATATCTACCAGAACCGTTTCGTGTACGCGGTGCTGAACGTGCTGGTGAATATTGTGCGGCCCATCCCGTTCATTATTCTGATTGCCGCCTTGGGTCCGCTCACCAGTGCGGTAGTACAGACCCGTTTAGGCCTAAACGCGGCGATTTTCGCCATGAGTTTCGGCGCGTCCTTCGCCATTGCGCGCATCGTGGAGCAGAACATGGTCTCCATCGACCCGGGCGTGGTTGAGGCGGCCCGCGCAATGGGCGCCTCCAAGCTGCGGATTCTGTTCACGGTGATGATCCCCGAAGCGCTCGGGCCGCTGATCCTGGGCTACACCTTCATCGTGATCGGTGTGGTCGATATGTCCGCCATGGCCGGGTACGTGGGCGGCGGCGGCCTGGGTAAGGTCGCCATTGTGGACGGCTACCAGAAGTTCCAGGACCAGATCACCTGGCTGGTTGTGGCGGTCATTATTATTTTGGTGCAGCTGGTGCAGTTCATCGGCAACACCCTGGCAAAGCGGGTGCTGCACCGGTAAACACCGCTTGGGCGCTGGCCCCTCCCCGGACAGGAGGGCAAGCCCTAGCCCGTAAATACAAAAAACTGATGGCCCGTGAAACATGAGGTTTCACGGGCCATCAGTTTTAGTCCTCACATCTGCCTGCAACAGGCCCCGCCTGCTGGGGATGCGATCGACGGCGGGCCACTACCGGTCATCGTCATCGCGCGGGTTAAGCATCCCCGGGCGGTACCGCGGAATCTGCGGTTCAGTGCCTTGACGCTCAGCATAGTCGGTGGGGCGCAGCACCCGCTCATCCTCATCCTTCTGAGTGTAAGCAGCAAGGGCCAGCATGCCGTAGGCCAGCCCCGCAAAGATAAGCGCAGTCATCCCAATCTCAGCCCACATGACCGTGTAGTTACGGCGCAGATCCTCACCAGTATTCGCGTACAGCACCGGAACAACGGTGAAACTGGCAATCACAGCCCCCACCCCGAACACGGTGATAAGATGCGGCAGCAGCCACCACCGGGAATGCTCCCCCTGCTGCACCGCCTCCTCGCCGGGGGCGCGCAGCACCGCGAACAGGCGGCGGCGCACCGCCACCCAGCACCCCACACCCGCTAAAGACAGCAGCGTGCCAGCAAACGTTGCGGGCAGGGCCGACGCAAACAGCCCGGCACCCGCAATTGCCAGACCCACCGCCAAGATCATGAGCCCCATCATATTAAGAAGACGGCGGCGGGCACGGACAGCCAGTACCGCAGACACCTCATCAGGTACGGCGTGCTCCCGAGTGTTCTCGGGGACGTCCCAGAAGGGGCGGTAGTATTCAAGCTCCTCCGGGTCCATCTGATCGAAACGTAACCCGTAGCGGCTCTGCGTTTTGTTTTCCCTACGCGCTGGCGGCGGGGTGCCGGGGCGGTTCGTGCCGGTGCCCGGGGTGTTGTTCTCGCTCATGCGTGTGCCTCCACCAGCGGAGGCTCATCTTCAGGGCTGTGCGCACCCTCCGCAGCACACGCCCTCTCACGTGCAGCAACCCAGGTGCGGGCCGCATCCCACAGGGCCGGGTCTGTGAACGACTCAAAATACCCGTACCCGGCGGGTGCGCTGGCCGTATCACCATCCGGTACGTAAATCAGCACCTTCGTGCCAGCATCTCGCGCTGCCTGCGCACCAGCCGCAGAGTCCTCAATGGTGAGCGCATCCGCTGGGTCACAGCCTAGGCGGCGCGCGGCCTCAATATACATGTCCGGGGCGGGCTTACCGTGCGGCACATCCTCACTGCTGACCCAGGTGCGCACCAGCGGGGCGTACCCATATGTGCGCATCTTAACATCAAGAATCTGCGCCGTAGAGTTTGAAGCGACCGCCACCGGCATATGCTCACTCAGGTACCCCAGGAACCTCTGCGCGCCGGGGATAAGCTCAACACCGGCACTGATCACCTGAGCCTCAATCTCCAGCAGCTCCCCCAGGGTGGCCTGCACATGTGCGCTGTACGCGGCGGTGTCTGTCATATCACCGGCGTAGGTGAACTCGGCTAGGGCTGCGGCAACATCGTGCGCCGATAACCCGGTGAGCCGCTCCTCAAGGTCGGGGGTGAAGGGGATGCCCCACTGCTGAAAAAGCTCGCGCTGCACGCGGTTCCAGGCTGTCTCGGAGTCAAGAAGAACCCCGTCACAATCAAAAACGGCGCATTGGGGGAACCAATTATCGGGCACGGTGTGTTCAAACATGCTCCCATCTTCTCATGTCTTGGAGCTGCCTCGCTTTTAAACATTTTTAAACCGCCAAAAGCGGGTATTGCCCGAGAAGCTGAAATTCTCTCACCTTCTCGGGCCAAGATCATCTGCTCACGGAAATAAGAAATGTAGTAACATTACTACAATTGGATTTTGGGGAAGAGAAAACTATGACGACTACAGTATCAGCACGCGAATTTAACCAGAATGCCAGCGCCGCCCTGCGCCTGGCCGCAGAAGAACCCGTCTTTATTACCAAACGCGGCACACCGACCAACGTCATCTTAAGTATTGAAGACTATCAACGACTGACCCAACCGCAACCTCGGCGTTCCTTGGCGGATGCACTTTCCACCATGTCGGCAGAGGCGGGCGAGATTGATTTTGAGATTGACCGCGAACCGAGCATCCCAAATCCTCACCGCGAGGTAGACTTCGCAGAAGATGGCGACTTTTTCGGCAGCGAGGAGAACTAATCCGTGTACCTTGCCGATACAAATGTGATCTCCGAACTGCGTAAATACCGCTCGGGCAGAATGCATCCTTCGGTGCGCCGTTGGGTGGAACATGTAGACGTGAACGACGTGTATATCAGCGTGATTAGCATGATGGAGATTCGCGCAGGAATCCTGCGGCATGCCCGTAAAGATGCGGCTCAGGCTCAGATTCTGCAGCAATGGTTCTCTCATGAGCTTGCGCCGGAGTTTGCCAGGCGCATCCTGCCGGTTTCTTTAGAGGTTGCCCTCACCTGCGCTGAACTCCACGTGCCGCATAAGAAATCAGAATACGATGCGCTGATCGGCGCCGCTGCCAGGGAACACCATCTGATGCTGGTGACTCGTAACGTTGCAGATTTTCAGGGCATGGACCTCGATATTCTCAACCCGTTCGAATTCCACGTATAGTGCATGCCGTGAGAATAGGAGGAAGCGGAAATTCACGGGAAATAGCCAGCTTCAGGATGCCCTTCCCCCAGCGCAGCGGGGGATACTAGAAAACATGGCAAACGAATACCCCCACGAACAGACCGACAACACCACTGACAAAAAACCAGCCCACCGGGACACCCACCACCGGGAGGCCGCATCGGCCCCATCCAACGAGCCGCCCCTAACCGGCGACCAAACACCACCCAACGGGGCCGCCACACATAACAGTTCAGGATCGCCTGAACCCACGGAAACCACACACCCCCCGGCCCCAGGCACACCCCCGCAGCCTGCCCCCGAAGAGCACACCGCAGCATACCCGCAGCCGCATCCTGGGGCAGCCCACGCCAACCCTGCCCCAAACACCGGGGCGCCCACCCCGGACATGCCGCCCGCCCAGCAGGGGTACGGTGCGTACCCGCCGCCAGTGGCCGGGGCCGTCATCTCTGCACGTGGCCTCAGCAAATCCTACGGCCCCAACACCGTACTGCGCGGGGTATCCCTTGACATCTACCCCGGCGAATCAGTCGCCATTATGGGCCCCTCCGGCTCCGGGAAAACCACCCTGCTGCACGCACTGGCAGGCATTATCACCATGGACTCAGGGTCCGTGCACATCACCACCCCACACCCCGGGGCAGGCCCAAACACGGTAGATCTGAGCTCCCTCACCGAAAAACAGCGCACCGCCCTGCGGGCTGGCAGCTTCGGGTTCATCTTCCAGCAAGGGCTGCTCGTGCCCGAACTCACCACCGAAGAAAACGTGGCGCTCGCCGCCATGCTCGCCGGGACACCGCGTGAGCAGGCGAGCATGGCCGCGACGCATCTTCTGTCCCAGCTGGGTCTGGGGACGATGCTTCAGCGGCGCATCGGTGAACTGTCCGGCGGCCAAGCCCAGCGCGTGGCTATCGCCCGTTCCCAGGTGACCGGTGCGCCCATCACCTTTGCCGACGAACCCACCGGGGCGCTTGATACTGCCACCGCGCAGGAGGTCATGAACCTGCTGCTGGCCCTCATCCCGCAGCAGGGTAAAACCCTGGTGATCGTCACCCACGACCCGAATATTGCGGCGCAGTGTTCCCGCACGATCCACCTGCTTGACGGGCAGATCGTGCACGACAGCCAGCACCCCGCCCAGCCCCGGCAGGAAGGTACACACTAATGCAGACCTTCACGATGCTCGCCCGCCGCACCCTACCCACCACGCAGGCAGTCATGCCGGTGCTCGCCTTTGCAGCATCTGCGGCGTTGACCCTGCTGGTGGCGGGCGGTATTCAAGCGTTTCACCTGTGGCTGGGCGACCCGAGCCTGCCCGGCCGTGGGGCGCAGAGTCGCCCGAGCAACTACTTGCAGTCGGCGTATATTCTGCTCGCGTGGGCCAGCGGGTTCCTGCTGCTCACCCCGCTGTTCACGCTCGGGGCCTCCGCGGCACGGCTGAGCGCACGCCGCCGCGATGACCGCCTGGCGACCCTGCGGCTGCTGGGCGCGTCCACGGGGCGTATTACGCTCTACACTGTGGCTGAGGCGCTGATTTATGCGACCGTCGGGTTCTTCATCGGTTTTGTGCTCTATCTGGTGCTGACTATTCCGTTTGGGATGCTGCATTTTCTGGACACCCCGCTGGGGGCGCACAATATGATCCTGCCGGCGCATCTGGTGTTTGCCTGCTATGTGGGGTGCCTGGTGATTGCGGCGTTGAGTTCGCTGTTTGGCCTCTCAAAGGTGACTATTAGCCCGCTGGGGGTCCGCACCCGCGCGAACGCGCCGAAAGCGGGTATTGTGTTCCTCATCGCTGGCCTGGCGGTTTTGGTCTTAGGCTTCATCGGGGCGCAGCTGGTGTTGAAGATCCTACGCGCAAGTGTGAGCGATGGGACTTTTGGGACAGCCATGTCTGTGATGTTTGTGCTGCTGATTCTGACCCTCATTGTGGTGTTCCCGCTGGTGCTGGGCATGATTGCGGTGGACCTGCTCGGCGGCTTTACCGTGTGGCTGTACGCGACGATTCGAGTGCGTATCGCCCGCACCCCCGCAGCTCTGCTGGCGTGGCGGGCGGTTCTGGAGTCGCCGCGCGCCGCCTGGCGGCAGGTCTCCGGGGTGGCCATGACCACGTTCATTGCGGCCCTGATAGGCCCCGTGCTGGGGCAGCTGTTTCGTGAATCCACGTCGCAGGCTAGGAGGAACGTGCAGGATGATACACTGCTGAACGATATGTGGCAGGGCCTGTTCCTGCTCATGTTCCTCTCCTACCTGCTGGTGGCACTCTCGGCGCTGCTGAACCAATCCGCCGCTATCTATGAGCGCGGATCGCTGTACTCCTCCCTGCGAATGATGGGCACCGAAGCAGCAGTACTCAAACGGTCGAGGCGCATTGTGGTTTTCGGCCCGCTGCTGTTAGTGAGTACGCTCTCAGGGCTGTTGGCGTTGGTACTGTTCGGTCTCATTGCTCGGTCGGGCGTGGAACCACGGTTTCTGCTCCAGTCACTGGGCATGATTGTGGTTGCTATTGTGCTGGGTATGGGTCTGGTGTTCGCATCGCTGGCAGCCACCGGGCCCGTCATGGAGCGGGTGAGCCGCAAACCAGTCTCGGCGGTATAACGTCCTCTTTCCTTAACTGCGAGAAGCGGGTTTTTAGCCCAGAACCCGTTTCTCGCGGAATAATGCGGAACAACGCAGGGTATCCGTAAACGCACTATAACGGTTCATGTAATGCGGTTTCCTCTGAAGAGGCTGGGGAGCGTCTGCGCTGTGGCAGAGTCCATGAAGTGCTGAGCGTGGTCAAGGGGTTTATCGGGCGGATGCGGCTCTCATAAAAGAGCACCTCGTCGTGGAGGCCGATGGGGCGCTCAAATATCAGAGCGGGCAGGATATTCCGGATGGGAAAACCCGTGAGGACGCCACCCTCCTGGAGGGGTGGGAATTTGTGAGATCCACGGGGGGATGTGCTGCATCCGGGCCGTGCGGAGCAGAAACTACTTACAACTACCTACAGTGCAGAGGTATTTGTTAACTTCACGAGAAGCGGGTTTTTGATTGAAAACCCGCTTCTCGCTGTCAGAGGGGAGTCGCTACACCGCCGAGACCGGTTTGCGGCTGATCTGTTCCATGACGGGCCCGGTTGCCGCCAACGCTGCGAATACCAGCCCCAGCCCCACCGCAATCGAACCAAATACCAGTGCTGCGGTGTACAGCAGCCCCGTCCCGGTGAGCGCCGAACCAAGCATCAGCACGAATAGGGGCAACGCCACCGCCGCAGACATGCAGCTCACCAGCAGCAGCGGGCCGAAGACCACGATGCGCCTCGAACGCTTCAAAACCGCAGCTTCGGTGCCCATCATTCGCAGGGAGGAGTACAGCGATCCGCGCTCATAGATAGCGGCGGACTGGTTGAGCAGCGCCGAGAGCGCCACCAGCAGGTAGGACAGGAACAGCACCAGCACCAGGCCCTGAAGCATATCCCCAATAAGATAGGATTCCGCCGAGCCTTCTTCCACACCCGATGCGGAATTGATCATGCCCAGAATCGGCCCCATGAACGCGGCAATGAACGTGGTCATGGCCACCCCGGAGACCTGCCGCCAGGCGGCGCGTGGCGACTCCAAAATGGAGCGGTAGGCCAGCAGAGTTGCGGGGGTGCGGGCGGTGCGAACCCGAATGCGGGCGTACAGGCCCACCACGAACCCGCCGATCAGGTCTACGGCGAGCATTGTGAGCAGGATCGGCAGCCCAAACATGATGGCGATTACCAGTACCAGCACGAACCCGTTCGCCCCCATCGAATCGGCTGCGAGGTTCATGATGACCTGGGACGCGACCGCCCCGATGAAGCCCACCACGAGGAGCACACAGCCCAGAATGAGGGCGCGTTTGCCCAAGGACGGCTTATCCGAACGGGTGCGTACCCCCAGCGGGCTAATGGTCACCTTCGAGAGCCCAAAGAGTGAGCTGGTTGCGGCAATGATCAGGCACACAAGCCCGCAGACCAGCACGATAGGCAACGGCAGCAGCATATTTTCGGGGCCAAGCGGTATGTTCTGGAAGCGCAGCATCCCGAAGGGCAGCACCAGAATCAGGTACACGATAAACCCGAGCACGAACCCAACCGCAGCGTAGATCACGGAATCGAGCATGGTGTAGAGGGTAAGCTGCCGGGTGGATGCGCCCAGCAGCCGCAGGGTTGCCAGGCGGTCGTCGCGGCGGCGTGCGCTCAGCCGTGCCGCGGAGGCCCCGAGCGTGAACAGCGGGGTGAGCAGCAGGAACCCGCTGACCCAGGCGAGCATCAGATACAGCGGCTGCAGCGTGTGCGCCGTGTTTTTGGTGCCGGAACCCGCCTCGACCGAGGTGGCCGTGCTGGCGTCCCCACCCAGCCACAGGTAGAAGGCGTGAATACCTCCGGCGATCAGCAGAAAGAGCGCTGCGGATGCGGCAAAGGCGAGCACCGGCAGGGTTGCCTGTGAGGTGGGTAGGGTGCGGCGTGCGAGAAGTTTGAAGGTCTGCATCGCTAGGGCCTTTCTAGGCGGTTTCAGTGCTGCCGGGTGCGGTGGCGTGTGCGGCGGGTTGGTCTGCGGGGCGTGCCTCTTCCACAATCTGCCCGTCGCGCAGGTGGATGATTCGTGAGCACCGCTGGGCCACCTGCGGGTCGTGGGTGACGATCACCAGGGTTTTGCCCTGCTGCGGGATGAGGGCCAGCAGCAGCGCCATGACTTCGTGGGCGGTGGTGGTGTCGAGTGCGCCGGTGGGTTCGTCGGCGAAGGTGATGGGCGCGCCGGTCACCTGGGAGCGGGCGATGGCTACGCGCTGGGCTTGGCCGCCGGACAGCTCACCGATGCGGCATTGGAGTTTGTCGCCGAGCCCGAGCTTGGTGAGCAGGTCAACGGCGGCTACTCGCGCCTGTGCGCGGCCGCCTCCGGCGAGCATGGCGGCGAGCGCCACGTTTTCTTCGGTGGTGAGTTCGGGCACGAGCAGCCCTTGCTGGAAGATGAACCCGAAGCTGCCAGCCCGCAGGGCGGTGCGCTGTTTTTCGGTGAGGGAGCTCAGATCTACCGTGTTTGGGCCTGCCCCGGGGTGTGGGGTGGTGATGTGCACGGACCCTGAGTCCATGGTGATAATGCCTGCCAGTGCGTGCAGCAGGGTGGTTTTCCCGGAGCCGGAGGGGCCCATAATGGCGACGGATTCGCCGGGGTAGATGTCGAGGGATACCCCGCGCAGTACGGTGTTGGGGCCGTAGGTTTTGGTGACTGAGCGTGCGGAGATAACGGGTGCTGCGGTGCCAGGTGCCGAGGTGGAGGCAGCTGGCACCGCAGCGGTGGGTACCGGCCCGTCCGGGACGGGGCGCGCCGGTACGGCCCCGGCCGCCGAGGTGGGGGCAGCCGGGGAAGCGTGTGGTGGTTGGGCGGGGGCTGGGGGTCCCGCGTGGGGTGCTTGCGGTGCCGGGGCATATTGTGGCCCCGGGCGGGCCGCTGGGGCGTGCTGGGGCGCATTCGGCTGTGCGGTGTGCGCCGTGCTGTGGTGGGCCCCGTCATACGCGTATGTATCGGCGGGGGCTGTGCCGCGGGCGGCGGGGGCAAAGGGTGATGCGGTTAGGCCGTTGCTGGGGGTGTATTCGTTGTTCATAGTCCCAGTATTTCAGGGCGCAGGGGGTGTTTTTATGCCCCTGGGGGATGATATTTTCGCCTTCTGTACGGGGGTTTTCGGCGGCATCTCATCCTTAGGGTGGAGACGCCGGGGTAGGGTCCTCACCCTACGGTATGACGTGGGGAAGTACTGAGGTGTTGACGATGTGGGTTTAAGGCTTCTGCCTGCTGGGGCTGCGCAGGGTAGGACAGGTACGCGGGGAAGCCAGCCTGTGAGAATCCCACAAATTCTCACTTAAACCAAAGCTTTAGAAGGAAATTCATGCATAATTGAGGGCATGACTATCACTCACGGCTCATTACAACATCCTAATTCTGACGGCGCGCAGATCGGCAGCGGCGCCTCTCACCCCGAAACCGCGCAGCCTCCGCAGAACCTGCAGGCTGCCCCCGACCGGGACAATAGCAGACAGGAGAACACCGCAGAGCACAGTGCTAAGACGCACCCTGCCGGGCGTATCCTCATGCTGCGGCACGGGCTGACTGACTGGAATATTGAGCACCGCTTCCAGGGCAATACCGATATTCCGCTGAACGATGCTGGGCGCGAGCAGGTGCGCGGCGCCCTGAATGAGTTCGCCGCCCTTGCCTCCGACGGTGTGCCGGTGGATGGGGTGGTGTCTTCCCCGCTGGTGCGTGCTGTTGAGAGCGGGAAGATCATTGCTGAGGGCTTGGGGGTGCCGTATTTGGGTGCCTATGAGGGCCTGCAGGAGCGCGGCTTCGGCGAGCTGGAGGGCCTGGTGGCCACCCCCGAGCTGGTGGCGGATGCCCGCAGCGGTGCGAACCCGACGGTTGAGCCGCGTGAGGAGTTTGTGGCGCGTGCCTTGACGGCGTTTAACCGTGTGCGTGCGGCGCATCCGGGGAAGAATATTGTGGTGGCCACGCACGGTATGCTGATTGCGGTGACCATGACTGTGCTTCTTGAGCATGAGCACCCTGAGGCGCTGACGGTGGACGGTATTTACCCGATCCCGCCGAACGCCTCGATTACGCAGCTTCCCACGGCGCTGCTGGATGCGGCGATTGACCGGCATGTGGTCACGCACAGCGAGGGCGATGTGGGCCCCGAGCCGCTGCCTGAGAGTCTTGCTGGCGGCACGCTCACGCTGATTCGGCACGGGCAGACCGACTGGAATAAGAACCGGCTCATGCAGGGCGTGAGCGATATTCCGTTGAATGAGACTGGGCGTCAGCAGGCGCATGAGACCGGGGCGAAGCTGCAGCAGATGGGGCTGAGGTACGACCGGGTGCTTTCTTCCCCGTTGTCGCGTGCCCACGAAACCGCGCAGCGTGTGGGGGAGTTTTTTGGGCTCACGGTGAGCCAAACGTACCCCGAGCTGGTGGAGCGGGCGTATGGTGCTGCGGAGGGTAAGAACATTCCCGACTATGAATCTGATGCCCCCGACCGTTTTTACCCCGGAGTGGAGACGGAACGTGACCTGTATGTGCGGGCGGTGCGTGCCCTGCGTGAGGTGGTGCGCCAGTACCCGGGGGAGCGGCTGATGGTGGTTTCGCATGGCAGCCTGATTCGCCGTGCTATTTCGGCGGCGCAGGGGTATGAGCATACGCAGGAGGTACCAAACGCGCAACCGCTTGAGGTTGATATTGCGGGGCTGTTCGCCTGGGATTCGCGGAGGTATTTCGGTGACTAACAGGGATGCTTTTGGCGCCGTCACCTTCCGGGGCGCTGAACATCTCACCGATAGTCACACGTATTCGTCTGCTGTTTCCTATCCGCCGCGTTCTGCGCGTTATGCACGCCTGTGGCGGTGGGCTCTTATTGTTCTGTTTGTGGCCTACCTGTGTGTGGTGGGTTCTATTGTGTTTGCGCCCGTGCACGTTGATTCGGGTGAGGCCGGCGGCAGCCTGCGCGAGTTTTTGGAGCGCGGCCACGCCCAGGGGTGGCTGCCGGGGCTCATCACCTATGAGAGTGTTGAGCGGGCCGCGAATGTGGTGATGTTTTTCCCGTCCGGGGTGCTGCTGGGGCTGCTGCTGCCGCGCGGGGCGTACCCGTACATTATGGTGGGCGGGTACGTGGCGTCGTTGGGCATTGAGAGCATTCAGCATATGATGCCGAACCGTACGGCGGATGTGTCGGATGTGCTGATGAACGGCACCGGCACCCTGCTGGGGGTGCTTGCGGTGCGTGCCGGTGCCGCCGTGTGGGGTCGGCTGCGGCGGGGTACCACTGAACCTGAAGGGGGCCGCGGTTTCGGGTAGGCCGTAGCGGCGTATCGGGGCGGCTGCTGGCTGGTTCTTGGGTGTGGTTTCCTGACCGGGTGCACCGGGCGGTGTGCCGGTGGGAGCCACCCCTAATGTGGTTTTTCTAGCGAAATTTCGTCATATATGTGAGCCTTAGGGTGGGTTCTATTGACGTGCCCACAGAAACCCACATAAAATCAAGTACAGGGCTGTTGCAATGGGTTACAGCTTGAAACCATCCAGGAGCGCGTGACTGTTCTTGCCGGAATGGGCCGCCTCTGCCGCCTACCTTTACCGCCCCGACCGAAAGTGAAGAACATCTATGTTCGCTGAAGAACGCCGCGCTGAAATCGCGAAGCTTGTAGCGTCGGCTCGCCGCGTCAACGGCGCGGAACTCGCACGCCGCTACGACGTGACGATGGAGACCGTGCGCCGCGATCTGGCCGCCCTCGAAGAAGCAGGCAAACTCCGCCGTGTACACGGTGGTGCCGTAACGGTGGAGCAGTCCACCTCCCTTGAATCCTCTATCGCCTCGCGGCAGGGCATGAACACCCCCGAGAAGCGGCGTATCGCCACTAAAGCGTACAACATGCTCCGCGACTCCGAGGTGGGCTCTATTGTGTTGGACGCGGGCTCAACCATTGAGATTTTGGCAGATCAGATAGGGGCTGAGAACTTTAGCCTCAAAACCGGTAGTGACCGCATTATTATTACCCACGCCCTGCACATTGCGGTGAAACTCGCTGAGGCTGAGGGCATCACCATGGAGCTGGTGGGCGGTCAGCTGCGCAAAATGACGTGGGCCGCCATTGGGGCGCGCGCCGCAAACTATTTCTCCACCGTGCGCCCCGACATTGCTTTTATTGGGGCTAACGGCATTGGCGCCGAGTTCGGTGTCTCAACCCCCGGCATGAACGAGGCGATTGTGAAGACCGCTATCTGCAAGTCGGCCCGCCGCGTGGTGCTGCTGTGCGATTCGGCGAAGTTCGGCAACGAGTCGCTGGTGCGGTTCGCCGATTTTGAGGATATTGACACGCTGATTACTGACCGTGCACCCGAGGGAGAGCTGGCTCAGGCGCTGGAGGGGGCCGGTGTGGAGGTGATTATCGCATGATTATTACCCTGACCGCTAACCCCAGTTTGGACCGCACTATTGAGCTTGGCGCGCCCTTGGCGCACGGGGCTGTGCAGCGCGCAACCGGCGCCGTACAGGACCCCGGCGGCAAGGGCGTAAATATTTCCCGCGCCCTGCACATATCCCACGTTCCGACCCTTGCCGTTATCCCCGGTGAGGCCACCGACCCGGTGCTGACCGGACTGCGCGAGGTGGGCGTGGAGTACGCGAACCTGTCCACAGGTGAGCCGATCCGGTCAAATATTACTGTGGTAGACCCGGACGGTACCACCACCAAACTGAACGCCCCCGGAACCCATTTCACCCCCGAACTGCGCCAGGCGCTGGACCAGCTGGTGGTGGAACGCGCGTGCGCGGTGAACGACGGGCAGCAGGCGCACTGGGTGGTGCTGGCCGGCTCACTGCCGCCTGGGCTGGACGCCTCCTATTATGCCGAGCTGGTGGGTAAGCTGCGTTCGGCCGGGTTTACCGGCAATATCGCGGTTGATACTTCTGAGGCCCCGCTTATCGCCACCGCGCGCGGGGAGCATAAACCCACCCTGATTAAGCCGAATTCTGAGGAGCTGGCGCAGCTGACGGGGTCCGATAACTGGCGTGAGCTTGAGGCCAGCCCCGAACTGACCGCCCGCACCGCCCGGCACCTGGTGGATCAGGGCATCCGGTATGTGCTGGCCACCCTGGGTGGGGAAGGCGCGGTGCTTATTAGCGCTGAAGGTGCCTGGTGGGCTAAGCACGAACCCGTGACGGTGCGCAGCACGGTCGGTGCCGGTGACTGCTCCCTGGCGGGTTTTTTGATCGCTCACGAGCTCGGGGCCTCACCGCAGGATGCGCTGGTGCAGGCGGTCGCGCACGGTTCTGCGGCTGCTTCCCTTCCGGGCACGCGCGTACCCGCCCTTGAGGCGACCACCCCGCAGAAGGTTACCGTGCAGGCCCTGGCGGTCTAACACCGCTCAATGCAGGTAAACCCACACGTCAGAATATTCCAATAACAGAATACGAAGAGTTTTCACCCTATATATCACACAACACCCGGCCGGAGCGGACCCCACGCAACCCCAACCCGGCACACAACACACATACCCCCAAGGAGGGTAGTAGACATGTCTGAACTCATCGCACCGGAGCTCGTCCTGCTGGATGAGAACCTCGGTGACTCACGTTTTGACGTCATTGAACGGTTAGCCCACACCATTGTGAAGGCCGAGCGCGCCAATGATTTCGACCAGCTGTACGCTGACGCGAAGGCACGCGAATCCAAGACCGACACCGGCATCCCCGGCGGTATCGCCATCCCGCACTGCCGCTCGGCGGCAGTCACCGTGCCTACCCTAGCCATGGCCCGCCCCAACCCGGCCGTGGACTTCGGGGCGAAAGACGGCCCCGCCGATTTGATCTTCTTCATCGCCGCACCCGACGGGGCAGACCAGGCGCACCTGAAGCTGCTCTCCACCCTGGCACGTTCACTCATGAAGAAGTCATTCACCGCATCCCTGCGCGAGGCAAAAACCCCCGAAGAGATCGTGGAACTGGTCTCCGGGGCGCTCGGCGGCGGGAATGCGAAAAAAGACGCAAAGAGCACCGCCACGAAAGACTCTGCTACGAAAGACTCCGCGGCCGCACCGGCAGCGGGGGCCGCCAGCTCTCAGGGCGGTACCTCCGCTGAAGGCAGCGACAAGAAGGCGGAGCCCGCCGAAACAGAGGCAGCGGCACAGACTGAACCCGCCGGTGAGGACACCGCACCGGCAGCCGCGAAAAAGAAAATTGTGGCCGTCACCGCCTGCCCCACCGGCATCGCCCACACCTACATGGCCGCCGACGCCCTCAAATACGCGGCAGAAGACCTCGGCTACGACTTCAAAGTCGAAACCCAGGGCTCCTCCGGTAATGAGACCCTCACCCAGGCCGATATTGATGAAGCCGACGCCGTGGTGTTTGCGGTCTCCGTGAACGTGCGCGACCGCAACCGCTTCGCCGGTAAGCCCTACGTGGAGTCCCCGGTTAAACGCGGTATTGACGAGCCCGAAGCTATGCTGAACGAGGCCCTGGCCGAGGCCGAGAACCCCAACGGTAAGCGGGTGGCCGCCGCCACCTCCACCGCTGAGGACAGCTCCTCCGCCGTTGAAGGCTCGTGGGGTACGCGCATCTACAAGGCCGTGATGACCGGTGTGTCGTACATGATCCCGTTCGTTGCTGCGGGCGGTATTATTATGGCGCTGGGTTTCATGCTTGAGGCAGTCACCACACCAAACCTGGGGGACCTGAATGAGGCCGCCCGGAAGAGTATTCTTGAGAACGCCTCCCTCTTTAATCTCAACGGCACCCACTGGACCCTGTACCTGGGCGTGGTACTGCACACCATAGGCAGTTACGGTACTGACCTGGTGGTGCCCGCGCTCGCCGCCTACATTGCGTACGGTCTGGCGCAGCGGCCCGGTATCGCCCCGGGCTTCATCGCCGGTACCGTGGCATTCAAAATGCAAGCTGGCTTCCTCGGCGGTATTGTCGCCGGTATTCTTGCCGGTGTGGTCGCCTACGGGCTGGGAACACTGAAACTGCCGCGCTGGCTCGGCTCCATGATGCCCGTGGTAATCACCCCGCTTATCACCTCCCTCATAGCGGGTGCCGTCATGTACCTGCTGCTGGGTGCGCCCCTAGCCTGGATCATGTCTGTACTGCAAGGCTGGCTGATGTCAATGTCGGGCACTTCCTCCCTTGTTCTTGGTTTGATCCTGGGCGTTATGATGGCCTCCGACTTGGGCGGCCCCATTAATAAGGCGGCCTACCTATTCGCTGTGGGTGGTCTGGAGCGCGGCGGCGCCGTGAACCAGGAAATCATGGCGGCCGTCATCATCTCCGGCATGGTTCCGCCGCTGGCCATGGCGCTGGCCACCACCCTGCGCCCCAAGCTCTTCACCGAGCCCGAACGGGAGAACGGCAAAGCCGCGTGGCTGCTGGGTGCGTCCTTCATCTCCGAGGGAGCTATCCCGTTCGCTTCGGCGGATCCGCTGCGTGTGATCTCTTCCTCCGTTGTGGGCGGTGCGCTCGCGGGTGCTATCTCCATGAGTGCGCACGTGGCCTCCCCGGCACCGCACGGCGGTATCTGGATTGTTCTGCTGAGCAATAACGTGCTGATGTTCCTGGCGGCGGTAGCTGCCGGAACCCTGCTTTCGGCACTGGTGTACTTGGTGCTGAAATCGATCGGCGCTACGTCAAAGGCCGAGAAGGTCGCGGCTTAAGACGTAGAACACGCTACACTTGAAGACAACTTCAACCTAAGGAAAATACCCTCATGACTACTTATAAGGGCGTTGGTGTTTACGCCGGACGCGTGATTGGTCCCGTCAAACAGATGCCCGAACCTATCCAGGAACCTAAAGACGGGCTGCGCCTGAGCGGCGAGACCATTGAGGCAGCCTCCCAGCGCATTAAAGACGCCTCCCAGCGCGTGAAGGAAGACCTGCTTTCCCGCGCCGAGCACGCCGGGCGTGACGGTAAGGCCGTGCTGAAGTCCACCTCCCAGATGGCCACCGACCGTGCGCTTATTAAGAGCGCCATTAAACTGGTTGAGACCCAGGAGATGGCACCCGAGCGCGCTATCTGGGAGGCCGCGACCTCCTTCGCTGACCAGATGGCTGCCCTTGGCGGGTACATGGCTGAGCGCGTGACCGATATCCACGATGTGCGCGCCCGTATTGTCGCCGACCTCACCGGCCAGCAGGCCCCCGGCATCCCCTTCTCGGATGAGCCGTTTGTGCTCGCCGCCATTGACCTGGCCCCGGCCGATACCGCAACCCTAGACCCCGAGAAAGTGATCGCCCTGATCACCTCCGACGGCGGCCCGCAGGCGCACACCGCGATCCTGGCACGCGGGCTGGGCCTTCCCGCGATTGTGGCGGCTAAGGGCGTGACCGAAATCCCCGACGGCACCGTCGTATACGTGGATTCTAACGAAGGCATAGTGGACACCGAACCGACCGATGCCGACCGTCAAGCCGCCGAGAAGTACGCCAACCGCAAACCTATCGCCGACTTCGACGGTAAAGGCGTGCTCGCCGACGGCACCCGGGTGGAGCTTTACGCAAACGTGGGCGACGGCAAATCCGCTGAGAAGGCTGCGAGCCTCAACGCCGAAGGTGTGGGCCTGCTGCGTACCGAATTTGGATTCCTCGGTCATGATGCCGAGCCGAGCATTGAGACGCAGGCACAAACCTACAAGTCCGTTTTCGACGCATTCCCCGGCAAACATATTGTGGTCCGCACCCTGGACGCGGGCGCCGATAAGCCCCTGCCGTTCCTGAACGTGAAAGAGGAAGAGAACCCGGCGCTGGGTGTGCGCGGGTTCCGCACCGACTGGACCGTACCCGGGGTGCTCACCCGCCAGCTGGAGGCCATTAAAAAGGCGTACGACGAGTCAGACGCCGATATTTGGGTGATGGCCCCCATGATTTCAACCACCTCTGAGGCGCGTAACTTCGCGAAAATGCTCAAAGAGGTAGATTTGCCGGTGCACGGTGTGATGGTGGAAACCCCCGCCGCCGCCGTGAACGCTGAGGCAATTCTGGGCGAGGTTGATTTCGTGTCGATCGGCACGAACGACCTGACCCAGTACACCATGGCCGCCGACCGCCTGCTGGGCGATTTGGCGCACCTGAACAACCCGTGGCAGCCGGCGGTGCTAAAGATGATTAAGCTGACCGTCAAGGGCGCCAAGCGGGCCTCCGTGAACGCGGGCAAGAAGAAGTACGTGAGCGTGTGCGGTGAGGCTGCCTCAGACCCGGCGCTGGCCGTGGTGCTGATCGGGTTGGGTGTGGACACCCTGTCGATGAACGCCGCCGCTATTCCGGCGGTCGCCGCGGTGCTGAAGTCTGTGACCTTGGAGCAGGCGCGGCACATCGCCAATAAGGCGTTGGAGCAAATCTCTTCGGCTGAGGCGAAGGCCGCAGCCCGTGAAGAGCTGCCGATCCTGGACGAGCTGGGCCTGTAGCAACGCCCTGGTGTACGGGACGCATCGGGGGTTGAGGCCGTGTTAGAGCCGCAGCCGCCGATGCGCCCCTGATGGGGTCATCATGAACCTAAGTAGTGGGCGGAAAATTTACGGTAGAATCACCTAAATACGGGTACAAAACCGCCCGTCTGCACTAGAATAGTAAGCAACGTAACTTATTCCATAAAGGAGAAAACTATGGCAGAGCGCGAAGCAACCATTGCCAGCCGTGTTGGTCTACACGCCCGTCCGGCAGCTATTTTCGCTGAGGCAGCAGGCGACCTCCCCGTCGAGGTTACTATCGCGGCCAAGGGTGAGCCCGCCGATGAGGCTATGGACGCAGCATCCATCCTGTCCTTGATGTCTTTGGGCGCTAAGCACGGTGACGTCGTTGTTCTGCGTGCCGAAGGTGAAGGCGCTGAAGAGGCTCTAGACACTCTGGTCAAGATCCTTGAGACCGACCACGACGCCGAGTAAACACGGACTATACGATAGCGTGTAGCCGTCTTATTCGACTCAGACGCCCCGCCGCCGGAAAATGTCACCGGCGGCGGGGCGTTTAATCACCCAGCTCACCGCCCCTGAGGGTATGCTGCGCTCGGCAATTTTTACACTAAATTTTGCTGCGTTTTTTGTTTCACGCACAGGTGCTGCTTGCTAGACTAGGTACGCAGCCCAAACACTTCGGAGACACCTATGGCAGATGAGCGGAACCGTCCCACCGGCGACGGTTCAGAACCCCACGATAATCCACACACCACACCGCGCCCCAAAAGGTATGAGCCGCACGCGCACCCCATGCCAGCTGTGTCGCTGAACCAGGTGAACGACGCGCAATTACGGGACGCGCTTGCGCATTCTTCCCGCAGCTCCCGCAAAGCACTGTACGAGGTGGCGCAGGCGCACGGGGTTGAGACGAGCACCGAGCAGACGCAGCTGCTGCCGGTGGATGAGGCAGGCATGCCGACTGTCTCCATTGACGATGAGCTGGTGCCCGAGCCGATGCCGGGCGAAACCACCCCCAAATCCTCTGACGTGGCTGCGGCCTACCCGCCCTCACGCCCGGTTCCGATGACAGGCATGATCCCGCGTGTGCCGAATTCGCAGGCGGCCCAGCGGTTCGGCGGGGTGGACCCCGAGCCGCCGGAGGGGTACGCCTCCCCGAAGTCGGAGCCGACCACCACCTTGCCGACGGTGCACCGCGGCGGGGGCGGGCGCTGGGGCGTGCGTACCCTGCGATCGTTTGTGCGTCCGGGCGCCGAGGGCCCCGCCCTGCGCGGCAGCGCCCGTATCGCTCAGCGGCAGTTTGCGCTCAAGAGCCGCAAGGAAGAGCAGGCCGCGCGTGAGGCATTCCGCCGCGAGAAGGAGCACGCCCGGGACACCCTGAACTACACTCTGCGTCTTGCGGAGGCGATGTTCCATTACGGGGCGGATGCCATGGACGTGGATTCCGCTATTATTGCGGTTTCTTCGGCGTTCGGCCTGGACTCGGTCGAGGTGGACATTACCAACCAGTCGGTGACGATTAACTACACCTCCGACCCGGACACGTACATGGAGTCGCGCATTATGAAGCGCGTGGGCCTGGATGAGAGGTTCACCCACACCCTGGTGCGGGTGGTGCGTTCTTCCACGGAGAACTACGAGGCGCTGGCCTCCATTTACGAGCTGATTCACGAGATTACAGCCGGTGGCATCACCCTTGAGGTGGCGGATCTGCGGTTGAGTGAGATTACGCACCGCCCCAAACCGTACCCGCCTGCGGTGATCTGGTTGGCGAATATTTTTGGGGCTTCGACGCTTACGGTTGCTCTGGGCGGCGGCTGGGCGACTGCGGTGGCGGCGGGTATTATTTTCACACCCGTGTACCTGCTGATTCAGTGGCTGCGGAAGATTGGGATGCCCGCGTTCTTCCGGATGGCCGCCAGTGCGGGGCTTATGACGTTCCTGGCGATTCTGCTCGGCGGTGAGGGGTCGATGCTGCACCGGCCGGATACGCCGCTGTCGGCGCCGCTGGTGGTTGCGGCGGGTCTGATTATGTTCCTGCCAACATCCCGCCTGGTGTCTGCGGTGCAGGATGCGATTAACGGGTTCCCGATTACATCTGCGGGGCGGTTCGTGTCTACAGGTATGAGCTTCCTGGGGCTGGTGATTGGTATTGCCAGCGCGGTGAGCGCCTTAGCGGTTTTTGGCGGGCCCACTATCGATATTGAGCAGACGAAGTTCGTCCCGTCCGATACCGCCACTTTTTCTGTGTTTATGTTGGCGGCGACCGCGTCGTTTGCCGTGGCGGCGCACACGAAGGTGGCGAAAATCGGCTGGCTGCTGATGATTACCACGGCGGGCCTGATCACGTACTACGGGTACTGGGTGCTGACGGGGGAGAGTACGGGCCGGTCAAATACGGCGCTGGCTGCGTTTGTGATTGGCCTGTTCAGCACCTATATGGCGTATAGGCTGCACGCGCCGCAGGCGATCTTTTCGATTCCGGCGCTGACGTTCCTGCTGCCGGGCCTGGAATTTTTCCGGGGCATGTATCTGCTCACGGTTGATACGAACGTGGTGTTCGGCCTCTCCAGCATGGTCACGGCGGTTTCGGTTGTGATTGCCATGGCGGCGGGCACGGCGGCGGGTAACTACCTGATGCAGTACCTGCTGCAGCGGTTCGCACCGACCACGGGGGAGACGGACTAGCCTAGCCCCCTTAAAACAGTGTTGCCGTAGCCGGGCGGATGTGATTCCGTTCGGCTACGGCAACCGCCGTTTAAAACCCTATTTGACGTGCCAGTCCACCCCGGTGGCCCCCTGCTGTGCCAGCAGCTCGTTCACGCGTGAGAACGGGCGGGAGCCGAAGAACCCTTTGCTGGCTGAGAGCGGTGAGGGGTGCGCCGACTCCACGCACGGGTACGGTGCGAGCATGGGCGCGGTGCGGCGTGCATCGGCGCCCCACAGCAGCCCCACCAGCGGTTTGTCGCGGGCTACGAGGGCTTCAATGGCCTGCTGGGTCACCTGTTCCCAGCCTTTATTGCGGTGGGAGGCGGGTTTGCCTTCTCGCACGCTGAGCACCCTGTTCATGAGCATCACCCCTTCGTCAGCCCAGCTGGAGAGGTCGCCGTGTTCTGCGGGGGCGATTCCTAAATCGTCGTTGAGTTCCCGGTAGATATTGTTCAGCGAGCGCGGCAGGGGGCGCACATCGCGGTGCACTGAGAATGACATGCCCATGGCGTGCCCGGGGGTGGGGTACGGGTCTTGTCCGAGGATGAGCACTTTGACTTCGCTCATGGGTCGGGCGAAGGCACGGAAAATGTCGTCCCCGGCGGGGAAGGTGCGGTGCCCTGCGGCGTGTTCGGTGCGCAAAAAATCGCCCATGGCGCGGATTTGCGGTTCGACCGGGGCGAGGGCTTGTGCCCATTCTTCGTGCATAATGGACGACAGCGGCGGATACTCGGACATGGATACCTCCCGTAGGTGCGGCGCACACAACATAAATTACGTACTCTAGAGTAGAGCACACCCGGTCTGTGAGAACACCCGCGAGGTCATGGTGAATAAGAAATTTGAGGAACTTAGCCCCTTGGAGCGGGCCATTATTGGTATTGAGAAGCGCCGCTGGAAGTACCAGGGGTCGAAGGAGAAAACCATTGGGGCGCTGGGCATCACACCTATTGCCTATTATCAGAAGCTCAACACGATGATTGATGACCCTCGCGTCATTGCGGCGGAGCCGATTCTGACTGCGCGCCTGCGGGAGCACCGCGACCAGCAGTAGCGTTATGGCGGCGTTGAGCACCGCGCCCAACGAGGGCCGCAGGGCGCCTGCGGTTCGGCAGATAAATTAGCCACAAAACGGTAGAGGATGCTGAATAACTCTTCCTGAAAACTTTACAATGGGTGTGTTATTGTTCAGACCCGTCCTTGGAGTCGGGCGAGAATCCCTGTAATCTGTATAGAACACCAAAGACGACCCACCCGAGAGATGCATGAGTAAGTATCCGCACGACGAATTCGATGATATCGACGAGAATACCGCCCGGCGCGGCATCTATCGCGGTACTATCGACGACCCCGCTAAGGACCCGCGAGGAGCCATTCCTCTTGTCACGGCCGGGGTTATTGCGTTGCTCTTGGGCGCGTCCATGTATGTGATGGCTCCCCGCTACAGTTCACCCAACTCTGCGGGTTCTAAAGCGTATGCGGGTAAGGCGGCAGCCAGCCCTTCCAGTAACGCCCCGAAAACTGATGGCGGGAATAAGAGCGGCAGCGCCCAGCCGTCGCAGTCGTCGAGCCAGAGCTCCACCTCGGGGACTGTGGCCGTGTATAACGCGTCGGCTCCTTCGGGCAGCGCATCCCGTGCCGCCGCTAAGCTTAAGAGCTACACCATTAGCGAGACCGGCAACTGGCCCGGTAACCCGCCGCAGCGTAGCACCGTCTACTATAAGAGCGGCGCCCAGCAGCAGGCCCAGCAGGTTGCCAATGCTGTGGGTATTAGCAATGTTCAGGAAGGCACCGCCGAGGATCTGGGCAGTAACGACACAGTCGTGGTGCTTGCCAGCGACTTCCAGAGCTAGTTCATTCCTTCTTTCCCCTGCACATGATCCGGGCGTTAGTGCTGTGCCCGTGAGCATCTGTGTGGGCTGTGCCCTGTTTTCCTGCCGTGCCGCGCGTGTTCCTTGCGCTGTTGGCGATATGATGGCCCGCCACGGCCGAAAATGTTTGCCCCTGGGTGCGGTCGGTGCCAAAATTGATGTAGCATTCGGTGCACCCACGGTGCGCATGCGCCGTGAAGCGTTCTGCGGCGGCGCATCCGCTCGGGTGCACCGCACACTTTTGATATAGGGATTCCTACATTCATTTATCAGGAAATATAGGTCCAGGAGGGACATCGCCACATGGCAAAACTTATTGCTTTTGATGAAGAAGCTCGTCGCGGTCTAGAGCGCGGACTGAACACCCTAGCCGATGCTGTTAAGGTGACTCTTGGCCCCCGTGGCCGCAACGTCGTGCTTGAGAAGTCGTGGGGCGCACCCACGATCACCAACGACGGTGTTTCCATCGCCAAAGAGATCGAGCTTGAAGACCCCTATGAAAAGATCGGCGCTGAACTCGTCAAAGAGGTAGCCAAGAAAACCGACGATATCGCAGGTGACGGTACCACCACCGCAACCGTGCTCGCTCAGGCGCTCGTGCGTGAGGGCCTGCGCAACGTGGCTGCTGGTGCTGACCCGCTGAGCCTCAAGCGCGGTATCGAGAAGGCTGTTGAGGAGGTCACCAAGACCCTGCTCGACTCCGCGAAAGAGGTTGAGACTGAGGAAGAGATCGCGGCAACCGCATCCATCTCTGCGGGCGATCAGGAGATCGGTAAGCTGATCGCTCAGGCTATGGAGAAGGTCGGCAAGGAAGGCGTGATTACCGTTGAGGAGTCCAACACCTTCGGCCTGCACCTGGAACTCACCGAGGGTATGCGCTTCGATAAGGGCTTCCTCTCCGGCTACTTCGTGACCGACCCCGAGCGTCAGGAAGCCGTGCTGGAAGACCCCTACATCCTGGTGGTCAACCAGAAGATCTCGAACGTGAAGGATCTGGTTCCCGTCCTGGAGAAGGTCATGCAGTCCGGCAAGCCGCTGCTGATTATCGCCGAGGATGTTGAGGGCGAGGCTCTGGCGCTGCTCGTGCTGAACAAGATGCGCGGCTCCATCAAGTCCGTTGCCGTGAAGGCACCCGGTTTCGGTGACCGTCGCAAGGCTATGATGGCTGATATTGCGATCCTCACCGGCGGCCAGGTTATTACCGAAGAGGTTGGCCTCGCGCTGGATACCGCAACCCTGGATATGCTGGGTAAGGCACGCAAGGTTGTTGTCACCAAGGACGAGACCACCATTATTGAGGGCGCTGGCGACGCCGCCGCACTGGATGGCCGCGTGGCACAGATTCGCGCCGAGATCGCAAACTCCGATTCCGACTACGACCGCGAAAAGCTGCAGGAGCGCCTGGCAAAGCTCGCCGGTGGTGTGGCTGTGCTCAAGGCTGGCGCGGCAACCGAGGTTGAGCTGAAGGAACGCAAGCACCGCATTGAGGATGCTGTGCGCAACGCAAAGGCAGCCGTTGAAGAGGGTATTGTCCCCGGCGGCGGCGTAGCACTGATTCAGGCGGGTGCGAAGGTCTTCGACAAGCTCGACCTGAAGGGTGATGAGGCAACCGGCGCGAACATCGTGCGTGTGGCTATCGATGCGCCGCTGAAGCAGATTGCAACGAACGCTGGCCTTGAGCCCGGCGTGGTGGTTGATAAGGTTCGTTCCCTGCCCGAGGGCACCGGTCTGAACGCTGCAACCGGCGAGTACGAAGACCTCATGGCTGCGGGTATTAACGACCCCGTGAAGGTGACCCGTTCCGCTCTGCAGAACGCAGCATCGATCGCCGGTCTGTTCCTGACCACCGAGGCTGTGGTAGCGAACAAGCCTGAGCCCGCATCCGCTGCGGCGCCTGCTGCTGACCCGATGGGCGGCATGATGTAATTCCCGACTGAGGGAGTATGTTGAAGCTCTCCGGGGTGGGTTCCTGACCGGCACAATGCCGGGTACGGGACTCGCCCCGGAGAGCTTTTGTCTATCTCAGAGCCGCGAGCAAGTGGTTTTTGGCCCGAGCAGGTAGGAAAATCCTACCTTGTCGGCACAATACTACCTGCTCGTGCGTATGCACGATTGCTCGCAACGTGCGCCGTGATTCGTTCGTTATGGGCGAGCCGCGCGGTATGCTGGATTTATGATGCCTAACACCACCTCCAAATCTTCCGAAAACAACGCCCCCGATGCCCCTGCCCGTTCCGACCAAAACGCAAAGAGCATCGGCTCGCAAAATTCATTTCTGAGCATCGGGTCGGTGAACTCATTCTGCAGCATTGGCTCTGTAAATTCGGCGTTTTCGATCGGCGCGGCTTTCTCGTTCGGATCTATCGGTTCGGCTTTTTCTTCGCTGTCCATTGCCTCGTGCCTGAGCTTCATGAGCGTGTTATCGGTTTTATCGGAAGCCTCCGTGCTCTCGGCACGGTCGTACAGGTCGGTGCTTAAAGCGGGCCAGCAGAAGAAGGCAAAGAAGCCGTAGCCTTCCCGCCCCGCCCGATCCAGCCCCAGTCCTGCCTGCAAAAAAGAGCCTTTATGTTAATAAAGCGGCGAAAACTACGCTTTATTCACTATCAAGGCTCTTTTTTCGATGGGGCAGGGGAGAAGCAACATAGCGGCAGTGCCACCCGGCGGGTTACCCGTGCCCGCGCATCCACAGGGTAGAATGGTGGGGCTATGGAATGCGCCTATTACCGTGAGAGTCTTTGCCGCTCCTGCACCAACATCGAAACCCCGTACCCCGCCCAGCTCGCGGCAAAACAGGCCGATGCGCGCAGGCTTCTTGCGGCGTACCCTCACCTGACCTGGCTGGATCCTGTCGCCAGCGACGAGGCGCATTTTCGGAATAAGGCGAAGCTGGTGGTAGGCGGTTCGGCGCAGAATCCGTCCCTGGGTATCGTGGATTACCGTTCGGGGCGCGCCACCGATTTAAGCGAATGTCCGCTCTATATTGAGCCGATTGAGCGCGCCATTCCGGTGCTGCACGAGCTTATTCAGCGTGCCGATTTGACCCCGTATGACATTCCGGCCCGGCGCGGTGAGCTCAAGAATATTCTGGTGACCGCATCCGAGACGGGGGAGCTGATGGTGCGGTTTGTGCTCCGCTCGAAGAAGCTGCTGGTGCCTATTCGCCGCCAGCTGGGGTGGCTGCAGGAGCGTCTGCCGAAGTTGGCGGTGCTGTCGGTGAATCTGCTGCGCGAGCATGTGGCGCTGATTGAGGGCGATGAAGAGATTATTCTGACTGATCGGCAAACCCTGCCGATGCGCGTGAACGGCATGAGTCTGCACCTGCGCCCGCAGAGTTTCTTTCAGACGAACACGCAGATTGCGCAGGCGATGTATGCGCAGGGCCGCGACTGGGTGGGGCAGGTTCAGCCGCGCACGCTCTGGGATTTGTATTGCGGCGTGGGCGGTTTTGCCCTGCACGCGGCGCAGGTGATGGACGGGCGCGTTACCGGGATTGAGATCAGTGCGGAGGCGATTCGTAGTGCCCAGCGTACCGTTGCCGAGCAGGGGCTTAAGGGCGTGAAATTTGCGGCAGGGGACGCGACCGAGTTCGCCGTGAACGCCCGCGAAATCCCTGAGATGCTGGTGGTGAACCCGCCCAGGCGAGGTATTGGCGAGAGGCTGTGCGCCTGGGTTGAGGACTCCGGGATTGAGCACATGATTTATTCGAGCTGCAACGCAAAAACCCTTGCCGCTGACTTGGCGCGCATGCCCTCCTACAAACCGGTCGCCGCGCGTTTGTTGGACATGTTCCCGCATACGAACCACTATGAGGTCATTACCTTGCTCAGGCTTGGGTAGGCTTCGGGTTTCTCAACTCCGCGAGAAGCGGGCTTTTGGCTGAAAAGGCGGATATGTTCTCACCTTTTCGGGCAAAACCCGCTTCTTACGATTTTAAGGGGATAGCCCGCAGTGTTGCGGGTCTGAGGTGGTGGTGTATTGAGGCGGCGTGTCGCTGCGGGTTTCGTGCTATAGCTTGTCACAAACAGAATCGTTGGGTGCTTCTCTCCAAAAATCCAAGGTTTAAGGAAAGAATAAGGGTAGCCTATTACTTGAACGACGTTTCAAGGACAAACGGAAGAATCCATGAGTCAATGCGAGACTGAAGTGACCGAGGGCCTATCCTCGCTCAGTGGTCTGAACGATGCGTTTGTCCAGTATTTCAGCGGTACCAGCTATATGAATACGCTAGTGAACGATCCGGATGTGCCTGTCACCGTGGCGAACGTAAGTTTTGAGCCGGGTGTTCGCAATAACTGGCATAAGCATAATGGCGGGTTCCAGATCATCCTGGCGACGGGGGTACCAGGAAGAAGGACAGCCACCCGTCAAACTCCGCACTGGGATGTGGCGGTCGCTAAAGATGGCGTGAAACACTGGCATGACGCGGCTGTAGATTCGTGGTTCTCCCACCTTGTTATCACGGCTGGCACGGCGGAATGGCTGAACCGGTAGAAGACGTTGTATACACGGAAATACATAAGTAGGAGCAAAAATGGGAAATCGTAAGAAGAGTACGAATAAGAAAATGTCCCGGAAACTAGATAATGACCATGGAATATTGCTTATTCATGGGGTTGGGAACCAAAAAGAAGGAGAGACTTTACATGAATTTGGTGGTTCTTTAAAGGATAGGGTTTTACGATATCCTGGGAGTAAGCTTGTGCATGGATCAAATGAAGAAATTCTTTCAGGAGCTAAAAAGGAAATTAAGATTTCGCTGGGAAGTGAGTCTAAATATGATAATTTATATATTCATGAAGTTCATTGGGCGAAAGACTATAGAAAAGAACTCAAGAATAAAACCCTATGGGTTTTAACTCGGATACATCTAATTGCGCTTTTATTATTTTTTGATGTTCGTGATAAAAAGTTTATAAAGAACCCATCCAGCAATAAGGCCGCGCTAGGGGTTGCGTTTAGGTTTTATGCGAGGTTTTTAATATTATTGACTTTAGTAGCTTTTATCATTGGTGCTTTTATACGGTTGGTCATGATAAATATATTTCTTGGACTAGGTGTAGCTATTGTTGTATTTCTAATACTAATTTTATTTATAGAAAAGAGTAAATGGAACCTATCCAATGACGTTCGAATAGCTGCATCCCTGGAGCATAGTGAAAGAGAAGAAATTCTTAAAAAGATAGATAAAGGGGTTAAGGGGTTCCCATCTTCAGTGCAGGAGATAACAATAGTTGCACACTCTCAAGGCGGTTATTTAACTCATCAATATCTTACGTCAGAAAATTATAATCCACCAAAAAAAATAAAAAATTTTGTTGGGGTTGGTAGTGGTCTAGGTGCTATACATGTCATTTCATTGATGCAAAACATTAAAAACTTAATGTTTTCTTGGTTCTTATTTATCGATATGACACTTCTTTTTCTTATTCCCTTTGTGTTTATGTGGGAGACTTTTGAAAGTATGTTTTTATTAATATATACACTCCTCTATTTAATAGGAGGTTTTATAACAACCCTAGACGTTAATTTTATTGTAAATATTTTTTCGCTAGTGGTTGCAAATGCAAATATGATAAATAGTGTGGATTTTTGGGCTGGGCCTAAGATGTTTGTGTATAGTCTGATATTAGCATTTCCAATATATTTAGCAAAACGTTATTGGTATAAGAGTATCGAAGGTATATCTGAAAACATTAGATGGGAAGAATATAGCTCTGTGCGTGATATGATAGGGAGAATAACTCCTACAATTGCCTGGGGCGTATCATCTCCTACACCTAGGGTAGTTGGGCTATTAGGATGGCCTTTGGGGGTTCATACAAAATATTTTAATGGTAGTTCTTCCATGCCTTCGGTCTTAGTCTCAAGATTGTATAGTAAGAAAGAAGTGGACAAGTATGAGAATATGCAGAAATGCTTATACGCTTTAACAATGAGGCAAAGATATATATCTAGTGCATCTGCTGTACTTGTGGCAATGTTAATGGTTTATGTTACTGTTAGTAAATTTAAATTATATGGAAATTCTTATATAGCGGTTGTGAATTCCATATTATTTATACTGATTTGGAAGATATATTTTCTTTTGTTTATTCTTGTAATGAGGTTCTTCTCATGGATCACCGGAAAAACATTAGAGAAATTTAAGGGCAAGAATAAAATTTCAATAAATATAGGAATGTACAGGTTGACAGATAAGAAGTTTGAGTCCTATGTTTTTGAGGATCGTAACTATATAGAGCAATTCTCTCCTGTTTCTAGTAAAATTCGGTATATCATTGGAGGAATAATATCTGTAATATCTGCAGTTCTAATAATATTTTCCTATACATTTCTAGAAATGTTCCGTGAAGACTACTCTGGATTAGCTAATGTATTCTTTATAGGTGTAATTTATTTCTTTGTTGGATTATGTATTATTTTAGGGTACTCATTTGAAACGTTAAAAGGTGTATTTGGTGGAATTGTGGGGTCTGCTGTACTCTTAGTTACTATAAGTTCGTACCTATACTTTCCGCATATTTCGCTACTATATTCCGTAATCTTATTTACAGTTATAGTATACGCGTGGATAGGGTGGTATAAAATTGAAAAGATAAAAAGTGTAAATGTTGGTTCTGGTTACCCCTAACTCTTCTTCGGATGTTTAGCCACCACCTCGGGGTCGGCATCAAGGAACGCCCGCCCTGCGGTGGTGAGCTTATAAGACCGCACGGGAACCACGTCCTCAAGTTGGGCAGGGGAGAGACGCTCACGCGCGAGCCTCATCAAATCAGCCTTTTTCGCACTGCTCAAGCCGTTCACGCCCGCATCCTTCAGGGCTTTACGCAGCGCCGGGGCGGTCACCAAGTCCAGAGGATTCGCAGCAGACTCCACCTCCACGAACCCGGCCTCAACGAGCATCCGCAGGTCGAACGACGCATCAATCCCGTAGGTGTACTCAAAATATTTCGGGAACCAGCTCTGCGTGGTGAACGTATCGAAACCCACGCGCCACAGCAGAATAATATCGCTCGCCGTCACCTCAAACAGGCTCCCGTCAGAAAGCTCAATCTTGTCGAGCACTTCAAGCGCCCACTTCGGAACCACCCTCTATGAAGACAACTTCACCTCTTCAAGCCACGCCGTCAGGTCGCGTTCCGGCGAAATATACGGCAGGCTCCGGTGGTTGCGGTACACACGCTCAACCGCCGCAACCTGCTCGGGGGTTACACTATCACGCCAATCGGCTCCGCCCGTACTGACTGTCACTACGCTACCCCTCTCGAACTGGCCGCACCTGTAATACTCTCTAACTTTTTCATATCACTGCCCTCTGCCAATATTTATTTCAAATATACTTAATTCCCAATTTTATAACTCTGAAAGTATTCTAACTGCCATTTTTGCGTTGACTGAGCTGTTTTATTTAAATTTGTACACCAAGGTGGATAAAAACGCATTGCCATTTTCCCTTTACTATCCCTTGTAGAGAGAATCCTTTTATTAACTGCCACCTCTTTCGGGATAATAAATAGCCCACTATTGTAGCTGTCGATTACGACAATAACAAGTTCATCACCCAAGTCTTCATTAGTATAAGGAACATTATTATTATTTTGGTCTTTTTTCCAAAAGACTGTAAAGTAGCCTTCTTTTTTGGGTGTCCTCTTTGCTAAACGACACCTTTTATATTTTTGCTCTTCCTTTGTCTTAATAAGGAGACCTTCATAGTCCTCATTCCATTTTTCTTTAATGAAATCAAAATCACCATAAAACTCATGAAGGATATCAATAATTTTCAATATTTTATTACCTTTCTTTGGAAAATTTTTTTATTAATAGAAGATATCTCGGTTCCGCTCGTACTAACAGCCACTATGCCTCCTCGCCCGAGCCAGCCGCACTCGCGAGAATACCCGTCGCATAGGCTGCCTGCCCCACGTGCTGGGCGGCATCGTCGATCATACTCACCAGCCGCACCCCGCGCGTCACATGCGGAGTCCACGACGTATCAATTACGTCATCCAAATCAGCCTCGCTCAAACCCGTGATATACCTGCTCAACGCCGCGGTGGCCGCACCCAAATATTCGACCAGCAACGCGGCATCCTCCACCACAACGGCGCGCGCCTGCTCCGCAGTATGCCCGTACCCGATCGTCTCGCCCAGCTCGCCCAAGTTGAAGCGGGCATCAAACCCTTGACTGTGCCACACCTGCGGCTCGCCGCTCAGCTGCGCGAGCTGCACATCCATCTGCCGCCCCGCATGCCACAGCAGCCAGGCGATCGAATTCGTATGCCCACCCGCATGCGCGTTCAACGCCCCTGTGGGCAGAGCGTCTACAAGGGCTTTCGCTTCGGTGGCGGGTCGGCTTGCAGCTTCGCACAGAACATCGCGGGCATCCATAGCGACTCCTTCATTCGGGGTAAAAACGTCTACCACCAGTCTAGATTCCAAAGCGCAGAAGCACATCTATTTTGAGGTTTATTGTGCATTCAGCGACTTAAATAACCGTCAAATACATAAAAACCCAAACTAGAAAACCGATGCCCGCCAAAGCCAACCGGCGCAATAACGCTCACCGCCGCCGCTCTTTCACAACTAGCTCTGCGCGACGGCCTCCTGGTAGTGCTCGCCCCACGCCCACAGCGCATCGAACAGGGGGCGCATGCTCTGCCCCAGCTCGGTCAGCTTATACTCCACACGCGGCGGCACCTGCTCGTAGACGGTGCGGGTGAGGATTCCACGAGCCTCAAGCTGGCGCAGATTCTCGGTGAGCACCTTCTGCGAAATATCACCAAGCGAGCGCTGAAGCTCCTTATACCGCAGGGGCCCGTTGAGCAGATCACGCACAATAAGGGCACCCCAGCGCGTTGAAATCACCTCCAGCGTGGTTTCGACGGGGCACTGCGGCAATTCGGCATTTTGGTAAAGATACTGGTCCGTCACAATGGTTTCCTTGGGGTAACTGGGGCACGTTAAAGTGCCGTCTTCACAGGTGTTTATCGCGTCGGTAGCGTTGAATACGTCCTAAGAATACAACGTTTATCGCGGAGGAAACATGAAAATCGCAGTCATCGGTGCAAACGGTAAATCTGGTACTCTCGTCGTGCGCGAAGCCGTCGAACGCGGGCATGAAGTTACCGCTATCATGCGTTCCGAGCACTCTAGTCAGGCGCAGCACACGCTCATCAAGGACGTTTTCGCGCTCACTCGCAGCGACCTGTCGGGGTTTGATGCGGTGGTAGACGCCTTCGGCGCGTGGACTCCCGAGAGCCTGCACCTGCACAAGGATCACCTAGTCCATCTTGCGGATGCGCTCAGCGGCACCCAAACCCGCCTGCTCGTTATCGGCAGCGCCGGTAGCCTCTACCCCGACTCGACCACGGATCAGCGGCTTGTAGACTCGCCCGCCATGCCCGAAGAATTCAAGCCGCTGGCAACCGCGATGGCGCAGGCGTATGATGCGCTGCGCATCCGCGACGATGTTGCCTGGACGTACCTGAGCCCGGCCCTGGTGTTTAACCCTGAGGGTGAGCGCACGGGCGAATACCAGCTGGCAGGCGATGTGCTGACGATGAATGCCGCCGGGCAGAGCGAAATCAGCTATGCGGATTTCGCGGTCGCCGTGCTTGACCTTATTGAGTCGGGGGAGCATCAGCGTGAGCGTGTGAGCGTGGTGTCGCGGTAGCTTACACACTCCCGCTGCTGGGTGTAAAAAGAGCCTTTATGTGAATAAAGCGGGATTTTCAACGCTTTATTCACATAAAGGCTCTTTTTTAGGCTGCATAAGATAAGGTAGACGGCCCCCAGCGCAGCGTCAAAAAACTTAATGTTTCTTGCAAAAAACAGGAATAAATGGCACACGCCGCCCGTTGAAGTTCACCGGAACACCAGACACAAATTATGAACACCCCTAAATTTCACCGGGAGAACACTATGACTACCGCGCGCCTTCACTTCGATATGGTCGTTATCGGCTTCGGCAAGGGCGGCAAAACCCTTGCTGGTGCCTACGCGAAAACCGGCAAGAACGTCGCCCTGATCGAGCAGTCCTCAAACATGTACGGCGGCACCTGCATCAATATCGGGTGCGTGCCCACCAAGGCGCTTGTGCACCGGGCTGACGAATTCCGTGCCAGCGGCGAACACAACGCCGAAGTTGCGGACGCCGCCTACGAGAGCGCCGTGATTTTCCGTGACAAACTCACCGGCGCCATGCGCGCGAAGAACCGCGAAATTCTCGAATCGAACGCCACCGCCAAACTCATTGACGGTCACGCACGGTTCCTCTCAGACACCGAGGTTGAGGTCACCGCGGGCGAGGACAAACTGGTCGTCACCGCCGACTGCTTTATCATCAACACCGGTGCCGTGGCGACTATCCCGCCCATCCCGGGCGCCCGCGAATCGAAGCGCGTGCTCACCTCCACCGAGCTGCAGAAGCTCACCCCGCGCCCGAAGCGCCTGGGCATTATCGGCGGCGGTCCTATCGGCGTCGAGTTCGCCGGTATTTTCTCCTCCTACGGCACCGAAGTAACCCTGCTTGAAGGCGCTCCCGCGCTTTTCGGGCGTTACGATGACGACGTCGCCCAGGCGGCACGCGAGATTATCGCCGACCAAGGTATTACCGCTCACGCGGGCGTTCGCGTAGAGACCGTTACCGATAACGCCGACTCCGTGATCGTGAACTACCTGGACTCCGAGGGCGCATCCAAGCACCTTGAGGTGGATTACGTAATGGTTGCAACCGGGCGCAAACCCGCCACCGAGGGGCTGGGGCTTGAGAACACGAGCATCGAAACCACCGAGCACGGCGCAATCGCTGTCGACGAGCACCTGCGCACCACGGCACCTAATATTTTTGCGCTCGGCGACGTTAACGGCGGCCCGCAGTTCACCTACATTTCCCTGGACGACTACCGCGTGGTGCTCTCGCAGCTGCTCGGTGACGGTTCCCGCTCCACGAAGGACCGCCAGGCGGTTGCCGCAACCATCTACATGAACCCGCCGCTCTCGTCCGTCGGCTTGACTGAGCGTGATGCGCTCGCCGCCGGTCACACTATCAAGGTTGCCGCCAAGCCTGTTGCCGCTATCGCCGCCATGCCGCGTGCGAAGACCCTGGAAAACCCGCGCGGCATCATGAAGTTCGTGATTGATGCCGAGACTGACCAGATTCTTGGCGCTCAGCTGTTGGTGGTTGAGTCTATGGAGGTTATCAACCTTGTGGCGTTGGCAATGCGCCACAATATTACGGCATCGCAGCTACGTGATGAAATTTACACTCACCCCTCAATTACCGAGGGGCTGAATGAGGTGCTGGCAGTGGCCCAACCTGTGGCCTAGCCCGTAGCCTAAAACCCGTGGGGCGGCGCGCCCAGCCAGTACGCCTACCCGCCCACGCGAGCGCTAGTCTGCGGGTGTGGGACCGCCGTTCGAGCTGTGAGCTGGGGCGGCGGTTTACGCCCCGCTGGTTGTGTTGTCTTCGTGGTGCTGGCTGCCGCGTTGTCACCCGGTATATGTAGTAAGGCCCCGGCATGAGGTGAACAGTTGTCCACCGCTGTCAGGGGCCTTTGCTATATTTTCTTTCCGGGGCGTAATCATCACCCCCAAAGATGCAGGTTAGGTCAGGATGTCCTAATATTTAATCGTACGTGCGCGCCGCTGGCACGTCATTCACCAACCATATAAAAGACGGGGGAGTCATCCGTGGCGTTGCCCAAGAAAATTGCATCCTATTCGTACCGAGACCAGGAGCACCAGAACCGCGTGAATTGGCGGGTCGATCCTGCTCGCGCTGCGCTTCTTGTGCACGATATGCAGCGCTATTTCGTGCGCGCCTTTGAGCTGGAACGCGACGGCCAAACCCTCCCAGACGCCCAAATCAACATTGCCATTGCCAATATTCGCCGCCTAGTGGATGCGGCACACGTGGCGAATATCCCGGTCTACTACACCGCCCAGCCGCCCCGCCAGAACCCCGCCGACAGGCGCCTGCTGACCGACTTCTGGGGCGACGGCCTGCAGGATGATGAAAGCGCCCAGATTCTTGACGAGCTCGCCCCCACCGAGGCCGATACTGTGCTCACCAAATGGCGTTACTCAGCCTTCGTGCGCTCCCCGCTCGAAGAACAGCTCAAAGAGCTTGGGCGTGACCAGCTCATCATCAGCGGAGTGTACGCACATATTGGATGCCTCACCACCGCCCTGGAGGCGTTCATGCGCGATATTCAGCCGTTCATGGTGGCGGATGCGCTCGCCGACTTCACCGAGGAAGAGCACCGTATGGCCTGCGAATACGCCTCAGGCCGATGCGCCCGAGTGCTGGACACCGCCGAGGTGCTGGCGCAGATTACCGCTGGTGCCCCCGGCGCGGACGGGGCACCGGAAACCGGGAAGGTAATCGCATGAGCTGGGTTATTGTGACTGGCGCGAACGGTGGAATTGGTGCGGCAACCGTACACGAACTCATGAAGAATAACTATTCGGTGTACGCCGCCGATCTGGCGGAGACCCCGCACGAGTCATTCGCCGCCTACAGCGATACCACGTTCCGCTACAGCCCCGTTAATGTGGGTGATGAAGAGTCGGTGCGGGCGCTCGCACATGCCGCCGCTGAGGTGGGGGAGCCCATTAAAGGTGCCGTGCTCGCGGCGGGGATCGCCCACAGCCAGCCGCTCTTAGACACCTCTTTTGAAGACTGGAAACGGCTGCACGCGGTTAATGCTGACGGTGTTTTCCTGTGCCTGCGCGAGATTGCGCGCGTTATGATTGAGCAGGCACAGGCAACCCCTGAGAACACGCGCTCGCTGGTGACGGTCGCCTCTAACGCGGCCCGCGTACCCCGCGCCGAATTCGGTGCTTACGGGGCCTCGAAAGCCTCAGCGGTGCGCGTATCGTCAAGCTTCGGGCTGCAGCTGGCGCGCCACGGTATTCGCGTGAACACGGTCTGCCCCGGCACCACCCGCACCCCCATGGTGACTGACGCATGGGGCGGCGAGGACCTCAGCGCCCTGCCGGTGGCGGGCAGCCCCGAGACTTTCCGCCTGGGAATTCCGCTCGGGCGCATCGCCGACCCCGCCGATATTGCGGCGGTGAATGCGTTCCTCATTAGCGATACCTCACGGCATATCACCATGCAAAACATTGTTGCCGATGGCGGCGCGACCCTCTAGCAGGCCCGAAAGGCGTTATCAGTGAGCAATAATCTTCCTGATTTTATGTTTGCCACCGGAACCCGCGTGATGCGCACCGCCGGTTCCCTCCGTCAGGTCACCCCGCAGCAGGCGCACGCCGCCGCCGTCGAGGCCGGTACCGCCGTGGTTGGCCTCATTCCTTTTGACCCCGACGCCCCCGCGCACCTGTTCGTGCCCGAGCACCTGCAGATCGACGACATCCCGGTGCCCGAGCACGAGGTCACCCTCGCCGAACCAACGCAGATTGAGGGCCGCGAAAACCCCGGGTACCGGCAGGCAGTAGCGACCGCCGTTGAGCGTATGAAAGCGCATCAGCTGGATAAGATTGTGCTCTCTCGCCTGTTGCGGGCCGATTACGCGCCGGGCACCCTCGACTGTGCCGGGGTGTACAACAACCTGCGCGCACAGCAGCCCAACACGTTTGTTTTTAGCGTTAAACTGCCGCAGGGGCATCGTGGGTTGGAGCGTCCGTACCTGATGGGTGCCTCCCCGGAACTGATTTTCAGTACTGAACCAGACACCGGGGAAGGCAGTGCCTTCAAAACGCACCCGTTGGCGGGCAGCGCCCCGCGCATCGCCGAGCGTGGCAGCACCGAGGATGAGGCTATTGGGCGGCGGCTTATGGCTTCACCGAAGGACCGTGGCGAACATGCGACCGTTATTGCCAGTATTCGTGCGCAGCTGGAACCTATTACCCGCCAGCTCACTATTCCTGAGGAACCTTCGCTTCTGCAAACCCCGCAGCTGTGGCACCTTGGCACCCCCATCTCGGGTGTGCTGAAACAGGGTATGACCTGCCTGGATGGTGCGCACGCTATCCACCCGACCCCCGCGATCTGCGGCACCCCCACTGAGGTTGCGCGGCGTATGATTACCGAGCTTGAGCCGTTTAGCCGCGACTATTTCGGCGGGCTTGTTGGCTATATGAACGCGGACGGAAGCGGCCAGTGGGCGCTCGTGCTGCGCTGCGCTGAAGTTGATGCGCAAACCGCCATCCTCTACGCGGGCGCGGGCATTGTGGCTAAATCAGACCCGGTGCTGGAACACACCGAAACCGGCACGAAGCTGCGCAGTTTCGGGCGTGCGCTGGGGATTAATACACTCCCTGAAGCGCCCCCGGCGGCGTAGAGCGCTTCCTCATCGTCTTTCCCAGCGCCGCCCGGTGCGCCAGTATACGGCAGGGGTGGTTAGGCGGTGACGGTGTCAGCCCCCATCCTCATGGCGGGCAGCTGGGAAAAAGTGAGCGGCGCCAGGTTATTGCGCAGCTCAACGGGGGTGGCCACCGGGTGTACGTGCACGCTGTTGAGCACCCCTTCAGTTGCGGTGGCTAGGAGGAATTGTTCGGCAGCGACATCGCTGCCGTGCGCCGGGTTGGTGCTCTGCGGGCTGTTGTGGGCGGGCTGCTTCTCGGGGTGTAGGGTGAGCGCCGTCCAGGTGATATAGAACGACCGTTCTTCCGTGGTGTCGCTGTTATCCCGTGAAGGCACGGTGAACACTGCGCGCGCGGAGCAGACGGATGCAGCCGTCACCTCTTCGTCAGTTGACTCTCGGGATGCCTCGAAAGCCTCCGCCAGCTGGTCTGTTAGGGAGTCGCTGAAAAATACGCGCACCGCCGCCGGGGAGACGCTCAGCCCGTGGCCGGTGGCTTTGAGCACTGCCTCTTTCGCGGTCCATAACGCCACCCCCAGGAGGTTGCGTGCCTCACCGGTGGTTGCCTCATATATTTCACGTTCACGCAGTGACAGCGCCACCCGCGCGAACCCGGGGAATAGGCGGTCTCGGCGGGGCTCAAGATCAACCCCGAGCACCTGCGCATCGTCGGGGCAGAACCCGCCCACCGCCAGGGATGAAACCTGCGACATATTGAAGTTCATGCCCTCAATGCGGGGCTTACCGTGCGGCTTGGTGCTGTTGCATAGGGTGCAGGTACGATCCACTTCGATCGTGTGCGCCGCGCTGGAGGCAACCCCCAGTCGGCATGCCGCCATAGAGCGCATGAGCGCCTGGGTGGAGAGGTAGCTGACCGCCCCGACGGGGGTGGGCAATTCGGCGGCGCGGCGTTGTTCAGCCGCACCTAGGTAGCTGAGCCAGCTGACCCGCAGGCCGCTGTACATGGTGCGTGTGGGCAAGGCAAATACCGCCACCTGTGCACCGCCGGAAGTAGAGACAGTGGTGATCATGCTCTACAGTCTACTCCCACCGGAGGGAAAATATACAGATATGTGCATGACGAACATGTCACTGTTTGCACCCGCCGGTAGGGTAAAGTCGAGTGCATGAGCGAGATTATTGCGGCTGCTGACGGTTCGGCGCTGGGCAACCCCGGCCCGGCGGGATGGGCCTGGTACATTGACGACAATCACTGGGCGGCTGGGGGCTGGGAGCACGGCACCAACAATATGGGTGAGCTGAAGGCTGTCCTTGACCTATTCGAGGCGACCGCGCACATGCCCGAACGTAAACTTGTGGTGTACTGCGATAGCCAGTATGTGATTAATTCCCTCACCAAGTGGATGCCCGGCTGGAAGAGCCGCGGCTGGAAAAAAGCCGACGGCAAGCCGGTATTGAACCGTGAACTGCTGCAAGAGCTGGATGCTGCCACCGCTGGGCGTGACTACCAGCTGGTGTGGGTCAAGGGCCACTCCGGCCACGAACTGAACGAGGCCGCTGATGCGCGCGCAAACGCCGCCGCGCAGGCGTACCAGCAAGGGAACACCCCGGATGCCGGCCCGGGCTTTGGTGCGGCTGCGGGGGCATCTTCAAGGGTCTCCGGCGGGCAGGCTCCGGCTGCGGAGACCGAGCCTGAGCAGGGCCCCTCAGCAGATGCGCATCTGAGCGTTGAAGAGTTCACGATGGAGCAGGCGCAGCAGGCCCGTGAAGGATTCAACGCCCTCAAACTCAACGGTGTGCTTAAACCCGCCTCTGCTGTTGCTGCCCCCGACCCGCAGGCGGTGGCGGAGCGTAAGGAGAAATTAGCGCAGGCGGCGCAGCGAGCCGAGCGGCAGGAGCAGGCCGCTCATATTCAGAGCCCACAGCAGACACAGCAACAGCTCACCGCCGACCCTGATGAGGCGCTTGCCGCAGAAGAAGAGCTTGAAGCCAACGGCGCGGCCATGGGCGAGGAGGAAATCGCCGAGCTGCTGGATGAAAACCTGGTGTGGATTACCTCTGCTGGCCGCCCGGTTTCGCGAGCCTCCACCATCGAGTATCGTGCCCGCGCATTTACTCAACGCGGGGAACCAACTCACCGCGTGGTGGAACTGGTGGACACCGCGAATGTGCTGGTGATGGCGGTGGTGGATACTGCGCGCGGTCGGGTGAACCGTTCCAGCCTGTGGCATTATGATGCGCCAGCGGGCTCCTGGCGCCTGCGGTTCAGGCAAGATACCGCCATGCCCGGCTAGTTTCACCTGCCGCGCCCGGCCTCACATCGCTGTGTGCTGCTGGCTAGCAGCCGCCAAAAGTGCGGCGCTGGCCGGTACGTTCGGGCGGGTGAGCCTGCGCCCAGAAGGGGGCGAAGCACGGGCCTGCGGGTGCTGGGATGGTAGCAGGTTAAAAGATTGGGGCGGGTACATCATGTACCCGCCCCAAACCGTTAAGATAGACTCACCACATATCTTGAGTTACTTATATCGGTTTATTGAATTGAAATTGCAGAATTCGCTTATTATATTACCCCATAAACATCGAAGCGTTCGACTGCTCGGTATCGGAGTAGTTAACACCGGCACGTGAAAGCGCTTCGTTAATCTGGGCGATAGACTCTTCCACCTGCCGCTGGGTTGCACGCCACTTATCGAGCACGCCCTGGAAGTTGGTCGAGGCCGAGCCGGTCCAAGAGCTCTGCAAATCCTGCAGGGAAGCAGTCATGCCGTTCACCTCTGCGGTGATGGAAGCAACGTGTGCTTTTGCCTGCGCGCTCTTTGACGCAATGACTTCGGAATCAACAATGAACTGTGCCATGATAGGTTCTCCTTCAGTAGGGTATGTATTGATTGTGCCTCTAGCACCTAATTCCTAAGCGCTTGTTACAAGACTAAAACGAATCAAAAAATATTTTAATGAATTAAAATAAATCTGTGGATAACTTACGTTACCTGGTCGTAAAACCAGCTTATCCACAGAGTAAAACTCAATTTTCAGCCCTGAATACCCCCACAGGCCCCCTCAGTATGAAGAAATGTGAAGCTACGTGGGGCTGGCGGCACCCATACCACCAGCCCGTGGAACACCCCTGCACACGCGAAAGGGGCGCACGGTTCGGCTCTTACACCGTCACCGTGCGCCCCGCATGTACCGCAGCTTCTTTTAGCCAGCGCCCGCCAAAACCGGCAGCGACACCACGAACGTGGCCCCGCCTCCATCAGTCTCTTCAATACGGATATGCCCGTCGTGCTGCTCCACGATTGCGGCCACAATCGACAGGCCCAGACCCGTGCCCCCGGTCTCCCGGGAGCGTGAAGTGTCGGTGCGGTAGAAACGTTCGAACACGCGCTCACGATCCTCACCGTGAATACCGGGGCCGTGGTCGCGCACCTCAATAATGGCGCGCGGCACCCCGGGAGCCTCCTGCCGCACACCCACCGCAACTTCAAGAGGCGAACCCTCAGGGGTGTACCGCATGGCGTTGGTGAGCAGGTTCGCCACCACCTGACGCATCCGCGGCTCATCACCGACCACCGGTGCGGAGCAGGGCGCCACATCGTCGGTCAGGCCCACCAGGGTAATCTCACGGTCGGGGGAGGTGGCGAAGGCATCGTTGGTGGCGTCCACCGCCAGGTGGAACATATCGAACGGGGCCAGCTTCGATTCTCGGCGCTCATCAATGCGGGCCAGTGTCAGCAGATCCTCCACCAGCTGCCCCATACGTTTAGATTCCGCCTCAATACGGCCCATAGCGGTGGCCACGGCGTCCTCATTCGGCAGCGCCCCCTGCCGGTACAGCTCGGAGTACCCGCGAATACTCACCAGGGGGGTGCGCAGCTCGTGGGATGCATCGCCCACGAACTGGCGCATCTTCGCCTCAGATTTTGCCTGCGCATTGAACGAGGTCTCGATCTGGGCGAGCATGGTGTTCAGCGACGTGGCAAGACTGCCAATCTCATTGCCGGGGTTGTAGTCCTCAATACGTTGTGACAGATCCCCTTTAGCGATCTTCGCCGCCGTCTGCTCCACGCGCGCCAGCGGCTCGAAAGTGCGGGTGACAATCACCCACGTCATTGCAATAGCCGAGGCGAGCGTGGCCAGCCCGAACGCGAAGGTGAGCACACCTACGAGAGCAACCACCTGGTTGGTTTGCTCCAGGGGTAAGGCAACCACCATGGAGGTGGCGTGCACCCCGTTCACGGTGGTGTCGTTATTAAGCGTCATCGGCAACAGACGCCAGTCTTTCGACCCTTCCACCGAGTTAACAGTAGTGCCGACCCCGTTATTTTTGCGCACTTTATCGGCTGTCCAGCCGGTTACTTGCGGCTCGTCCCGGGAGCTCGTATCGGGGCTGAGCGCGTACAGGGTGTTGCCGTGCTCATCCAGCAGGTACACGTGGTACGAACCGAGCGTGGCCTCCTGCACGGGATGCTGGCTATTGTTCGAGACAAGAGAAAGCAGATTCGCCGAGTTCGCCTTCATCTCGTCATCCAGCTGATGCACCATCTGCGCGCGCAACGCCGAAATCGCCACAAGGGAGGTCACAACGATCGCCAAAGCAATCAGTGCAGAGGTCACCAGCACCAGCTGCGTGCGCAGCGACAGCGTGAACGGTATACGCTCAAGGGGTCTGCGCCCCATGTGCTTCTGCGTGGAGGCATTCTGTTGAGCCGCCTCCGGGGCCTCCGGGGGCTGCTGTGCGGGTTCGCGGTTGAACAGTTTAATAGGTACCGCCCCTAGCTGCGGGAACCACGAACCATGTACCCTACGCCGCGTTTGGTGTGGATCAGGGGTTCGTGGCCCTCACGGTTGTTATCGATCTTGCGGCGCAGGTACGAGATATACGACTCCACGATGGACGAGTCGCCGTTAAAATCGTACTCCCACACGTGGTCGAGGATCTGCGCCTTCGACAGCACCCGGTTCGCGTTGAGCATCAGGTAGTGCAGCAGATTGAACTCGGTGGGGGAGAGGTCAATCTCCTCCTCGCCAAGGAACACCTCATGGGTGTCGGTATTCAGGCTCAGATCATCCACCCGCAAAATAGCAGTATCTTCCTCCTGCAGCGAGCGGGAACGGCGCAGGATGGCTCGGATACGGGCGATCACCTCATCCAGCGAGAACGGCTTAGTCACGTAGTCGTCACCGCCTGCTGAGAGACCAGCAACTTTATCTTCGGTGGCGTCTTTCGCGGTCAAGAACAGCACAGGGTAGGTGCGTCCGCCTTCACGCAGGCGGCGCGTCACATCAAACCCGTCCATGCCCGGCATCATCACGTCAAGCACAATCAGGTCGGGCTGTTCCTGCTCGGCCTTCTCAATGGCCTCGCGTCCGTTTCCGGCGGTCACCACTTCAAACCCGGCAAAACGCAGGGAGGTGGCGAGTAGTTCAAGAATGTTGAACTCGTCATCAACGACGAGCAGCTTAGCTTCAGCAGACATGTTCACTCTTTTCTGACGTATATATGTGGTTGCGCGGCCGGAAGGCCCTCTAACTTGACTTACGCCGAAGAACCGCAAGGAGGAGGGCAAGCATTAGCGCGATGAAAGCGACGGGGAACAGCACCAGGGGAACCTGGCTCATAACGGCGGGAGGATGAGCATCCACCCACTTGAGTACTAGCATCGCCACCCCCGAAAGGGTGCACAGCAGTGCGAGGATGCCGCCACAGGCTCCCAACCAGCGGATAGCGCGGGTGTAGGGGAGCTCATTGGCTACTTCAAGAGGCGTTTCTCGTTCGCTAGTCATGGCATAACCGTAGCAGGTTTAGACCCCTTTAACGGGGTGGAAATACTAATATTGCGGCGTTGTGGACGGTATTCACATCTTTTTTGCAGGTTCCCTTCGGAGGTTTGCCAGCCCGATAGCGCGCATACCGTATTCTCTGCGAGGAATAAGAGGTTGCATCAGGGCAGAAAAATGGCGGAAAACCGCGCCATAATGGCACACCGGCGCGAACCGTGAACGTAAGAGGTCAAGGCAGGCCGCCCCGCCCTCCCAGCGAACCTTAAGAATGCTTTAATAGTGGTATGTCTGAACAGGTGATTGACCAGAACCCGACCGAAACCGCCAGCTTTGACCCGTTTGCCGACCACACATACGAGCAGGTTGGTGAACCCACCCTTGGGCAGCCGCATAAGCGCCGCCGCACCAGCCGTGTGGACACGGTCTTGGCGCAGGCCAAAGACGTGGCGTTGGCCGGTATTGAGCAGATCGCCCCCAAAAACACTATTGGCCTGCTGCACCATTTGCGCGGTGAAGAGGATCGTTTAACCACCCACCTGTTTGAGTGCACCCTGCCCGGTTACCGGGGGTGGTTCTGGTTCGCCACATTAGCGCGGGCGCCACGTTCGAAAGTGGCGACCGTATGCGAGGTTGGTCTGCTGCCCGGCGATGACGCACTGCTAGCCCCCGACTGGGTTCCTTGGGCGCAGCGCCTTCAGGAGCTGCCTGATACCGCCGATATTGACGAGGCGCTCGCTGCGGACCTTGAGGATGTGTACGAGGACGAGGAGCCTCAATTCGACGCTGTTACTGAGACACCCGAAACCGGCGGCAAGAGCCGCAAGGCGCGCCGTAGCGCCCGAAAAGCACAGAACCGGAGGAACCTGAACCGGCAGCGAACAGGCGGGCAGAAAGTATCCCAGGGGGATTCCGCTCCGCAGCAGGACGCCCCGCAGAAGAGCGGCGGGCGTAAGGGCTCCGGTCGGGGATCGGGTGGGCGCAAACGCGCAAAAACCTCCGCCGCACGTAACTCTGAGGGCTAGACTGCGTGGCGATACGGGCCCGCCAGGTGTACCTGGCGGGACGTTCGCTTCGGGCGACGCGCCGCGCAATCCGTGGCGAAACACGCTAAAAAGGTACATAATAGTTACTCAGAAGAGCATCATAACTAAGGCTAGGTTTTCCTAGTCGGCAGGGAAAAGGGATACAGGCGGCATGACCGATCTTATTGACACTACCGAAATGTACCTGCGCACCATCCTTGAGCTTGAGGAAGAGGGCATTACCCCCATGCGTGCGCGCATCGCCGAACGCCTGGAGCATTCCGGGCCGACTGTTTCGCAGACTGTTGCCCGTATGGAGAAGCACGGGCTGCTCAGTGTTGAGCCTGACCGCCACTTGGCGCTCACCGATGCTGGCCGTAAGAAAGCGGTCGAGGTGATGCGTAAGCACCGCCTGGCGGAGCGCCTGCTCTCCGATGTGATTGGGCTGGACATTGAGTATGTGCACGATGAAGCGTGCCGCTGGGAACACGTGATGAGCGACCATGTGGAAAAACGCATCCTGGCGATGCTCAATAACCCCAAGTTCTCACCGTACGGAAATGCGATTCCCGGTCTTGAAGAGCTGGGCGTGGAAAGTGAGCACAACGACGAACGGACTGTGCCCATGTCGATTGCGGCCCGTGATTCGGGGCCGGAAGACCGGTTTACTGTCTCCCGGTTCCCAGAGTCGATTCAGACCGATATTGAGCTTCTCAAGCTTTTGGCGGACGCCGGTATCTCATTCGGTGCCAGCGTGTCGGTTATCGCCGGTAAAGACGACGACGTAATTGTGCGTGCAGATGGGGAGGAGACCTCCCTGTCGCTCGATGAGGACGTTGCCAACGCTATTGTGGTGAAGCGTTCGTAGCGCGGTGCCGCCGGATGCGGGGCGGTGCAGCCAGTTATGGCTGCACCGCCCCGCATTATTTGTTAAGCTCTTCCCTAAGGGGCAGCGTTTCTTGAGGGTCACCTGAGCCTTTTTAGCCCGAAGCCAAATTTTTTTATATTCATCGGCAGGTGCGTCCTTACCGGCCGCCTGTTTCCTATGGGATACGTGGTTTCACCTGGGATTATGCCTGTTTGTTATCGGAAAAATATTTAAGAGATAAAGCACACCTGTGTTTTTCTTAAGAAAATTTATGCACGCATCGGTTTGCCTGTCTCTTGCCCCCTGAATCTATCGAATTCCCTTGTCAGAGAAGGGTATGCAGGGGGTGGCGGGGACCGTTTGAGGGGCTGCTGCGGGTCATGATTTGCGTATATAAACCGTAGCTTTTTGAGAAAAAACTCAGATTGGGATGTGACAGCTGGGAGTTTTCTGTGTATTCTCGTATCTGTGTCCAAATCCTAATCGTAAGAGGGCACCACGGAGCGGATCCGCTTAGTCCTGCCGCCGCAACGTGAAACATCTACCCATAATGGCAGGAGCGGGGGAACCAATTTTTGGCTCCCTTATAGGGGGCCTAGGGGCTAAGCTACTTCGGTAGCCGGGTGAATCCATACCCGAGTCCGACAGCTCACCTCGTGAAGCAATGGAGGAAACATACACAATGGCTAAGAAGATCGTTCGTAACGCAGGTATCGTGGCATTCGCTGGTGCAGCTCTGGTGGGTTCCACCGTTCCCGCTAACGCATTCGCACAGGTTCCTGCAGCAGCAGACCTGAGCTACGATTACAACAACTACGAGACTGATTACACCAGCTACCAGACCGGTGCTACCAACTACGTTGCACCCCAGGCTGAGTACCAGACCGAGTACGTTGCACCCACCCCGAGCTTCGGCCAGCAGCAGACCACCAACACCAGCTCCACCACCCCCTCCGCTCCTGTGCAGACCGCAACCGGTGGCCACGAGGGCGTTGTAGCAACCGCTAAGACCGGCATCGGTGGCGGCTACGTTTGGGGCGGCCGCAGCTTTGGTGCATGGGACTGCTCCGGCTTCGTATCCTACGTTTACGCACAGCACGGCGTGAAGCTGACCCCCTACACCTTCGCTATGAAGAACGAACTGCGTGCAACCGCTAACCCCCAGCCCGGCGACATCGTCTTCCAGAACGGCTACAACCACGTGGGCATCTACGTTGGTAACGGCATGATGATCTCCGCTCTGAACCCGAGCCAGGGCACCCAGCTGCACCCGGTTTCCTGGATGTCGGTTGACGGTTACTACACCGCATTCTAATCTCGACTCTAGAGATATTTAGACTCGGAGGAAGGCACCCCCAACGGGGTGCCTTCCCCATGTTAAACCGCGCATCACGCGCTGACCCCGAATACACTGGTCGGGGCTACACGCGGGGCACGGGGCGTACCGAAGGGTAGCGGACGCCCGGTAGAATAATGAACATGCAGTACCAAAGCCCCAAAAGTAGCTCCGATCAGGAATTCACCTACCTGGCCGTCGGCATGGTCGCTGGCGCCATACCAGGCATTATTATCGGCCTGCTGCTGGCTATTCCTCTTGGCAACCCCGCCATGTGGGTCTCTATCACCGGCGGGATTGGCATCGTGATTGGCATGGTCACCGGTAAATTCATCTACCGTAAGAAATACAGTAACCAGCCTCAAAGCCCTTCTGAAGGCCCGCAGCACCCCAACGACAAAAAGCAGTAAGGCGGGCGCGCTCCTATCTATATGGGCCGTGCTAGCACTACGTGAGCGCTTTAGAAGAGGGCTTTTAGGTGTAGCTCTCTAGCTCAGCGGCCATATTCGCCCGAGCCGCCGCATCCCACAGCGAATGCCCCGCCGCAGAGGCAAAAATACGGTCTCTGCCTAAGAACTCCCGTAAAAACCCTGACCTTCCCTGCGCAAACGCCTGCGGCCCGTAGTGGCTGTACTCCGTGCGTACACCCGCAATGTAACGGCCATACCGGGCGGTTTCTGCTGCGAGAATCGCAAGGTCGGCATCCATGAAAAAATCGGCGTCGGCGCGGGTGAGCACACCACCGGTCAGTCCGGCAAGCTCTTCAGGTACCCGGTGGGAGGCGGTGAACTCCACCAGCTGGGCGGCGGCGGTAACCTCCGCAGCGGTCAGAACACCGGTTCTGGTGAGAGGCATAAGATTGGTACGTACCAATTCGGCGCTGGCGGCCTCATCCTGACCAGGCTGCGCCTCATACACCGCATCATGGAACCACGCCGCAAAGAGCACAGTGCGCGGCACCGGCTTAGGGGAGTACAAAAGGGTAAGAGCGGCGAGCATCTCTGAAAGATGAACACTATTGTGATAGGCCCGATGCGGCTGCTCCCACCGCTCAAGCAGGTCAGCGCCCACAGCGGAAGCACCGGGCGCGAGCGCCTCCCAGGCACGCAGAAGACGCGGACGGATCTTACTGGGCCGTTCTTTGAGCGGAACCCGCAGCCCGCTGCGGATGAGTATGCGAGTTAGTTGGGTGCCGGTTACTTCCTGCGCCCCAGCGTTTACGAGGGCAGTGTAGCGGTGCTGCGGCACGTCGTAGTGGTCGGCGTCGAAGGCGCGCGGGCTGATCTCGTGGGCGGCCGCGAAGTCATGCAGTTCCTTCAGGCTGGTGTCTGAGATAAGGTGCGAGAAGAAAGTGCCGTGTGCCGGCCAGAGGGGCGGGTCAATGAAAATACTCACCTACCTATTGTAGTGAGCGTGACGCGCCGGGGCTCGGGTGGAAAACTGCCGTGATGTTGCCGCTATAATAGAGAACGTTGCCCCCGTAGCTCAGGGGATAGAGCACTTCTCTCCTAAAGAAGGTGTCGGACGTTCGAATCGTCTCGGGGGCACAGTTACAGAACCCGCTTGATGCGGCTTCCTCACGGAGGCGCACCAAGCGGGTTCTGCTGTATGCCTGAGTTTTAGGGTGCTTGTACTGTGCAATCTTGGGCTAAAGGTCTACATTTCATAGAACGTAACATTGAAGTTTTATTAAAGACACACCTGAAAATTATGATGTGACACATAACATGTGGGCTAGTCTGAAAGTGACGGTATTGACCGATTCTAAGGAGGCTAAAGATGTCTTCCCATCTTAATCGTCGAGCCGCACTGCTGCTGCTCGGCGGCGGCGCAGGAGCCGCTTTTCTCAGCGCATGCGGCAGCTCGTCCTCAAACGCAGGAGGCGCCTCATCCTCAGCGAGTGCTTCAAGTAGTGCATCGTCCCCAGCGCACGGGCCTGAAACCGGTGGTGGTGCTGCCAGCAGTTCTGCGGCTGCGGTGAATGAGCCCAGTACGCAGCAGCCGGCGGGACCGAACAGCGCCGCATCCAGTGACACCACTCAGAACGGCACAGTATCTAGTAGCGCAGCCCAGAGCGGTGCCGGGGACGCTGCCCCTCTTGAATCCGGAAATACTCCCGGTGAGGGGCATACTGAGCTATCTGGGGAAGTCTCGCTTGAAGTGGACAGCTCCGGCCCCCGCCAAGAGTATGCAACACGCGAGAAACCGCAGCAGAACACCTACCCGCCGAAGAAGCCCTCCACCATTAATGACCGCACGGAACGGGGCCTGTACAGCAGCATCTCGTTCGCGGTGACCTCTCTGGATTATGCGCTGCAGACCGGTAATGCCCGCTACCTGGAGCAGTCGGCGATCGTTGAATCCGAGCAGCTGTATTTCAAGAAGTCTACTAACCTGATCGATACCCGCGACGGAAAATACTGGACGGCGGCAGGCAGTATTTTGCAGTACACGCTGGTGGGCTCCCACCCTGTGGCTTCCAGCGGAGGCGAGTACGTGTGGGCGTACAACCTGGTGCTGCTCAATGGTGACTTCTATGTGAAGGACGGCAAGGTGCACGAGGTAACCAAGGAAACTTACTCCGGTAAGGGTGACTGGGGCAAACGCTACCACACGAACGGTGAAATTCGCGCTAAGTACGTGAACGGGCAGTGGCAGATTAGCGGACTGCTCTCCAATGATCTGCCTCTCGTGCCACCAGAAAATGGTGGTCAGTAGGTGCGTATCCTCCTCAACCATGGAAGAGGAAAGCTTTAATGGTGCCGCTATAGCAGGGCATACTGCCGGTGGTTTAGGTCTGTCAAAGACTTCTCTTCCGGGGCGGGTGCTGAATGCCCGCCATGTGTTGAGGTGCGGTATCCGCCCGGTGTGGTCTCTCATAGCGGAGGCTGCACCGGGCGGTTTCGCCTGAGGACCTGGGCGGGACAGCAGGTAGAACCTTGAGAACATGAAGGTTACTGCTGAGCTTTAAAGTTAATGGTTTATTGTTAGGGCTCAGAGAGGAGAGTAATAATGTCTTCCATTTTTAACCGTCGTGCAGCATTGGGCGTACTAGGCGCAAGCGCTGGTGCCTTTGTACTGGCGGCATGCGATGCCAACCGTTCCGTTTCAAAAGGGTCATCTTCCTCATCAAGCGAACCCTCAGAGACTAGCCCATCCGCATCGTCTGCTACCACGCAGACCGATATAGATATGAGCGGCGACTATAAGGGAAAGATTAACTTCGAGTCCGTTTTAGAGTATAAGAAGTCGGGCACCTACGAACCTGCCACGGAGGAACATGCGGCGCGAAACGTGCCCCAGCCTAAGAAACCGGAGGATGCCAACGATAAATCTTTGAAAGGTCTCTACCTGAGTGTCGCGTTTGCGGCGGCAGCCACCCAGTACGCCTACAACACTGGGGACTACTCCCTGGCGGAGGAGAGCGCCCTATCAGAGTCGGAACGCGACAACTACAAAGGGCTTGAGAAGGTGCGGCTTAAGAAAATCCGTGAAGGCAACTACTGGCCGGATAACGTCACCATTGAATACGAGATTACCGAGCCGCAACCGTTACAAGAAGACGACCGGTATCTGTGGTCCCGTACTTTCAAGATTACATACGGCAAGTTTGAGGTGGAAGACGGCCGGGTAATCTACCCCAAGAGCGGTAAAGGAACCGTTGCAGCCGAAGAGTTTATTGGCCTGGTATCCGCGCAGTATGTGAACGGGGCGTGGGAGATTAGCTCACACGATAACCGTCGCAAAGAGTAATGTGGCTTCGGCCCGAACGATTACCGGGTACGCAGGGGGATTGGTTGTTCCGCGGATGGCGGGTGCCTTCCAGCAGCGTGTCGGACGTAAATTCTACTGCCTCGTGCAGTCTGGAGGGGCGGCGCTACTCGGTGGGCGGTCCACCCGCAATAAAAGCAGCAACCGCCCGCTTGAACGCCCGCACACCACGGTATGCCAGGCTCAGAAGCGAGAGCACCAGAAGAGCCCAGCCCAGAGGCAGAAGCACCACAAGTGCACCCGGCTGATGCGCAGGGTCAGCCAATGATGCGTCCACCGCAAAAATTGTGGCCGTAAACACCGCACTGTACACCAGTGGAAGCGCCGTCAATAACACCCGAAGCGGCTTTTTCGCCGTCGCCGCCCACGACAGGCCCGCCACAGACAACCCGAAAAACACTGCAAACGCCAAACCCACTGAACGGTGCGCATACGTGTAAGGCCCCAGGGCGTCACCCGCGGGGGAGGAAGAAAGCCCGTGCGCGAACGACCTCAGCGCATCCGTACTCAGGGCCAGTGACAGCTCGGGAACGGGGGCACCCGCCAGCCTGCCGTAGCCGGGAAGCACCCACGCGAAAAGGTACACGCCCATGAGCAGGGAAATAGCGACCGCAACGTGGAGGAAAACACGTGAACCCCGCCCGGTCGCTTGATCGTGGGCGGCGCGTTCCTCCATAAACTGCCGAAGCTCACGGGTTTCGCTATGCTGCGGGTCGGGGGTGCCGCCCCCTGGGGTGTGAGCGGCTTTCGTGTTCGCGCCGTAGCGGCGTTTCTTCTGACCTTGTGATAGACCCATACCTTCCATTATTGCGCAGAGCGGTTGGGTGCGTCAGCGTGGGGCCTTTACCAAAAGAATGCTGTGGAGTATATATACGGGGCAGGCTTCTTGATCTTCTGCCGCGCGACATTGCTTATTTGCTACCGGAAACTGACAGCCGCAAAGTCGGTTATATCCTGACATACCATACCTAGTTTTCTTTACTTGCGCGTATTACTCACCCAGACTCGCGATTGTCCTCTCTCCGCTTTCCCAGTCACTACGGATCACCGCATATCCCATGACATCGCACCTGATACCCTGAACGGTAACTCCAGCTTCTCGATAATGCGCCTCGTGAACCCAACCTGCAGAGTTAAAAGCGCGACGCATAGCAATATTGTCGCTTCGTGTATTGCCCTCAACGCGGATAATGGAGCTTTTGGATTCAAAAATAAGATCAGTTAGCTTAATGAGCGCAATACTCCCGATCCCTTGATTTCTATATTTCGCTGCCATACGCATATCTATTTCTGCTGTGGCATCTTGCAGTCCGTGCACTATGGCAATACCGACGTGCTCTCCATCGTTGTGAATAAAGGCAACACGGTTATTAGGTTCCGAGAATTCCTGCTCTTCAAACCGGCGTATGAGGCTCTCATGCGATACGTTATGTTCAAGATGGAATGGCCAATCGCTGCCGCAGAAAACATTCTCAAATGGTTCCCATTCGTGCTTTATATCTGCCCAACGAACAACACAGTTCATGTTTTTCCTAACTTATTTTTCAGCTCATATTTTGTGTTTCGAGAACGTATGAATCTCATCTTCAACACTGAGCTCACATAATAAAACATAGGAGGAATCAACCGTAATAATCTGATAGTACAGGGTATTACTTTCGGAACTTATACCACCGATTACGCCAAGGGGTTTCATGGTGGAAATTCCTTTTACTATTTACTGAGGAGTCCTCACAGTAGGGTCAGATGATGTCAGTACCCTATAGCTTGGCCAGGTCGATCTTGCCCATGTGCAGGATCTTATCGCGTGTGGCGGCGTCGGCCATGAGCTCGGCGATGTTGTGGGGGACGACCTGCCACGAGACACCCCAGCGGTCGACGCACCAGCCGCAGCGCTCAACCTCGGGCACGGCGGAGAGCCCCGCCCAGTAGCGGTCGATCTCTTCCTGGTTGCGGCAGGAGACGATCATGGAGACTCCGGGCGTGAAGGTGAAATCGTGGAAGGTCCCAGAGTCCGTGGCTGCCATCCAGGTGCCGCGCAGGGTAAAGTCGGTGAACATGACCGTACCCGCATCCAGCGGTCCGCCTTCCTCGTAACGGTAAAGAGCACCGCGGCGGGCGTTATCAAATAGGGCGATCCAAGCGTCTGTGGCTTCCTCGGCATGAGCGTGATTAGTACCGCCGAACATGAAGGATGGGATAACAAAGGGGCGCGGATCGCCGTCCGGGTCGGTGAGCATGAGCTGCCAGGTCATGCCGAAACGGTCACGAACCCATGCGTAGCGCGGGGAGAAGGGGTACTCACCCAGCTCCATGAGTACGCCGCCGGTGCTGAGCCGCTCATAGAGCTCATCAAGGTAGTCTCGGGCCTGTTCCTCGCCACCGAATAAGAGAGGATCAAAGTTCAGGATGCAGCTGATCGACGGGTTCGGGGCGTACTGGTTACCGCCGTTGATGAGCGAGAGCCTGAAACCGTGGATGCTGACCGTCGCCGTGAGCCCGGGTGCCTGCTCGGTCACGGATGCATCGCGAAAAACATCGGCGTAGAACTGTGCTGCTTCGTCGGCGGTGCCGTCGCACCACATAGCGGGAGTGATGACCTGATCCATCCGGTCATCGTAACATGTCTACACCGCGCGGTGGGGTACCGCTAAGAGCGAATTATGCGCGGTGAACGGGCGTGATGGGTGGGAGCGAGAGGGCAAATACGGTAGCATGGAATATCGAACGTGTATTCTAGGCAGCGAGGTAGACCATGAGTGAACCCACCAACTCCGCATCCGGCGTTGATCCTGCCGCAGATACCCTCTTTGCCGATCTCGAAAACACGCAGCCGCCCTACGATCCCGAATATGATGCCCATATTCCGCCGGAAGATACCTCCGCACCGGAAGAAGACCCCTTCGCTCACGAATCTTTTATGCCAGAGCTCGACCCTGAAGCGGTGAATGCGCAAACCGTCACCGCCCATGAGGATGCGCTCGGCGAGTTCATGCCGCCCGCCTACCGAGTGGGCGGGTATGGAAGCGAGTACAACCCCGAAGACCCTTACGGGGAGCGCACCTATTCGCTGAGCACCATCGACCCCGCAACCCTGATCGACGGGCTTAATGACCGGCAGCGCGAAGCTGTTTTACACGCCGGGTCACCCCTGCTGATTGTCGCCGGGGCCGGGTCTGGTAAAACCCGCGTGCTGACGCACCGCATCGCCCATCTGCTCGCAACCGGGCGGGCAACCCCCGGGCAGATTCTCGCCATCACCTTCACGAACAAGGCTGCGGCGGAAATGCGTGAGCGCATCCAAGCGCTGATCGGCCCGCGCGCACAGCACATGTGGATTTCCACCTTCCACAGCTTCTGCGTGCGCGTGCTGCGCCGAGAAGCCAAGGCACTCGGGCTCAAATCGACCTTCACGATCTACGACTCGGCGGATTCGCAGCGCCTGCTCACGCTCATTATCAAAGAGCTGAACCTGGATACTAAAAAGTTTGCCCCCAAGGCCGTGGGGCACAGGATTTCCGCCCTCAAAAACGAGTTGGTGAGCGCCGAAGAATACAGTGCGGCGGCCGCGAATAACCCGTGGGAAAAGACTATCGCGCAGATTTACACCGTCTATACCCAGCGCCTTCGCGCCGCGAACTCTCTCGACTTTGACGACCTCATTGGCAAAACCGTGTTTTTGCTCAAGAAGTTCCCCGAAATCGCAAACTATTATCGCCGTAAGTTCCGGCATATTCTGGTGGACGAATACCAAGACACCAACCACGCCCAGTACGCACTCGTGCGGGAGTTGGTGGGGGCGCATCCGCAGGGAAACACTCGCGAGCAGGGGCCGTACCCGGATGCTCCGCCGCCCGGCGAACTGACCGTCGTGGGCGACTCAGACCAGTCGATTTACGCCTTCCGCGGCGCTGACATTCGCAATATTACGGATTTCGAGAGCGACTATCCCAATGCGCAAATTATTCTGCTGGAACAGAACTACCGTTCCACGCAGAACATTCTCTCCGCCGCGAACGCCGTGATTGAACGCAACCCCAACCGCCGCCCCAAGAAGCTGTGGACGGCATCGGGGGAGGGCACAAAAATCGTGGGGTACGTCGCCGAATCCGAACATGCGGAGGCACGCTACATTGCCCAAGAAATAGACCGGCTTGCCGACGAACACGGCATCAAACCCTCGGATGTGGCGATTTTCTACCGCACCAATGCCCAATCCCGCGCCCTTGAAGAACTCCTGATGCGCGCCGGACTGCCGTACCGCGTGGTCGGCGGCACCCGGTTCTACGAGCGCAAAGAAATTAAGGATGCGCTCGCCTACCTGCGCGCCCTCTCAAACCCGGACGACGACGTGAGTGTGCGGCGTATTCTCAACGAACCTAAACGCGGTATCGGTGCGAAATCTGAGACCGTGGTTGCCGATCACGCATCGGCACAGCGAATTTCTTTCTTCGCCGCCGCCCGTGCCGCTGCCGCCGAGCCGGGGAGTGTGCCGGGTTTGGGCGCTGCCGCCGTGAAAAAGTATGCTCAGTTCGTCAAGCTCATGGACGACCTCGCCCAGATTGCGCGCACCGAATCAGCCGCCACAACCCTAGAGGCGGTACTCGAACAGTCCGGCTATCTCGCCGCCCTGCGTGAATCTAAGGATATTCAGGACGAATCCCGGGTGGAAAACCTCTCGGAGCTGCTGGATGCGATGGTCGAGTTTGAGGCGGAGAACCCCGGCGCGGACTTAGAACAGTTCTTAGAGCATGTCTCGCTGGTGGCTGATGCCGACTCGATCCCCTCCCGAGGCGCCTCCGCCGACGGGCAGACCCCGTCTGCCGCGCAGATTGCCGCCGAGGCCGCAGAAGCGAAGGCGCAGGGCATGATCACCCTGATGACCCTGCACACCGCCAAAGGCCTGGAGTTCCCGGTTGTTTTCCTGACCGGGCTGGAACACGGGCTGTTTCCGCATCAGCGGGCGCTGACCGACGAGGGCGAGATGAGCGAGGAGCGCCGCCTTGCCTATGTGGGGCTCACGCGCGCGATGCAGCGGCTCTATATCACCCGCTCCGAGACCCGCACGATGTGGGGTAAGAGCCAGTTCAACCCGCCCTCACCCTTCCTGGAAGAGATTCCCGAGGAGCTGATCGAGTGGCGCCGCCTGGGCGGTTTTGCCGGGTTTGGTGCCTCCGGGATGGGCGCATACGCCAACGGTGCCAGCGGGTATGGTGGCTACGGTGCCGGTTCTTATGGACAGCAGGGCGGCTACCGCGGGGCGAGCGGATACAGCTCCGGCGGTGGGCGCGGCTTAGATAAAGGCAATTCGGGTGGCTACGGCACAGGATACGATGAATCCCGCACCCGAGCGAACCGTGAACCATCAACCGCTGAGGTCAATGGTTCGGCAAGCTACGGGTTGGCGGCCGCAGCCAGCGCATCCGGGGTGGTGCGTAACCGCTCGCGGGTGCATCAAGGCAAGGAAATTCCGCAGCTGAAGGTGGGAGATACGGTGCGCCATAAATCCTTCGGCGAGGGCCGGGTTCTTGCTCTGGAAGGCACCGGCGATAAGACCGTGGCGAAGGTGCGTTTTGCCTCCGAAGAGAAGCGCCTGCTGCTGCGGTACGCACCGATTGAGAAGGTCTAGCCAAAACCCAACACACCGAATAGTGATGCCCATTACAAAAATAGCGTGTGTGTTGTCTGATAAGTACACCCTCAACCAAATATCCGATAGAGTAGAACCGAGAGAAATTTAGAGCGTGACAGCGCGCCCTCTCAGGGGCGTAAAACACGTCGAATAGTAACTCACCAGACCAAGCCGCCGCACCCTAAAACGGCGGCACCACTTCGACGAAGAAGGACACCTGTGGACCTTTTCGAATACCAGGCGCGCGATCTCTTCGCAAAGCACGGTGTACCCGTGCTCAAGGGCATTGTTGCGACCACTCCCGAAGAAGCAAAGGCAGCAGCTGAGGAAATCGGCGGCCTGACCGTCATTAAGGCTCAGGTTAAGACCGGCGGCCGCGGTAAGGCTGGCGGCGTGAAGCTCGCTAAAAACCCTGATGAGGCATACGAGCACGCTCAGCAGATTCTTGGTATGGATATCAAGGGTCACACCGTTCACCGCGTGCTGGTTGCACAGGGTGCTGACATTGCTGAAGAATACTATTTCTCGATTCTGCTTGACCGCGCAAACCGCTCGTACCTTGCCATGTGCTCGGTCGAGGGCGGCATGGAAATTGAGCAGCTCGCCGCTGAACGCCCCGAGGCTCTCGCCAAGGTTGAGGTGGACCCGCTGGTGGGCATCGACTCCGCTAAGGCACAGGAAATCGTTGAGGCCGCCGGGTTCTCCGCTGAACTGCAGCCCAAGGTGGTTGAGGTTCTCGTGAAGCTGGGCGATGTCTTCAAGAAGGAAGACGCAACCCTCGTTGAGGTTAACCCCCTCGTGCAGACCCCCGAAGGCGATATTCTGGCTCTTGACGGCAAGGTCTCTCTCGACGATAACGCGGAATTCCGCCAGCCCGATCACGTGGCGCTTGTCGATAAATCCGCCGAAAACCCGCTGGAAGCTAAGGCTAAGCAGCACGACCTGAACTATGTGAAGCTCGACGGCGAAGTTGGCGTTGTCGGCAACGGCGCCGGTCTGGTGATGTCTACCCTGGATGTGGTGGCATACGCTGGCGAAAAGCACGGCAACGTGAAGCCCGCCAACTTCCTCGATATCGGTGGCGGCGCATCCGCTGAGGTTATGGCTGCAGGCCTTGAGATTATTCTGGGCGATGAGCAGGTTAAGAGCGTTTTCGTGAACGTCTTCGGCGGTATCACCTCGTGCGATGCCGTGGCTGAGGGCATTGTGAAGGCGCTTGAGATTCTGGGCGATTCCGCAACTAAGCCGCTTGTGGTGCGCCTGGACGGCAACAACGTGGAGGAAGGCCGCCGCATCCTCTCTGAGGCAAACCACCCACTCGTGGTGCAGGCAACCACCATGGATTCAGGCGCCGACAAGGCAGCAGAGCTCGCTAACAAGGCGTAATCGCCACCGAAGGATTTATAGGAAAAACTATGTCTATCTTTGTGAACAAAGACTCTAAGGTCATCGTTCAGGGCATCACCGGCGGCGAAGGCACCAAGCACACCGCTCGTATGCTCGCAGCTGGCACGAACATTGTGGGCGGCGTGAACGCCCGCAAAGCTGGCACCACCGTTACCCACAAGGCAAAGGACGGCTCCGATGTTGAGCTGAAGGTTTTCGGTACCGTTGCCGAGGCTATTGCCGAAACCGGTGCAAACGTTTCGATTGTTTTCGTGCCGCCCGCCTTCACCAAAGCCGCCGTGCTTGAGGCTATTGAGGCTAAGATCGGTCTGGTCGTCGTCATTACTGAGGGCGTGCCTGTGCAGGATACCGCCGAGTTCTGGGCTGCCGCGAAAGCTTCGGTGGACGAGAACGGCAAGCAGATTACCCGCATTATCGGGCCGAACTGCCCCGGTATTATCACCCCTGAGGAGTGCCTGGTTGGTATTACCCCGGCGAATATCACCGGAAAGGGCAAGATCGGTCTTGTCTCTAAGTCGGGTACCCTCACCTACCAGATGATGTTCGAGCTCGCCGACATTGGGTTCACCACCGCTATCGGTATTGGCGGCGACCCGATTATCGGCACCACCCATATTGACGCTCTGGAGGCTTTCGAGGCTGACCCGGAGACCGAGGGCATTGTGATGATTGGTGAGATTGGTGGCGACGCGGAGGAGCGTGCCGCCGAGTACATCAAGGCGAACGTCACCAAGCCCGTAGTCGGTTACGTGGCTGGCTTTACCGCTCCCGAGGGCAAGACCATGGGCCACGCTGGTGCGATCGTCTCAGGTTCTTCGGGTACCGCTCAGGCGAAGAAAGAGGCCCTGGAAGCTGCTGGCGTGAAGGTCGGCAAGACCCCTTCCGAGGCCGCTAATCTGATGCGCGAAATCTTCGCCAACAAGTAGCATTTTGCCCGGTTCGGGCAGCTAATAAGACCCCCGGCGGTGCGAGCCATTACGCTCGCGCCGCCGGGGGTCTCATATATAATCAAAGTACTAACTCGCTCCTGTCAACGGCCCTTCACTATCGGGAGAGTGCCAACGGCAGGAGTTTTTCTATTGGGCTTGCAAGGGAGCATAAAACCAAAGAACCATTAGAGATGAATAGTCTCTCTATTATGGTTACTCTTTGCACAACGCTGTATAGTCGGCTCCACTGAATATAGCTGAAAGATGGCTTGGATACACCGGTCCCAGATGCCACGCTTATAGGCGTGGCATTTCGTGTATTGCAAAGGGGCAAAGCCGCTGGCGTAGAGAAAGTATGGAACGGAATAGACCTACCCCAGTGTGGTGCCGAAGGCTAGGCCCAGCAGGTAGGTGATGCCCGCCGCGCCCAGTCCAATGAGGATTTGGCGCAGCCCGCGGCGCACCGGGGAAGAACCCGAGAGCAGGCCCACAATACCGCCGGTGAAGCCCAGCGCCATGGTGACGAACAGGAGCGAAAGCAGCATCGCCCAGAGGCCGGAAAGCCCGAAAATATAGGGCAGAATCGGCACGAGCGCCCCGGATGCGAAGAAGCTAAACGATGCCGCCGCCGCACCAATATCCGTACCCAGTGCTACATTCTCTTCCTCGCCTTCCTCATTCGCACGGTGTGACAGCGACGGGTCGCAGTCGCAGTCGAGGTACCCGAAACGTTCCAGCGCGCGGTGATGCGCCGCCTCCTCATCCATGCCGCGCGCCCGGTAGATGAGCTCAAGCTCGTTCGCATCAATATCAAGGTCGCCCGCCACGCGCAGGGTCACCTGGGTCGGCTGGGATGCATCCAAAAGTTCGCGCTGGGAACGCACCGAAACGAACTCGCCCGCCGCCATGGAAAGCGCGCCCGCGAGCAGCCCGGCAATCCCCGAAAGCAGCACCATAGAGCTGGATGCGCCCGAGGCCGTGATGCCAATCGTTAGCGCCAGATTCGAGACCAGCCCGTCGTTTGCGCCGAACACCGCCGCGCGGAAGTTGCCGGAGAGTTTTTCGCGCCCGCTGGTGGCTAGCGCGCGAATGATTTCTTCGTGAATAGCCTCGTCAGCCGCCATCTCTTCGGTGGCGTCCGGGTCTTCGGCGTAGGGGGAGCGGGATTCGGCCATTTGCGCCATTGCCAGAATAAAGACCGACCCGAAATGCTTCGCCATGAACTGCAAAAATGCGGATGAGAGCGACGGGCGGACGGGTTTGCCAACGTGTTCACCGAGCATGTCGCGCCAGTGCTGTTGGTGGCGTTTCTCAGCCTCGGCAACCTGCATCAGAATCTCGCGGTCTTTACCTTCGGCTCGCTGGGCCAGGTAGCGGTAGATGCGTGCCTCCGACTCTTCATCGGCCAGGTAGCGCCGCCACCGCCGGATTTGCGCCTCACTTGGCTGGGTGACGGGGTGGTGCCGTGCCGGTACATGGTCAAGCGCTCCTGTGCGTGCCGCCGTTGGGGAAGGGGCTGAGTGTTCGGGGTTGCGGTGCGCGGGGACATCCGGTGCGGTGAACGCCTGCGTGGTGATGGGCTCTCGCCGGTTTCTGCCGGGTGTTGCCTGGGCGGGGGAGTGGTTGCTGCTGCCGGGTGCTTCGGGTGTGTGTTTGCGGGGCTCGGGTGACATGGGGCGTCTTCCTCAGGGTGGCTGGTGCGTGCAAAACACTAGAATAGACGGGCGCTGGGCGAAAATCTAGGTAAAGCTGACCGGGTGCTGATGTTCGCCGGGCCGAAAAAATGCGGGCAGCCGTCACCGTGCTGATCGGGCTTATTCGCCTAAGTGTCGCACCCACCTGTGCCCGCACTTCTGCCGGAATATGCGGCGCATATGGTTATGCCGTGGCTGGGGTGGTTCCCAGGCAGCAGGCGTGAGGGGTGGCAGCAAAAAGGGTGGGTGCTTTCCCTAGTTAGGGGAGGGCACCCACCCGGTGAACCTATAGGGCTCAGAAAGGCTGCCTGTTAGGAGATTTCGCCTGCGCTGTTCTCTAGGAATGCGCGAATGAACCACTGGAACTTCTCCAGTTCGGCGGTCTGGCCGATCAGCAGGTCTTCGGTGATGGGGTCAACCTTGCCCGCAAATTCGATAGCCTTGCGCTGCTCCTTGATCACGCGGGTGTACACCTCGTTCAGGGCGTGCAGGTGGTCGGTTACGCGGGCACGGCCTACGGGGTAGTCTTCATGGCTGCGCGCTGCGACTAGGGCACCTGCGAGGCCGTTGGGGGTTGCACCCAGGGTCGCCATACGCTCTGCGATGTCGTCTACGAAGTTACGCACAGTATCAACCTGCGGGTCGATCATTTCGTGCACGGCGATGAAGCCGGGGCCGGTCACGTTCCAGTGTGCGTGCTTCAGGGACAGGTGCAGCTCGTTCAGATCGTGCAGGCGGCTCTGCAGAACTTCCGAGATTTCTTTGCCCTCGTCAAGGGTAAGACCGGGTGCGGTGTATTTTGCGAATGCCATAGTGACGACTCCTTAATGCTGTGTAGATGCCCGCCCGGTGGTTATCGTGAGAAAACCCGGTCGGTACGTTGATATTAGTAAATCATTTTTAGACCGTCCCGTCAAGATTATTCTTATTTATTCATAATAAGTATTGCTTGATGTGGCGCCTTGAAAACCCTAAGAGTTTGAGAAAGCTAGGCTAACCTCAAGACTAGCGCCCGAGCGCCTTAAACACGCTCAGCTCCAGCTCCTCATGCCGAAGACGCACATCCCCTAAACCGGCGGGAACCTCAAGCTCACCGGGGACTACAATCACCTTCATGCCCGCATCCGTAGCGCTGCGCACCCCGGAAGGGGAATCCTCAATCGCCACGCACTGGCTGGGATCCGCCCCCAAACGCTGTGCCGCTAAAAGATACGGCTGTGGGTTTGGCTTCGGATGCGTGGTCTCATCATTACCAATAACAACCGAGAACGTTCCCTCAGGGGCGGCATCAGCCGTGCGCTGAGCCACCGCAGTCGTAGCATTTGTAACTATTGCCGCCGGGATACCCGCATCACGCACCTGCACCAGAAAACGCTCAATCCCGGGCAGGAACTCCACCGGAGAATCCGCCAATGCCGCACGTACCTTACCCACCAGCCGATCATTAATCTGCTGATCCGGCAGGTTCACCCCGCGCTCACGTAACCTATCCAGCGTGAACTTCATGGAATAACCCAAGCAATCCAGGGTGTCCTGCGCGGTCCACACACCACCAAACTCCGCCGCCAGCTCA
>ERZ773057.18-NODE-18-length-104872-cov-28.628887_pt1 | contig 104872 bp, 141 predicted proteins | sample MGYA00580629_ERZ773057 | MGnify/ENA primary metagenome ERZ773057 (study PRJEB29015, sample SAMEA2738143) | human oral metagenome | biome: human oral; feature: human-associated habitat; material: saliva | place: China | collected 2163 ...
TTTCTATTTCCTCAAGTTCGTTGTGATATAGTTGTGTTTTAAAGTTTTGCATTGTTTTGTTGCCTCCCTTGATTTTTTTTTATTTTATTTTTTTTTAGTATATTCTGTGATACAATGGATTAAATGCTTTAGACACATTATATCCTTTGTATTTTATTTTGTATTTTTCTGATACTTTTTCAAGTGCTTTATCATAAATAAAATTTTCATAATATTCATAATCTAATGTATCTAAATTAAGTTTTCCATTACTGTCAAGTTCACAACTTTCATATAATCCAATATCTGAATTACACTTTAGATTTTCCACTTCCTTATTTACAATATCATAAAATTTTTCTTCATTTACATATCTCATTTTTTTACTTCCTCCTATTTTTTCAAAGACTTAAAACAAGTCTTTACATTGATTATTTTTTGTAAAGTATGTGATATTATTTACAGTAAATTTATTATTGTTTTTATCACATTTTACAAAAAATTCTGGGTAATAAATTATATTTTTATTATAATCTATATTTTTATAACCTTGAGTGTAAACTGTACTTAAAGCCTTTGCAATATGCTTTAAATTATCATATTGCTTAATTTGTGTATTATTATACTTATATATATGTTTATATATTCTTTTTAACTGTATTTTAGTCATTGTTTTTCGCCTCCTCTTCCAGCAAGTTTTGCAATTCCTGTTCCACTTGCTGAAATTCTTTTTTCAAGTCTTTGAGTTGCTTCATCTTTATTTTAGCATACTCAAAACTTGTTTTTGTATTATTTTGCTTTAGAGTATGCAAGTTACACTCTACATTTAAAATTTGTTGTTTCAGTTGTCTTAATTCGGATAACTTTGATTTTATCATTTTATCATTTCCTTATTTTTTTTAATTTTTATAAATCACATTTAAAATAATTATTGAAGTCTTTAACCGTTTTTCCATAAATTTTTGTTTTTTCTGGCAATAAGTAAATTAATGTATATCCTGCTTCAGTAAAATACACATATTGCCCACGATAAAACTCCCTTTTTACACATTTATTTGAGATTTTTTCAATCTCTATATCACTTTCTAATTTTTCTTCAAGTAAATCTAAAAAATTACAATATTCATCAATATTTAATTTTTCTTTTAGATAATTATCATTTTCAATGAAAAAATTATCATCAGATAAATCAATAAATTCTATTTTATCATTTTTTAAATCTTTTATTGTTTTATTTACCAGTTTTTCTATTTTTTTCATCTTTATAGCCTCCAAAAAATTTATTATATAAGTCTTTTATTTTAAAGTTAAAAGACTTTAAAAAACTTTTTATAATTCATAATTTATAAAATCTAAAATAACACACTTGTAATATTTTTTATTTCATTTTTTGTAACATTTACAACTTTTAAATCTTTAATGTAAAAACTTAAAGTTGTATTTTTTATTTCTGTACTGTTCATAGCACAATAATTACTATTATTTACAAATTGTACTAAAAACATATTATTATCATTATAACTATATAAGTATTTTTCAATAAATATATAATTATATATTTTTAAAAATTTTTCTAAATATTTTACAACTTCCTCAGTTGTTAAAAAGTTTTCTTTTTCTAACTTTTTTAACAATAATCTTATTTCATAACTTCCCATTTTTATCACTCCATTTTTTTTTATATTTTAACATTTATTTTTAAAGTCTTAAATATTTTAAAAAGACTTTTATCTAACTTATTTTTTTCTTAGATAACTTTGAGTGTTTTCATCCCACTCAAATAATTTATATAATATTTTTTCAAATTCTTTTTTATTCATTCTAATTAAAATATTTCGATATTTACCAGTTGTCCTAGAATAATCCCAATCCGCTCCAACTTCAATTAAATTACCATTCTCCCATTTGAGTATTATACTACTATAAGATTGAAATATTTTATATTCTTTGTTATTTTCTATGTAACTAATCAAAAATTGATTAGGTACACTTTTTCCATTATTCGCAATATTTTCCACTTTTAAATTTTTCATTTTTTCCCTCCATTATTTATTTAATATATTTTCTATATCTTTTAATTTATTAGATAACTCTATTATGTCATCTATTGTATAATAATTATTAAAATTAATATCAATAAATGATAAATCTATGTTATCATTATCAATAGTAACAAATAATGTTACTATTAACTTTATTTTAAATATTACAGTATAATGATTATCAATATACTCTAAATTTTTTATTTCCACTTTTTCATTGAAAAAATAGTTTTTTAAAAGTTTTTCAATTTTTTCAATTTTTCCCATTTTTTTTCACTTCCTTTACTTTTATATATTTCAATTTTCACTTTAAAAATTGATAAAACTTGTTTTTTAATACATTCAATTTTTCCAACCAGCATTTTTTATTTAAGTGTTTTTGCAATACTAACACCACACTATTAATATACCATATTTTAAGATAAAAGTCAAATAATTTTTTCTTTTTCTTAAAATAAATTTTTTTATCAATTTTTATAGTCTATTGATAAAAGACTTTTTATAACCACAACTTATTGTATCATATTTTAAATAAGTTGTCAAATTTTTTTTACTATTTATTTTTAGTTGTTAGTAAAAAACAATTGAAGTTTTAATTTTTTTTCTTTAGTGTTGTACTCCCTCAACCTCAATAGTAGTATACCATATATTTAATTAAAATTCAATACCATAAACAATTAAATTTTTATTAAATTTTTAAATACTTTAGAATAATAAAAAACTTGCTATTTTCTAGCAAGTCTTTATAATTTTTATTTAACTAATATTTTTCTATGTAATTTATTTAATTCTATTAATATTCTATTATTAATTGATGTTACATATTTATTATTTATCAAAAAACTTGTAAATGTACACGCTTTAAATTTGTAACTTGTTGCAAGTTTTTCATATATCTCTAATATATCGTTAGAATTAAATTTTATTTTTTCTAGTTCGATATATTCAATATTGTAAATTTTTATTCTACAATAATTTAAATTTTTTCTTAATTTATTATACTCACGAACTGTAAACAATTTAATTTTGTCGCCATACCCTTCACTTTTTGCCAATGTTACTACAATATTTTTCATAGTCTTTACCTCCATATATTTTTATTTTACACAATCATTATATACTATATTTTTATAAATTGCAATACCTTTTAAATTAATTTTCAATTAAATTTAAAATGCTATACTTATATTATATGTAATAAAATATATAAAATGAAAAAAATATTTAATAAATTAATTCTATATTATTTTAATACTAAAATAAATTTCATTATATTATATTTTATTGAAAAATACCTAATTATAATTTATTTTATTTGATTATATTATTTAAATTCTAAATTTTTATATTTGTTTATAATATCGAATAATTTATAATTATCAAATATTTTTAAATCATTTATTATAAAAACAGTTTTATGATTACAACTAAAATATTTACTTCCATATAATATTATGTTTTTCTTCCCCTTACCTATTACAAAATTAACTTTTATACCAAAACTTACCATTTCAATATAGTCATCTACATTACATTCTTTAATTTCAAATATTAAGTTTAAAAGTATTAATTTAAATTCTAAACTAAAAGGACGGTACATTATACTTATGTTATGCAAAACTATATTAGTTTCATAAATTTTTCTAACATCATCTTCTGTTAGAATATCTAATCTCATTAATCTTATTAAAACTTTTGCTACTAATTTATAAAAGATTTTATGCCCTTCTTTAATATTAATGTTAAAATAGTTTAAATCATCTAAACTGTTTATGTTAAAATTTTTAACTAACCTAATCTCATCGTTTGTTAAATTTACAATATCTCTACTTTCCTTAAAACAATTATCTAAAATCTCTCTTAAATCATTGTTATAGTCTTTTAATTTCTCTCTGTGATTTCTTCTAATATATAGTGGTACTTTACTCATTTTAATCAACCCTTTCCAAATGTTTTTTTAATATAAATTTCTTAACTATTTCAAATAAAATTAGTTCAAAATCTTTTTTATCTTTAGTATTGAAAAAATTTTTAATTTCTTTATCTGTACTGTCTAAATCATAAGAATTAGTTATTTCTAAATTTAAAATATTCTTATGATAAAATATTTTTTCTAATACTATCTCTTTATTATTATAGGATATTTTTCTAAGTCTATTCCTTTTATCTTTTTTGATTTCCTTTAATCTTAAAATTTTAAAATTAGTATTGAGAAATATAATTATCTCATTACAATCTAAATCATACATACATATTTTAATCCTAAAAACCCCTGAATAATTAATATAAAATTCATAATCTATTTTCTTATATAAATTTTTATTGCTAATTATATCTTTATAGGGAAAATCATTTATACATCTAAAGATTAATTTTTTATTCTTTATATTATTTTTTATTTCATTGATTTTATCTTTTATTTCTTTGTTTGTCATTATTAACCAACTCCTTTTAAACGTTTTAATTCATTATAAAATTTTTCTATGTTTGGAAAAAAATTTATATATTCTATATTTTCTAAAATACTTTTTCTATATTCTTTAAATCTAATACCTAAAATTGCTGTATTTTCATTATATAATAAAGTTTCAGATACATATTCCATATCATTTCCTTTATTATATAATTCAATGTATAATATATAATTATATCCTTGATTTAATGTATTTGTTTTTTCTTTCATAACTTTACATTTAATTACTTTAAATTTATAATTTTTAATTAAATACTTTAATTCTTTCTGTAATTCTCTGTAACTTTGTTTTCTTACAAATTCATAATTCATAAATTTTTCTCCTTAAATTATTTATTTTACATTTATCTTATTTAAAGTTATTAATTTTCTTTTATTATATTTTTTCCCTTTTTTTTTATACCCCCTTTTATATTCTTTTTATAATATATACTAACTTATTAATATCCTTATAAATTGCAATAGTATAATCAAGATAATTAAAACTATCTAACTTCATTTCACATATTAAAATTTTATAAATACACACTTCAACACTATCTTTAATATTATAAGTTGTAAAAAATTCATTATATTCAAAATTTTTAAAATCTTCTTTAGTTTTAATGCTTTCAAACATATTTACGTATAATTTAATTAAATCCCCTAAACTATTTATTAATATACCTCCTGTTTATAATAATTATCTGTATCTTTATTATAATGATATAATAATACGTTAATATTCAATATTTTGCACACATTTAATACACTAATTAATGCTACTGTTAATCCTGTAACATATAATTCCAATTTTCCACTATCATAATCTTTTAATTTATTAAATGCTGTGTTTTCTAGTTTATCTAAACCTAATGGGTCTATTTCATTTTCATAAATATAATCCTTTACTGGAAGTTCGTGTCTACCTCTACATAATCCTAATTTAATATTCATCTTTTTATTTTTTTTTTATCTCCTTAATATTTATCCTACATAAATATAATATCATATAAGTTTAGTTTTATCAACTATTTTTTTTTGAATTTTTTATCTTATTTATTAAAGATAGTGCATATCTAGGGTAATGCCTTTATTTATTATTTCTACCTTACTATGCGATTAGGTGCATACACTAGGTAATACCTTTAATATTATATTATTAATCCAACCCTCTTTAATACCCCTATAATCTCTTTTGATATAGTTCTATAATTTTCAACTATTCTGAAATATTTATCTATATCAACCCTAACCAGTTTTTGTGGATAAAACTTAACCTTTTTACTTTTAACATCAATACAAAACATTAAGAAAAAATCATCATAATCATTTCTTTTGTAATCCACATAAATATCTGTATTCGTAACACCTTTTGAAACAACTTTGTGATAAACTTCATTCTCAATTACAATTTCATCAGGTAAATCTTTTTCTAATTGTTCCTTTATTTCCTTTACTTTTTTATTTAACATTTTTATTCCTCCTTAAATTTAATTATTTTTTTTATCATTAATACATATATTAAAAATATAAATAAACTAACTGCTGTTATACCACATATTATTATTGCTAATGAATTTAAATTTAAATATTCACATCTATCCTTTTGTATTTGTAATTCATTTATTTGTCTTTTAAATTCTTTATTTTCATTTTCCAATATCTCAACATAATTATTTATATAAGCATTATTCATTATAATTCTCCATTCTCTATAAATTATTAGTATTTAATTCTTTCAAACTTTGCCAACCAACATAATTATTATCAAAAACTTCATTACTCTTATCAATAGACAATACTTTAATATCTTTTAATTCTTTGTTACCGATAATAAAATCTAATCTAATATACTTCCACCACTCACTTCCATCATACTCTCCTCGTATCATTCTAAATCCTTTACCCTCAATAATTAAATCTTCTGCAATCTCACAAGCACCAAAACCATCATAATAATCTGTTTCTTTTGCCAATTTTTCAAACAATTCTTTACTAATATAACCCTCTTTTGTACCTACTTTTAATACATCTTTCCATTCTTTTCCATTTATTCTTAGTGTTTCAATAGTTTCTTCCCATAAATTCATATTCAATACCTCCAATAATATTTAACAGTTTGTATTTTAAAGACTTTAACCACCTGTCTAATTTATTATTTATTTAACTTGCCAGTATCTCTAAACATTTTTAACATATCTTTTTTACTAATTCTATCATAAATATTTATATTACTTGTAAACTTAATAACTTTCCACCATTCGCTACCATCATATCTTTGTCTAACCAATCTGAACCCTTTACCTTCAATAACTAAATTCAAAGGAACATACTCAATACCATAACCATTGTCATAATTATATTTTTTAGCAAATTGATGAAAAACTTCTTTAGGAATAAATCCATCTTCTGTACCAATATTAAAAACATCTACCCATCTTAAACCATTTTCTTCCAACACTCCTACTGTTTCTTCCCATAAATTAATAATACCCATAACTAATACCTCCAATATTATACTATATTATTGAGTTTTATTGACTTTATCTCCTGTCATAATTTACTACTCAAAATCATAATCTTTAACATTATTAATAATAAAATCTTTTAATTTTTCACTAATACTTCCATAAACTGTAACACTTGAAATAATACTTTTATTATCTTCAATATACTTAAATATATCACTCTCAACACCATCACACATAATATCAAAACCATCCTCAAAATACATAAAATTAATTTTAACACCATTACTGAATAAAAATAATTCATTTCTCATAATTATCAACTCCTTTTATATTTATTAATATTAATTACCAAAGGTACATTATTAAGGTAATGCCTTATAATACACATTTATTACTTAAAATATATTCCATAAATTATCTTTATTTTCTTTTATAATTTTATAGATTAAATCTATATCTGTAATTCCAAACACTTTTAACAAATTTAGAGTTTCATATATTTTACCTGTTAATTTCATTTTTTGTGGGTAATCTTCAAATTTTTCCACAATATATTTTACATTTTCTGCTTCTTTTAATGTTTCCATTACAATTCCTCTATATAAGTACCCATATTCATCTTTAATAATTTTTTCCATTTCTATCTCTCCTTTATATTTTAATTTTATTTGCAAATATATTATACTATATTTTATTTAAAAAGTCAGATACTTTTTTCAATATTTTTAAACTTTTTTATAAAAATCATCTCCTTAATATAATAAACATATCTTATCTGTTAAATTTTTATCTTTATCATACAGTCTAATAGTTAATTCATACTCAATATGATTTCTTTTCATTAATTTATTTATTTGTAACTGACTTAATTGGTTATGTATTAATTTACCTTTTGAATTTATAACATCTTCAATAACATCATAATATACATTGTCATTATCTTTTGATAACTTTATTAATAAATTATATAACTTTTTACCATCTTTTTCAAATTCTTCTACAAATTTCATTTCCTTTAATGAATTTTTTAATTCTCTCATTTCTATCACTCCTCTAATTTATTTTATAATTTATTGTATCACATTTTAGAATAAAAGTCAATAACTTTTTTCTATATTTTGTTATAATTTTTTTTACTAATTATTTTTAGTTATTAGTAAACAATAACTTTTATTTTGAATTTAATTTTTTTTTTCATCGTGTTGTTCTCCTCAACCTTACAAAACTATTATACTACATATAAGTAAAAAAGTCAACAACTTTTTTCAAAAATTTCAATTATTTTTTCAAGGTAATAAAAAAAGACTAGATATTAAAGGTATCTAGTCTAAAACTTAACTTTTCAAGGTAGGTTACTCTCCTACATCTTTACACTCCACGTATAACGTTTTACATATATAGTTTCTTCCCACAAAACTAAAATATTAAACCCTTTAAATTTAATATATAATAAGCCTTGTCATAGAATTTACTTCAAACTACTCTACTTATCAAGTTTTTATTCTATAATCAATTATATCATATAAACTATTTATTGTCAAGTAATTTTCTAACTATTCAAATATTTGTTTTATTCTGTCATTCATTCTATTTTCAAAATGTTCAAAATGTATCTCTACATTCCTTCTGGCTACTTGATACAATTCAACTTCCTCTTGACCATACTTTGATAAATCCTCTAAAAGTATTATCATTAACTTTAAAGTAGTATCTAATTCTTCAACTATATACTGCATATAAAGTTTTAACGTGCTTTTATCTATATATTCTTTCATCTGAAAATATGTGGACTGTTTCTTATCCTCAAACTTTACTTCTATTTCATTTCTTATAATATACCAATTCTTATATAAATTATTTCTTTCAATATAGTTTATTATAAGTGTCTGTAAAGTCCATCTAATTTTATTAGTCCTTAATACCAAATATTCTTCAAGCCCTTTACCAATCAACATATTCTTATTTGATTTTTCAAAATACTTTCTTAATTCAATTAACATAAGAGTATTTTCCTTGAGATAAGGTATACCATACCTCCACATACCTATTAGAATACTAAACATAAAAGCAATACTTAAACCGTGATTTTCAGTAAAAATAAATAAATCTTTTGAAAACTGCATAAGATGTAACCTCTCTTTTATCTATTTTTATTCTCTAAATTATTTAATTCCTTAATTTTTCTCTTTGTAATAAATCTTTCAATCCCAACAGCAATCTTATCGCTGTCTATTAAATAATCTACAAAAGGTTTAACAGGTAACGGCATAATATTTAATATGCTTAACTCTATAAATGATATGGCTTTAGTTAATTTCTCTTTATTAGTATTTTGAGATAATTTATCTGCAAATTCTACACCTAAAGGTACTAATTTTTTAATTTTATTGTTTAAGTATAATTTACTTCCAAAAATTGATATAATTAATATAAAAACAATACTTACTACTGTTATTAATACATCTAATCCCATATAATCCTCCTTTAAATATAATTTATTTAACTAATGAAAAATATTTAGCAATACCATCTGCTATTGCTTTTGCATACTCATCTTTCTTTTCCTTACCTACTTTAAAATCATCATCATTATCTATGAAAAATGGCTCAATTATTACACAAGGTGCATTAGTTTTTCTTAACAAGTATGACCCTCTATCTCCATTTTTAATAGGCTTTAATCCTCTGTCTGTTAGTTTTAAAGTTTCTAATACCTTATCTTGAATACATTGTGCCAATTCTTGTCCTTTTTTGCTTGTATTCCAATATAATACTTCTGTTCCGTGTGCATATCCATTATAAGCATTGCAATGCAAACTAATTAATACATCATATCCTATTTTATTTAATAAGAATACATTCTCTACTGAATTATAGCCACGATTATAAATATCTACTCTATAATCATATTTATTCAATTCTTTCTTTACCTTGTCTGCCAAGTCTGTATTATAACCTAACTCTGTTTCATTTGTGTGTGGATTGATTGCTCCACAATCATTTCCACCGTGTCCTATAATTACACATACATCTTTATTCATTTTATTTCTCCTCTTGTTTATTTAAATTTTTATAGAATTAATAAGAAAAGGTGCATTACTAAAGTAATGCCTTATTTAATATAATAAATAAATCCTGCTCTTGCCAACAGTTCTCTATCCCCTTTAAAATTATCCCTGTAATTTATATCTGCATAAACATTACTTCTACTATAATCCCTTTTATAGTCAATAATATTGAAATTTAATTTATTATTATTTTCATAGTTTGAATTAATTTTTTGATTTTCTAAGGGAATACCTTTATCAATTATCTTATTAACTATTTTTTCAGTACCTTTTTCAATAACTTTATTTACACCTACAATAGAATTTTCCTTTATTTTATCTACTCCATTGTAGGCTTTGCTAAACCCTTATATTTCTCTTTATTTAATTCCCTTTCAATTTCCTTAGAAATCTGTCTACTGTCTATAAGTTTATCTGCTAAACCTCTAAGACTGCTAGGCAAAGCATTTAATACCTTATTCTCAACAGTAATTACTGCTTGATACAATCTTTCTTCATTAGTCTTTTCCCCTTTTAAAATATCCCCTAATGCAATACCTTCAGGGATAAATTTAAATATTAATTTATTTACTTTGCTATTTAATGCAAACATAAATAGTTTAGCAATACCTTTTGAAACACCTAAACCAATAAACCCTAAACTAAAAATACCTAGCAATGTTGTCGCATTATCTGTAATAAATTTTAACATTTTATACCTCCGTTAAATTATCTTTAATAAATTTTTCTTTTCTGTCAACCCTATTTAGCCAACCCTTTAAAAAATCCTTTTGAGTTGGATTATATTTAACTATGTTATGATAAAACTGTCTTTGCTTTTCGTGATATACTCTTAAAAAATCATCAGCATTAACATTATTCAATGCTTCTAAAGATTGTTTCCCAAATATACCATCTACACTTAAATTATAACCTAACTCATTTAATGTTACCTGTGCTTTCTTAGTAGCCCATCTGCCACTATTAACATAAAAATCTAATATAGATAATTTTATTCTGTTATCATTAATTTCATTTATTCTAATTTTAGTATAATATTTATTGTAATATATTTCTTTAGCCTTTTCCTGTGTTAAATCTCTCATATTCCCAGTATAGCCACACTCTCTTGCTCTCTCTTTAGTTATACCCCAGTTAGTTTCTCCACCTTTATCGTGCTTGTCATTAGTATATCCTCCCTCAACAGAGAGAATATATTTAAAATATAAATCAAATATCTTATCCACAATTAACCTCCTAATTACTGTCTAAAATAGTCATATACATTAATATCTTTTAACTGCTCTAATGTATATTTATCTAATCCTTGTAAAACTGTTTGCTCTATCAATTCAACCTGTTCCATATTATTATAAATTTCATCACTTATTTTATTAATAATATCATCAGTTGTTTCAATAAAGATTATTTTATTGTCTGATTTTCTTACCTTTATCTTAAATTTATTCTTATTTAATATTTTCATAAGAACTAAATTACTCATAAACATTCTTCTATCAAGTTCACTATTTATAAACTTGACTTTCTCATTGTTACCATCAATCTGCACATCTATTTCAATTTCTTGATTTAAGTTATCCCTCTTAGCAATTTCTAAATCCCTTAAAATATAGCTTTTAATTGTACTCTTTTCATTATTTTTCTTTGCTTCAAGCAATACCGTATCAATTTTAAGTTCATTGTTTGAATATACATAGCAATCTAACTTACTTAAATCAATATTATCCTCATCAACTTCAACAGACTTGTCATAACTAATTTCATTTGATATGCTGTCCTTGAAATAATAATTTCTAGGTCTGTCATTAACAATTTCAACTACAATCTTTCTTCCCACTATAAATTCTCCTTTTATTAAAATATTACAATTTTTGTTATGCTTAATGAATAATTAAGTCCATTATAGAAACCTAATATAACCTTATTATAGTCATCAACCATAACTCTAAATGATTTGGTTATATCATTCTCAACATACTGATTACTTACATAGACACTATTTTTAGGCATTAAATAAGTATCTATAATACCTTTTATACCACCATTCCAAGTATAAAATTTGCTTGAACTTGTATTATATAAGTTATCATCACATACATAAAACATAATACAATTATATTCATATCCATTAACATAACTTGCATAATTAAATTTTTCTATTCTTGCAGTACCACCACTTGAATTATTTAAAATATTCATCTTACCTTCAAATATTGTCTTTACAGGTCTTACTACAACATTGCCTACATATAGTTTATTATCTTCAAATTTATTAGTACCACTAAAAGTATTATTACTGTTTATTCTTGCATAATAACTTAAACTGTTATTTATACTATTAACAGTGCTACTTAAACTACTTAACTCATAACTTCTTGCATAGGTACTACCTAAATTATTATATTGATTAGATAATGTTTGGTAATAACTATTTAAGTTTGAATATTGTGAATTTAAACTGTTTACACTTGCAGATAAATCACTAATATTATTATTAATTTGGCTTAAATCTGAACTACCTGTATTACTCTTTAATTCTATAATTTTAGATTTAATTTCATCAATACCTGATGTAAAGTCAGTCTTTGATGTATAACTTGAAAACCTGTTATCTACATCATTAATTCTATTCTTATTATTCTCAATTTTAGTATTTAGTTCATCAATTTTACTGTCAGATACACCTGAACTATTACTTTTTAGTTCAACACCATTCAATAATAATTTACTTGCTTTAAAATTAATATTTTTATCATTAATACCAATCAATATATTATTGTCATCATCTTCCTTAATCAATTCATTGTTCTTTAATTTAAATAAATCTGAATTAATTGAAGATAGTTTAGGCAAAGTAATATTACCACTAAAATCAACATTTCCATAAAAACTTGTACTACTATTAAATAAATTTGTACTGTTAATAGAATTTGTACCCTCTATCTTTACATAATTATTACTTATCTCGCTTGAAAAGTCTGAAAACTTTGAACTTAAATTTGAATTATTTTTTAAATTAAATGAACTTTCAAATGTATTTAATTTATTGTCAATAGCATTATTAAACCTATTGTCAATATCAAGTTCTGTAATTTTACTGTTCATTTTATTTTCAATATTTGAATTTATATTATTCAATATATTTGTTTCTATACTATCTACTTTATTTTTTAAAACATTGTTTACCTTACTTTCAATATCGCTAGATTTTACATACTCATCTAAATTTAAATTACTGCTTCCCCCACCATTAGTAATTAATTCATTCAACTTACCATTAATAGTTGAAATAGTTGTATTTAAATTGTTTATGCTGTTATTAAAGTCATTAATATTAACAGAACTGGATAAAGTATTCTTTATTTCACTAAGTGAATTTTCAAGTTCTGTTTCATCTATATATTTATTAACATCAATCTCTAAATTGCTTAATTTATTTTTTAAACTATCAATATTCTTATTAAGATTTTTTAATTGAACATCACTAATATTCCCACTATCACTTCCATTAATTACTTCAGTAACATTGTTTAACTGCTCCACTATATTAAAAATATTCATAGTCTTTATATTATCATTATCTCTTAAATTCATTTACCCTCCTTTATGAAATTATCTAGGAACAAATTTTAATCCTTTTATTAAAAATTCAACATTAAATTTATTATTAATAATACTATCCGTAATATTTCCACCTAAATAATCTAAATAACTGCCAATAGTCCATCTTCTATAATTTAACATAATTATATTATTTGCTAAAAATTGAAAAGAAACCTCTTCATCATTATTATTTATATTAAAATTATTTTCAGTATTATCAATAATTAAAACATCTTTCCCTAAATTTATACTTAAATTTAATAAAATAAATCTAACTACATCATCTTCATTTTCACTATTACCAATAAATTTTTCAAAATTTAATATCCCTGAATTTAAAGAATTATCATACCTTACTGTATTATATTCATTTCTTACACAATTAAAGAATATTCTCTTACCATTTATACCGACTAATTTTATATTTTCTTGATAATCAACTATTAAATAAATTTTATAATTATTTGAAATTTTTTTTAATTTTTTAAAATTATCTTTAAAATATTTACCTAACTTCTTATAACTATTTGTTTTTTTAAAATCCCAACCTAATATAATTCCAAAAAAATATAAATCATCTCTACCAGTATAATAAACATAACCTAATTTATTATCAGGCTTTTCAACAATAGTTTTTTTTATTTTTTCATTATCAATATTTTGGTATGAAATATCAAATGAAATTAAATCTTCAAAATAATATGAAAAAGAAGATTTTTTTAAATATTCAGATATTTCATCATTATTTCCTACATTTTGATTTTCATTATTACTACCACCTTTAAACTCTTGCCCATTTAAATATAACTTACCATCACTTGACTGTAAATTTAATTTTCTTTGACTATTTCCAATATTTATATTATCATTGTCATCACTAATAACTTGGTTAGAATTTATTTTGTATTGATTAGTATTTAAAGGGAAAGTAAATGTATTCTCCTTATCTTTATATGCAATATTAGATATGTTTGATAAGTTTTGACTTGTTAAAAATTCTGTATCAACTCCATTAACTTGTATTTGTGTAGTCAAGAAATTAAGTTTTTTTGTATTATCTCCTAAAGATATTATATTATTTTCTTCATTAATATATTTATTTTTTGCTACAATGTTTTCATTATTCAATGTATTTATAGTTTCCACTAAACTATTTTTTAATAACTTTATATTATTATTTAAAGTATTAAATGTTTGATTATTCAATATGCTTCCCCATTTATTTTCCTGTAATTTCTGTAAATTTGTATTTTCAGATGTACTAGGTAAAACTAACTCTGTATCTACCTTATTTAAGTTTATTAAATCTATTTTTGACAAAATAATTTACCCCCTTTCCTCGTTACATATCCCCCTCCATTGCTAAGCACCTAACAGTTATAATATTCTGTTGTTCGTGCAACTTTATCGGTTGTGTCCATATATTCATATAATGTACTATTAAATTTTCATATCCTCTCTTAAATTGTAAATTTCCTACTGGTCTAAATCCAAAAGCACCACTCCAACCACCAATATTCACATCTCCACACATCAAATTTTGCATATATTGATTATTTCCATTAATTCTATACCTACCTAATATAGTTCCACCTATAAATATATCAAATCCACAATCCCCTACTAAGCCATTATTCTTGCTTAGAAATTCCATCATAAATGAAAAAGCATAGACAGTACCATTATAGAAATGATTTTCTACTGTGGGATTATATTGGTTGCCACTCCATCTAATTAATCCATTATCCCACCTTCTAGTGTCATTACTTTGAGAAGCAACCATACATGACACAACTTTATATTGATTATCCCCTAAAGGATTGGCATTAAATATATAAGTTCCTAAATTAGCATAACTTCCCCATTGAAAACTGTTCATAGTTGTAAACACTCTCTCATTGACCCAAGGAAGATTATGTTGGTTTCCCCTTAAATTCAAATTATATCCATTATTTACCACATACTCTGCTCTTTTCTGATATGTATTTACCTTTAACCACATATTATGTTACCGTTTGTTGTACATATAACTGTACAATCCCTTCTATATTTCTCCAATTTAATGGTGCAGGTTTAAATGTATATTTAATGGGTTTTGAGGCTTCATTCCTTATCCAAAAATTACTGTCAAAACAAGGAAAATCAAAAAGCCATTGATTTCCTGTAACCCCACTACCACTAACTTCTGCATTCCAAATTGCCAAATCTCCAAATGTATCACTCCAAAACTTAATTCTTCCATACCACGTATTAATATATATATCTCCTTGTACATGCCAATCAATACTATAACCTCTGATATTATAATATGTACCTAAATGATGTGTTTCATTTGGATTTAGCCAAATATTAAACTGTGTACCACTATATGAGCCATCAAAACTATTAGCCTGTACCCATCCTCTATAATTATAGTTTCCCAAATCTTCAACTATTGCTCTCAACCCACTTACTCTTAATCCATCTGCCCTAGCACTAGCAACTGCACCAAGCACCATAAAATTACCTTCAACTATTGGAAAAAAACTACGTAAATCAATCTGCTGTCCTGAATAACAGTTTACTATTTTACCTTTCTGCACATTCGCTATTCTAGTCCATCCCATAAAAAACTCCTTAAATATAAATTAAAAAATCTACTTCAATTATACCCCAATAGGCTTTATAAGTATAAATAACATCATTACCTTCAGTTCTTTGATTGCTTAAAACAAGTTGTGCTATACCTATACTCTTGTCATACATCTTACTAATTATAGACCTAACATTGCAGAATACATAAGCACCATTCCTACATCTAATATCGTATGTCTGATTGTGTTGCATTGTAACATTATATACCCTTGTGTATGCAAAATATTTTCTAACACTTACCCAATATCCGTTAGGGAGACCACTCCTGATATTCAATAGTACCTGCACCTATTATAGTTCTTTTTCCATTACCTTCAACTATAATATATCTATTAGCCGTTACCTTGCCGTTAAACTCTGTATCACTATTAAATACAGTTTGACTATCTATCTGCAATTTTCTACCAGCAATCCTTACTCCCTCATTACTTAAATTAATCTGTGCCACTATCTCATTCTTCTTAACTAGATTACTTGTATCTATTTGAGATATTTGCAAATTAATTTCATTCTTAATTTGAGTAAATCTGCTCTCTATCTGACTTTTATATGTATCAAAATCTGTTTTCTTAACTTTGTCATCATTTCCACCAATAGTACCACCACTCACTATCTCAATACGATTAGCCCTTACTGTCAACCCATAATAAGGGTCATAACTCAAATAGCCACCGTGAGAGCCATCTCCTATGTAAATACTATTGGATTTCAAACCATAATCCTTACTGCTACCTTCTGCAATAAGATATACAATAACATCTCTGTCAACTAAATTATCTTCATACTGTGTATTAGCCAACTTTCTTTGAATTACTTGCAATCTATACTTAGTAGTTCCTTTGTCAACATAACTAAACGGACTTACATACATATACTCATCTCCTATCCTAACAATAAGATAAGTTTCATATAAAGTATTTTTAAATAAACTTTCTGCATAATTGCTTGAGTGTTCCCCCCTTAACTCTACATCAATCAAAGGGTCATTACTTGTTTCCAAAGTATGAAGTCTAAATTTATCTACTGCAATTATTTTTCCAATAATCTTACCCAATCTTTCATCAAAAAATTCAATCCTATCTGCATATTGTTTTATATTTGTATTTTCTTGCTGTATTCCACTATGGTTAAATGTAGGGTCTGTCAATGGATTAAATTTTTCTATCTGTGAAAATTTTAAATCTAACAATTTATAATCCTTATTATATACATTTAATAATGTATATTCTATTTTCCTGTTATTATCAAATGTAATTGATTTACCTACAATTAAAAATAAACTGTTTGTATCTATTCCTGTAACTGTTTCATCACTAATTGTAACTAAATCATATAATTCTAACTCTAATCTTTTTAATGTATTAACAGGTATTACATATTTAATACTCTCTACATCAGTTCCTTTATATGCACTAAATACATAACTTAATAATTTTCTAGTATACTGCTCATTAAATATAGTTTTTTCGATATTAAAAGGCTTTTTACCATCATATAATTTAATACTTTCACTATCACTATGATAAAAATTATTATTCTCTTGTACGATAGGATTTAATTTTATATAGTAATTTTGAATATAAATTAAGTCCTTTACACTAATCTTGGCATACTCTATATTTGTAAATAATGGGTTATTAAAATGTAGTAATGTTTCCCCATTCCAATTACTCACGGCAACACATCTTATTTCAATCCCACCTGCTCTCATCTCCCTGAATTTAAGTTTTTCGTGTGCCGTTGCTTCTGGCAATGTCCTTACTGGAAATAATATATCATTAGGCTCTAATAATATATTAGTAGTTTTCTGTGTACTTTTTAATGCAATATCCCCTATTATCTCCCCACTACCTGTTTCAAATGATATTTTTGGTAAATCTTTCAAATATACATTAGGTCTTAATGTATTTACAAATTTACTCACTATTTCTGTATCATTTTCATTAGGGTTAGTTATCTCTAATTTAAATCCACTATTGTCAAATGTATCATAAATAGGTAATCCCTTGCTATTTATACCACTTTGACTTAATCTAGTTGCATTTACAAATACATCTAGTCCTCTTTGGCTCTGTTCCCATTCCTTTTCATATAATAAATGAGTTCCACCAATCCAAGTTCCTATTATATTGTCAACACCTAAATAGTTTCCTGTATATTCTAAATCTTTCAAGTTCTTAGGGCTTCCAAATTGTAAAGTTAAAGACTTATTAAGATTTATATGTTCTATTCCATCATCATTTAATACAATAGGGCTTACTGGTATTTCAAGGTTGTTAGTAATTGCACTTTTATTTTTAGGACTTTGCTTACTTAATGCAAATACAGTTGGTAAATTCCCTTGTACATAGTAAAACGTGTAATTTCTAGTATTATTAAACCCTAAATCAAATAGCCATTTCCCCTTACCAAACTCTAACAGTCCTGTATCGTTAAGAATTTCTATTGGCATAAATGTAACTGTATCTCCTTGTATTTCCAAAGGATTGCATATAAACTCTATACCAGTAACATTATCTTTTAGCATACAAACACTAGGTGTACCATATACATCAAGACTTACTTTACTTGCTATATGACTATCTCTAACAACAAATTCTTTAACTAAATAATTTCCACTATCTAATATAACTAAAGGTGTTACACTTATATTTTTATTATATTTATAATTTATTCCTTTATCTAAATCATAATAAGGAAATTGTCTTGTATATTTTATATTCCCATAATTAAAAATTAACTGGTTATCATCACTAATTGATATATCAGTTAAGTTTCTTACATCATCTAATATTATATCACTACGTAACTTATCCCCACCTAACACTTCACTAAATACATATAAATGCCCTCTAGGTGTAAATGTTACTCTTATTCCATTGCTTGATAATAACTCAATTATTTCTTGATATGTAGAATAGTTGCTCATAGCCAAGTTTTCTATAATTGGATATTCACTTTCATTGATATGCTTGAAATATATTTTTTCTTTAGGTATTTTAAATAATTCACTTAAAAATTCTCTAAGTGTTTTATTCTGTTTAAAATTTTTCTTTACTAAATCTTTATTCCAATAACTTCCTAACTGGTCTACAATGTTAAGTGTTATTTGTCTTTTATCATTTAAGGATTTACTAAAACTAACTTTCTTTAAATAACCCCTAAATGTTAGTATAACTTTATCATCATATCCTTCAAATATGAATATTTTAGTCTTATATAATGAATAGTTATATTTTTGAATTGAATTAGACAACATATTCCATTGCTTTATATTATCCAATAATCTAACATACCCACTACCAAAAGTAACATTAAATGGATTATTCATTGTATCCATTTTACTTGTATATTGATAATTTGTAACTTTCATTGTAAATTCTTCAACCGAATATACTCCATCTCCAATAAGTAAATCAGTCAAAGGTGTTTGGTTGTATGCTCTCTCAGCCTCTAATTCAGTCTTTCTATCTGTTTGATTAGTCTTATATGTTTTAATTTTTACAATTTCAGTACCTACCACAAGTAATTGATTAGGCTCTATATAAGGATAATATCCATCTATAATTAAATTTCCTTGAGGAGTTATATCAACTAAAAATGTATCAATATTTAAAGTTCTATTCTGTTTTATATTATTAACATAAATTCTAAAACTTTCTGTATTACTTCCATTATATTCCTCTAAACTTTTTATTCCATACGTTTTTAACATCAAACATAACCCCCTCTTTTAATAATTTTAATTTTCTAATCTTAATGTATTTAATTTTATTCCATACTCTTTATCTAAAATTTCAATAATAAATTTCTTACCTTTTTCAGTCCATTTTAAATTATGTACTGTCTTGTTATCTGAAATTAATGTTGTATCATACTGTGCATAACCTTTATCTTGATATTTTGCTTTAATGTACCATTTACCACCTTTTTTATATTGAATATCTAAACTTTCTAAAAGTTTATTTAACTTAATGGCACTTAGTCCTAAATCTTTTGCAATCTGTGATACAGTCAACAAACTTTCACTCTTTAAAACTTCTTTAGTATATTTTGCTTCTACTTCTAAAGGTTTAACATATTCTAATTCATAATTATTTAAAGCAACCATTCTCTCATTTTGAGAATTTGCTTTTATTACATTTAACATCAATAAATCTTTTCTTGAAAATGTAACTTGTTTTTGTTTCTTATATTCTTCCTCACACTTAATGAAATATAATCTTGCTTGTTTTCCTTTTTCATTATTTTCTAGCATTGCCAATTCTTTAGCCATAGATAATTTTAATATATGTTCATTTTCTAATGTATACGGATTTCTTGGATTATTGGTTGCTCTTTTTTGAGCCACCAAAACAAAATCAATATTTTCAATAAATCCATACTTTTCAATTTTTCTTTTTATCCAATCCTTATATTTAGTTTTTACTTCCAAAAACTCATACAGTTCTCTACCACTTACAATTTGTTCACTACTCTCATTAATACTAACTTTAATTAAATCTTTCATTTTTCTACTCTCCTTGTATTATAATTTATTTTATAATGTATCTTTCAACATTACTCCATAATTATAACACAACAAATAGAATAAGTCAATACTTAATATTATTTAAAATATTATTTTCAAACTGTAACTGTATACTTACCTGTGTTTCATTCTCATCTTGATATTCTAAACTTTCATTTACACAAGCAACTCTATAATAATTATCTCCTACTTCTGTTTCAATATCTAAAACACCATTCAATATTATATTTTCCAATACTGGAATATCTTTTTTGTTTAAAAAAATAACATTAACAGTTATTATCCTATATGTACCATTATTAAAAGTATATCCTGAACCTGCTAATGTTCTTACCTTATATGAATTATGTATCTTAGTAGTAAAAGACAACTTGCCTTCCAATGTTATGTTCCTGTTTTCATTTGATATTGTTATTAACATCTCTTAACTCCTTATATGTTACATAGTTCATACCAAATATAACCATTCTTGGTTGCCTTAGATATATAAACTATATCTTTATCCCCATTTATTGTATAATCTATTAAGTTTCCATCTTCCATATAACTTCTCGAATAGTCATCGTTAGCCTTACAATTATTTATTATTGTAATTTCCCCACTTAATGTATCATATACAATAAATCTAAACCTAATCTGTCTGTTTAATATACCTGCTAAAGTTAGATTTCCACCACCATATAATCCGTGTCCGTAAAGTCCACTACCATAGTTTCCTGTACTTTCTTCCTCTGCAATATTTCTAATCTTTATATTTATTTCTGTTCTAAAATTTTTACTTTTTTTATGAATTGCCTTGTCATTCTTTACTGAATTAATTTCAAACAATTCATTATTGCCTCTCTTTATATCATATCCATTCATTATATATGAGAGATTAAAGTAACTTCGTGCAACCTCATCTAAAGGGTCTACCTTATTAAAAAGTCTATGGTCTATATGTTCTACTATAAACTCTATATCATTTACATTTGTAACCTTTTTAGCCATTAATATTTGTATATTATTCAAATATTGATAATCTAATATATTTCCACCAATACTTATTTTTTTCAAGGTCTTATCAAATGTATAGTTTTCTAATTTTTTACCATTAAATTTAACTTCCAATATTTCATAGTCTGTCAACATATCATTTACATTTTCAAACATATAAGTAATATCTTTCTCCTGACTTAACATATCCAATACTTTATAATCTTTATAAACATAAATTTTATTATCCTTGTCAATAGGTATTAATAAATCTAAATCATCTTTCCTATCTTGAATAACATATATTTTATCTTTCTGTTTTAATACTACATTCTTTATTATTGAATTTAATACAATTCTTTTTAAATATATAACATTTTCAAAATCATTCTCATAAATACTTTCAGTAGTATTTACTTTACTTAAATATATTGTATTTAAGGTATTATCAAACTCATTTAATATCTTACTATCTTTATAATCAATTAAATAAAAGTTTAAATTTCTTGATGTACTTAAAATTAAATCTTTATTTTTCATTATATCCTCCTTATTTTATAATATCTTATAAAAAGAGTAGTTTTCACTACTCTATAATACAATTCTCCTTTAATATTTTATGAATAAATTCTCTACCTTTTTGCGTCCATTTCATTCTAGTATAGTTCTTATCATTTTCTTCATCTAATATAGTTATTTCTTTTACTAATCCCATATCTTTATATTTTGAATACAAATGCCATTTTTTACCTTGCTTGAATTGAATACCTAAACCATTTAATATTTTATTTAACCAATTAGCAGTCTTGCCAAAATCCTGTGCAATTTCTCTAACTGTCAAAGTTCCATCACTATCCAATACTTTATCGTGATATTCTTCCTTTATCTCTAATGGTCTTACATACTCTGTTTCATATTCATTTATTGCAACTAATCTAGTCATTTCTGTATTTGCTTTCATAATATTCAACATTAATAAATCTTTTTTAGATATTTCTTTTATAGTTTCTCTCATTTCAAAATATCTATCTACAAACATATCATATATTTCCCAAGCCAAGTCATTATCTAATAATTTTAATAATTTACTATAACCTCTTTCAGACAATATATAAATACTTCCATTTCTACCTCTATATGAATTTATCATTTGTTGTGAAAATCCAAAATCCTTTAATTCGGTATCGTTCAAACCGATACCTAATAAATCAATAATATCTATGTTATCTTTAAATCTTTTTCTATTATTATTTATTAATTCATTAATATGATATATTTTCTTATTATGGATATTAGCAATATCTTTAACTAACATAGATTTCTTATCTTTTCCAAAACCTCCCTCAATACTTGTAAATTCATAATCTCCAACTTTAATAAGTCCATTTGTTTTAATTTCTCTAATCATAACTACTTTCTCCTTTAATTTTAATATATTAAGTGGTAACTTAATACCACCTAATATAATTTACCATATTTTCAATTAAAAGTCAAGTAATTAATGAATAAATCCACTATCTTTTAACATTTGTACTAAAGGTGCAAATAAATTCTGTGCCAATATTTCCTTACTTAACTCATCTGCCACAATAGTTCCTGCATTAATATCTGTTGTAAATGTGTAGTTATTTGTAACCGATTGACTTGTACCTGTTTCATATTGTATACTCTCATCAACATAATCAATATCTCTGTTAGCAGTAAATAATCTCTGAATAGCACTTAATCTTTCCCTGTCATTTTCAATACCAACAGACAATCCTTTATAACCATTTGCAAGGTTTACTATATCACTAATTGAGTTAGTGTCAGTTGCATTGGTCAATAAACTATTCATTTTGAATATTGAATTGGCATACTTCTGATTGATAAGATTAGTTGTCATACTTTCTCCAAGTTTTTGGAATAAGTTGTTACCAAAATTATTTATTGTATCTTCAAGACTTCCACCTAGCATAGTCGACTTAATACTGTCTATTGCAGTTGTCAATCCATTATTCATATCTTTAACAATATCAGTAATGTTACCACCTAAAGCAACCCATCTCTTAGCAAGGTCTATTGTAAAGTTTTCTGTTTCCCTTTGCTGTCTTTTCAATAGTGCCATATTGTCAATAAGCCCTTTAATGCTTCCATTAACATTACTAAATTCCCCAGTACGAGTAACTACATTATAGATTTCATCTGCTAATCTATTAAATTCATCAGTTAAAGCCTTAACAGTATTTCTGCCACTACCTACATTTTGAATAAAAGCATTAAGTGTACCTTGTATAAATTTACTTCCAGTATCAAATACCTTAGTACCATTCATAACATTTTGATATATTTGATTATAATAATCACTCCACATACTTTCATTTACTCTACGATATTCTGTGATATTACCTTTTTCATCTTTAACTTCTTCTGTTTCAATACCATAATAATTACCAAACAATCTTTTAGTAGTCTTACCTTCCTTGTCTAAAACAGCCTTAATATTTTCATAAAAATTAATAAGTGCCAATGTATCTACTTTCTGTTGTCCTGTCGGCATAGCCTTAGCAGTTTCTTTTAGATTATCTATAATATTATTAATTTCATTATCACGGCTATGGTCTATCAATAAACCATCTCCTTGTAATGTTCCTTGCCCATTAAAGTATTTAATAAATTCACTTGCTGTCAATTCTCTTGAGCCATCACTAAGTCTACGTTGTAAATAAGCATTTAAACCATTATCTATTGGCAAACTCATTATACGTTGTTGTTTTCTACCACCTCTAGCAAATCTACCAAAAATTGATTGTTCAGGATTGTTATAGTAATACATATCCCCATAAGTTCCCATAAGGTTTACATTACCTTGCATACCTAAAAGTCTTTGTGCTAAAGTAGTATAAGCAAATTCTAAATCCATTCTATTATTAAACTGTCTGCCACCAAACATACTGTCATTTAAGTTATATGATTGAGTAAAGGCTTCAACTGTGTCATATTTCTTGCTTCCTAAAAGTCCTCCACCTTTTTTCTTCTTCTTGCCGACTGTACGAGTTTCATAAGCAGTACCACCTATAACATCTTTACCTGACAATGCAAACTTAACAGAACGAGAAATAGCGTCATTTACACCAACCTTAGTAGTCCACTTAGCCTGTTCACTCATAGCATTAGCCATAGTCTTTAAATATCTGTTTCTATCCTCTGCCAACCAAGTTAGTTTCTGTTGTGATACAGTCAATGCTTTTTGTTGGTCTGCTTGAATTTTAGCCTGTGTTCCACCTAAAATACCACCAACTAAACCTAATCCTGCACCAATTATACCACCCATAGCACCACCAATACTAGCACCTTGAGTAGCACCACTTAAAGCACCTTGAATACCAAACCCCATACTACCTGTAAACATACCACCCATAAAAGATGATTGAGATGTATACTCATTATTTATAGTATCTATCTTATTCTGTAATATCTGTTCCTCAATTTTTCTTCGTTCTTCAGTAGTTTCTGCCATTTGTAAATTCATTTCAAGAATTTTACCTTGCATTTCCAATTCTTTTTTCTTATAAGCATATTGTTTTTTCAACATACCATCAAAAGTAATTATTAATGTACTTGCATAAGCAAAGGCTTTTTGATGTTTATTGTAGTAATCTTCTATTTTTTGTATACCTTTTAAATTATTACTTTGATTTTCTTCATTTTGATTTAATACATTATTTTTTAAATCTTCCCTATTTTTTTGAATTAAATCTACATTATAATAATCAATAGCCTTTTTAATTTTTTCATCTGTTAGTGTTTCAACTTCAGGTATTTGTTTAGTTTCATTTTCTTCATTACTACTACTATTATTATTACTATTATTAATTGGTGTACCATCTTTATTGATAGTTAATAAATCTGTTACTGTATCTTTACCACTAGCACTTAAAAATCCATTTAATAAACCTAATACAACATCGTGAGAATTATTAGACAACATTTTTTTAACTTCATTATCATTACTTAAAAATCCTAATTCAACTAATATATTATCTAAATTAGTTAATCCTTCTGCAAATTGTCTACCATTCCCATCGTGTATAGGAGATTGACCTCTAACACCTCTCAAAGTCATTCCAGTTGCCTTATGTAACTCACTAAGCATAGTAAATCCAAAATCATTATCATTTTTTTGATTACTCTTTAAAAATTCAATACCATTAGCATTGGGGTCATTATCATCATTATTATGCAACTCTATTAATTTTGCCCCTTTAAATTTATCATTGACAAAATCAATATCAATTTTCTTAGCACCTTTTTCTCTCTCAAGAATACCATATTTAATTCCCCTTGCTTCAAACTCTTTAGCAAGTTTTCTAATTATTTCACGATTAAATTCATATTCTCCAACACCATCTTTAGTATAAGCATTACTTTCTCCTGCAAAATGTCCTATATCTAAAATATATTCAGGGTCATCATAACCTTCATAGTAACCTTTAAATTTTTCCCCTTTATATGTATTACTTCTCTCTTGATAATTTTGTTTATCCTTAATCCCAACTGTATCTTTAGCATACTGTCTAACAGCAGGGTCGCCATAATCACTAACTTCTGCACTAGCACTTAAATACTTATCATTAATAGTCAAAATACCTTGTTGCAAAGCATTATCATACACCATTAATACATCATTAGCATTAGATATTATGTTATCTTTATTATTTTGTGTGTGTAAATTATTAAAGTATTCATCGTTAAAAAATCCACTATCTCTTAAATTTTTTACACCTGTATTAAATACACCTTCTTTTGCCCTACCATTAGTTGTATTAACACCATCAATAAAATGTCTAGGATTGTTTGTCAAATAAACATCTTTTATTGCTTTTCTGTCAAAATCCTTGACCTTAACATTATCGCCTAAAATATTCATTTTAGCAGCATAAGCGGGCAATAAATGTGAATAATAACCGTTAGCAAATGAATATGTTTTAGCACCTTGCTTTTTCTGATATTCTACATTTTCAATCATTCTATACAACATTACTAAAGCATTTTGCTTAGGGTCAGACCAACCTTTAGAAAAATCTTTACTTATCTCTACTCCAAAAAACTTAGATATTTCTTCTGCTTTTTTAGGTGTCCAATAATCTTTCCCTATTTGATATAATCCTTTATAACTACTTTCTACCCATCTTTTTCTCTTTTTATCATAATATCTATCTACTAAATTCTTATCAAAGCCACTTTCACTATTTGCCTCTGCAATTAACCATTCAACTGGAATACCTGTCTTATTTGCTAGATATTGAAAAAATGCTTCATTACCTTTTAATGTTTTATTATTTTTAAATTCAGGCATATCACTAGCATTAAATGACTTAGTATTAATAGAATTAATATCTACTGGAGTTCTTATTGCTTTCTCTCCAGTTAATTTTAAATTATTATTATTATTAATATTATTATTATTACTACTATTACTATTATTAACTGTACTTTTTTCTATAATTGGTTCAGGTCTGTTAGTATTATATTTTAGTTCAAAATCTTTTCTTTCTTTATCTAAGACTTCTTGATATTTATTATTAATATTATTAATATCAATATTTTTATAACCATCTAAATATACTTTCTTATTTTTTTCAGGGTCTACATAAAATACACTATAACCTTTATTTGTATGTACAGTATTTTTACCTGTTAAAGTAGTTTCTTGGTCATATCCATAAATTCTAAATAATTTTCCATCAAGATAGGCTTCCTTTGTATTTTCTATGCTGTCTTTTAATTCAAATCTATTCAAACTTTGACTAGGGGCAATATTAACAGGTTTCTGTGTTGTTGTATCTAAAACACCTTTACTTGCAACTCTATAAGAAGTATTTTTATTTTTATCCTTATCTTTATCTATCCAATCTTTAAGTGTATCTATTAATTCAGTAGTATATTTATAATGGTCATTCCAATTATTATCCTCAATATTTTTAGTAGTAGAATTTATATTCTGTTTTGAATAGAAATCATTTGTTTCATCAATACCTTTATCATAACTAATAGTAATTGATTTACCATCATTAATTTTTTTCATAGTATTTAAATCAAATATAGGTTTTAATTCTGTATTAGTAACTTTACCTTTAACTTTACCTACTCCATAAAGTTTAGATGTTAAATCATTAAATTTTTTAATCTCTCCAATATTGACATCTTTTTTAACATATTCTCTATCTTTTGATGTATTAAGTATTTCATATTCTTTATTTGTTTCTAAATCTTTATAAATAACAACTGAATAATCTTGATTATATTTTTCTTTTTTTCCTTTTTTATTCTTTTTTGTTACTTTTCTTGATTTATTTATTAATTCAGATGTACCTACTTCTTTCCCATCTACATAAAAATGACCAAAGTTATCTTTCCCTTCAAAACCTTCAATTTTTTTAGTATCATCTATTTCATTTTGACTAACTATCTCATAAATTATCTTATTATCCCCATCATATTTATAATTTCTTTTATCTTTTGATATAGGATTTTGCATTGATTTCATTACTTCAGATAAATATTTAACATTTTGTAAATTTTCATCGTTATGTTCATCATTATACTGTTTTATAGCATTAATTTTATCTTTTAAACCTATTAAAGATTTTTCTGTTAAATTTTTATATTTAATATTAGCACTATCAACATCTTTAATAATTTCTATATAGTGAGAATTATTAGTAGAATATTCAGGAGTATTTAATGAAGATATTCCCTCTACGTGTACTATATCTTTAATGTTATCTCTACCTATAACATCTATTGAACTATTATTTTTTTGTAGTAATTTATTTTCTAAGATTTTAACAGCATTATTATAATCGCCATTAGTATTTTCGGTCATTTCAATTTTATCATTAACATAATTCTTAAACCATACTTTACTTTTATTGCTATCTGTATGCAGAGTATAAAAATCAACTATCCCATTTTCATTTAAAGCAGGGTAGTAATCCCCATCATCAAATCTAATTTTATTAAGTTCGCCTTTTAAAATACTTTCAACAAACATTTTACTGTTTCTAGGTATAGATACATTTGATATATCCCCTTTTTCTGTAACTATTATATTATCTTGATTTTCATTATTCAAATCAAAATTTTTAGTTTCATTTAAATATTTTGTCCTATAATCATAATTACCTAAGTCTACTCTATCTCTATTATTATAATTAGATAATATAGTCATTTTATTATTATAGTTAGGTTTTTCTATATTTGTATCATCATCACTAAACTTATCCTTTAACCACTTATTATTAAATTTATCTCCTACCCATTTACCTATTTTCTTGTAATCTTCAGACAATAAACTAAATAAATAATTTAAATTTTCCTTATAATTAAATCCCTTCCATTCTGTATCTGTACCAAATAATATATTAGATAACATATCTATTGATTGATTTTGAAAATATTTAAATGTTTCAAGAAAAGATGAATTTGTATCTTTTATATTATTAAACAATTTTTGAATTACCTGTAAAAATTCATCTAAATTTACAAATTGATTTTCAAACTTATCTAAAAAATTCATAAATACTTGTTTTTCATTATCATTAAGTTCTGTATCATAAGCAACTTTCTCTCTAGTTTGTTGCATACTAGCATTATCAAATAAATTTAAATCTTTATATTTTGCTAGGTAAGGATTTTCTTCTAAAAAACTGTTAAATATTTCTTTAGCATTTATATTTTGTTGCTTTAAATAAGTTATTACACCATCTGCAAGGCTACTTACTTGTTTTAAATTATTTAAATTAATTTTTTCAAAATACTCTTTATTATACCCTGCAACTTCAAGACCACTACGTACCTTAAAATTACTTAATAACATTGTCTTTATTTGTTGCTGTGTATCTTCCAATGCTTTTCTACTGTTTTCTATTTTTAATGCAGTCATTTGTTTTCTACCATAAACACTTTCAATATCAATACCTTTGGATAATAGATTAAGTTCTTTTATAGTAGTTTCAAGATTTCTAACATTTTCAAGATTAAACATCTTATCGCTCATCTCTTTTAAACCGTTAGACAAATCTTCTATTGACTTATTAAATAATTTAAAATTATCTATCTCAAGTTTTCTTAACTCATTGTTTTTTTCAATCTGTTCTATTAGTTGTTTTTGTATTGATAATTCATTATCAAAATTTTGAGATTTATGAAATAACTCTTCATTTTTATTTGCATTTTTAATTAAAGATGTATGAATTTCTTCCAATATAGAATTTTTTTCTTCCTCACTAAGATTAGCAAAAGCAAATTTATTTAATTTCATTGATTTAAATTGTTCCTCTGCCAACTTAAACATTCTATCTTGACTTTTTTTATACTCATTCATTAATTTACTGCTATCTTTTAAAAAGTCATATCTTTTTTCCTGTGTATCTAAATCAATCCCATTATATTTTTCAAAATAATTTAACATATCAATAACTTTTGAATTAATATGTATATCTTTTACAGTAGTATTCACAATATTTTTAATTCTTGCATTATTCGATAGTATAGTATTAGTAAATTCAGTAACACTATCAACTAATTTATTTCCATTTAAAAAATTATAATTTCTTTCCCAGTCATTATTTAAATTACTTACTTTAACATTCATTTCTTCAAAACCGTAATTTAAATCTTTAACATCTTCATCAAATTGACTTAACACTTTTTCAAAACTATCTTTTGCAACTTCAAGGTCATTTACTATTTTATTTTCAATACTTTTCTCTAAATCTTTTGTAACACTTAAATCTTGGTCGCTATGTTCATCATAATAAGTATTTGTAGCATTTCTATAATTTTTCAATGCTTCATAGTAATTATTTGAATTTTTAAAAATTTCTTCAAATTTTTCTGCAAGAAAAGTAGCACCTTTTTCATCTGCCTCACTTCTTATCATTTCTTTTTGAAATTCGTGGTTAGTAATTTCTTGTAATAAATTATCAACACCTTTACTAAAATTAGGTATATATTCTTTAGGTAAATTAATACTTGAAGATAAGTAATTACCATTCATATTGCCTGACTTACCACCTTTTATAAAACCTTTTCCATATACAGAAACGTGTAAATGGTCGCCACTTTTATGTGCAGATGTTCCATTAGCCTCATCTAAAACAAATGAAATATACCCTCTTTTATCTAGTTCTTTTGATAACATTATTGCTCTACGTTTATATTCTTCCTTGCTAATACCACTTTTACCATTAGTTCCATTTTGTGCAATATCAAATGCCATTCCTACATAATGGTCGGAAGTTTTGGCGTGTGTTCCTCCAGTAGTTGAACTTACATACATATTAGGAAACATACTTTGGGCTAACTTCATAACATCATAAGCACTTTGTGTCATACCGTGTTGTACTTTTCTCTTGTCTGTTGCTATTCTCTGTGCTCTTTGCCCATTATATGTAATACCACCAGTATAGTAACTATGCCCTGTATGGTAAACACCTCTTTGTTGTGATGATATATTTTTATCATTATCATTGTATTTAATTAATGTAGGATTAACTTTTTGTGCCTGTATTGGTGTAATTAATGATGTACTTGTACCCCCATTTTTTCCATTATAACTGCTGTTCATTGCATAGTTATATCTTTGATTAGTTGCACTATTAAGACCACTAAGACTGGCAGTTCCACCTCTCAATGCTCCTGAAAATGTATTGCTTTGGTGTTTCAACTCATAATCTCTCATAAGATTTAATACAGTTCTCCAGTCTGATACATTCTTTAAAGCACCTTTTTTAACATAATTTCCTGTCAATCCCTTGTTACCTGCTTGAATTATATAATCTGCTAAATATACACCAACTCTCTTTATACCTTCATTATCTTTTATACCTGTGTATTTTTTAACAAAACTATCCATATCTCCTACTACACTTCTTGTAAAACTGTTTCTCCATTTTACTTGTGCATTTATAAATGGTTGACCATATTTTTCTGCTACCATACCCCAATTACTTGCATTACCATTAGCAGATAATTCAGGAAACTGTCCTTTAAACATATTATAAAAATTTCTGTAACTACCTGACCTAGTATTTATACCAAAAATACCAAAACTTAATGAGCCTGCTGTATCTTTAGATACACTTTTACTTGCTTCAATACTTAACCCCTTACCTGTTTCTCTCTTAGCAGTTAAAGGTACTGTACTTCCATAAATATCATCAGATATAACACCTGTTTCCCCAACACTATCACTACTCATAGACATACTATTCATAGTTTCCATCATACTGTTCATAGCATTTATTAAATTTGTACTAATAGTATTTGCACTATCTACAATAGTTTTATTTGTAGAATTTGTATTTGTTTTAGCAACATTTTCACTCTTACGTGAATTGATTGAATTTGTACCTTCCAATCTACGAATAGCATTAATCTGTCTTTGTGCATTTTCTTTGGCAATGGCTATCTGTTTACGTGCATAATCTAACTGGTCTTTCATCTTTAAGTTATTATTTTCAAGTTTCAAGTTAGTTAATTTTTGTAAATCATTCATACGATATAAATTACTATCTCCACTTGACATTCTTCTAAGTGTACCTATATTATCTTGTTCTGCTTTATTCTTTAGTATTTCTCCACTTTCGTGATATTCAGTTTTTAATTTCTGTTCATTTAACCAATATTTAACAATATCAATATGTATTTGTTTTTCTTGCTGTGCTAATTGAATTTCTTGTTGCTGTATATTCATTCTTTCAGAAATAATAGATGAATAAACTGTTGCTTGATTTTGTAAAGTTTCAATATTAACTCCATCTTTTTCGCTAATATTATTCTTTCTATAATCCTTTATCCTATCCATTAATTTAACATAGTCATTCATATTAACTTTAGAATAATCATTTTTTCCTGTGATTTTTTGTAATATAGCACCATCTTTATCCTCAATATAAGCACTATTAACTTGGTTGTTTAAATTCATTTTACCAACCTTATTAAACAAATTTCTACTTGCATTAAGATTATCATAAGCAACTTTCATTTGACTACCTTGATTACCAAACGAAGTACCAATCATATTTCTATATACTGACTGTGCTTTTGCAATTTCTGCACTCATAGATAAAAGTTCATCGTACTTTTTAGCAGTAAAATTAGAAAAATGTAATACTTTCTTAGCCATTTCTTTTGACTGGTCTAAAAACTTAACATCTTGATTTAACCAATTTAATTTAGCCTCTAATTGCTGTTGTTCCTGTAAATTTCCCTGTTTCTTTGCTTCCTCTATATTTTTTTGAGTGTCCTGTATTTCCTTATCTAATCCTGCCTTTTTAGTATAATAGGCAAACATATTAGCCTGATATTCCCTAACACCTTCTATATTGTTCATTGACATTTCCATAGGTACTGAATTAATATCATTATTATAGGCAATATTATACTTATTCAACTCTTGCTGTGTTAATGTTGTTAGATTACCTTTTTCATCTTTCTCCTCATTAAGTATATTACCATAAGCAATGCTAGGTAAACCAGTCTTATCATACATTGCAACCATTTTATTTTTTAAGTTTTCAAGGGTAGCCTTAGACTGTTCCAAACTTTCCTTATTTCTCTCAAGTTGCTTATAAAATAAATCATCTGCTTCCTTAATAGTATTTAATTGGTATTTACTATACTGTGTCAATAAAGATAAAGTTTCAGGCTCAATCTTACCACTAGCAATTAAATCATTAAATATTTTAATATTATCCTGTAAATCCTTGCCACCTAAACTGTTTAATAACTTATAAAAACTTTCTGTATCTGTAACATCTTTACCATTTAATGCTTCTGCACTTTTTTTACCAAATACATTGCTTACAAGTTCATTAGAAATTCTTAAATTACTTACCATATATTTTTGCTTATCTTCATCAGATACAGATTTTTCATCTAACCCTTTATTTTTTAATTCCTTTTTAAACTTTGCATAGACATCATCATATAAATTATTAATTGCTTTATCAGTAGATTTAACGTAATTATTATTATACATTTTTTTGTATCTATTTAACTCATCGTGTCTTTTACTTTCACTTAGTTTACTAATTCTATCTTCATTTTCTTTATCTATTACAGAAATATTATTAAATTTTTCTCCCCTATATTTTACCCTATAATTTCTATCATACTCATCATTCCATTCCCCTATTGAAAATCTTGATGTATTACCGTAAGTAAAATAATTTTTTGTAGCCCCACTAGCCTTATAATTACTAATACCTAGTCTACCTTGTGTACTATAATCATCAGATTTTATTAAACTATTTTTTGTTTTCTCTTTCCAAATTTCATCTCTAATAGTCTGAATATTCTTAAATGGATTATTTTTTATCGCATTAATTGTATCAATACTAGATTTTAATTCTTCGTTTGTTTCAATCATTTTTTTAACATTTCTTATATATCCATTTTCTTCTTCATCTTGATAATTTTCAGGCTTAAATATCTCATTAATATTTTTTTCAATATTTTCAATATCCTTACCTATTTTAGATGTATTAACAATATCCTTATCTAAGTTGTCTGCCTCATTCTTTAACTTTTGTGATTTTTCATATAATCCAATAACTGTATTAATAGCCATATTAATAGCAGTCAACATTAAAAATGGTTTAGCCAAAGCCCATAATGAAGCACCTAACTCCTTAGCACCTCCACTTAATACAGAAAAACTTTCAATACCCTCTTCTTTTAATTTTTCAATATCAGATACACTTTCTTTTATTTTATTAGACAAGTCATACACATTAGCAGTAGCACCCTTAACTTGATTAGCAAAACCACTCATACCACTACCATTTATAATTCTTTCAAGGTCTTGATTTTTCATAAGTTCCACTTGACTTAATATTTCTTTTCTTCTATTTTTCTTTAAAGATTTATCATTTTTAATTCTTTCCATAGACAAGTCATAAGCACTTTCAACTTTTTGATAAGCCTTACCTTGTGTAAAATCACTTACATTATTAAACATAAACTGTTGTGCCATTGACTGTGGTATGCTTTGAGAAAATGATGATAAGAATACATTATTACTTGACTGTCCTTTAACTGCTAAATCAGTTAATTTATCTGCTACTCCAATACCTGCACCTAATACACCACCAAATATACCCCTGCTAAATGTATTTGTACTTATTGACTTTAAATTCTTAAATATTCTTTCAACCTTTACAGCCCAATTTTCAATAGCCTTACCAAAGTTCTTAGATACATTAATACCAGTAGTTATATTATCTATAAATTTCTTTGTATCTCCATTTACTTCTGTAAACAATGTACTAATAGCACTTGCGTGTCTTTCTGTAAATATCTTTTTAATAGTGGCATAAGACAAGTTACCTTGCTTTTGCATTTTAGATAGTCCTTCAATAACTTTATCCACTTCCCCACTAAGCACCATATCAGTCATTTCTTCAACAGAACCAAAGCCAACTTTTTCTCTCTCATCTTTTGTCATCTTTTTAAAGTCATTTTCAAGCATAGCCTTACCTTTACCATCAACTGACATAAGTTTTGAGAATAAAGTTCTTAAAACAATACCACTCTGTTCCCCTGTCTTACCTTGTTGTTTTAAAGTTGACAATAATGATAGTTCCAAGTTAGATACATCCATAGTATATTGTTCTACACTTCTGCCTTGTATACCTTTTTCTTCTGCACTGTTAATAAGTGCGTTCATAGCAGTATTAGTCTGTCTACCTGCATTATTTACGTCTTGTAAATCCAATGCAGTATTATCCAATGCACTTTGCAACCTGTTAGCAAACTCATTTAAGTTCTTGTCAGTAGCACTAATACCTAATGCAGTAAATCTTTGGTTAAGTATGTTAGTTGCAGTAGTTAAATCCTCAAACGAGGCAACGGCAACCTTACCAGCAGTCTTAACTAAGTTCATAGATTGTTCATAAGTCTTACCTGTCTTAATAACTTCTCTTACACCTTCTGCAAATTCATTAATATCTGCACCTACTGAATTACTTTCTCTAATAATTCTATTCTTTGAAGCATTTTGACTTGCTTGATTACCCAAATTACCTACAATACCTAATGCTCCCATATTTCTTTCAAAATCTTTAGAAGTTATAAAATTAGATATAGTACCCAAATACTTAAATGCTTCTATTCCTGCAATCATTGTACCTGAATTTTGCTGTATAGTATTTTGTAAAGATAACCCATTTTCTTTAATATTTTGTCCTTTTATTTTATTATCATTTATTTGATTAATATATCTATTTAATTTATCTTCTGTACTTTTAAATGGTTGCCCATCACTAAAATTTTGAAAATGTTTAGAATTAATTATGTTATAAATTCTTCTATTATCTTCAAGCAATTTTTCAAGCTGTCTACCTGTCATTGTATCAGTATTAGAACTACGATTTATCCCCTTTGTCTTTAATTCTACTTCTAATCTTTTTAAATCATATATCTTTTTATTGTTTTCAGTTTCATATAATTTTTCATTATATCCCTTCCTAAATACAGAACTACTTTTAAATATATTAGAACTAAATCCAGCATTTTTAATTAATTGTGATATTTCTTCATACTTCTTATCTAAACTTTCTTTATCTTTATATTTGCTATTTTTAAGCATTTCAGTAGCATTTTTTTCTACCATTTTCTTTAATAAATCTCTATCTAATATATCAACTACATCTTTAGATATACCTTTTACAATCTTTGAAAAACCATCTTCAAATTGTTTTGTAGTCATTTTAGATACTTTATCTAATTCTAATTTCTTATCCTTATAAGTTTTTTCTTGATTATGATAATATTTTCTAAGTTCATCATTAGCAAATTTTCTAAATGGATTATCATTAGAGTTATCATTACCTTTACTACCTTTACCACTATTTCCTTTACCATATTTTTCATTGTTAAAACTTTGTTTTTTACTTGTACTATTTATTTCAGTTAATAATTTTTCAATATTTAATAATGTTTGTGATAGACTAAAAGTTTCACTTTTATAAGGATTTTTACCACTTGATGTAGCAGTACCTTTATCCTTACTTTGGTTATCTTCATTTAATAAACTTTTTATATCTTTTAATTCTGATTTTAAATCTTGAAAATTTTTAAGTGCATTTGTAAACATATCTATATTGGAAACTTCATTAATATTGACTATACTTTTTTCCAATATATTTACTTTCTCTATTAAACTATCTACACTTGAAGTTTCTCCAAAACCTAAATTAATCCCTAAATCCAAATTTTCCATATAATAATTCCTCTCAATTTTTTTTAAAATAAAGATGTTCTAGCCATTACTGGCAACATCATTTTCATTCTGTTACTGTTTAACATAGTTTCTTTATGCTCAAATGAAATTCTAAGTTTTACTTCCCTGTAAGAATATTCATTAAAAGCCCTTCCAATATTTTCATCAAAAATAGGTACATTACTGTTAATTATACTTGTCTTTAGCATAACAGTAAAATAATCATTAAAACTTATACTCTTATCATCTTCAAAGTCCATTATACTTTCAATAACTTCATTAAATTCTTCAACCATTTTGTATTGTGTTTCTCTGATAGTATTATAAATTTCCATAAGTTCTTGCTGTAAATCTTTATCAACAAGCATTTTTTCAAGTATAAATATTTTTAAGTTATATATAATCTCATTCTTTAATTCCTCCACTTCCTTATCTATTTTATACCTATTTTGGATATAATCCTTAGTATATTTCAACTCAATTTCTTTTACTTTTTCCTTATAATAATTATCATCTAGTATGTCAAATGCTTCCCATTCAATATATTTAAAAAAATTATCAACTAATATCTTACAGCCTTCCTCAAATAATAATGATGAAATTATAGGCACTTCATCTCCCCTAATCTTTAAATCATTTCTGACATCTCTATATTTAATATCTTTCAATCTAATTAATAAAGGTATCTCATCTCCTATTAAAGAAAAAGATATAACCATTCTATAATTTATATCTAGCAAGGTTATATCTTTCAACTCATTCTTTTTCAGTTTTAATAGAGAATTATCAACCTTATCTTTTTGCTGGTCTGTTCTCATACTTCTTTTCCTTTATTCTTTCTCTTCCACCTTTTCGGCTTCTACAATATCTAATTTCTTATCTTTATTTTCTTCTTTATCAATAGCGACATCTTCAATTATATCCTCTTTTAGTTCCTTTTCTTTCATTTCTTTTAACAATTTATCGCCTTTTCTAACTTCAATCCATTTCTGAATATCACTTTCTTCTGTAACACCTAAATTTTGTGCTTCCAGTCTATATTTTTCTTCTTCTACTGTTCTGCCATACTTCAATGCTCTTATATATATTAAAAATTCATTAATAACATCATAAGATAATAAGTTTGCCTCAAACAATATTTCAGTAACTTTATAGTAATCCCCTTTTTCTATTTTCTTGCCATCATACTTTTCCTTTATAATATCATTAAAAGTATTGTTAATTAAATCTAAAAATGTTTCTCCAGTTTTTTCATCAACAACATAATCCAAATCCAAATGTGCCACTACTGTAATACCCTCAAGCATTGTTTCCCTGTCATTTTTAGCAACCTGTAACTCATTTTCATCATAAATCTTAACATAAGAAATATCTTTGTTTGAGTGTCCTTCACTATTCATAATTACATCTCTATATTCAGGTTTTATATTTGATAATTTTTGTAAATTAGTAACTACCAATTTATCATCAATTAATTTTGTTTTATACTTATAATCTGATAAGTTTAAAATGTATTTATATTCCCTATCATTTTTTAATTTAATTGGATAATCAACTTTCCCATTTAAATAATCTATTGTAATTGTACCTGTTTTAACTTGATTTTTTAATCCACTTAAATTCAGTTTTAGTTTTCTTGCCATATCTTTAATTCTCCTTATTTATACATATTTTTATTTTCAAGGGTATAGATAATATCCATACCCTTTTTTATTTAATCTATTATAAGTTTTCACTATTGTATCTCTTGAAATCCCCAGTCAAGTCATCAAAGTCATTAACTTTCAATGCAAACACTTCTTTAGCATTAGCACTTGTAGTAGCAATTTCAGGGTCATAGTTCCATCTAGTTAAAAATGCTTCAGGAATGGCACAATCATACTTACCTACAACATAAAATTCAGGCGATTTCTTAACTACTCCAGTACCTGCTTGACATAATCCTGTTACTGCACCTGCAGTAGCACCTGTATCTCCTTTTTGTAAATAGAATACTGTACCTACCTCTAATGGAGTTGTACTTGTCTTGTCTGCTTGATTTACAATATACATTACTTTACCTGTAACATCATCGTATGCTAACCAAGTTTCGTTAGCCTGTGCTTCACTAGGTACTGCACTAAGCCCAGTTTTAGCAACTACACCATCAACTTTAATAAATCTTCCACTAACTTTCTTACCACCTGCAATTAAAAAGTCATCTGCTTCAATTACATCTGCCTTAATTGACATTTGAGTAGCAACTTTAATAACATCTCCACTCATATCTGTATTAATTTGTGAGAATGATACTAGTGGGTATCTCATAATTCTTGTTTCCCCTGTACCTGCTCCAATATAAACTTCCAAACTCATACCAATACTTGATACGTTGAATGTTGATAACAATGGATTTTGCATTGTCTTAGCATTTCCTTTATCATCAAAAGCCGTACCCTCTTTTACAAAAGCATTTTCAAAGTAATACAAGTTTTTCCAATGATTGTTAGTATTCTTACCTAACATTTTGGCTTCTAAGTTTATATTTCCTGCATTACCTAATACTCTGTATGTTTTACCATTTGACTTGAATACTGCACCTTGTAAAATTGCAATCAAGGTATCTCTACTTGCTCTTTCATCAATATCTTGTTTACCAGATTTAACATAAATAAAATCTTCTTGGAATGAAAATGGTATTGATACATCTTCAAATTGTTCCTGTCCTGATGTTTGCCCTATAAAATCCCCTTGCATATTAAACTGATTATTGTATTGATATTTTCTACTAAACAAAGGGTCAGTAGGTAAATTTGACAAAGGCTCTATTGTCTTATTTTCAACAGAAAACAACTCAATCTTTTTACTTACTAATTCCATTGCTAAGAATGTTAATCTAACTCTAGCATTACCGTTATTTACTAATTTTGCCATTTAATATTTTCTCCTTATATTCTTATTTTGTTATTATAGAAATGTGAAAATCTAAGAATTATATAACCTACTCTATCATTTTCAGTCTTTATACTACTTCTATATCTAGGCTTGTCAACCGTAAATATATCTAAATTCTTATTATTATATTCAATATTAAAACTTTGTTCACTAAACAACCTTATCAACTCATTATAGAAAAAGTTAAATTCTTCCTTAGTATTTGAATAGTCATTGCTTCCAACAAAAATATTAACATCATAATAAGTATTATTATGTGTACTTGAAATAGTTTCAGTTTCAACTCTAACATTATCCACATCTACAATTATATATATTTTATTCTCTTGTTTATCAACATTACTTGTAACTATATCCCCCAAAGCAACTAAATATAAGTCATCAACATTATCAAAACTTAGTTTATTATTTCCAACAACATTGACATCAATTTCATTATTATAATTTACAAATATTTTTTTATTATTGAGTGGGTATTGTAAATTATTCACATTTGAAATTGTTACAACATTATTTTCAATATCAATATTACTAATATTATAAATTTCAGTATTTGAATTTGCTGGTATATTATATTTATTGTCTTGGATAACATATTTACCTTTAAAGTTTTCAAAACAAGTTTCATTAATTAATTCATCTAATTTATTTTTAATATGTAACTCTATTAACTTTTTAAATTGTATATCATTCATTATTTACCTGTTTCTACATACTCTCTTATTCTTTTAGTATAGTCTTTCAATACTAAAGTTATGGCTTCTAGTTTACTGTTTTTTCCACCTTTGAGTACGTACTGTATTTCACTTAATAATTTATCTACATAAAATTCAACATAATCATTCCCTAGAATACCTTTATATTGACTTTTTCTTTCCAATAGTTTTAAATTTATACTTTTTGAGTAATTACCTGCCCTAGCGATATTACTGTTTTCACTTTTCCAAACTTCATCTCTGCTTGATATGTTAATACCAAAACTGCCATAACTAACATTAATAAAATCATCTTCTTTTAAACTTTTTGAAAATACATATCCTTTCCATATTTCATAATTAGGAACTGGTATTATTTTAGTCAATACATTGCTAATTCTATTAATTGCCTGTACCCAAAGTTTTCTAGTATGTCCTGTATCAATGTTTGTTTCTAGTGCCATAAAGTATAAAATTATTGCATATAAACTATTTATTTCTTTTTCTGCTATTTTATAACAAAATTCACTACTTTTTACATTTTGTAATCTTTGTTTTAATTCATTTAAAGTCATACCCTATAAATTCCTCCTTTAATTTTATTAATTGTAAATTTAATAGGTTTCCGACTGTTTTAGGTTATGATTTAAACTTAGTTATTTCCATAATTAAAAAATCTCTACTTTGATTATTTATTTCAAAACTGTTCACATTATATCTTAATCCATCTAATATAATTGTCTTTATTAAACTGTAATTAAGTTTATTAGTCTTAGTCTTAATATCAACTAAGTTTTCCAATTCACTAATCCTAAATTTAATTATTGTTTTATTAACATCACTTATATCATTAGATGTTAATATGTTCTTATCACTATACTTTGATAAAAGACAATGTGCTATAAATTGATTTTTATTACTATCTTCCAATACACATTTTATTTTAGTCTGAAATTTATCAAATATCAAACTCTGCCCGTAAGTATGTAATTTCTTGAAATAACTAATAGCCATAAAAATCACTCACTAACTTGCTTCTTTCTCTCCTTTTTTCACAACAAGATTTCTTTAATTCCTCAAGACTGTTAATCTCATCAATACAATCTCTCCTCATTAACCTTAATGTATTAATTGTATCTGTTATATTCTGTACTTCAACACTATCTGTACCATTTTGCATACGTTTAAATTCAATAGTTTCCAAAAGACTTGAAATTTTTTCTTCAATTCTTTTTTTCATTTCTTCCTGTTCTTGAATTTTACTATTTATTTCCTGCAAAGTCAGTATCATACCTTACCACCTACTTTGCTTTTTCAGTTTTTTCCTCTTTTGCTTTTGCTACTTTAGTTTTTGTTTCAACAGTTTCATTATCATTACTTTTTAATTCTTTAAGTTCCTTTAATTCCTTTAAAATTTCAAGTAATGTTACTGTCTGTAAATATTCATAGGCTGTTTGGTTGTTGTCTTTTACGTGATTGGCAACAAACCCTGCAACATTTAAGCCATAAACATTAACTCCTTTTAATAAATCATTTAATTTTTCCATTAAATTTTCTCCTTATTTTTTTTATAGTATTCTAAAAGGCAGTAAAAGATGTGCTACTACCCTTTAGAACTAAGATATGTATAAATAAAAATATGACTAATCTTCAATCATAGCATTTAACTGTGCTACTCTTTGTACATATTTTCTAGTCAATATATCTAACCCTGCTTGTGTCATTAACCCATCTGTATTAGGTCTGTTTCCACAATCAAGCCATAATCCTCTATATCTACCAGTCAAATGTACATCAATATCTCCAACTATTACTTTAACTTCTTTCAAGTTATGTTCATTAACACTTTCCCAAGCAAAATTTTCATCTTCATTGTCAACTCTTAACCCCTGAAATTCAGGATAAGGATTAATAACTTTAGTTAATAATGCTCCAGTTTCAACACTATCATATACAGCAAAGAAAATAAAATCTTCAGGAATTACTGTATCTGCTTCTATGAAATGAATACCATTAATTTTTACACTTGGTATACCATTTTCTAAGAAATAATCCTTAGTTGGCTCATAAGAATAGAATTTTGCTAATGTATTAATTACATTGCTGGATGTAATTGCAACAATTTCTTTTCCTTCATTATCTGTATAATTCAATAAATATTTTCTTACATCATCAACATCTTCAGGGGTTACCCCTAACTGTCCTGCTACTGTACTAGGTTTTCTAATCGCTCTATAATGGTTTCTTACAATAGAGTTCTTACTACCTGCCGTAGCACTACTGTCAACATTTGCTAACATAATACCATCTATCTTAACATTTCTTAGCAATCCAAAATTCTCATTAAATTGCCCCCCTGCTTTTGGCACTCGGAATATTGATTTATAAAATAATGCTGGATATACTTTTGTAACATAAGTAGAAATAACAACATCCATTGCTTTCACAAATTCAGGAATTATTGATATGTGATTTCTTTTAAATGTCTTTAACTCTAATTGAGTTGTATTCATTACTTTACTTTCTAAATCTAATACTCCCATTTCCCAAGTCATTTGTTTTGATTTAACTGGTACTGGGTCAGTATATGTACCTGCATTAAAGAATAATGCTTGAGTACCTAAACTAAAAGTTTCTTTGTAGAAATTTTTAGTATGTGTTCTTGTTCTTGTCATCTTTGTCAATAAATTTAATAATGGTGTAGTTCCATTTAAGGCTTCCGTATTATTAATATCTGCTAACAGTCCTTCATAGTAATCCCCAACTTCAATAAAGTTGCTAAACTGTTTATGAATACCTTTATCCCCCAAATGTGTCGAACCAGTTGCTGGTATACCTGCACCATCTTTAAATAATAAATATAAATTCTTCATTAACTTTTTTATCTCCTTATTATTAATTTTTTGTTACTGGTACGTTGTATTTATTTGTATTGTTAGATAAATCCAACATAATTGTATGTCTGCTATTTATATAACCAATAGGTGTATTAAATTCAGTCGAACTTGGCTTGTCAACTGTAATAGCACCATTCTTACCTAAATATACTGGCTTTCTTAAATCTTCAAGTTCAAATGTAGGATAAACTTGATTACCATTTGTATCATACCCTTCAACAATTAATCCCATTCTATCTATCATAGGCATTGATAAATGTTCTTCGGCTCTTGGCAATCTTTTATGAAATTCAACATCTCCTGCCAAGTGTCTGTTAGGCGACCCTGCATAAACAATACCCATAGGAATTACATTTACATCTGTATTATCTGCAATGTGCCAAGTATTTCTGTCTTGACCTAAACATTTACCTTTTTTAACTGTCATAATCTTGAATAAATCAACACCATCAGTATATTGGTCATCAATGTAATATTCTTCTGCCGTTGCAAAATGTTTTTCCTTAATATCACTTTGCATTTCTTGAATACCTGTAATTTTTAAATTTGTTATACTTGCTTTCAATTTTTAATTCTCCTTTAACTTTTTCCCACTCTAATATAATTATTTTCTTACTCTAATGCCATATTTAGACAAATCATAATTACTATGTCTTGTATTATTTGTATTACTATCATTATTTGAAGTACCTACAACATTCTTACTTGTTATTTTAGTAGCCTTTTGTGTCTTTTGCAATACATCATAGGCTTCCTTTAATGTAGGACTGTCAATAAGATTTACAAACTCATTGACTTCATCAATATTATTAAACCCTTTACTTGCTCTCTTATCTAATGTTTCAATTAAATAAGGCTTTTCTTTTTTAATAGTTCCTAATTTTTCTTTAATACTATCTTGTGCTTTTACTCTCTCAATCTCTTTTGTTTGAGTTTCAATAGTATTTTCAAGCACTCCTATTTTTGTCAATAAACTTTCATTTTCTTCTTTTAGTGCATTTTCTCTCTCTTCTGCACTCATAGAATTTAATTTAAATTTTTTATACTCCTCAAATTCCTTTACTGTTATACTAATTTTTTTTTCATCTTTTTTAGTTTGTTTTTTAGGCTCTGACTTAGGCTCACTTTTTGGTTCACTTTTAGGCTCTTTAGGTTCTTTACCTTCCCCTAAATCATCTCCCTCATTACCTTCCTTTGTTTCAGGTTCTTTAGGCTCTCCACCTTCCCCATCTTTAAACAAAAGATAAATAAATTTTTTAGTCATATTCTTACTCCTTATGTTTTCTTAAATCTATTGTCTACACCACTACTTTGATTTTTTGTATCTATCTTAGCAGTTGTATTTTCTTTACTGTTATTACTATTATTTTCTATTTTTTTAACATCAGTATTATCTTTATTAATTTGTGAATTTTCTAATACTTCTTTTTGATTATTCATAATATCTTTAATCTGTTTTTCACTATATCCTTGTTCTTTTAAGTAATCTTGCATAGTTGTCAATCCTAATCCAATTTCCTGTGCAACAAGCAACAAATTGTCATATACATTTGCAGTAACAAGTATCTTAGGTATTTGTAGGAATACTTTATCTTTCTTACTTCTCTTACTGTTATCTTTCAACAACAGTCCAAAGAAACTAGCAAATCCTTTTTTAATACTTGTCATATAATATTTATTCTTTACTTCCTGCTTAGTTCTAAATTGTGCTATTGCCTTACTACTATCACTACTACTCATCTTTTCTTGTAAAGTAGGAGGTATTAATCCAACAATTCTATAAAGGAAATCCATATAAAATATTAATTCTTTATTAAGACTTGATAAACTGTTTGTAATTTCAAATGACTTCACATTAGTTTCAGGTAAAAGTCTTGAATGAAATCCTTTAAGTTTTTCAGGAGTTTCAATATGTACAATCCCTCCAGGGTCAAGTACACTCCTATCCAAATCTAAATCCCCATTTATAACTACCCATCTAGGACTTCCAGCATTTCTATTGGAACTTCTAATATCTGTTATAATCGTATTAGTATCTAATGTAGGGTCAATGTAGTCAACACTAGGTATCTCACTAAATTCACTATCTTCTCTCTTATATTTACCACTTATGTGAATAATAGGTAACATATTACCCATTTCCTTTGTATTCATTACAATATTTTTATTCTTGGCACTTTTAATATCCAAGTCAGTAACATCTAAATACTCAACATAATATCCATTGGTAAAAATAATTAAATCTTCAACTTCTTTTCTAGTGTATATAGACTTTTCAATATCCAAAGTCTTAACTGTTCTTACATTCTTATAAATATATTTTATGCTGTCATCTTCAACAATAATATCTAACATATTTTCAGTTTTCAATTTAATAAATCTATGTTTCTTTAATTCTTCATCATAATATATCTGATAAAAACAATCTCCTTTTAACTCCAACTCCTTAATAGTATCAATAGATACGGAAATCCAGTCTATATCATCTAGTTCCTCTTTTAGATATTTAATCTCTTTATCACTTAACTCTTGCTTAGGGTCAAAATTATCCATTACAGGACATTGCATAGCAATATCTTCAACCAATGTTTTTATGAAATTTATATATACAAATGCTTTCTTAAAATTATCTTTGTAATCTATATCACAATTATCTTGGGCTTTCTTAGTAATCTTATATTTAAACCAATGTTCAAAAGACCTGCCACTAATCAAGTCATCAATAACATTAATCTCAATATCCCTGTTAATGTTATTAAACATTCCATTACTGTTTAGTTTAGTAACCCAACTTAAATTATTAAAGCCAACTAAATTTATTCTTTGAGAACGTCTGTACTTATTACTGTTACTAATAGGTAATAAAAAATTCTCTTCCAAATATCTGCTACTCAATTATTATTTCCACCCCCTTATGTTATGGAATTAAGTCTAAATATATTTTCATTCTCTCTATTTTTGTTATTCTTTTTTTATTTAATAAATTATTAACCATATCCTTTACTTTAAACTTATCTGCTCTCCATTCATAATTACTACCATCTTTAAACCATTCTTGATTTTGTATAGCAACATCTAAATATTGCAAACAATAATGTAGCATAGCAACAGAATTACAATGGTCATCTGTATTTCCCTTTGTTTGTAAATCTTTTCTGTCCTTATATGCTTCATAGGTATATCCTGTGCTTGTTTCCTTTTTTACTAAAGTTTGCATTTCTTCATATAATTTTTCTGTTTCCCAGCAAGTCTTGACTAAAGGAAATTTTGTAAACCCATTATATAAACTGTCCTCCCATTCACTAAACATAGTCTGTTTACTTTTGCTTGTATATGTAAATGGTATAAGCATAGTCAATATACCTCTTTTATTCATTTCCTGTCTTAACAACTGAATAAAATGTAATTGCTGTGATGTACTATCCACCATACAAATATCAATAAGTTCTTCCTCTAAAATATCACAAATTGAATTTACCTTGTCAATAGGTGTCAACAGGTCATTCAAATTATTTTTATTCAAAGTTGTAATTCTTCTGACTGTACTATGGTACAACCCCCTGTTATCTTGCCAAGCAGTTCCTCTACTTATTACAAAATAATCTCCTGTACTCGTAGCACTAATATCAATTCCTGCCACTCTATATACATTATATATACTTTCCTCTTCAAAACTATTATTCACAATATTAAACATATCGTGTTGTTTTATTATTTCTTTAGTTAAGAATAATCCATCAGTTTTACTAAATTCAAGATAATAATTCATTCTGTTTGTTATCGAGTGATGTCCTCCAGTAACAGCTATTTCACTTAAAGTTGTTTCCTTCATTATTTCTGCTTGTTCAGGATTAACTCTTTTTGCTAATGAATAGCACATTTTCCAATCATAAAAATAACAATCAATCTTTGAATTTTCATTATATCTTGCCTCATACTTCTTTTGTAATAATGAATTAGGACTTGTACTTGGTACTCCTATAAATATTTGAGTTCCACGTGTACTATTTGAAAATGGCGATATTGAATTATCAAATAAGTCATTATCACACTTACCACTTTCATCTATTGCAGTTATATGTGAAGTCAAACTATCCTGTGAAGTTCCCAATGTTATAAAAAAACATTCACTATAAGGTAAATACTGCCCATCCACCTTAGCACTTATTTCTAACCTGTTTGAATTATTTACAAGTTTAGTATTTTTACCATCCAATGCACTAACTAATTCAATATCCTTATACATTTCATTATAAACTTCAATAGCAGTTTTAAAATAAGGTATAACTTCTTTTCTTAACTTATCAATAGTATCACTTTTGTAACTTCCTAATATTCCAGTAAATCTTTCGTGTATAAATTCAACATATTGACGTGCGAACACAACTAAAAATGGTAGCCATACTTTTATTGCTTCTGACTTACCTGTTTGTCTAGCCTGTACTGGTAAAATTTTTCTACCTTTCTTATTCATAACACTATCAATAATCTTCAAACATACACTCCATTGATATGGAAATAATTCACGATATTTATATTTCTTTCTCACAACATCATAATATTGTCTACTTCTGATAACATATTCGATGAAAGTTTGATAATATTCTATATTCTCAATACTTTCAAAATTACCAGTTTCTTTATCAAAATCGACACCTATTGGGATTGTACCTTTTAATGTTTTTGCAAACACAACATTAGATATTGGGTCAATAAATATTTCATAATTTATTCCCATTGTTCAACCTCCTTATCTATTCTAACAACTTCGGTACTAATCCCATTTTGTTTGAAAGTATCTATATTCATAATATTATTTATCTGTTTTTTAATTTCAATAGAAATATTATTACTATTCTCTTTATTACTGTCCGATATTAAAGTTCCTTCTCTATATGTATCTACAAGTTTTAATCTAATATTGATAAAATCTTTTTTCCTTGCCAATAAATCACTATAAATTTTAAATTCATCTTTATCCATAGTTTTTAATTTTGAATACTCTAATATTTGCATATCCAAAGAGGATAATGTAACATCAATACTATCTTTTATTAAATCCTGTTCACTAAAAAACTTTATAAGGTCATTCTCCCTAAAAAATTCTACTTCCTTTTTATAAAACTCAATAAGTTCCTTATCAAGTTTATCTATATTTTTAATTATTTCATCTATTTCTTCAATAGTCAATCCATACAGTTTACCAACCTCCCTATATATAGAAAGACTGGACTTGTTCCTAGCATAGTTCTTTAATATTATTTTCTTAATGTCATTATCTAATAGTTCAACATTTACCAATGTCTTTACTTTTTCATTCTCTTTTTCTAGTTCTACTATTTTTTGTCTTAATTGTGCATTTTCTTTTTCTAAACTTGATTTATCTTCCATTAATTCAGTTATTTTTAATTGTAAATTTTTTAAATTTTCCATAACTAATCTCCGTAAATCAATTTTAAGGGCTTTCATTTTGTTAAATGATAAATTGGTCGACTAATACATATCTCGTTCAATCTAGGTATGTTTACGTTCGTTTTAGGAGCATTTTCAAAACAAATAGTCTACAATATTTTCATCTCCATTGGAAATCATTTTTTCAAGTTCATTTTCAAATTTTAATTGTTTATCTTTTTCAATAAACATATCAACCATAAATTTTAAATCATTCTCATTCAAATGTGAATATCTTTCAATATTGAAATCATTATCATTTAATTTCAACATAGCAAGATATTTTTTCCTATCATTCCAGTCAATCTTATTTTTTATTTTTTCAATCATTAAATTTTCAGGAGATAAATTCTTTTTATCTTTAGTCCAGTCAATATAACTTAACTTCTTTGGAATACGATTGGTAACATTTTTATGATAATCATAAATAAACTTGTCAGTCATTTCTCCAACAGGCTCAAAATTAGATAATCTTTTATACCAACTTTGAATTGTATTTGGAGAAATAGATTTACTCTTACAACCAATAGATTTTAAAAATTCAATGTTCTTACATAATGAAAATTTTGTAACTTTTTCTCCTCTTTCATTTACTGAATAATTTAATAATTTATTCTTTAACGTTTTTCTGTCAACATTATATATTCTAGTTCCCATTTATTGTAATCCCTTTCGTTTTATATGAGTACATATTTAAAATAGTTGCAACAAGATACTAATTTTAGGGTACAACCTAAGTCTAGGTACTAGCCGCCTTATTACAAGTAAATTAATATATTATATACTCTTATTATATAGTATAATAGATAAATATAAGATATATTAATTACTTGATAAATTGGGGATTGTACCTAAAGTTAAGGTTGTACCTTGACCTAGTTCCTAAATTTTTAATTTTTAATTAAAATTTAATTATTTATGAAATTAATCAGAACACAAAATTTCATTAATTCAGTTAATGATTTAATATTTAAAGATATTTTTCATAAAATACTTAGGTACAACCCTAACTCTTGGTACAAACCGCAATCTACTTAGTTGTTAGTATATACTCTATATATCTATTAGTATATAATATATTAATCACTTTATAAATTGCCGTTGATACAAGTAAATAGGGTTGAACCTAAAACTATTAAAGAATAACTTGTTTCATAGGTAAATAAATTTTTTTCAAAAAACTATTGACAAATTATTGAAATTATGGTATTATATATAATAAAAGGGTTTGAAAAGATAACCTTAATAAAAATTAAATCATTGAAAAGGAGTGGTATACTATGCCAAGAAAAAAAGTTATTAGAGAACTAAAATTTGAAAACGATAATATGAAAGTTGAGTTTATAGACCAAGTAAATAAATTCGACTATGAAAAAAAATTAGCATACATAACATACAAAGGAGTTAAATGTATTCCTATGTATACATTTACTTTTTTCACATTAGATGAAGAAAGCAAGGTTGAAAAGAATAATAAATATTCACAAAGAAATGACAGATTGAGAAAAAATATTGAGTGCTTGTTAAGAAATCAAGATAATGAATATACAAGAACTCTTGAAAAGGACAAAGACTATTTCATAATTTCAAAAGATGAAAATATTGATGACTGGCAAGTTTATACAGATGGACTTAATGCTTGTTATAAAGAGAATGTAGGAAAGCCATTTAAAAATGGCAATGCAAGTAAGATAGCATACCTTTTCACTTTGGAAGGTGCAAGATTAATGCTATCTAATTTTAAGTTTGCAAGAGATTATGACAAGGAAAGTAAGAATGACAAATATTCAAAACAGATAAGGGATAGAGCAATATACTTTACAAGAACTGAAGAATTAATTAAAAAAGTTTTTGATATTGATATTGATTGCCATACTTGGTTTTACTTGAATGGAAATCAATTAGAAGATTTTCAGAACTTGAGAATTGAAACTATTGCTAATATACTAATCCTTAACAAACAATACTATGATGAAGATGACAATTATAGATATGCCTTTGGTATGACAAAATGTGAACAAAGTCAAAGAGATAAAGAATTACAAAAGATTGTTGAATATCATATTGATGACACGTTCGGACACGGAGAGAAACTATCATACAAATGTATAAACTACACTTCCTATCTTGCAATGAAACAGTTATATAAAGAAATTAAGGAAGCAACAATAAACATTAAGACAGAAAAATATAATAAAAAACAATTTATATTAAATCTTGTAAAGATATACAAGCCACTTAAAAGTATTATAAACTATGGTGGTGGTAGGGTTTTTGAACAATATCTGTTAAATAAAAAATATAATACAGTTGACAGAAATACTTATGGAACTGTTGGTAAATCACTTTTTTTAAAGGGGCAAGATGAAGAATTTAAATCTAATACACTTAGATATAAAATAAAAAAGTTTAGAAACCATTCTATTGAAGTGTTAGAAAACAATATGAAAGATATTAAAGAAGTTGACAAAGAATATTTAGGTAAAGTTTACGATAATTGCTATATAACTACATATTTGAATAAGTTAAAAGAATATCAAGGATTATTAAGGGGATATTATTCATTAAAGTATGATGTTTATTTTAATGTGGATAAAAGTAGAAATCCAATAGGATTTTCTTATATGAAATTTTTAAGAAATGAATTAAAATATGGGTTTAATTATACACAACAATTTAATGAATATTGCAAGTATGAACAAGGTATAGAAGTTGTTGAAGAATATGAAAGCAACATTGAAAGATACAAAAGAGAAGTTAAGTCTGAACTACTTGAATTAAGAAACAAGAAAATTAAACTTGAAAATACATTAATTCAAATGTCTAGTTACTTGAAAGAATTTTTGGAAGAAGGGGCATTTATTAATCTAAGAATGAAAGATAAGAATGATGTTGCCAACTTAGGTAATTTAATGGATATTGATACAGATAATTGGGTTAGTAATATCTATATGGAAGATAATGGTATTATGAAAATATCGAATGGTAATAAGGTAATTAAAACAAGACATAAGAATAAATTGTTAGAAATGTAGGTATTGAAATTATGAAAATATATAGAAATGTAAAAGTATTTAATAATAATATAGATGAAATGATTGAATACCTTGAGAATGAAAATAAAAATCCTACACTTATAATTACAAAGTTACCTGAATTTAGAAAAGAAAATGATGATTTAGGTAGAATAGCAACTACAAGTATGTTATTAGAAAGTATTGAGAATAGCAGAAATGAAAATTTGTTGAGAAGGTTATTCAATGTTTGTAATGATAATTGCCATTGTTATATATTTACAAATAAAGATAAATTAAATATTGATTATGAATATATGATTAAAGCAGGTTTTATATTTCAAGATATTGTTGTGTTTAGGACAAAAGTTGAAAATAAAAAGAATAGATTATTTAAGAGTGGATTAGGTTACATATTGTTTTTTACAAAGGAGAGTAATTACTTTTATATAAGAAGTTTGAATAAGATAAATAAAAAAGAGCCTACTAACTTTATTAAATTAGACTTAGTAAGTTATGATAAGGATTATCCAAAGAAGATAGTTGATAGGATTGTAGCACTATCAAAATTGGATAAGTTAGATGAAAATTTAATAGTTGATTTAAATAGTGAAACTGGAATAGTACCAAAAGTTGCATTAGAGAGTGGTATGGAGTGTGTATGTTTGAGTGTTGGTAGGTTTGTAAATAGAAGATTAGCAACTTATTTAACAGGTATAAATAACAAAAAGAAAGATAAGGAAATAAAAATTAAAAAGAATTATAAAGAAAAGAATGAGAAGATTAGCAAGTCTATGAAAAAGACTTTACTAAAGAACAGTATTAAAAAGATTAAAGAAAATAGGAAGTGATTATAAAATGAAATGTAAAATAAAACTTATTGTAGCATTTGATGAAAAATATTATATTGGAAAAGATAATAAATTATTGTGGAATATCCCTGAAGATTTACAGTTATTTAAGAATAAAACTAAAGGTAAAATAGTTATTATGGGTAGAAATACTTATGAAAGTATAGGAAAGCCTTTAAAAGATAGATATAATATTATATTATCAAGTAATAAAGAATTTAAAGAAATCTTTAATGATAATGTTAAAGTATTTAATGATATGGGTAAATTAGTTGAATGGTTAAATGATTTAGAAACTAATGATGAAGTATTTATAATTGGTGGTAAGTCAATATATAAACAATTCTTAGATATGGATTTAATTGATGAGATGTATATTTCCCATATAGGTGGAAATTATAAAGGAGACATTAAATTTCCAAAAGTAGACTGGAAAAAATGGAAAGTAGTTAAAAGAAAAATTTATGATAAATTTATTTTTAAAAAATATAAAAAGATACTTGACAAATAATTATTTATGTGATATATTATTTATGTAATAAAATTAAATATAAAGGAGATAGTAATATGGAAAATGAAATAAAATTATTTGAAAATAAAGAATTTGGTAAAGTTAGAATTGTGTTGGAAAATGATTTACCTTATTTTAATTTAAAAGATGTATGTAAAATTTTAGGGTTAGGTAATTCTAGCCAAGTAAAAATGAGACTTAACACAAAGGGGGTCATTTTAAATGATACCCTTACAAATGGTGGAAAACAAAAAATGAATTTTATAAATGAAAGTAATTTATATAAGTGCATATTTCAAAGTAAAAAGGACGAAGCAGAAAAATTTACTGAATGGGTAACAAGTGAAGTTTTACCAAGTATTAGAAAGTATGGAGAATATAAACTTAAAAATGAAATTGAAAATTTAAAAGTTAGAAATAATGAGTTACAAAGACAAATTAAATATGTTTATACAGAAGATGAGGTTAGTAAAAAGAATGAAATTAATCATTTAGTTAGAAAAAACTTTAATGGTAATATTGTGGGTGCATATATTAATTTATATAAACTGTTTGAAGAAACTTATGGTATTAATTTAAAATATGAATGTGATAAGTATAATGAAGATAAAGAAAAAAGATTGAGAGTAAATATTATACAATATTGTTTGATAACAGGACATATAAATCAATTATATGAATGTTGTAAAATATTATATAATTAAGAATATAAATTTTTTTAAAAAAAGTGTTGACAAATTCTTTAATATGTGATATACTATATATGTAGTTAAGTTAAGGGAGATGAAATAAATGGAAAAGATTAAAAATAAGAAATCTAAAAGACAATTTTATGTTTATACTCAAGTAATTGATAATGAAAAAGAATTTTTAGTAAGTGTTAAAAAGTTAGATGAAGGATTGAAAGAAAATAAGGAAAAACAATTAAAGTTTATTTGTGATTGTAATTTTCATCCAATAGCCTTAAATGATGTTTTAAAAAACCATAATGTAGGTTTTGGAGAAAGATTTTATTGGGTACATAGATATTTTAAATTCAGTATTGAGGATTAAATTCCTCTTTACTGAAAAAATTTAAAATTTTTGTAAAAAAATTGTTGACAAGATTTAAAAAGTATGATATAATAAATTGTAAGTTTGAGTTAATAGAAATAATTTAAAAATTTTTGTTGACAAATAAGAATTAATATGATATAATAATATCGCAGGGTGTAGGAAAGATACCTAGCAGTGTTCATAACTCTGAAGTTGCGAGTTCAAATCTCGCCCCTGCTACCAATATGTGCCTTTGGTGGAAAGAGGTAGACACAATGGACTTAAAATCCATTATTCTGAAAAGGATGTACTGGTTCAAGTCCAGTAAGGCACACCAACAAAATTATTTTAAATTAAATTAATTCATTTCATAGTAAGGCTTTTATAAAATAAAAGCCTCTCCTTTAAGAGAGTGTGTCCGAATAGGCAAGGAGGCAACCTGCTAAGTTGTTAATACAGAAATGTACTGTGAGTTCAAATCTCATCACTCTCGCCAAAATTTAATATATGTGTGTCGATATGCAATTTAGAGAAGCAGGCAGACTGTAAATCTGTTCCCACGTGGTAAACATCTAGGTGCAAATCCTAGTCGGCACACCATAATATGTGGTATTGGTGGAATAGTATACACGTAAGTCTTAGAAACTTATGGGGGAAACTCTTGTAGGTGCAAATCCTACATACCACACCAAAAAAAAATTAAAATTAAATGTTGACAATTTTACAAAAGTATGATATACTATATTTGTAAAGTTGAAAGGAGAAATGAAATATGGAATTACAAGCAAATGAAAGAATAACAACTAAAGATTTTGCAAAGGAATATGCAGAGAGAAATGATATGTCTATTGCAAAATCAAATGAGATTGTATCTAACTTTATTAATACATTAAAAGATGTTATTAAAGAGGGTAAAGGGGTGCAGTTGTATGGTTTAGGTAATATTGATGTATTTACATTACCAGCAGGAGAAGTTAGAAATCCTTTAACACAGGAATTTGTAACAAAACCTGAAAGAAATAAAGTTAAATTTAAATTTTCTCAAGCATTTAAAAAAGAAATTGAGTAAATTTATTGAGATTGTTTAATTAAATAGTCTAACAGCATAACATATTGATGAATAAATTTTGGATTATTATTGATATAGACTATTGTTTAAAGATACTAAGTAGTGTTACAGCATAACATAAAAAAATTTAATTTAAAAAAATCTAGGCATAGTTAAACTCTTTTATTACACTACTGATAGTACCTTAAATAAGTAAATTAAATTTTAGTTTACTTATTTAAGGTACTATTACCTAGCATTTGCTAGACCTTGACTACTGTAAGAGTAGTTATACTGCATAAAATATTTTTAAAATACAGATGATTATAAAATTGGGGATTGGTGGTAAGTTATTTTCGAGAAATAGCACAGACCATCGCAGTCGGTTGGTATTATGCAGTTATTAGTAATAGATAATATGTATAATCATATACCGACTTTTTTATTTAAATTAAGGGAGATGAATTAAAATGAATTTAAAAGAGGCATTTAATGAAACAAAAACTTTTAATGGGGATGTAGCATATAATTCAAGTTTGAATAAGTATATTGATACTGTTTTTAGGTTAAGTGAGTTAAGATATAATCCAAACAAAGTTGATATTGTATTAGACAAGAACAATGAATATGATAAATGGTTTGGTAGAGTTATAAGAGATTGCAGATATGGTTTTGGGGAAAGAGAAGTTGGAAGATTATTATTAGGACAGATTGAAGAAAGTCCTGAAAATGTGTTTAATATAGGCAGAGCAGATGACATTTTCGACTTAGGTTGGAAACTTGTTAAGTCTAAAAAAGATTTAAAAGGTGGTAAATATTGGGATTATTTAATAAAAAAGTTACTATATTATGTTAGAGATAATTCAAGCATTGAAATATTTAACTTGACTAAATGGCTACCTAGAGAAAGAGGCAGAAACAAAGAAAAAGTTAAAGCATTTAGAAAAGCATTTGAATTATCAAGTAAACAGTACAGAAAAATGATTGCTAATAACAATACAACTGAAGCAGTATTATCAAGACAAGATACAGTTAAGGATTATTCAAAAGTGTCAAGTCTTGCTATGTTAAAACATTTTAAAACATTTACTTCAAAAGATTATGACAGATTTAATGAGTATTTGGAAGATGTCAGAAATGGAAAGTCTAAGGTTAATACTGGAACTATGACACCTTATGACCTTGCATTAAAATATAATAATGGGGATATTAGTGGAGAAGATTGTGATATTATATTTAATGAATTTCCAAAATTAAATTTAGGTAAGATAATCCCTATTGTAGATAATAGTGGAAGTATGTATAATAGTTATAAGTGTTATCTAAAAGCAAGAGCATTGGGGCATTATGTATCTAAAAATTCTAGTTATATGAATAATTACATTATTACATTTTCAAGTTATCCTAAGTTATTGAAATTATCAAATAATTACAAACAAGATATGGAAATACTTGACAGTTTTGATGATACATCTAATACAGATTTTGGAAAGGTTATGGAATTGTTATCTAAAGTAACAGAAGATTTACCTGATTATATTTTAGTTTTAAGTGATATGCAATTCGATATAAGAAGTAAAGAGAAAAAAGATAAAGCAATGAAAGTAATCCTTGAAAGAAATCTTAAAACTAGAATTATTTGGTGGAATTTTGAAACAAGTGAAACAAAATTTCCTGAAACAGATGAGTATGGAAATATGTTTTTAAGTGGGTATAACCCTACTTTATTGAAATTTTTAGAAACAGGTTTTGATGGGCAGAAGTTGATTGATAATATTATTGAAAATTATAAACAGAAAATGAAAGATATAATTGTATAGATAAAAATATTTAAGTATGAGATATAAATTCTCATACTTTTTTATTGTAATTTTTAAATTTATATGTTATAATATATTAGAAATTATAATATAAAGGAAGTGAAATTATGTTTAGGGAAACAGTATATGAAATATTTGGGATAAAAGGTTTTGAGCCTTATTTAGAAAAATATAATCCTAATTTTAAAGTCAGGGAAGAACAAAATAAGTTAGTATATGATGTATTAAATTCTTTTAATAGTGGGAAAAAACATATACTTATGGAAGCACCTACTGGAACAGGTAAAACATTTGTATATACCTATATCTCTTTAATTGAGTATATAATTAAAATGGTTAATTATAGCAATAAGTTAGAAGAAGAAAATAATGATGATTTAAAAAAGTTTGACAAAGTTTTGAATAAAAATAGAATAGTTATTGTTACTAATAATAAATCATTGCAAAAGCAAGTGTATGAAGATATGTTGAATGTTATTATACCTTCTCTTGAAAGTTATTTTGAATTTAAAGGATTAGATAAACATAAAGATATGTTAAAAAAATTGAAAGTTGGTATATATAAATCAAAAAGTAATTATTTATGTAAGAAATCATTTGATAATGATAAGAATAAAGATGAAAATTTTAAACTAGATATTGAAAAGGAGATGGAAATACAAGGAACACCTAGTATTGATTATGATTTAGTTGATAGATATGATAGTAATGGTAAGTTGAAATATGATAGTAAATTATTTGATAAATATAATGCTAAAGATAGAAATTGTAAAAATTGTAAAATAAAAGAATGTAAATTTAATAAAAGTAAAAAAGAAGTACATAATATTATGATAACAAATTATGATTATTTGTTATTGTTATCTAAAAAAGTCAATTTAGAATATATACACACACTAATATTAGATGAGGTGCATAATTTACCCAATAAATTAATAAATATTAGTAGTGATGAATTTAATTTGGATAATTTTTTATTTAGGTTGCCAAAAATAAAAAGTAAATTTAACAATGAATTTATATCACATTTAGGTAAATTGTTAGGTTATTTTAAAAGTTTTAAGACTGATAAGCCTAAGTTTAGTGATACTGAATTATTTAATTTAACTTATGGAATATCACAGAATGAAAAGAATATTGAAGATTATAGAAATAAGAAATTAAATATACAAAGAACTAAAATGATTTTAAATGTTGAAAAAAATAAGACAATAGAACATTTAAGAAATATTTATTTTAAAGAATTGGATAAACTTATTTTAGAGTATGAAGATAGGTTTTTTGATAACTTAGATAAAATATTGGAAGAAATAAGAAAAGATAGTAAAAGTTATATGAATAAAGGTGTTATATTGTCAGACTATGACAAGTTTATATCTTTTAAAGATGTTAATGGTATGAGTGATTATATAAAGAATAAAAAGGGAGAAATTACAACTAACTTGACTGATAATAATATAGATGAATTAGATAAAATATTTTCAAATAATAAAGAAGTCAAATCTTTGTATGATGAATGTAAGAACTTAGTATATTCTTTAAATAATTTAGATATTTATTCAAGAATAACCAATGAAATGAAGTATTATATTTTCTATTTAAAGGATTTAATTAATAAATTAGATAATAATAGTTTTGAAGTTAAGAGAAGATTAGTCCCTGATGTTATTACAGTAAGTATTGATGGTAATTTGAAAGTTAATTTATATTTAATGAATGATGATACTGTTAATGCTTATAATAAATTTTTGAATACCATAAATAAAGTAAAGCATATTGTATATTGTAGTGCTACTATGAGTATTGAGGGAGATTATTCATTTTTTGTAAGCAGGTTAGGTTTGTTGGAAGATGAAACATATAGATGTTATATACCTAATAGTCCTTTTGACAAATACAATAAAAGATATATTTTCCTTGATAAAAATTATTGTCTTGATAGATATGGTAAGGAAACAAGGTATAAATGGCTGTTAGATAAAAAATTAGATAGTATTGTTACTAATGGAGATAGTGGTAGTTTAATATTATGTACAAGTAAGATTGATGTTGATAATGCTTATAATTGTTTGAAAGATAATTTAATAGGTAATAAATATTCCATACACTCTCAATATTATTCATCTTTACCTACTATAATGCAAGATATGAATAAGAATAAAGATAATAATACAATAGTTATTGGAAATACAGGATTTTGGGAAGGTATAGACTTTAAAGGGGATAATATGACAACTTTAATAATAACTAAGTTGCCTTATATGAGAGTTAATGAACCTAGTATAATATCTAAATTTAATAGATTACTATTTGATAAAATAGAGTATGATAAGGAAAATTCATTTATTAGTGAATATTGGGATTTTTACAATAATATGATGAAAATAGTATTTTATCAAGGTGTAGGTAGGTTAATTAGAAGTGTAACAGATTATGGAGTTATTGTATGTTTATTTTCCTATGATAATTTTATTAAGAAATTTAATGTTATTACAGATAAACATTTAGGAATTGATGATGGAATTGTTTTAGAAGCATTTGATTTAAATATATTAGAAAATTTAATACAATCAAGTATTAAAACAACAAAACAAAATAGAGAAAAATATTTAAAATAAAGTATTGACACTTTATTATTTATATGATATAATTAATTAGAATTTAAAAATAAAAGAAATGGAGATGGTATTAAATGATTAAAATGACTTTATATCCAAAAACAACTAGGTATTCAGAAAATGAAAAAGGGTATGTTTTAACAGAGAAACTGGATGGAAGTAATCTAGGTATTGGTAGAATAGGAGAGCAAATTTATATTTGTCAAAGGAATTATGTATTTACATTAGAGGAAATTATTGATGGTACAAAATTAGAATATAAAGGTTTGAGAAATTGGTTAGTAGAACACGAACAAGAACTTAAAGAGTTAATTTATGATGGTTCTATAATGTTTGGAGAATGGCTAGGTATGGGTAAAATTAGTTACCTACATTTAGACAAATTCAAGAATAAATTTTATGTATTTGCTAAAGGTAGAATTAAATTGGATAATGATAAATTAGAATTATCTAATTTAGTATATGATTTAAGTTTATTACATTATATATTTACTACTCAAGAATTTCCAGAATTTATATCAAGAGTTCCCTTAGTTGATAAATTAAAAGATATAAGTATAGAAAATTTAGATATAGTTTATAATAATTATATTGATAAAGAAAATAGAAAAGTTGAAGGATTTGTAATTTATGATATTAGAAGTAAAGTTATTAAAAAATATGTAAGATACAACAGAAATGGACAGTTAGTTCCACATAAAGAAACAGGAGGAAAATAATGATTAAAGTTTATGGTAAAGGTAATGGTTGTGTAAATTGTAACATTGCTAAAGATATGTTAGAAAGAAATAATATTGAATATAAATTTATTGATATTACAGAAGATGATGAAGCATTGAAATTAATTAGGTCATTAGGTTATAGACAAGTACCAGTTATTGAAAATGAAGGAGATTGGTATACATTAAAAACTTTAGATGACCTATTGTTTACATTAGGTTATTAGAAAGGGGGTTGAAGTGGTTACAGAGAAATTTGAATTGTTAGGAAAGTTAGTAAAAGAAATTAGAGATTTAAAAAGTAAAATAACAAAATTAGTTAAATTTACTGAAACAGAAGATTTTAATAGTTTAGATGATGAAAATAAAAAACTATTATTGGAACAGAGAGATGAAATGAGTAAATATTTAAATACTCTTGAAAAAAGATTTGAAATTAATAAGTAGTGAAAACTACTTATTTTTTATTTGACATATAGATATTTTTATGCTATAATTAGTGTGTAAAATAAATATATTAAGGAGTTGATTTTTTATGTATGATGATTATGATGATTATGATGATTATGATGATTATGATGATGAATATTATATGGGAGATTATTTAGATTGAATGGAGGAAGAAGATTATGAATAATAAAATATATGAAGCAGTAAACTGGAACAAACCTGATAATGATTATGTTATTAGTTTTAGAGAACAAAATATAAAACAATTTTGGATACCTGAAGAATATACACCTACAAGAGATATAGATAACTGGAAAACTATGAGTAATGCTTTTAAAGATTGTTATAAAAAAGTTTTAGGTGGTTTGACATTACTTGATACAATACAAGGTGGAAATGCTATGGCACAATTAATAAGACATATTGAAAGTTTACAAAATCAAGAAGTAATTGCATTTATGAGTATGATGGAATATATACACAGTCGGTCATATTCTCAAATTTTTATGACATTAATACCATCTAATTTAGAGATAGATGAGATATTTGAATGGGTAAAAGAGAATAAATTTTTACAATATAAAGCACAAAAAATAGATGAGCAATATAGTTTGTTACATAAAGAAAAATTGACAGATTTTGAATTGTTTAAAGTATTAAGTGCAAGTATTAATTTAGAAAGTCATTTATTTTATAGTGGATTTTATTTACCATTATGGGTGGCTGGGTATGAAAATAAATTAATTGCTTGCAGTGATATTATTAAAAAGATAGTACAAGATGAAAGTATTCACGGTGGTTTTATTGGAATGTTGGCAAAAGAAGTATATAATAGACAGGATGAAAAAATTCAAAAAGAGTGGTATGACTGGTTAGTTGAATTTTCACTAGATTTACATAGAAATGAAATAGAATATATAGAAGATATATATTCAGAATTAAATAAAGAATTATCATTTGATATGATTTCAGAAGTTAAAGATTATTTAAAATACAACTTCAATAGAGCATTTAATAATCTAGGTTTTGAAGAATACTTTAACGTAAATGAAATAAATCCTATTGTAATGAATGGTATTAGTCTTGAAACAACACAACACGATTTCTTTTCAAAAAAATCTACAAATTATGAAAAAATTGTAGATAGTGAAGTTTTAGATGATATTGGGGGATTATTTTAATGGATAGTAGTGATTTAGTGCAATTAATAAATAAATGTAAAGATAGTGAATGTATAAAAACTGTATCACAGAATTATATGTTATATCAAATTCTTACAGGGTTATTTACAGGTATATTTATATGTTTAGGGTTATTTATACTATGTAAGTATTTTATGAAATATTTTGAATAAAGTGGTAGAAATACCACTTTTTAATTTGACATAAAATTTTTTATGTGGTATAATAAAATAGAATAAAAATTATGTAAAGGAGAAATAAGTATGGAAAATAAATTAAAAATATTAAATGAAAGAGAATTATTAGGTAAAAATTTTAAAGTTTATAGTAATGGAGATGAATTTTTATTTTTGGCTAAGGATATTGCAGAATGGATTGATTATGCTTTTAAAGATAAAGAAAGAGGTATAAGAAATGTTAATATGATGTTAAATAGTTTAGATGAAGATGAAAAAATTAAGGTGGCAACAATATTGCCATCAGGTAGAAGTCAAGATTTATGGTATGTTACAGAAGATGGTTTATATGAATTATTAATGTTAAGTAGAAAACCTATTGCTAAGGAATTTAAAAAGAAAGTTAAAATTATTTTAAAAGAAATTAGAAAAAATGGTGGATATATTCAAACTGATGAAAATGATACTGATGAAACTATAATGGCTAAAGCATTAATTATAGCACAAAAAACTATTGAAAGAAAAAATGAAAAAATACAACAATTAGAAAATGAAGTTATAGAACAAAAACCAAAGGTAGAGTATTATAATAAAGTAACAAGCAGTAAAAAAGCGATAAGTATGAGTGAAGTTGCTAAGTTATTAAAATTTAAAAGTAAAACAAATAAAAGACCAGTTGGTAGAAACATATTGTTTGGAATATTAAGAGGAAACAGTTTATTAAATAAGTATAACCAACCTTATCAAAAATATGTAAATTTAGGTTATTTTGAAGTTAAACAATCTTATAATAATTATACTGGAGAGCCTATCTACACTACGTTAGTAACATCTAAAGGTATTGAATATATAATTAAACTCCTAAGAAAGTTGGGGTTTGGGGAATATGAAATGCAATAAAAAGAAATTTACCAAGTTTGAGGCAATGTTGTATTTAGCACAAGCAAGTATGAGTTATAAGAAAAGAAAGGGTAGAAGTAAAAGAAGAGAGTGTAGGTATTATTATTGTAAACAATGTAATGCTTATCATTTGACAAGTAAGGAGAGAAAATTCAATGATTGAATATTTAGATGATGAAGATGATGTAAATATTAACGAAGAAATTATTAAATTAAATACTTATTTTCAAGATATTATGTTATCAAAATCTTTAAGAGTATTTAGTATGACTGGATATAATTTATATGAATTTAATATATTTGTAAATGAATTTAATGATGATATGATAATATTAAGTTATAAATTATTAAATGAAAGACTAAATAAAATAATTCATTTTGATATAGTATTTGAATTTAATAAAAGTAAAGATGTAGAAAGTTGTATATTTTTAAAGCATTATAAATTAGAAAAAAATATTGATATGTTTGGATTAATAAATAAATTTAATAAATTATTATTAAAAGATAATGAATTAATGGTTAATTTAGAATATTATTTAATGAAGTATTATGATAAAAATATAGATTAAAGGAGAATATAAAATGGTAGATAAGATTATAGGTATGGTTAAAAAACAAGATAGAATTGATTATAATAGGTTAGGATATAAGATTATAGAATTTAAATGTAATGTTAATATTAATTTACAAGAATATCATATAATAATTTTAAACACTAACGGAGAAGAATATGGATTTTTATGTGGTAATGTAAATAATTTGAATAATTTATTAAAAAATTATGGATTTGATAATATACTGGAGGTAAAATAAAATGAATAATTTAAGAAATAAAGATGAAGTAACAAGTTTGGAATTATTGAAAGAAATTAATAGATATAGAGAAATGGAGTATAATTACAAGGTTGAGAATAATTTAGAAATAGGAAAAGTAGAGTTAAGAAATGGAAGATACACAGAATTACAACATAATGATTTATTAAAAATTATAAGAGATGAATTTTCCGAAGAAATCTCACTGGGAAAAATTTCCCAGTCAAAATATATAAATTCACGTGGTAAAGAATACGATAATTTCATACTAACTTTAGAACAATGTAAACAAGTTTTAATGAGAGAAAGTAAATTTGTTAGAAAAGGTGTTTTAGAATATATACATAAACTTGAAAATGAATTAAAAAATAATTATATTCAATATGAAAGAGTACAAGTACCTACAATGACTGATGAAGAACTTGAATTTAGAAAAGAAGAATTGAGATTAAGAAAATTAGAATTGTTAAAAGATGTTAGAGATAATGTTAAAATTGATAGTTATAAAGATATTTTAAATAGTGTTATTGTAAAAGAAACAACTGGAGAAATGTATTTACCTTTACCTAAAATAGAACAGTTATCATATAGTGCTACTGAAATATGTAAAATGTTAAAAGATAGATATGATATTGATATTACAATAAGTAAATTAGGTAGACTTGCAAATAAAGAAAATTTAAAGACAAACGATAATGGTATTTGGGTATTGGATAAAAAGAAATATAGTAGTGGTACTACTGAAACATTTAGATATTATGAAAAAATGGTTGAAGTATTTTATAAACTATTGAGAGGAGAAAAATAAAATGATAAAAGAAAATGTTTATGATAATTTTGATGAGTTTTATAGAGATTTAGTAAATTACATAGCAAGTGATAAAGGGGTAGACATTAAAGAAAATGTTAGGACAGTTTATGCAGATGGTACACCTGCTTATTATAGACAGATTATAGGATTACAAGTAAGATTTAAACCATATAAAGATAGTAAAGGTAATTATAGAGCATTATTACCTACGACAAGATATGCACCATATAAGAGTGCTATTAAAGAATTAGAGTGGATAATGATTAGACAGAGTAATGATGTAAATGAACTTGAAAATGAGTTAGGTTGTAGGTACTGGCGAGAGTGGAGGCAAGAAGATGGTACGATTGGCTTTGCGTATGGTAGGAAAATAAAAACTAAAACATATAATTTTAATTCTCAAATAGATTATATTATTAATGAGATAAAGAATAATCCTAATAGTAGAAGAATTATTACAGAAATTTGGGATAATGAAAAATTAGATAAAATGGCATTAACTCCCTGTTTACATCATACTCAATGGGTAGTTGAGAACGGTAAACTAACCTTGTTTTTAAAGCAAAGAAGTTGTGATGTGGCACTTGGTTTGGTTAGCAATATCATAGAGTACCAAATATTGCAACACTTAATTGCTAAGGAGTGTAATTTAGAGGTTGGAGATTTAATATGGACTGGAGTAAATATACATATTTATGATAGACATATTGATAAATTAGGAGAGCAAGTTATGAGAAAATTTTATAATTCACCTACATTTAAAATAAACAATTTTAATGGGTTTTATAATTTTAAATGGAATGATGTAGAATTACTAGGTTATAAATATGGAGATAAAGTAAAATATGAGGTGGCAATATGATGAATACAATTGTTTTTGATATATTTTTATTTATTATGTATATTGTTGGATTTATTTTAAATATAGTTATTACATTAGATATTTTAGTATATGCTTATGATGGTAAGTGTAGTAATTTGTTGTTTAAAAGATATGATAATAATTTTAAAACATTTTTAACATATTTTTTAGATATTATGATGTTAGTTATTTTAGTTATGTTATCTTTAATAGGAACAGTATTTTTATTAAATATTATATGGAATATTGAAGATGATATTAATAATTAGAAAAAAAAGTCAATTACTTAAAAAAAGTAGTTGACTTTTTTAAATTTATATGGTATTATTAATTTATAGAATAAATGAGAGGAGGAAAAGATATGAAATGTGTTTTTATAGATATTGATGGTGTCTTTAATACAATAATAAATTTTTACCCTAAAAAATTTATTAAAAATAAAGTATTTAGGATTAGGTTTGATAATGATAAAATAGTTTTATTTAAAAAATTATTAAAACTTTGTAAAGATAATGATATTAAAATATGTTTTACTACATCTTATTCAATGAATAAAACAGTAAAAGATTGGGAAACATATTTAGTAAATGAATTTTCATTAAATGTTGAAAATTTAATTATAGGATTGGATAATAAACAAAATAAAGATAGAGGACTTTTTATAAAAGATTTTATTTTTGATAATAATATAAGTAATTATTTAATTATTGATGATAGTTTTAGTAATATAGTATTATATCATAATTTAAATAATATATTACCAATAAATAGTTATATTGGGTTTAGAGAAGATGATTTAAATGTAGTAAAGGAGAAATTATGTTATTAGTGAATGATGTTAGTAAAAAATATGTATTGTTCTATGATACGATGACTTTAAATACAAAGAAATTTTGTGATAAAATTAAGAAAAAATTTGGAGATAAGATTGCGGTACATAACATAAATGAAATTTTAGAAGATTATGGTTATTATAAGTTAAGTGGTAGTGTTGAATTAATTGAAAGTATTGAATATCATTTAGTTACATATACTATTATGCAAGGAGAAGTACCACAAACTACTTTAGATTTTCTTGAAAAATATGGTTGGAAAGATAAAATTAAAACTATATCGAGTACAGGACAAAAGAATTGGGGTAGTGATTTATTTGCTAAAGCAGTTGATGTAGTGAATGAAAAATACTCTAATATACAAAAAGGATTAAAAATAGAATTGCAGGGAACAGTTAAAGATGTAAATGCAATGGGAAGATTAATTTTAAAGGGGGGGGGGTAATAAGTAATGTGGTTAATTAAAGATAAAGAAATGATTAATATAGATGATATTGAACATATTGAATATCGCTATTATGAAGAAGATAATGAATATGAATTAGTTTTTAATAGATATGGAAAAGAGATAGCATATTTCTTTTTCAAAACAGAAAAAGAAGTAAAAGATAGTTTTGAAAAAATAATAAATGGAATTAGACTTGGAAGTAAAATTATACATCTATAAAAAAAATATTGACAAATTATAAAAAATATGATAATATAAATATGAATTTAAATATAATGAAAGGAAGTGCTTAGATATGGCATTTAATCAATTTAGAATAAATTTTGAGTTTTTAGGGAAATTGGAAATATTGAAAGATAGTAAGGATAATAAAGGAAACGATATAAGAGGTACTGTTAGAGATAATGGTAAAGGGTTCACAAAGTTAGTGTTTAAAGGTAATGTTGAAAATCAAGGAGATTTTTATTTAGAGTTAAATGGGTTTGCTAATCCTGTTAAGTTTACATTAAATGAAGTTGATAAAAATGGAAACAATAAAGTGTATGATTTTAATGGAGGTAAATTAAAATATGCAGAAAGTGAAATTAAAGACCTTTATAAATCTACATATAAATTAATAAAAGGTAAAGATGAGCAGGTTTTTTATCACGGTAGGGATTTTGTAAACACTTTGATTAAATTAATACCTAATATTGAAAAAAATAAAAATACTTTATATAAAATTAAAGGTACTGTTGATAGAAGTATTTTCAAGAATAATATGTATGATAAATATATGATTAATTCTGTTGAAATATTGACAAAAAAAGAAGAACAATATTTAAAAGTTTATGAGGTATTTGTATACAAGAGAGAAGAATTAAAAGGAAGTACAATAACACCATACGAAATTATTAATCTTAGTACAAAAGATAAGGGTAGAAAAGATTTTTATTATAAGTCAAGCAAGAAATTGAAACTTAATAATAAATGGTTATTAAATGGAGTTATGGAAAGCATACCATTAAAAGAAAATCCAGTTATTATGGGATATATCAAGGATTTAATGGCTAATGAGATTGGTAGAATTAAGGTACATTATAAACCAGTTATTAATACAACTAAACAAGAGGAAACTGAATATAAACCTGACTTGGAAAGTTTACCTATTGAGTTTAGGGAAGCATATAAGAGATTAATTGAAAAAGGTTTAGAAAAACAAGCAAAAGAGATGGTTAAAAGGGTTGGAAATGCAATCAAGTTAAGTGAAGGTGGAGGATTTAAAGAATATTACATAGATGAATTTGAATATTCTTCAGATTTTGCATTAAAAGTTAGTGAAACAGTTACAAAAGCAGAGTTCTTAGAGACTAACTTAAAAAATATTGAACTTGCAACTAATAAGGAAACTAGGGGTAAATTATTATTAAGTAAGATTATGATTAATAAAGAAAATATATTGTCATCTGATGAAAATAATGTATTTGAAAATGATAATAATGATATTGGATTTGAAGATAACTTAAATATGGAAGATGATACATTAAAAGAAAATGATGAAAAAGAAATTAGTTTTGATGATGTTGAAGAAAAAGAAGATGAAAAGGAAGATGTTGTAGAAGCTGAAATTGAAGAAAATGAAGAAGAAGTGAAAGAAGATATTGATGATATATTTAAAGAAACTTCTGAAAATAAAGATGAAAAGGTTGAAGATAAGAAAGCAGAAACAGTAAAAGAAAATAAAGATGTTAATGAAAGTAAAGATGAAGAAGATTTATTTGATGAAATCTTTAGAAGTTAGAAAGGCAGGAAAAGGTATGAAATGTAGTCATTGTGGGAAAGAGATTGCTGACATATCTTTTTCTTTTAAATTAGGAGAGAGATATTATCACAATGAATTATGTTATTTTGAAAGTATTAAGAAAGATTTTAATAAAAAAATAAATAAAATGTTACAATATTATTATTCATTTAATGATAAGAATGTTAAAGTACCAAAACAATATTATATGTTATTCAATAAATTAAGAAAAGAATATAAAGATGAAAAATATACTATGTTTTTTCTTTACAATTCAAGAGATATTATTAATGAAATTAATAATAGATACCAGTATTGTAAAGTTAATACTAGAATATACAAAGTCTGGGAGTATTTAAGGGATAATTATTATTTGATGTTGCCACAGTATCTTAAAAAGACTGAAAGCATATCACATATATTTGAAAGTGAAAATAAGGAGAGAACTATTAAGAAAAGACATAAAAATAGATTATTAGAAGATTAGTCAATTAATATTGACTAATTTTTATTTATATGGTATAATTTATTAAAAAGTTAAAGGAGAGATTATATGTTAAAATTGGAAGAAGATTTAAAATTAGTAAAAGATAGATTAAAAGAATTTAGAAAAGAGAATAAGAAAATAATATCCTTTTCAATGTTGAATGTTATTGAAACTTGTTATAGGCAATATAAATTTCAATATGTTGACAGAGTTAAGTTGGAAGATAGTAATAATATTTATACTTTTCTAGGTACATTGGCACATAGTTTAATTGAAAGATTATATAGAGATGAAATTACAAAAAATGAGGCTATAAAGGAGTGGTTAGATAATATTGAAAATAATCCTTATTATTTTTTGGATTATACTAGATGTGAAAATCCTAATACAAGAGAAGAAATGTTTAATAAAAATGAATTATATAAGAATAACTATAATTCAAATATGCTACATTATTTTGAGAATTTTACAAAAATGAATTATATTAGTTTTTTTCAAGAGAGAAAAATTTATTTTGAATTGGGAGAACTGTTTAAAAGTCCAATGTTTAATAATTACATATTTAATGGTATTATTGACTTTATTGGAGTGAATGAAGATGGTAGTTTAGATATTATTGATTATAAGACAAGTACAATATACAAAGGAGGTAAGTTAGTATTACATAGTTTTCAGTTGATATTATATGCACTTGCTTTGGAAAAAATGGGATATAAGATTAATAGGATTGGTTGGAACTTTTTAAAATATGTTAGAAAAATTACAAAGTTTAAAAATGGGAATGTTAGATATACAAATTGTGAAAGAAAAGATTTTATTAAGAAAGATAATATTGATTTTGAAGATTATTTAGTGTTTATTGATTATAATGTTATGAATAAAAAGAAAGCATTGAAATATGTGTTTGATAATATTTTAAGAATGGTTAAGGTTGATAACTTGAAAAATTTAGATACAAATAAGATACCTTATAATTATGATAAATTCTTTTGTGAGAATTTATGTAGTTTTTATAAATTTTGTAATGTAGGTGTATAATATGAATGATAATACTTTTATAAAATTACTTAGGAATAATAAACATTTATTATTTGAATATTTAAAGAATAAAAATATTAGATATACTGTTAATGTTGATGAAAGCAGTATAAGAATGGATAGTATAGGTAGTGATAATTTTAATGGATTGTCATTGTCTTTAAATTCTATGGTTTATTATGATTTTAAAAGTACAGAAAAAGGTAATGTATTAGATTTATTGAGTATTATAACTAATTTGAATAAACATTTAATAATGTTTGAATTTAAATGTTTAATTGAAAAGTTAGATTATGAGATACAAAAGATAGATAATGATGATTATATTGAATATGAGAAAAAAGAGTTATTAGAATATCCTAAAAGATTGTTAGATTTATTTCCTAATATTATTAGTGATTTATTTCTGAATGATAATATAAATGAGCCTACACAACTACTATTTAATATTAAGTATGATAAGGAAACTGATAGAGTGTTAATTCCTGTTGAATTTAAAGGGAAATTGGTAGGTATGATTGGGAGATATAATAATAGTGAAGTACCTAAGAATATTCCTAAGTATTATCCAATACTTGTTTACCCAAAAAGTGAAGTATTGTTTGGATATGATTTATGTAAAGATAATATAGAAAAAACTAAAACAGTTATATTAGTTGAAAGTGAAAAGTCGGTTATGAAAAGTATTCAATGTGGATTATATAATACTTTAGCAGTAGGTGGGAGTAATGTTAGTAAATCACAAATAGAGTTATTGAAAGAATTAAATGTTAAAAGGATATTTATTTGTTTTGATAGTGATAAAGAAAAAGAAAAGTTATTAATTCAGATAAATAGATGGTTTAAAGATGAACAATTTGATATTTATTTTATAGATAATAATACAAAGTATGTAAATGAAAAGAGTTGTATATTTGATATGTGTTGGGGTAAGAAAAACATATTAAAATATATAAAGAAGTTTAATGAAAAAGTCAAGTCATAAATTAAGGCTTGACATTTTTTTATTTATGTGGTAAAATTATTATAATGGGAAATTAATGAAATTTAAATAAGGAGTAAATAAATGAATATAAATAAAGGTTACGTATTACAAGATAATATAAAGAAGTCTTGTGAAAAACAGGATATATTGTTTTATAGATTTAGAGATAGTCCTTTTAGTTTTGCTAATAGTGATAAGACAAAATTTACTACAAATAATATATGTGATTGTATGATATTTTTAAGTGGTAAACTATTATTTTTAGAATTAAAGAGTGTTAAAGGTAAGAGTAAATCATTTACCAATCACGAATTTAGACAGTTAAATGATATTAATAAAATTATTCATCACAAAAATGGATATGAAAGGTTTGGAGTATATGGTGGATTTTTAATAGAATTTAGGGAAATAGAACAGAGTTATTATTTTCCAGTAAAGGAAATATATAGATATTTTGAAGAAAATAATACAAAAACATTGAATATTGAAAAATATTTAAAAGGATATTATTGTATAAAGGTTAATCAAGAAATTTTGAGAAAAAATTACAGATATGATATTAGAAATATATTTATAGAATTAGGAGGAAATTATAATGAATAAAATAATGAAAAAAGTTATAAAATTTAAAGTAAAGGTAATATTAGATTGTTATGGGAGTTTTATAGTATATAAGCCATATACTAAATTATCATTAGGGGAGTAAAATATGAAAAAATTGGAAGAAGATTATACTGGTTATGAATTTACATATTTTACTTATGAAGAATATGATAAAATGTTAGATTTAATGTTATATAACATTTATAGAAATACTTTTATAGATAAAAATGATTTAAAACAAGATTTGATAATATTTATTATGAGATTAGAAAAAAAAATATTTACAAAAGAAAAAGATATTGATAATATTAAGGGATATATAGTACATTGTGTTAAAATGAAAACTAGAACAATAGCTAAGGAATTTTTTGAAAGATTAAAAAAGGAAAATTCAAGCAGTCTTGATATTATAGATGATGTTGTTAGTGATAATTCAGATATTGAAAATTATATTGTAAATAAATCTTATATAAATGATTTATTTGATTACTATGAAATATTAGAAGAAGATAGGAATTTATTATTAGGACATAGACCTAATAGTAGAAGAAATGAAAGATATTTATTAAATAGATGGTTAAAAAATAAAGTATTAAAAAAGGATAAAGAGAAATGGAAGTTAAGTAATGAGTAATATTATTATAAAACAAGAAAATTTTATGGAACAAAAGACTAACTATGATTTTGAACAATTAAAATTATATTTAAAAGATTTAGAAGATTACGGTTATGTTGAAAAGGTTGATGAAACAGTACCTTTAAAGCACGATAAGGTTATGCAATTTGGTAAATTTAGAGTAAGGTTAGATACAAAATATAGAGTATTTGAAACAGATGTTTGGAAGGATTAATATGAGAAAATTAGATAAAAAGGTAGATAAATTAAGAAAATATGTTATAAAGTTTAATGGTATTTCAAGACAGAATGGTAAGACAAGTTTAATAATTAGAAAATTTAAGGAGAAAAAATGAATAAAAATTTAATAAGTAATTTAGGATTTGAAATTAAAAGAGATGAAGTATTAGTAAGTAGTAGGGTTGTTGCAGAAAAATTAGGAAAACAACATAAACATATACTTGAAAGTATTGATAAAATAATATTAGATAGTACAGTCGAAACTTCGACCCTATTCATAGAAAGTAAATATAAAGCATTAAATGGTAAAATGAATAGAGAAATATTATTTACAGATGAAGGTTTTTTACTTTATATTTTTAATATACAAGGTTATGTTGAATTTAAACTTGAATTTATTAAAGAATTTAAAAGATTACAAAATTTATTAAGAGAAAAACAATCAGAAGAATGGTTAAAAACTAGAAAGCAAGGTAAATTAACTAGAAGAAATGAAACTGATGTTATACAACAATTAATACAATATTCAATTAATTTAGGTTGTAAGAATACTAAGTTTTTCTACTCTAATTATTCTAAAATGGTAAATAAATTTAATGGTATAGGAACAGGACAAAGAGAGTTTGTAGATTGGATTACATTAAATAAGATAGCACAGAGTGAGGATATAGTACAAAAAGAGATATTAAAAGGTATGGAACAAGGATTACATTATTCTGTTATCTATGAAAGATGTAAAGAAAAAATAAAACAATATATAGATTTAGTTGGTACAGATGTTAAATTAATTAATGGAGGTAAATTAATTGAAGAATAAGTATTTTAAGTTGTATTATAATGGTAAATTTTTACATCATATTAATTACAAGCAATTAAGAATATTTTGTAAAGAAAATGGACTTATAATGGATAATATGTTGAGAACTTTACCTAACTATCCTAATGAAAAGAGAAGAAATAAAATTTATAGGGGTTATAAAGTTGTAGAACAGTCTGAAAAAGATTTAGGCAAGGAGTTTATTGAAAATGTTGATAAACAACCAAGAAAGTCAAATATGGCTATTTTAGATAGTGATAAGAAAGAAATTGACTTTATAAATGGTAAAATTAGAGCAGAGAAAATAATTCATTTGAATATTGACAATATTAATGAGAAAGATATACTAAAAGAATTTAATTTGAATATTAAAGAATGGCAAATTGAGAAATTAAATTATTCATTATGGGATAGTCCTAATAAGGAGAAGGGAACAATACCTTTATATTCTGTTAAATGTCAATTTAAGAAAAGAGATAAGTTAGATTATGATATTGAAGAATTAAAGAATGTTATTGATAGTTGTTTTTGTAAAGTTGATTTTATAAGACCAGTATTAAATAAAAGAGATAATATTGAAAATATGATATTAATTGATATAGCAGATTTACATTTGAATAAATTTAGTGATGATTATGATATGGAGATGGCTAAAATTAGATTTAATAATGCTATTGATACATTTTTAAATGAAACAAGTGCTGAAGAATGTATATTTATTATTGGAGAAGACTATTTTAATATTGATACAATCAATAGAACAACTACAAAAGGTACTCCACAAGATACAGAAGTAGATGTGTATAAAATGTTTGATTTTGGGTTGGAATTAATGATTGAAACATTGCATACATTGAGTGTATTTTTTGATAAAGTTAGTATTGTATTAATTCAAGGAAACCACGATAAATTATTAAGTTATATGTTAGTGAAAGCATTGGAACATTATAATTTTGAAAAAGGAAATATTGTATTTAATAGTGAAATAAAGAGTAGAAAATATATAGAATATGGAAATTCTTTGATTGGGTTAGGACATTTAGATACAGAGAATAAGAAACAGAAACAGTTTTTAATGCAGAATGAAGTTAAAGAAATGTATGGAAAGTCTAAGTATAATTATTTCATTAGTGGGCATTTACATAATTATTCTGTTGAAGAAATTGGAGGAGTACAATATATAAGGTTGCCTAGTCTTAGTGGTAGTGATAATTGGCATAATGAGATGGGTTACATTACACAGACTAAAAGTGCCATTGCCATTGAATTTAATAAAGATAAAGGTATGTTTAAAAAGATTATTTATAATGTGTAGCAAAAAACTACACATTTTTTTATAAAAGTGTTGACAAATAGAAAAATTTATGATAATATTATTGTAGATAAAATTTAATTGAAAGGAGATTTAGTATTATGAGAAAATATAATATAGTAGATTTATTTTGTGGAGCAGGAGGGGGGTCAATAGGTGTTAAAAGGCATAATAGAACTAAAACACTATTTGCATTAGATTTTTGGAAACCTGCTGTTGATAGTTATAATTACAATTTAGGAAATAAAGCATTAAATATGGATATACATAACTTAAATGAGAGAAAGATTAAAGAATTAATAGGGGATAATAAATGTGATATTGTTTTAGGAAGTCCATCTTGTCAAGGATTTAGTTTACAAACAAGATATAAGTATAATCAGACTGGAGATTATCATAAAGGAATGGAACAAAAAAATCATTTATTTCTTGAATTTTTAAGAATAGTAAATATATTAAAACCTAAAATAGTTGTAATGGAGAATGTTAAAGGTATTCTAAGTATGAAAAATAAGGATAAGGAGTTAATATTAGATAATATTATACAAGCATATAATGATATAGGTTACTATGTAAAATATAAAATAATAGAATGTGAGAAACTAGGATTACCACAAACTAGGCATAGAGTTATATTTTTAGCAAGTAATGATAAAAAATTATTTAATATGTTAGAATATCCACAATATATTAATAAGAATGTGAGTATTAAAGAGGCTATTATGGATATACCTGAAAGAGATAATATTTATTTAGTTGATGTAGAGAACACAACAGATTATATAAAATCTCTTAGAAATAAAAATGATGTGCTTATTGATAATGTAACAAATAATACCACAAAAATAGTTAAGGAAAGAATAAAACTTATAAAAACAGGTATGTATATAGGTTGTTTACCTAATGGACACCCTTTGAAAACAAAAGCGAGATTTAGTAATAGTTATAAAAGAGAAAATGAAAATAGTTTAATTGGTACTATTAGTAATATATGTAAAAATATATCTATACACCCTAGATATGATAGAATATATACAATAAGAGAGGGTATGAGATTACAAAATTTTCCAGATAACTTTGTATTGCAGGGTACAATACAAGATAAATATTTAATGGTAGCCAATGCAATACCGCCTATATTAACTGAAAAAGTATTTGAAAATGTTTTTAAGATATTAGATAATTATTATGAAAAAAATTAATATTTAAAGTATAAAGGGGAGTTTACAGTGGATATAGTTAGAGATATTAAAGGTAATGTTGTTAATGTAGGGGATAAGATTAAATTTATGTATTATGATTTTGGTAAACCACAAGAAAGAGAATACATTACGAGTAAGATTAGTAAAATAGATTATGAAAAAAAGGAGGTTTATATGGAGAGTGGGCATAGTTGCAGATATTCTATTTTATCAGAATATGAAAGAAAACATTTAACTGAAAAAGAGAAAGAGTTATATGATAATAGAATAGGTGGAGAAAAAGTAGATTAAGGAGATAATATGGAAAAAAATTTATATGATTATGAAATTAAAAAAGGCAAAGATGTATTATTTAACTTTAAATTTATAAAGTTAGGTAATAAAAAATATAGAATAAAATATAATCTTTATTTTGATAAGGTTGAGAAATATTTTAAAAATGATGAACTAGGAATTATTGCTAAAGGTTATTTAGCAAGGATATTAAGTAATTTTCATACTACATTTAAGATAAGTCCATTGAATGAGCAACAAGGATTTGATTTTAGTTTAGATGTAGAGTTTAGTGGGAATATAGTTGAGAGTATTTACATTGATACTTTTAAGGAATATAGACAGGCACTAGAAAGCATATTAAAAAATATGAAAATAGTGTTGACAAGAGAGAATATTAATGCTATAATAGAGATGTATCAAAGTTTGGATAATAAGGTTGAAAATATGATTGTATTAGATGGCAAGACAAATAAAATATATCAAATTAACAATTCACAGATTGATAAGCAAGATAATACAACATTAGGACTTTATTTAACAGATAGAGATATACTTGAGATTGAGAGAATGGAGAAACCAATAATTATTCATAATCATAGGAATAATTTAATATTTTCAAAGGAAGATTATGAAGTATATGAAAAGTTAAAAAAAAATATTAAAAAGAAATTTCTTTTTATGGTATATTCAATTGAAACTCAAGAGTTAAAAGAGATAAATACTGGTATAGTATTTTCTTAAAATAAATTATAGGAGAGTGATGTAAAATGTCTAACGGACAAGCATTATTAGTATTAGGTATGAGTGGTACAGGAAAAACATCAAGTATAGAAAAATTAAAACCAAGTGAAACATTAATTTTAATGAGCCAATTCAAGCCATTGCCATTTGCAGGGTGGTCTAAAAACTATTCGATAGATAAGATGGAAAAAGGTAAAGGTTGTATATTGGTATGTGATAACTTTGATAAGTTGAATAAGACTTTAGAAGTTATATTTTCAAAGAATTTACCTTATAAGAATATAATAGTTGATGATTTTCAATTCTATACTCAGAGAGATGTGTTTTCAAGAGCAGATGAAAAAGGATTTGATAAGTGGATTGACCTTGCTAAGAATATTAGTGATGTATTGATGAAAATTATTGGGGGTGCATATTCAAAGAAATTAAATTTAGTGATTATGTGGCACTCTAATACAGAAACAGTTGCAGAAGAAAAGGGAACTATGGTTAAAACATCAAGCAAGTTCATTGATGAAAAGATGACTATTGAGGGGTTATTTACTACCGTGTTGTTGACTAATGTTCAAGATGGGGAATACAGATTTCAGACAAACAGTACAGGTGGTATAAGCAGTATAAAATCTCCTAAAGGTGTATTTGAGTTGTATATTCCTAATGACTTGGATTATGTGTTAAAAAGGTTAGATAAGTATGATAAGGGAGAGTTGTAAAAATTATTTTTAAGTCAAGTAAGAAATTGCTTGACTTTTTTATTTTATTATTATATAATAAGATAGGATAATATTTATAAAGGAAGTGATTTTATGGGGAATGAAAATATATTCAGTATTAGGAAGATACTATATACTAAGGACAGAAAAATAACATTAATTAAAAATCATACATTTAGGGTAACAGAGAATACTGTTGAAGTTCAGTATTTATGTAATGGTTTAGCAATAGTCAGACAGTTTATGATACCTTTTAATGAGATTTATTATTTACTTGGTACTGATTTTGTAAGTGAAGTTATGGAAAAAGATAAGGATTGGTTTGAAAGTAATATTTATATATTCATATCATTTACATTAAGAGATAATATATTATATAATAATTTACCTTATGAAAATTCAAGAAATTTGGATAATTCACATATAAGAGATGAAGAATATAAAGATTTATTTTCTATTACTTATAAATTAGGTAGGGAAAATGTATTAAAAATGTATAAATGTTTTGTATCTATGGATAAAGATTATAAACTTAATATAGGTAAGGTTGCATATACTAAGGTACATAGGTTGACAAATTCATTAGATACTATAAATTTAATTGACTTTAATAAGTTTAAGAAATTAGTTGAAAGGGTAAAATAATGGAATTTTTAGAGAGAAATTTGGAAGAAAGTGAAGTAAAATTAACACAACTTATATATAATAATAGAGATAATCTTATTGAAATAAAAAATAAGATTAATACAGATGATTTTATTAATTCAAATATGAAAATATTATTTGACTATGCAGTTATTCTATATCAAAAGTATGATTTCCAAATATTGACTTTAGACAGGATAAAACAGTTGATAGCAAATAATGAAGATATAGATGATGTTACTAGGGAACTGTTATTAATTCATACTGATATTATGAAAATAGATTATGACTTGGATATAAAAGGGGAGTTTGAGATATATTTAAAAAATCTTAGTCTATACCGTTATTCTAACTTTGTTGATGATAATGGAGGAATAGAGGGTATAATTAATAAGTTGTCTGATTTTGCAGATAATACAGATGATATGAGAGATTATTTATTAGACAGTATAGACAGATGTTTTCATATTTACAAGTCAAAACCTATTGAGAGTGATATGGAACAAGGTATGGAAGAATTGATAAAGGAAATAGAAAATGATGAAATGGAAGTGGGGATAAGGCAACGATTTAATGAATATACAGACTATTTTACAGGAGGTATTTTTAAAGGAGTACATTTTCTTGGTGCTTCAAGTGGTAAAGGTAAGACTACTTGGACTTTTCCATTTTATATATTACCTTTACTTTTACAGAAAGATGAAGATGGGGAATGTAGTGAAAAGATATTAATTATTGCGAATGAGCAGGATAAGAAAACATTTCAAAAATTGTTTTTAGTTGCTATTTATCAATATGTGTATAGATTTACTGAAAATAATAAGAAATTAAAGAATAGATTTATAAGGAGGCACAGAATTGAAAGAGGTAGTCCAACAGACTTAGATAAAAGGTTGTTAAGAGATACATTTACATATTATGTAAATAATTTCAAAAAGAGAGTAAGATTTGTCTTTATGCCGATGTTTACTCCTGATGATATTGAAAATTGTATTATTTCAAATGCTAGAAAAGGTTATAAGAATATAATATTAGATACTATGAAGGCAGAAGTTAAGGGAGAATACCAATTATTGTCTAACCTTGCTACTAGGCTTGATATGATTGCAAAGGCTAATGATTTAAGAATTGTTGCTACGGTACAGTTAGCAATACATAGTATGAATAGAAAGTATTTAGACCATACTTGCCTTGCTGAAAGTAAACAGATTGTAGAGATAGCAGAACATAGTTTATATTTTAGATATACAGACTTAACTGAATTATCTAAATTAACTATTATAAGATATAAAAGAGATATTATTAGTGATGGGAGTATTGCAGTTACAGAGGAACAAATATTACATACTGAAATTGAAGCATTTATGGAACAGGGGTTAAAGAAAAATAAAGATTTATTCTTAGGTATGAAATTAATGTTAGTGTTTGTTGGTAAGAATAGGCACGGAGAAAGTGATAAGATTGTGTTGGCAATAATGAATTTTGATAATATGTATTATAAGGAACTAGGTGTTGTTGAGGGGTTGCAATATGACAAGTTTTAAATATAGGAGAGTTATTAGATGAGTATATTGGAAAAATTAGATAAAATAATAGAAGTTACTAAAAATGAAAAGTTTATTGAATTAAAAAGATATTATGATAAAAATAGAAGATTAACACATAAACAGATAATATGGGTTGAAAAATTTTATTATAGTTTATTTGAAAAGGTTGAAGATGAAATTGAATATGACCATACTTTATATGGTTATGATGTATAATAAATTAAAGTCAAGTTTATGCTTGACTTTTTTATTTATATGTAGTATAATTTATTTATAGGATTATTGTAAAGGAAGTGATAAAGTGAATAGAATTATAAAATTAAGATTTAGAAATAAAAAAGATTTAGATGAATTTAATAAATTAAATGGTATAAATATTAAAGAAAATTATACTTATTTTAATATATTAGATAAGTCTTTTAAGGAAAAGCGAACTGTCAAAAGTAAAAAGTTAAATAAAATTACATCTTATGACATTGCTATGGAATATTGGAAAAAATTACCTTTTTATTGTAGTGAGAAATTAAATACTTATTTGACTTTAGATATTGAAGTGGGAGATAAAGATGTTAAATTTTTATCAAGATATTTTAATCAAAATATATCTAACAAGACAAAAAGTATTTGGTTTCCTAAATTAAAAATAGGAGAATATATAAATAAAAGATTATTGGGTGGTAAATATAAGCAAAGAGTACCTGTATATATAGTTTCTAAAAATAGAAGTGATAAATGTTATACAAGTAAATTTTTAGTGTTATGTGAAGTACCACATTTTATAGTGGTAGAGCCACAAGAAGTTGAAATGTATAGAAAATACAATAATTCAAAATATGTTACTATACTTGAATTGGATATGAAATATAAAGAAAATTATGATACTTTTAGTGATTTAGGAAAAAATGGGAATAATACTGGACCAGGACCAGCAAGGAATTTTGCTTGGGAACACTCAATAAGTTTAGGTTATAAATATCATTGGGTTATGGATGATAATGCTAATGAAGGTTTTCATTATATAACAAACAATGAAAAAATAAAAATAAGAACAGGTAGATTTTTAAATGTTATGGAAAATTTTATGATTAGATATTCAAATTTAGCAATAAGTGGTATGAATTATAGTAAATTTGTATGTTTACATAATAAAGTTGCACCTTTAGAATTTAATACTAGGATTTATTCATTTTTATTAATAAGAAATGATATACCATATCGTTGGAGAGGTAGATATAATGAAGATACAGATTTATCATTAAGGATATTAAAAGATGGTTGGTGTACAGTACAATTTAATGTATTTACTGGGGGGGAAAGCAACAACACAAGCAATAAAAGGTGGGAATACTGAAGAATTTTATGAGGAGCAAGGAACTTATTATAAAAGTAAGATGTTAGAAGATATGCACCCAGATGTTGCTAAAGTTACCTATAAATTTAATAGAGTACATCATACAGTAAATTATAAAATATTTAAACAAAAATTAAAGAAATCAAGAAATTATGATATGATATTAAAAAATACTAAAAGTGATTTTGATATGTATGTTGTAAATATTGATAATAAAGATAAGAATTTAACAAAAAATGAACTAGAGATGAAATATAGGAAGGAGGTAAAAAATGAAAACTTATAATAATTTAGACTTAGATATTGGAAGTGTTAAAGGTTTTGATAATATAAAACAATTCTTTGTTGAAAATAAAGATATATTTATGGATAAGGATAAAATTATCACATTTGATATTGAAACTAAGGATTTGAATATTAGAAATAACAAGTTATTAGGATTTGGTATTGGATTTTCTACAACTAAAAGTAGATATATTGTTACGAGAGATTTAAGTTTAGAACAATTAAAAACAATATTCAAGGCTTTTAATAATTTTAAATGTAAAGTTGTATTACATAATTCTTATTTTGATATTTCACAGTTAAATTATATGTTGGGTATGAAAATTAGATGGACTTATTGCACATACATAATGGCACATTGTTTACATACTGACATATTATTGAGAGCAGAAGATAAAGATAAGGGGAACAGTTTATCATTAAAGGAATTATGTAAATACTATTATGAGGAATTATATGGATATGAAGATGAATTAGAAAATATAAAAAAAGAAATTATAAAGGAAAAAGGTATTACAAAAAATAAATTTACTTATGATATGTTTTCTGATGATGTTTTAATACCTTATGGTAATTATGATGTGTTAGTTACTTATGCTTTATTTGAAAACTTTATTAAAGAGGTTAAGGAAAATGTTAAGAATGGTTGGGATAAGTTACCATATTTACTTAAATTGAAACATAAGGTAACAGATATCTATATCAATGCGAAAGTAAAAGGTATTAGAGTTGACAGGGATAAGGTATTGGAGTTAAATATCCAATGGAATAAGATATTGGAAAAAAATCATAGTGAGATTGTAGGAACAGAAGAAGTTAAGAAAACAGAAGATTTACTTTATATGAGAGAATATCGTAAAGTTTTGGATAAAAGACAGAAAGATTATGATGATAAGTTGGAAAGTAGATTAGAAAAAATTAGATTGGGGAAATATACGAAAGAGAGATTATTAAAAGATAAGGAAAGAATTAGTCAATTAACATCAAAAATGTTAGAAAATATTGAAAATAAGAGTAAATTCAATTTAAAAAGTTCTAATCATAAGGCAACTTTATTTATTGATATTATGGGATTGAAACCAATAAAATATAATGAACCAAATAAAAGGACTGGAGAGAGAACACCTAAAGTTGATAAGGAATTTATGGGTAAATATTCATATATACCTTTAGTTGATAAAATTAGAGAGTATTCTTTATATATTAAAGGGGTAGATGGTTTTTTAGGAGTAAATGATGAAAATAAGGAGAAGGGTTTATGGAACTTGACAAGCGAGAATTATCCTTTTAATCACCCTAATTCAAATTTACAAGGAACTATAACACATAGAGTAGCACAGAATAGTGTAAATTTACAACAACTACCAAGTCGAGGGGATTTATCTGTATTGAAAAAATGTATAATACCTTTACAAGATAATCATAGAATTGTTGCTTTAGATTATTCAAGTTGTGAATTATATATATTAGGAGCATTAAGTAAAGAGCCTAATTTAATTAATGCGATTAAAGAAGGGTTAGATTTACACAGTAATATGGCTTATGGAGTTTGGGGAGATACCACAGAGATAACAAAAGAGAAGTATGATGAGATTAAAACATACCTAAAACAGTCGGAAATAGGGGTACATTATCGAGGAATGACCTTAGCCGACCTAGACATACCCTTAGAAAAAAAATTGTCTGTAATCAAGGATTTGATGGGTAATATGAGATACAATGCTAAAAGTATTAACTTCGGATTACCTTATGGAATTAGTGCAAAAGGGTTAGCAGAGGATATGAAAGTTAAGGTTAAAGAAGCAGAAAAAATGCTTAATGAGTATATGGATAAGAATAAAAAAATAAAAGAATTTATGGATAATAATAAATATTTTTTATGTAAGAATGGTTATGTTATGGGAACTCACGGACAAAGGCTATATATGAATAAGTCTAAGGGTATTGATTTAAAAGAATTAGAAAATTGGAAATATAATGATAAAAAAGAAATATTAGAAGAATTAAGAAAATCTACTAATTATATTATTCAAAGTGAAAATGCTATGGTTATATATGAAGCATTGATTAGATTTGATAAGAAAGTTAAAGAGTTAGGTTGGGAAAACGATGTGTTTATTCTAACAACTATATATGACGCTTGTTATTTGTCAGTAAGTGATAGAATTAGTGATAAGGAAATAAAAAAAGTATTGACAGATGTATTTGAAGTGTGGTATACTAAAGATGTAAAATTTAGAGTTGATATTGAAAGTGGTAAAAACTTTAAGGAATTACAACCAATAGAGTAAGGAGGAATATTTATGAGTAGGACTAAAAGAAGTTTACCAAGTTATAAAAATGTAAACTGGTTTATTGATGTGAAAGAAAGTAAGAGATTTTATAAAAAATATCAAAAAAGACATTTAAGAAGAATTATTGAAAATGAAGAAATAGAGTTTTATTCATTTAGAGATATGAAAAGAATTTGTAAAGATGGTTGGAATTGGAGTAAAGATAGAAATAATGAAGCCGTAAAACAGAATATAAGAAAGTGGGAGAGAGAAAATGGTAAGTGAGATTATTAATTTAAATAATAAGAGAACTATGATGAATAATAAAATTATAGAATGGGAATATGCTAAGGTAGGAGAATTATATTGTTGGACTATTTTAGGAGTTAGAGATTATGATTTAGTTAAAGAATTAATTAATAAATTTAATAAATATGAAAATAAAATAAAATTTATTTTAGGTTCAGGTTTTTCAAAATATAATTTTTTATTAAATAATGGAGATTTTAATGTTGATAATTATTCATTAGAATTATGTGATAAAAAAGGTAAAAATTATGATGATGAATGTGATAATATAGGTATGAATTATGAATATGATTTTAATAATTTAAAAAGATTAATTGATTATATTAATTCATATAAAGATGATGTTATTAATATAAATAATGAAAATAATTTTGATAATGTAAATAAACCTAATCATTACCAATTAAATATAAAAGGTAATAATATTCAAGTAATTGATATTATTGATGAAGTGGTTAAGGATTATAAACCACAGGAAGCATTTAAAATTGCTAATGTTATTAAATATGTTTTGAGAGCAAGTAAGAAAAATGGAATTGAGGACTTAAAAAAGGCTAGAAAATATATTGATATGTTAGTAGGAGATAATAATGAATAGAATTTTAACTTTGTTATTTAATTTAATAGAATTGAGATTATATAAAAATAGAATATTAAAATTAGAAAAAGAAAGAGAAAATATAAAATATATTATAGTAGATGGTTAAATAAAGGAGGGGGTTAATGTATATTTATTATGAATTTTTAAATTATTTGAATAAGGAATTAAAAGAATGGGAAGATTTAGAAAATTATTCAATAAATGAATATGGTAGGTATGAAGTTTGTGTTAAATTGATATTTGGAGTAGATTTAAAATTTAAAAATGGTAGTTGTTATTTCTTTAAAATTAAGTTTCATTATAGAAATGAATTAGGAAAATGGATTACACCAACACTCGAAGAACTAAAAATAAATGTTTTATCTGAAATTAATAGGATAAAGAAACATAGAAAGAATTTAAAAAGTAAATTACAAACACTTAATAGAGAAATTGATAAAATAAAAAAAGAATTAGGGGAATAGTAATGAATGAAAAAGATTTTATTATATTAATTACTATAATATTTATGATTTTTGTTGAAATTATGGTAAATATGCGTTTTAAAAAATAGTCAAGATTTTTCTTGACTTTTTCTTTTTTATATGGTAAAATTAGTTGACTATAAATAGATTGGAGGAAATAAAATGAATGAATATTTAGATTTTATTAAGTTTGCTTTAGATGAGTTTAGTAAGGTAGATAGTATTGAAAGTATAACTATTAGTGAATTTGGAGGTTATACAAGTGGTATTGGATTTGATGTATGGTTTGCTAGAAAAGGGTTTAATTCATTTAAAGTTGCAAGTTGGGTAGTTAGTGGCAATTTTCAGACAGGAGATGAGATTAGTGAGGAGAGTATGAGAAAATGCTTGAAAGAACAGATAGAAAAGTTTATTAATAGAAGTAAAGAGTTAAAGGAATTGGAAGAAAAGAAAAATTATTGTGAAAAAGAATTAAATGAAATTAAAGAAAAAATAATAAAATTGAAAAAATAATAGAGGAGAGAAATGATATGATTTTAAATAATATTGAAAATTTAATTTTGTGTTTAAAAAGTGTATATTATGAGTATGAAATAGATAAAGATTTTATATTCAGTAAAGAAAAACAAGAAAGATTAGGTATTGAGTACGATAAAAGAGTTAATTTAATATCTTTAGGTAATAATTTATATTTGCAAATATTTACTAATACAATAAATTTTAAAATTTTTCAAGTAAGATTATTAGGTACAGTAGATGGAAAAGAAAATATAAAATTTAATAAACATTATAATTATTTGTATGAAGATAATGTAAATTCAATTATAATAAATAATTTGAATATATTTTTAGTAGATAAATTAAAGAGATTTTCTTTCCTTAAAATTAATAAAACAGATAGAAATGAATATTTAGTTTGTAAAAATTATTATAAAAAACAAAGAGATATTTACATTAAAAATGTGTTAGAGAGAGAAATTTTTAAAGATAAATATTATAATTATATAAATAATTCTTTAATGAAAATGTTAAAAGATAAAGTTAGTATGAATTTAAAATTAGAGGTTGAATGTATAAGTAGAGATAATTATTATTATAAAATAAAAGATAATTTAGAAACATTTATAACATTTTATTTAGAAAAGAGTAATGTAAGTAATGGAGTAGAGATGAAAAATTTTAAATTTAGTTCTAATGTTGTGTTTAATAATGAAACTTTACAATTTTTTACATCATTAATAAACGTTGCTAAAAAGTTTTTAAATAGTTATGTTATAGAGAATAAGTATGAAGAATTTAATTACTATACTCAAGAATATGAAACTAAATATAAATTTTATTTAGATATAGATAAAATAACAGGAGGTAAAAATGAATAAGAACTATATTATATTAAATAATAAAGTAAATCAAAAAGACAAAAATGGAAATTATACTAATTTAGAATTAGATAAACAAGCAGTAAGAGAATATTTTTTAAATAATGTAAATCAGAATACAGTATTTTTTCATAGTCTTGAAGAAAAGTTGGATTATCTAGTGGAGAATGGATATTATGATAAAAAGGTGTTAGATAAGTATACTATGGAAGAAATTAAGGAAGTTTTTAAGTTAGCATATTCTAAAAAGTTTAGATTTAGAAGTTATTTAGGTGCTTTTATGTTTTATGATAGATATGCACTTAGAACTACAGATAAAGAAAGAATACTTGAAAGATATGAAGATAGATTAAGTATGATTGCTTTGACTATTGGTAGAAATGTAGATGAAGTAAAAGAATTTATAAATATTCTTATTAATAGACAGTTACAACCTGCTACACCTATTTATATGAATAGTGGTAAATTAAAGGCTGGAGATTTAGTGTCCTGTTTTATACTTAATTTAGAAGATAATTTAGAAAGCATAGGATATACATTTAATAGTATTATGAAATTATCGCAATTAGGGGGTGGGGTTGGTATAGTGGGAACTAATATAAGAGCAAGGGGAGAAACTATAAAAGGTATAGAGAATTGTGCTAGTGGTATTTTATCTCCTGCTAAGGTAATGGAAGATTTATTTAGTTATATCAACCAGTTAAATACTCGTCCAGGTTCTGGTGCTTTATATTTATCAATATTTCATAATGATATTGAGGAATTTTTAAATAGTAAAAAAGTAAATGCAGATGAAAAACTTAGATTAAAAACACTAAGTACAGGAGTAGTTATACCTGATAAATTTATGGAACTATTAAAAGATAATTCAAGTAAATATTATTATACTTTTTATCCTAAAAATGTTTATGATGTAACAGGTATAGAATTAGCATATATGAATATGGATGAATGGTATGATAAGTTAGTTGAAAATAAAAATATTAGGAAAACTCAAAGAAATAAATTACAGATATTACAAGAAATAGTTAAAAGTCAATCAGAAGCTGGTTATCCTTATTTATTTTTTGATGATAATGCTAATAGAGTTCATAATTTAAAAAATATAGGTAAAATACTAGGGAGTAACATCTGTACGGAAATTGCGATGGTATCTACTAAAAATGATATTTCTAAAAATTCATATACCGAAGAAAATGTATTTGGGTATGATGTAAATTGTGTATTATCTAGTTTAAATTTAGTTGAATTGTTTGATTATAAGTCAGATACTGAAAGAAGAAATATCATAAAAACAAGTATAAAATTCTTATCGAATGTTAGTGATTTAATAAATATAGAAAGTGTGCCTAGTGTTAAAAAAGCAAATGATGAATTACATAGTATAGGATTAGGTGTAATGAATTTGCAAGGTTTATTTGTTAAAAATGGTATTGACTATGAAAGTGAGGAGGCTAAAGATTTAACTAATGCAATATTTAATTATATTAGATATTATTCATTGTATGCTAGTATGGAAATTGCTAAAGAGAGAGGTAAATTTGTAGGTTTTGAAAAAAGTGATTATGCTAGTGGTAAGGCACTTGAAAAATATATTAATGGTACAGTAGATTTAGAGGTTAAAACAAACAAAATTAAAGAATTATTAAGTAATATGAATATCTTAGTACCAACAGTTGAGGAATGGAAAAAATTAAATGAATATATTATGAAATATGGTATTTACAATGCTTATCAAATGGCAATAGCACCTAATCAAAGTAGTGCATATATAATGGAGGCTACACCAAGTGTGCAACCTGTAAGTAATATTGTAGAAGTTAGGGATTATGGATATTCTCAAGCAATATATCCAATGCCATATTTAACTAATGAAAACAAACATTTATATAAAAATGCTTATGAAGTAGACCAGTTAAAGATGTTAAACTTAATGGCTGTTATACAACAATATGTAGACCAAGCAATAAGTATTGTAGTGAATGTTAAAAGTGATACCACATTAAAAGAGAGAGCAAAAATAATTACTTATGCTTGGCAAAAAGGTATTAAATCTTTATATTATTGGAGAACTCAAAAACAATCAATAATGGCAGATAAAGAGCCAGTATGTGAAAGTTGTAGTGTGTAGTTATGGAATTTTATAAAAATCGTATAAAATTAAAATATTTTTTAAATGCAGTTAATAAAATATCCGATATTAAATATTTACGTTTTGAGCATTTAAATGATTTACCTTATCCTTCATATTTTTTATTTGATTGTAAATATGAATATTATCATTATAAATTGAAATATTATTGTAATGATGAAATAGTTGAAGAATATTTAGAAATGTCTATTAAGATAAATTTATATTATGAAGATAATAATTATTATATAAAATTTAATGATTTATTTAGTAATTTCAATGATAAATTATTAAGTTTAGTGAGTATATATGATTATAGAGAGTTGAAATTATATGATTTACATAGAGATATAGAAGATTTATCAGAATATATTAAAATAAATTATGGTTTAGATGTTAGAAAGGACTAAGGTAAAACTTAGTCTTTTTTAATTTAAATTTATTTGACTTATAGAGAATAATGTGGTATTATAATATTGAAATTAATATTTAGGAGATAAGGATATATGACAAATAAAGAAATTAAAAAATATAAAGGAATATTTAAAAAATTAGAAATACCTACTTATGTTGAAAATTTTTGTGAAAAACCACTAAGTTTATTTGAAATTTGGAATATTAGAATAAATTTTAAGGATAATTTAGATATACATATAGTATTTGATTTTTTAGATAGAGGTAAATGTGAATTTGATTTAAGGTTTAAAGGAGATTTAGTAAATACAAATAATAAGATAGGTTATGGAAGAAATTATTACAGATTATTTAATAAGGTTTGTATTAACAGTTATAAATTTGAAATTATTAGAGATAAAAAATTAGATTATAATTTATGTAAAATTTATGATATTTTAGATATTTATTATGATACAATTAATAATATGGTTTTATTGGTTGAAATATTAATTAATAATTATATTATCGAAAAATATATAAAATATATGTGGAATTATGATATAACTAAATATAATCAAAAAATTATAGATAAAAGAGTGCAGAAGTATAAGAGAAAGATAGAAACAGGATTATACACTAATAATATACATTGGGCTATATTGAAAGATAAAGTTATTGATGATACTGAAAGATTATATTTACTTGAAAAATATTATAATAAAACAAAATATAGAAAAAAATATGAAATTAATAGTTGACAAAGGGATAGAAGTATGATATACTAATCTTGTAAATGAAAAATTTAGGAGGTATTGCTATGGAAAAGACAATAAAATTAAATTTATTAAATAAAGGTATAGAAGTGGTTTATGATGGCTTTAGAAGCATTTTAAATTTTAATTTAGATAATAATGTAAGAGATTATGAGGAACTATTTAAAGATTTTCTTGAAAACTTATCCAAAAGATATTGATTATTTATATATTGAATTAGGGTATGAAAATAATGATAAACTGTTACAAGTAACAAGTTTTATGAATACAGTTGTTGATTATAATAGAACTTATAAAAATAGAATTATATTGACAATTAATCATACTAATGGGCAAAAACAACAATTTTTAGGGTAAAGGAGAATGATTATGAATTTAAAACTGGTTATAAAAGATGATATGTTAGGTAGAGTTGAAAAAATTAAAGATATTGATAAGGGTATATCCCTTATCAGTATTAAAGAGAGAAAAAAAGGTATTTATTCAAAATTTAATTTAGATGGTTTATTTGTAAGTGGTAAACTATCATTTAAGGAAGCAGTTGAAATAAGAAAATTTTTAAATAGTCAAGATAAAAACTTATATAGTTTATTTAAAAATGTAAGTATTATTCCTTGTGAAAAAGGTTTAGAAATTACTTATGGAAATCAAAGATATTATGTAAAGGGGGATAATTGATAATGTTATTTAACATAGATATAGATTTTAATGAATATGATTTATATAATTTTGAATTAGAATTGAAATTAAATCAAAAGATGATGGATTTAGGGTATTCATTAAAAATGAAAATTAATACTCAATATGATATTATATTTCAATATTTTAAATTAGAAAGCAATGAAAAGGGTAATGGATATATTGAATTTGGAGTATCTTTTATTTACTATTCAAGAGATTTACAAACATTTATACTTGAAAAGGTTGAATTATCAAAGATTGAAAAAACAAGTGAAATAATTGATATTTCAAACAGGGAGGAGATTATAAAAACGCTGCCAAAAAATGAACTATTGGAAAAAATATATGAAAATGGGAATTTAGGGGGAGTTTAACTATGAAAAAATATTTATTATTAATTATTTTAAGTTTAAATTCTTTTAGCAACTATTATATGATAAACTATAAGGGCAGATACTATAAAGCATTTGAAAATGAAAATAATGCTTATACTACAATAAAATTAAATAAGTATAAAAGAAGTTTGTTAAATAGATATATACAAAAATATAAAATTATTAGGAGGCTAAATAATGAAGAAATTAGGGATTTTAATTGCAATTATGTTTACAGCAAATGTAAGTAATGCAAGGATTATAAAACAGTTTAATGGCAGAGTGGTTGATGGGGAATGTAGATTTCCATTAAATAAAAGAAAGAAAATAATTGATAAAGAGTTATTGAATATTGTATATACTCACACATTATTAGGTACAAGTGCCGATGATTATGAGTTTACAATGTGGTTAAAAGACCAAAATACAGGTAAAAAAGAAACTAAAACAATTAGATTTTGTAGATTATAGGAGAAAATAAAATGAAAAATGAAATTATTAAGAAAATGTATGATGATGAAAAATTAAATGGACTAGGGAGTGATATAAAAGATGAATTTCACTCAATGAGTGAATTGTATTTTAACAGACTTGTATTATTCTCTATTGTATGTGAAACATATAATGAAAACAGTTGGAAGTCTAAGTTGCATAGCGATGGTACTATGTTTGATGATTTCTTTATTGTAGGTATAACTACACCACAAGGGGATTATGCTTATCATTATCAAATGAAGTATTGGGATTTATTCAATGTTAAGGAGTTAGAATATGCTCCTGAATATGATGGACACCAGTCTAATGATATTGGTAGATTATATAGTTTGATAAAATAATTAAATAAGGAGAAAGTAAAATGTCAATGAGAAAATTAATATTATTACAAAATGAAAATAAATTTTATTTATCAGTACCTGAAGAAATTTATATTGGGAAATATAAAGAAGATGTAGAGGGGAATATAATTGTATCGGATTATAAATATCATTATTTTGTAAAAGATAAAGATATAAGTTATACAGAAAGTTTTAATAATATTGGTTATGCTAATTTTGATAATAGTGTTAATATATTGTTATTAAAAGATGATATAATAGTAATACCTTGTGGTACATTTGGATTACACAAAGATAATTTTGACAAATTAAGAAAAGTTTTAAAAAACTATGATTATACTTTTAAAGTTGAATTAGTAGAATATTATAGTAATGATAGTTATAAATTAGATAAAATTAAAATTGAATATGAAGTAATTAAATTGGAAAATCCAATCAAAAATAAAAATCATTTGTTTAGGTTAAAGAATAACAATATACCTAAAGATTGGGTAGAACAGTCAAAATATTTAATAAAGAAATTAGAATATCCAAATTCAAGGTATGGTAATATATCAGAAGGTAAAATTAATTTAATAAATTATAATGGTTATATTCCTAAAAATATTGATTTTATTATAAGTGAGGAGTATGCTAAAAGACTTGATGAACTATTTAAGTCTTGGAATAATGAAAATATTAGGTCAAAAAAGATGAGATTAATTGAATATTTGTTTAAAACATATAATGAAGTAAAATCTTATAAAAATAATTATTTTGTTAGTGTAGATGATAAAATTACATTATTGGTTGATGTGGAAAATTTAGAAATTTTAGAGTTTAAATCTATATATTATAATAATGATATGAAAAGTTATAATAGATTAGTTGAGTGTGTAAATAATATTCAAAAAGAAATAGATAAAATTAATGAAAAAAGTGTTGACAATGTTTAATTAATATGATATAATTAGTTACGTAGATATAAACAATAATAAAAAATTTATGAATTAGATAACTTTCATACTTAAATTCATATACTATATATTGTTTTCAAATATTATTGTTTATAATCTATAAATAAAAGAAAGGTTAAGGTATTAGGTATGTTATTTGAAAAATTAAATTTTAAGAAATTATTTTTGAACTTTAGGAGTAATAGGGAACATATCATAAGAAACATACCACCTTAACAAAGGAGGTATAATGAAAAAGTTATTAGTTTTAGTTATGTTAGGTATAGGTAGTTTAGGTTTTTCTCATAGGAGCAAAAATAAGATTAGTAGACCTAATGGCTATGGGGGTACTAATTTAAAAATTCCTTTATGCAAAAATCAATATGAAAGAGAGAAAGCATTTGAGGGATTTAGAAACCAATTAATTTCTAATGGTTATGTTATTGTTAAATCTATTTCAAGTGATGTATCGTTTGATATACTTGTAAGAGATGGTGCAGGTAATGAACATTGGGAACACAAAGATTGGTGCAAGTTTTAGTAAATTGAGTGGTTGAAATATACCACTCTTGAATAAAAAAAATAAATTAAGGAGATGTTTTTAAGATGATGGATTTAAGAAATGTAGAATTTAAATATATGGAAAAGGGTACGAAAATAGGAGAAATTGTAAATGGTTTAGTAAAAGATTTGAAAGATGAAAAATTAGAAATTAAAGAATTTGATTTAAGTGTAATGCCATTAGTAGTCAGATTGATGACTAATAATATGTTTGAGATACAGTATGATGGAAAAAGTAAGTTAATAATTTTTATAAATAATGACTATGATATAAAATTGGGTATGAATAGTGGTATTATAGATTTACCATTATTGAAAAATTTAACAAAATTTTTAATTGAACTTAACAGAAGAATTAAAAAATATGTAGAAGATATAAAAGATTTAGAAGAAAAGGAAAATAATAAAGATAATATTCAAAATAAAGATTTAGGTAAAGAAGAATTAATAAAATTAATTAGCGGAGTATTTTTAGAAGTTTTATCAGGAGGTTTTGATAAAGATGGAGAATAATTTAAAAGTATTAAATAGAATTGATATACTGGAATTAGTTAATAGACAGAAAATGTTGGATAAAAAATTTGATGAAAAAAATAAAAATAATTCAAAATTAAAACCTAAAGATAGAGTTACTACATTAATTGCATTAAATACAGAATTAGGAGAAGTAATGCAGGATACAAAAAGTGAGTGGAACTCTTGGAAAATTAACTGTAAACTAGATAAAGAACACACATTAGAGGAAATTAGTGATTATTTACATTTTCTATTACAACATATTTATAGTGATGATGAATTATTTAAAGAAATTGAAAGTAGGAATGATGAATTAAATGCTACTCTTGAAAAACATATTGAAAATTTATTAAAAAATAGAAAAGAAGAACAGAATATTAAAAATAGTTTATTATTCTTAGCATTACCAATAGCATACGAACTTGTAGGATTTAAGTTTGAAATTGAAGAAGTATTTCAGTTATTTAGTGCTATAACAGTTATATTAGATGAGATAGGTAGTGATTGGAAAGAATTTTTAAAGTTTCATCATAAAAAGTTTGAATTAAATTATTATAAAAGAACTAAGGAGGATTATTAATGCTTGAAATATTAGAGATGTTTTTTGTATATGGAATAAGTATATTTTTAGTATTATTAGGTATTTTTATAATAGTATCTATAATTTATTTAGGAATATCTTTATTTTCTGAAGATGGTTATTTATTTGCATTATTAATGTATAAATTAGATGGTAAAAATAATAAAGATTTAATACCTGAACCTAGTAATATTATGGAATATTTATTTTATAAAATTTTTATAAGTAAAAAAGATAGAAAAGGAGATAATTAATATTATGAAAAAAATTATTTTATTTAGTGGAATTGGAATATTAGTTTTAATAGGAATTATAAGTTTATTTGGAGTATATACAGTTAATACAGGGGAAGTTGTATTAATTAGTAGATTAGGAAAAGTTGTAAGAGAGGAAAAAGAAGGGTTAAGAATTAGTAATCCTTTAATTGAAAAAAGATATAAATTTGAAATTAGAGATGTTACCTATAACAATAAATTTGAAGTGTCTACTAAAGATTTACAGAGTGTAACAACACAAGTAGCAGTACAATATAGAATTATAGACCCTGTTAAGATTTATAGAAATTTTGGAACTAACTATAATGATAGATTGATAGTTCCTAGAGTAGCGGAGGTAGTACAATCTGTTTCAAGTGATTATACTATTGAACAGTTAGTGTCAGAGAGAACTTTATTAAGCCAAGATATGTATAAAGCATTAAAGGAAGATTTAGGTAAGTTTGGTATTATGGTTGTTAATGTATCTATTGTAGACCACGATTTTAGTGATGAATTTGATAAGGCTGTTGAAAGCAAGAAATCGGCAGAACAGTTGGCACAGAAACAGGAAGTAGAAAATAATCAAAAAATTAAGACAGCAGAAGCAAATTTAAAGGTTAAAGAATTAGAAGCAAAGGCTAATTCAATATTGACAGAAAGTTTATCGGATAAATTGTTAAGAAAACAAGCCATTGAGAAATGGGATGGAGTATTACCTAAAGTAAGTGGTACTGATAAATTGATGTTTAATGTAACAGATTAATTATTTATGGTTGGATAAAAAAAATCCAACCTTTTTTATTTAAAAATATTGACAGTTAAGTAAATATATGTTAAAATAAATTAGATTATATGAGAGGTGTTGATTTTATGGGCAGGGAAATTACTATCAAAAGAAAAAATGTATATTTTAAGGAAAGTATATTTGTAAATGGGTATGCAGAATTGGATATTAATAACATTAAAAAATTATCAAGTAGTAGAAAATTATTAATATGTGTAACAAGTAAGATAGATTTAAAGAAATTAAATGGTATTGAGTATGTTGATGTATCGACTAAGAAACAATATAAAGATATAAAAAATATACTTGAAAATAATAATATTGTAGTGATAACTTATAAATTAGTATATGTAGATTTATTACATTATTCAAGTTTATTAAGTTATTTATAGAGATATAAGTTTACAGTATGTTTTCTTAACAGAAAGAAAGTAAAGCAGGGAGATGTTATTGTAGATGAAGATTTTTTATATGATAATAGAATGTTTTTAAATATTGATTATGTAAATAAAACAATAGAATTAAAGAAAGAGTTTAGAAACAATAATTTCTATGGAGAGTTTGAGTTGGAGTATTTAAAGAGTTGTGGATTATGTAAATTTTTTCTATATAAAACAAATAAATTTACTTTAGAAAGTGGTAGGAAAACAGATGATGATAAAGTAGATTATAAAATTAGATACTATATTATTTATGGTAAGAAATTAGATAATGAGTTATTTTTAAATAAATTATGTGAATATATACCTTTTATTTATGAAAGCAAGAATAATCAATGGTATGATATAAAAATAATAAGAGAAAATTAATTTCAATTTAATTGACAAATTGAAAAATATATGGTATTATTATTGTATAAGATGAAAGGAGATATAAAATTATATGGTAAGTATATATCAAGCATTAGATTTAAAGAATGAGATAGAAAAATTTAAATACTATTTAAAAGAAAAATATTCAAATAAAAGTATGCCTATGTCAGTTATGTTACACACTTTAAATATTGATTTAGAAAGACTGTATTTAGATGAATTTATTTATAAAATAAGTTTTACATATTATATGGAATTTTATATTATAAAAGTTTATTTTAGAGGTATAGGAGATTTTGAAATTGAATGTAATGAAGTATATAATGATAAAGTTGTATCAAGTATTATAGATGAAATAAAAGAATATTTAGATAGATTATTTAAATTAAATTATAGAATGAATTTTAAATAAAATTAAGGAGGAAGTTATGTTAAATGAAAAAGAATTTTTTGAATATGTTGAAGAAAAATTAGGACAAGAGTATACTGTTAAATATGATAGTGTAAAATTAGAGATAGGTAATGGTTTGTTTTCAGTTTGTATTAGAATTGATTTATATAAAAGTAAGGAAGATTTGTTGGTAAAAACTTATAATAATTATTATTACTTTTCAGTAATAAATGATATTATGAATAAATTGAATAGATATTATAAAAAATTTAAAGATTAGGGAGATGATAATATGTTAAATAAGATTTATTTTAAAATTGCTTTGTTTTGTTTAAATAGAATAAGCAAAATACAATATTGGCAATATGAAACAGGTATGGGTAGAGTTGTATCATTATCTGTAAGAAAAGGAGTAGTATATATTTTACAAGATGATTATATAGTGTTGAAAAATGATTTAAGTGGTAGTATTGTTTTAAAAGATTTTGAAGATAATGGTGTAAAGATTGAAATTTTAAAATAAAAAATATTAGGAGGAAACTAGAATGGAATATAATTTTGAAAGTATTAAACTTGTAAATGAAAATGAAAGATTAACAAAAAAAATTAGAGAAAGTAAAAAACTTAAAAATAGAGTTAAAAGAATAATTAAAAAGGTAGTAAATAGATAATGGCTCATTATGACAGTACAAGGGAGTATGACAATAAAAAGGAATTGGCTATGATAAGGTTTATCATACCAATTTCTAGTAGTATGTTTAGGATTATTGAAAAGTTTGAATATAATGTTGAAAAAGATATTATAGAGATAAATGCTGATGGATTAAATGTTGAAATAGGTGCTAAAAATAAAATTAAAAAAGGTAAGCCTAGTAAACATCAAAAATCAATATTAGTAAAAATTAAATTAATGTATGATAAATGGGAGGAATATTTATGAGTAATAGTATGAGTTTATGGGAATTAGGTAATAAAGGTAAGGAGTTGGAAGCACTATTCTTTTATGGGGATATTGATGAAGATACTTTAAAAGATAGTCAGGAGTTATTAATTAGTGAGTTGGAGAACAAGTCTAATTCATTAGTAATACTTTATAAAAAATTTGAAGAATTGGTAGGTAAGAAAAGTCCTAAGACAGAAGAAGATAAAGGGTTGATTAGAAAAGAGATTAAAAGATTGCAAGACTATAAAAAAGATTGTGAAACAAGGTTTGAAAATTATAAGACAAGGTTGACTGAATGTATGTATAATATCGGTATGAATACAGGAAAGTCAAATGGAATTATGACTGATAAAGGTGTATTGACAATGACTAAAAGTCAGAAGGAAATATCTATTGATATGAATGATGTTGATGACAAGTATAAGAAATATGAAGTTAAGTTTGATGTTAATAAGAATGAGTTGGATAAGTTGATGAAAGTTTTTGGGGATAGGTTGAAAGTTAGTGAACCAAAACTTGATAAGGAACTTTATAAAAAAGAAGTCGGAATACAGAAAGAGCAATGTTACTCAATGACAGTAAAGTAAGGGTTGATTGAGATGTATAAACAATGGACTGTATTAGAAGTTGAGGATTTAAAAGCATTAAGTGCTACTTGCAGTAATAAAGAGTTAGCAGAGGAATTTGGTACAAGTAGTGCTTGTATTAGCAAGAAATTATCATTGCTAGGTCTAACAAATAGATATAGATATTATAGTAAAGATGACAAAAATAAAATAAAAGATATGATATTAAATGGGTCAAATAAGAATGATATTATTAAAACTATGAACAGAAGCAGAAATAGTTTTAATAACTATCTTTATAGAAATTATAAAACATTTAATATTAACAAGGTAAAAGAATTATTGGAAAAGGAGAAATAAAATGGTAAGATATTTAGATTATGTTGAATTTTTAGATTTAGTTAAAAATTGTGAAGTAACAATGAATTTTAGAGATGTTAAGAATAATGAATTAGATGAATTATTTAAAACTTTTGATAAAAATAATACTTTAATTAAGAAACAGATAGGGTTAAGAGTTCCTAATAGTTATAAGGGGGAAGTTATAACTACCATAGATTTTGGGAAACTGGAAAAGGGAGATATAATATTAATTATTAATAATAGAAATCATTATTTATCTGTTGTAGAGGAAGTGTTGTATAATGAAATTCAGATTATGTGATACTTGGTGGATTACAAGTGATAAGCATTGCTTTAAGTTATGCAAGATTGAAAAAAGAGTAAATAAAGATACAGGAGAAATTGAAGAAATATTAAATCCTGAAATGTATTTCAGCAGAATGAAAGGTGTAATAAATGCTTGGGCTACTGAAAAGTTAAAGGAAAGCAAGGCTAAAAAGACAAAAGAATTAATTAGTGATATTAAGGAGATTGATAAGGAACTTGATAAGATATATGACAAGATAGATAAAGGATTTAATATTTATATTGATGATTTTACAGGTAGAAAAAGATAGATTTAATAAAGTTGGGTAAAATAATTCCCAACTTTTATAAAAAAGTATTGACAAGAAAAAAGTTATATGCTATAATGTTATTAGATTGGAGATGGTTATATGGATAAGAAAGCAAGTTTAGAAACTAAATTAAAGAAATATTTATTAAAGGAAAAAGAATTAAAGTTAAAGTTTGAGAAACTTCTCAAGGAAATTGAAGAAAATAAAATTAAAATAATTCTTTTAGAAAATAAGTTAAAAGAACTGGAGGAAGATAATGATTAGGAGAGTTAGTTGGAATGATGAAGAAATTGCAAAATTAAAATATCTTTTTATTGATAAAGATTTATCAATAGAAGATGTATCTTTGGAGTTAGGAAGGTCTATATCAAGTGTTAAGTATATGCTTAACAGGAAAAAGATTAATAAGGGTAACATTAAATTTAATAATATCATTACAGAAAGAATATTAAAGGAGGTGTTAAATTACAAAGATGATAATGAAATATCTGAAATAATTAACAAGGAATTTGGTTTAAAGTCTACACATAAGGATATTATGAATTATTTACAGAGGGAGTATGGAACATCAAGCAAAAGAAGGTTGTTAAAAAAATTTAGTGGAGGTAGATAAAATGAAAATGTGGGAATTAAAAGAGATGGAAAATGATAATAATGTATTTTACAATTATTCAAGTGAAATAGTTAGTATAAGCAAGTCTAGGAGAGTATATAGAAATTATATTAACAGGAAAAGAGAGAATTTTATAGTAAGTTTTGTTATATGTGATTATTATACTGATGTGTGCTTGTTAAAAGATGATATTGAGATAAGGGCAAGAAATATAAATAATATAGAGAGATATAAATTAGAAAATTTAATTAAAAAAAGATATTATCCAATAAAAATTGGTGGGATTAAAATTTTAGGTGTTAGGAGGGGGTAAAGATGTTGAATTGTGAATATTGCGGAAATGTGATAGAAGAAGATGAAAAATTTTATATCATTGATGATGAATATTATTGTAAGGATTGTGTTGTTGAAGAACAGAGAGTAGTATATAAAGTTTGTGATGAAGATTATTATGATGAAGATGATGTAGTTGAATATGAAAGTAGTGATGAATATATTAATACTTTAAATAATCTTATAAAATTTTGTGGTGAGGCTATTGAAACAAATAATAAGTTATTAGATGATTTAGATGATGAAAAGAAAATAAAGTATTTAAATTTTGCTAACAGTATACATAGAGATAATAAAATCAAGTATGAAAAAGAATTAGAAAACTTTAAGAATTTATTGAAAGAAAGTGTTGACAAATAATAAAATATGTAGTATAATTAATTAGACTTAAAAATTAGGAGGAAGATATGGAAGAAAAATCATTTGCAGAGATGTATATGGAAGAGAAGAAAAAATTAGAGAGTGAAAATCCACAATTTAATAAAAATAGTATTGAAACTGTTGATACTATTGAAAAGTTAAAGGAGGAGATTGAAAAGTATAATAGGAATGAAATAGCAAACTTTTCAAATGTAAAGTGGGAAGAATTAATTAAGGATAAAGATTTTACAGAAGATATGGTTATAATGTTCCAAATGCAGATACAATTATATTATGATGAATATATTAAAACTCATAATGTTAGTGATGGATTGATTAGAAAAATGTATTATGAATTTACAGGACATTTTAATCCTGATATGTTAGATGAAAAGACAAAGAATAGGATATTTCCAGAACTAAAAGAAAACAAGGAATAAGGGTTTATCCCTTATTCCATAAAAAAAAAATTAAATATAAAGGAGAATTTAAAATGATTAAATTAATTAAATATAAAAACACTAATTGGTATAGATTTAAAAACACAGAAGAAATTATTAATAATGAGAAAAATAATAAAATATTTGTAGATGTTAATATAAGATTTTCTTTTGCTTATGATATTAATAATATTGGTAAATTTGATAATAAGAAAAAGATGGTAAATTTATTATTAGATAAAGATGGAGATTATGATTATATTCCTAAGATTGATATAAAAATTACTGAAGAAATATTTTATTTTATAAAAAATGAATTGGAAAAAATAACTAGAGATTATGGAGATATAATAGATTATGAAATAATAGATGATAATGAGGGTAATACAATAAAAGATTATGTATTAAAAATAGAGTTTGAAAAAGTTTTTGATAAATGGGGTATGAGAATAATATACCAAGATTTTAATGTATTAAAGAGAGGAATATTTACAGATAGTGATATAAAAGTGTCAAGTAATTATAATGTAGAATATGATAAAATTAATGATTGGTTGTATATTTTAGGTAAAAGTAGTGATAAAGATGACAGTATTATAGTCATTACTAATGAGGAAAAAGAAATTATTAAAGAAAAAGTTAAGAAGATTAATGAAAAATATAATATTGAAAAGAGATGGAGAGCAGAGGAAGGGGGTAAATATTATTCTATATACCATAGTACACTAGATATTGATAGTAGTTATGAATATAATAATGAACTTGATAATAAAAGATATGAAATAGGGAATTATTTTAAAACAAAAGAATTAGCAAAAAATAAGTTAAAGGAAATAAAAAGATTATTATTAAAATAGTTTAAGGATAGGTTATTAACTTGCATATTAATTTATGTAGGTTAATAACTAAAAAATTAAATTATAAAAAGTATAAAACTTTTTTCAAAAAAGTGTTGACAAGTAAAAATAATTATGATATAATAAATTATAGAATAAATTAAGGAGTGATACAGATGATGGAAATTAGAAAATCTTTATACAGAATGAAGTTTACAGATAGGTTTAAAGGAGATGGTAAAAAGTTATATGATAAGTTAGTTAAATTATCAAATAATGATGATGTTAAGTATTATAGAATATTACAGTGTGTAAATAATATTTATGGAGAAACTGTAAAGTATTGGTTAAGTCAGTACAGCATAAATAATATGTTAAAGAAAGAAAAATTTGAATATGATTTAGTTATTGTGTTGTATAATATTAATGAAGAAGTGCTAGAAGAAATTGAAATAAAACATAATTAAGGGGGGTTTAAATTATGAAATTAAGAAAAGCAACTATTGAAGATTTAAAAAATAAATGTCCTGATGTTGTTAAGTTATTGGAGGATAGTTTAGCAGAGATTAATGATATGCAAGAATTGTTAAATTATATAAATGAATATACTAGAATTGATTTAATGGATGAAATTAAAGAGTATTTTGAAGAAATTTATATATTTAATCCTAATGATGAATATTTAGACAATTTTTTAAGGAATTATATAAATAGAAATGTTAATAAAATTAAATCTAATTATTCGGAAAAATTAAGTGATGAGGAACAAATTAAAATATTTAAAAAAGCAAGAGAAGTTGAAGATGAAGCATTAGATGATGTGATGGATTTATTAGATACTTTTGATAGAGATACTGTATTAAAGAAATTAAAAGAATATGATTATATAAATGAGTAGGAGTGATATTTATGTCAAATAAATTATTAAAGTTTAGTGAAAAAGAATTTGATGAAATTAAAAAAGGTGTTAGAAAATTATTTAAGGAAGAGATACAATCACATAAAAGTAAAAATTTTATGGAAATAGGGATAGATAGTAGTACAAACGTTATACATATTTTTACAGATAAATTTAATTTATATTTGAGAAAAAAATTATCTAAAGATAATAAAATATTAGTAAAAAGTAATATTGAATTGGTTAGTATTTCAAAAAACAATATAGTGAAGAATAGTGATAGAATAAGATGGATTATTGAAACAGTTGATAAAATTGTTAAATTGAATAATAAGTCAGTAACTAAGATAGAAATGTTTGCAAAATTGTATAAAGATAGTATATTGGAAGATTTGAAAAAAGAAAATATTAATTTAATTTGTAAAGATTATATTGATTTTATTGTTTTCTGTGATAATGATATTAAATTTGATTTTAAAAATGAAAATGATTATAATTTTATATTATTAAATAATTCTTTACATATTGTTACACAAGATATTTTAAATAAGGTTAATAAATTAGTTAGTATAATATTGAAATATTGGAATGATATGACAAATTAAATAGTTTTTTATGAGGATTAAGTATGTGGAATAGGAATACAAAATTTAAAAGAGATTTAAAAAGAAAATATAAACATAAGAGAGATAAATTTGATACCTTTATAAAATATTATATAAGTGAAAAAGGTATAAGATTGAAGAATGACAGAATTAGAAATTTAAAACATTGGAAAAAGTATTATAATAGGTTATTTAGAAGAAAGAAAATAGAATTAGATGAAGTAGGTTTAAAAGGTAATTACTATGTAAAGTATTATAGAAGTATTGTTTGGGATAAATTTTATTAAAAGGAGATGGATTAATATGAAATGTGAAATGAAAAATAGTTTTAAAGGGATTATAAATGGTGTTGAGTTTGATGATGAACAGAGTTATGATTATTTAAAAGAGTTTATTGAAGATATAGAGAATAAATTTAATTTAAATATCAATAATAAAGAAGCAACTGAATTTCTACAAAGTCAATTATATGAAGAAACAGAATGTATTTATAATACGGTTGATGATTATGAGGAGGCACATTATAATGCTATGGATAGTTTATTTAAAGATATTGATATAATAAAAGGATTGTTAAAATATGCAAAAAAGAAAATAAATATATAATAAAGGAGAATATTAATATGATAGATAAGAAACAAGAACTTTTAAATAAAGTTGAAAAAGTTATATACTGGATTAATAGTGAGATATATAATTATAAAAATAAAATATATTTCTTTAGAATAATCAATACAGAAAATGATATAATTATAGTACATAAACATTTAGAATTATTTTCTATTTCATATAAAACTTTAAAAGTAGATAATAAGAATGTAGAATTAGTAGGGTATGAAAAAGAATTAGAAACTCTTTATAAAATATTAAAAGATATTTTGAATAGGTGTAATGTGATATATACAAAGATAGATAAAGATTATGAGTATTCTTTATACAATGTATTTATATTTGATAGGGTTAAATTTAAAAATTCAAAATATGTTAATTTTTATGATGATGATGAGGATAGTGATTATTTTGAAGCATTTGAGCATAATATTATTGAACAAAATATTGTAGATGTATTTTATAATAATACTCTATTAATTAATGATAAATTTAAATTAGGTTTTCACAATAAAATTTATGTTGAAGATAATTATTTAAGTTATTTTGAACAAACTTTAGATTTAATAAATGATGTATATTCTAATATTGAGGATAGAATAAAAAATATTTTTAAAGAATATATAAACATAAAATTTAAAGATATTGTAATTAAATATAGTAAAGATAATGTTTTTATATATACAGATTGTTTAGATTTAGTATATGATATTGAAAATGATTTATTAGAATTAAAAGTAAATTATAAATCTAAAGAATTAAAAAATTTAAGTAAAGACTTAGAAATCATTAAAGAGAGAATAAAAGAAGTAATTTAATAAAATTTATTTAATGGACTGTTAAATACAGTCCTTTTTTAATTCATACAATGCAAAACTTTAAAACACAACTATATCACAACGAACTTGAGGAAATAGAAA